>ERZ1026888.30-NODE-30-length-82393-cov-60.025675_pt1 | contig 82393 bp, 59 predicted proteins | sample MGYA00380174_ERZ1026888 | MGnify/ENA primary metagenome ERZ1026888 (study PRJEB33269, sample SAMEA4719810) | human gut metagenome | biome: human-associated habitat; feature: organic feature; material: feces | place: Cameroon | collected 2013-10 ...
CCAACGACCCCCTGATTAACAGTCAGGTGCTCTAACCAACTGAGCTATTGAAGCAGGTGTTGCTTATTAGTTGTGAGTCGGAGAAAACTCTTGGACTCTTTGCGCTTCAAGATGGGCTTGAACCAACGACCCCCTGATTAACAGTCAGGTGCTCTAACCAACTGAGCTATTGAAGCATTTTGCTTAACAAGAACTTTTGCTCTTTATTTGCGAGTGCAAAGGTACGAACTTTTGTTGGTTCTACCAAATTTTTCTAGCTATTTTTTCACTTTTCTTTCAAAAAACGTGCTACTTTGTGTAGATTTGCAGTTTTTTAAGCCTTAATATGGTGGTTTTATCAAAGAAATGCTTACTTTTGTGGGCGAAAGTTAGGAGCGTTCGCTCTAGACGATAACATTAACCGTAAAAAGTAATATAATATATAATAAGGTGAACATGAAGAAGATGCTGATTTCTATGTTGGTGATGCTGATGGCTCTGCCAACAATCGCTCAGAAGAATAATGACCATGATTTCAAGGTGGCTAAGAATATGGATGTCTTCAATGCCATCTATAAGAACCTCGACTTGATGTACGTTGATACGTTGGATGCCGATGAGGTGATAGGCAATGGCATCAAGGCAATGCTGGGGAGCTTGGATCCTTACACCACTTATTATCCTGAGTCGGAACAGCAAGAACTCAAGCGAATGCTGACAGGAAAGTATGCAGGCGTGGGTGCCCTCATTAGATACAACAACCAGTTGCAGAAGGTGGTGATAGATGAACCGTACGAGAATATGCCTGCTGCTGAGGCTGGATTGAAGAAGGGTGATATAATCTTGACCATTGCTGATACTTCCATGGTGGGCAAGGATGTGGCGTATGTTAGTGATCACCTTAGAGGTGAACCGGGTACAAGTTTCATCATCAAAATCAAACGTCCAAGCACGGGCAAGGAGATGAAGATGAAGGTGACTCGACGCACGATTCAAATGCCATACCTTCCTTATTATGGTATGCTGCAAAATCAGATAGGATATATCAACTACAATAGTTTTACCGAGAATAGTGCCAAGGATGTCCGCCGTGCCTTCATTGACTTGAAGAAACAAGGTGCACAAAAACTCATCTTCGACCTTCGCAACAATGGAGGCGGTTCTGTGCAAGAAGCGATTAGTATCGTCAACATGTTCTTGCCAAAAGACAAGTTAGTCCTGTCGATGAGAGGAAAACTCCAGCGTGCCAACAATGAGTATAAGACTAGTGTGGAACCATTGGACACCGTGATGCCTATTGTGGTATTGGTCAATGAGAATACGGCAAGTGCTAGCGAGATTACAAGCGGTAGTTTGCAGGATTATGACAGAGCTATTATATTAGGTACGCGCACGTATGGTAAGGGATTGGTACAGACAACAGTCGATTTGCCTTACAATGGACAGATGAAGTTGACGACCAACAAGTATTATATCCCTAGTGGTCGTTGCGTACAGGCTTTGAACTATAAGCATGCAAAGGGAGGTTATGTAGAGCATGTGCCAGATTCGTTGACAAAGGCTTTCTATACCATTGGCGGACGAGAGGTACGTGATGGAGGTGGAATCAAGCCTGATGTGGAGGTGAAGCCAGACTCAGTACCTAATATCGCTTTCTATTTGGCTGGTGCTCGCGATAGCAATGAGGTGATGCTCAATTATGAGATTGATTACATCGCCAAGCATTCTACGATAGCTCCAGCAGAGGAGTTTGCCTTGAGTGATGCAGATTATGATGAGTTCAAGGAAAGAGTCTTGAAGGCAGACTTCAAGTATGATCGTGAAACGGAAAAATATCTGAAGGACTTGGAGAAACTCGCCAAGTTTGAAGGCTATTATGATGATGCCAAGGTGGAGTTCGAGGCTCTGAAGAAGAAGTTGAGTCATAATGTGGCGAAAGACTTGGATTATAACAAAGAAACCATCAAACACTTGTTGGAGAATGACATCGTGGCTGCTTATTATTATCAAGGTGGAGCCATTCGCAATTCCTTGCGATATGACAAGCAGGTGAAGGAGGCGATGAAGCTATTGAATTCTCCTGAAGAATATCAAAAGAAACTTCGTCCAGTTAAGAAATAAAAATGAGCGCAAGGTATTATTTGGTGCAGATTTTGGCTTAAAATGATGCACAATCTATTAAAAATGCGCAAGTTATAAAGAAAATGTTGCTAAAATTTTGGATAATATCGAAATTATTCGTAATTTTGCAAACGTTCAGTGGAATGAGGGGCTCACAAAGAGTTCCTCATTTTATTTTAATAAGGTATATATGATTGACAAAAACGTCGTAAAAACATTAGTGGATGAGTGGCTCCAAGATAAGGAATATTTCTTGGTGGACATTGAAATTAGTCAAGACAACAGAATCGTTGTCGAAATCGACCATGCAGATGGTGTGTGGATTGAGGATTGCGTGGACCTCAGCAGGTTCATAGAAGATCATTTGGACCGCGAGAAAGAAGACTTCGAGTTGGAAGTCGGTTCCGCAGGTCTTGGTCAACCATTCAAGGTACCTCAGCAGTACATCAACTTCGTGGGCAAGGAAGTGGAGGTGCTTGATGCCGATGGGCAAAAGGTGAAGGGCATCCTCAAGTCGGTTGACGGCAATGACTTCACGGTCAGTGTCGAAGAGAAGGTAAAGGTGGAAGGCAAGAAGCGTCCTGTCAAGCAGGAAGTTGACCACATATACCAAATGGATCAGGTGAAATATACAAAATACTTAATAAGTTTCAAATAAGATATGGCTAAGAAAGAGCAAGAAATAACAGCGAGTATGATTGATACATTCCGCGAGTTTAAGGAAACCAAGAATATCGACCGTACTACTTTGGTGAGCGTGTTGGAGGAAAGCTTCCGTAATGTGCTTGCCAAGATTTTTGGTAGCGATGAGAACTTTGATGTCATTGTGAACCCTGACAAGGGTGACTTCGAGATCTATCGTAACCGTGTGGTTGTGGCTGATGGCGAAGTCGAGGACGAGAACAAGGAAATCGCTTTGGCTGAGGCTCGCAAGATAGAACCAGACTATGAGGTAGGCGAGGATGTGAGTGAAAAGGTGGACTTCAATAAGTTTGGTCGTCGTGCTATCCTTACCCTTCGTCAGACTTTGGCATCTAAGATCTTGGAGTTGGAGCATGATTCTCTCTATAACAAGTATAAGGATCGTGTAGGTCAGGTGATCGCCGGTGAGGTTTATCAGATCTGGAAACGTGAGGTGCTCATCGTTGATGATGAGAACAACGAGTTGATTCTTCCTAAGTCAGAGCAAATCCCTGGTGACCAGTATCGCAAGGGTGAGACTGTACGTGCCGTCATCCTCCGTGTAGATAATGACAACAACAACCCAAAGATTATCTTGAGTCGTACTGCTCCTATCTTCTTGCAGAGATTGTTGGAGGCTGAGGTTCCTGAGATTGCTGAGGGCTTGATCGCTATCCGCCGAATCGCTCGTATGCCAGGTGAGCGTGCCAAGATTGCTGTAGAAACTTTTGATGAGCGCATTGACCCAGTAGGTGCTTGCGTCGGTGTGAAGGGTAGCCGTGTACATGGCATCGTTCGTGAGTTGGGTAATGAGAACTTGGATGTCATCAATTATACCAGCAACACTAAGCTCTTCATCCAGCGTGCATTGGCTCCAGCCAAGATCTCTTCTGTCAATATCGATGAGGAGAACAAGAAGGCTGAGGTGTTCTTGCAGCCAGAGGAGGTAAGTTTGGCTATCGGTCGTGGTGGTATGAACATCAAGTTGGCTTCCATGTTGACCGAATATACCATTGATGTATTCCGTGAGATTGATGAGAGTCAGGCAGATGAGGATATCTACTTGGACGAGTTCTCTGACGAGATTGATCAGTGGGTTATCGATGCCATCAAGGGTATTGGTTTGGATACAGCTAAGCAGGTACTCAATGCTCCACGTGATATGCTCGTAGAGAAGGCAGACTTGGAGGAAGAGACTGTGGATAACGTATTGAAGGTCTTGCGTGCTGAGTTTGAGCAGTAATCCCAAGATGATCAATCAATAATATTAAGAGACAAAAGAATAGGAGTATAAATAGATATATATGAGCATCAGATTAAATAAAGCACTACGTGAATTGAATATAGGACTTCAGACGGCAGTTGAATTCCTAGAAAAGAAGAAAGACCTGGGAGAGGTCAAGGCCGAACCGAGCTTCAAACTCAGCGACCAGCAGTATCAGGCATTGACTAATGCCTTCAGTCAAGATAAGGAGGTTCGCGATCAGGCCGAAAAACTCTTTTCCAAAAAGGGCAAGGATAAGAAGCGTGCGCAAGAGCAGAACGACCATCATGCCGAAAACTTGCTGGAGTCAAGCAAGCAGCAGCAGTTCAAGCCGCTGGGTAAGATTGACTTGGATAGCATCGGCAAGGGAAACTCTGCAGAGTCTGCTGCCCATAAGTCAGAGAAACCTAAGCACGAGACTGCTGCCGTCAGTCACGCGCCAGTAAAAGAAGCTCGTAAGGCTGAGCCAAAACATGATCAGAGACCTCATCAACAGGGCTCTCAGCAAAAACAACAGATGAAACAAGAGAATCAGCAAAAATCACAGCAGCCAAAGATGAATGACTCCAAGGGTCATAAGAATGCTGCACAGGGTAAACAGAATGGAAACGCTCAGCACCAGAATGCTGAGCAGAAGTCACAGCAGAATACTGCTGCTAGCAGTCAGGCTTCAAGTGTATTCACTCTTAAGAGTGAGAAGAAGTTCTCTGCCAATGAGCCTAAGGTGTTGGGTAAGATTGACCTCTCTTCTCTCAACCAGAGTACTCGTCCTAAGAAAAAGTCGAAGGAGGAGAGACGCAAGGAGCGTGAGGAGAAATTGGCTCAGCAGCACAACGATCGCAAGAAGCGTGTTCGTATCAACAAGGAGCGTGTTGACATCAATGCCGAAGCTAAGAACAATGGCGACGGTAACGGCCAGAATAATAAGGGCAATAATGGCAACAATGGTGGCAACAAGAAGAACAGAAACAAGAACAGAAATAATAACAATAATAACAAGGGTAATAACAACAACCGCGGCAACCAGCGCCAGATTGAGGTGGACGACGAGGCTGTAGCACGCCAGGTAAAGGAGACTCTCGCCCGTTTGACCAGCAAGAGCCAGAACAAGAAGGGTGCTAAGTATCGTAAGGAGAAGCGTGAGGCTGTACAGGAGAAGTTGCAAGACCAGGCTCGTCAGGAGCAGAAGGAAAGCAAGATCCTGAAACTGACCGAGTTCGTTACCGTTAGCGAGTTGGCTACGATGATGGACATCAGCGTTACTCAGGTTATCTCTACCCTGATGGGTGTAGGTATCATGGTTTCTATCAACCAGCGTCTGGATGCTGAAACCATCAACATGGTGGCTGAGGAGTTCGGTTTCAAGACCGAATACGTGAGTGCCGAGGTTCAGGAGGCCGTGAGCGAGGAAGAGGATGATGAGAACGACTTGGTTCCACGTGCTCCAATCGTAACCGTGATGGGTCACGTAGACCACGGTAAGACCTCTTTGCTCGACTATATCCGCAATACCAATGTGATTGCCGGTGAGGCGGGTGGTATTACCCAGCATATCGGTGCATACAGTGTTACCCTGAACAGTGGCCGCAAGGTTACATTCCTTGATACTCCAGGTCACGAGGCGTTTACCGCCATGCGTGCCCGTGGTGCCCAGGCTACCGATATCGCCATCATCATCATCGCAGCCGATGACTCTGTGATGCCTACTACCAAGGAGGCTATCGCTCATGCGCAGGCTGCCGGTGTGCCAATGGTATTCGCTATCAACAAGATTGATAAGCCAGGTGCCAACCCAGACCGTATCCGTGAGGACTTGGCTAACATGAACCTGCTCGTTGAGGAGTGGGGTGGTAAGTATCAGTGCCAGGAAATCAGTGCCAAGAAGGGTATCGGTGTTCACGATCTGCTCGACAAGGTGCTCCTCGAGGCTGATATGCTCGACTTGAAGGCTAACCCTAACCGTCGTGCAACAGGTACCATCATCGAGTCTTCTCTCGACAAGGGTCGTGGATATGTTTCTACCGTATTGGTTGCCAACGGTACCTTGAAGGTAGGCGACATTGTTCTCGCAGGTACTTCTTGGGGTCGTGTCAAGGCGATGTTCAATGAGCGTAATGCCAATATCAAGTCGGCTGCTCCAGCTGAGCCAGCTATCATCCTCGGTTTGAACGGTGCGCCTACAGCAGGTGACCAGTTCCACGTAATCGAGACAGAGCAGGAGGCTCGCGAAATCGCCAACAAGCGTGAGCAGTTGCAGCGTGAGCAGGGCTTGCGTACTCAGAAGCGCTTGACCTTGGGTGATATTTCTCACCGTATCGCACGTGGTGAGTTCCATGAGTTGAACGTCATCGTGAAGGGTGATACCGACGGTTCTGTTGAGGCATTGAGCGACTCATTCATCAAGCTTTCTACCGAGAAGGTTCAGGTGAACGTAGTCAACAAGGCGGTAGGTCAGATTTCAGAGAACGATGTGATGTTGGCTTCTGCATCAGATGCCATCATCGTCGGTTTCCAGGTTCGTCCTTCTGCTGATGCTCGCAAGGCTGCCGACCGTGAGGGTGTTGAAATCAATACATACTCTATCATCTACGATGCTATCGACGATATCAAGAGTGCGATGGTAGGTATGCTCGACAAGGTGAAGAAGGAAATCATTACCGGTCAGGTAGAGGTGAAGCAGACCTTCAAGATTTCTAAGGTGGGTACTATTGCCGGTGGTCTCGTTACCGAGGGTAAGGTACACGCTAAGGATAAGGCTCGCGTCATCCGTGACGGTATCGTGATCCGTACTGCAGAAATCGGTGCCTTGAAGCGTTACAAGGACGATGTCAAGGAGGTGGTTACCGGTATGGAGTGCGGTTTGAGCCTCGTCAACTACAACGATATCCAGGAAGGCGACGTTATCGAGACCTTCACAGAAATCGAGGTAGAGCAGAAATTGTAATATAGCATATATTATATATAATAAGGTAGGGATGAGTCCTCAGCGGCTTATCCCTATTTAGGGTTAAAATAACGAAAGGTTATTCTAAATAAAATGGCAGAAATAGAGAAAGAACAGAATCAGGTTGTCAAGGATGTGATAGACCAGAAATATGAGTATGGTTTTACCACCGATGTACATACTGAAATCATAGAAAAGGGTCTCAACGAGGATGTTGTGCGCCTGATCTCGCAGAAGAAGGGAGAGCCAGACTGGATGCTCGAATTTCGTCTGAAAGCCTACAATTACTGGAAGACGCTCAAGGAGCCAAAGTGGGGACACGTGCATGTGCCACCTATTGACTACCAGGAGATTTCATACTATGCCGACCCTTTGGCAAAGAAGCCGAAGAACAAGGAGATTGATCCTGAGCTGGAGAAGACATTCGATAAGCTCGGTATTCCTCTGGAGGAGCGCTTGGCTTTGAGCGGCACTGCCGTGGATGCCATCATGGACTCTGTATCGGTGAAGACTACCTTCAAGGAGAAACTCCGTGAGAAGGGCGTCATCTTCTGCAGTATTGGTGAGGCTGTGAAGGAGCATCCTGATTTGGTAAGAGAGTATCTGGGAACCGTAGTTCCTTATCGTGATAACTTTTATGCAGCCTTGAACAGTTGCGTATTCAGTGATGGCTCATTCGTTTATATTCCTAAGGGCGTCCGCTGTCCGATGGAGTTGAGCAGTTACTTCCGCATCAATGCCCGTAACACCGGTCAGTTTGAGCGTACATTGATCATCGCCGATGATGATGCCTACGTTTCTTATCTGGAGGGATGTACAGCGCCAATGCGTGATGAGAACCAGCTCCATGCGGCTATCGTAGAGATTATCGTCAAGGATAATGCAGAGGTGAAGTACTCTACCGTTCAGAACTGGTATCCTGGTGATGAACATGGTAAGGGTGGTGTGTTGAACCTGGTAACCAAGCGAGGCGACTTGCGCGGTGTGAACTCTAAGTTGAGCTGGACTCAGGTAGAGACAGGTTCTGCGATTACCTGGAAGTATCCTTCCTGCATCTTGCGTGGCGACAACTCTGTGGCTGAGTTCTACAGTGTGGCTGTTACCAACAACTATCAGGAGGCTGATACCGGTACCAAGATGATTCACATGGGTAAGAACACCAAGAGTACCATCATCTCTAAGGGTATCTCGGCAGGTCATAGCCAGAACTCCTATCGTGGTCTGGTTCGTGCTACATCCAATGCCGACAATGCCCGCAACTACAGTTCCTGCGACTCTTTGTTGCTGGGTAGCGATTGTGGAGCGCATACCTTCCCATATATGGATGCCCATAACGACACAGCCGTGTTTGAGCATGAGGCAACCACCTCGAAGATTTCAGAAGACCAGCTCTTCTATTGCAATCAGCGAGGCATTCCTACCGAGGAGGCTGTCGGCTTGATCGTAAACGGTTATGCCAAGGATGTGCTCAACAAGTTGCCTATGGAGTTTGCCGTAGAGGCACAGAAACTCCTGAGTGTTTCACTCGAAGGAACCGTAGGATAATCATCATAATTCTCGATGAAATCGATAAAAATTGACTAAAATTATGTTAGAGGTAAAGAATCTGCATGCTACTATTGCAGGCAAAGAAATATTGAAAGGTATCAACCTGACTATTAATGATGGTGAGATACATGCTATCATGGGACCTAACGGTTCCGGTAAGTCAACCTTGAGCGCTGTGCTCACAGGTAACCCTCTCTATACCGTAACCGAGGGTGAGGCTATCTTCAACGGCAAGAACCTTCTGGATATGAAGCCAGAGGACCGTGCCCGTGAGGGATTGTTCCTCTCTTTCCAGTATCCGGTAGAGATTCCTGGTGTATCCATGACCAACTTCATGCGTGCGGCTATCAATGCCAAGCGTGAGTATCAGGGTTTGGAGCCATTGAACACCAGCGAATTCATGAAGCTGATGCGTGAGAAGCGCGAGTTGGTGGAACTGGACAGCAAGTTGGCTCGCCGTTCTGTAAACGAAGGTTTCTCGGGTGGTGAGAAGAAGCGCAACGAGATTTTCCAGATGGCTATGCTGGAGCCAAAGCTCTCTATCCTCGATGAAACCGACTCTGGTCTCGACGTGGATGCGATGCGTATCGTGGCTGACGGTGTGAACAAGATGCATACCGACCAGACTTCTGCCATCGTCATCACTCACTATGAGCGTCTGCTCGATATGATTAAGCCAAGTGTGGTTCACGTACTCTATAAGGGTAGAATCGTGAAGACTGCCGGTCCTGAACTTGCCAAGGAGATTGAGGCTCGTGGCTACGACTGGATCAAGGCTGAAGTAGATGAGAAATAATTAGGAGGATGGCTATGCTTTCAGAAAAACAATATTTAGACTTGTATCAGTCTTCTTCGAGAATGATCAAGAAGAACAGTGCTGAGGTTCTCAATGCGGTACGTGATGCGGCATTCGAGGATTTCCGTCGCCTGGGCTTTCCTTCTCGCAAGGTGGAGAGATACAAATATACCGATATGAGCGCCATCTTCGAACCTGATTATGGTCTGAACTTGAAGCGTCTCGATATTCCTGTCGATCCATACGAGGCTTTCCGCTGTGACGTGCCTAATCTGAGCACTTCACTTTACTTTGTAGTCAACGATAGTTTTTATTCCAAGGCTCTGCCTAAGGTGGAGCTGCCAGAGGGTGTTATCGTGGATTCTTTGGGCAAGGTTGCCGCAGAAAATCCTGAACTCATCGCTAAATACTATGCTCAGATCGCTAAAACCGACGAGGATGGTATCACGGCGTTGAATACGGTGCTGGCACAGGACGGCTTGTTCGTCTATGTTCCTAAAAATGTAAAGGTGGAGCGTGCCATCCAGGTCATCAATATCCTTCGCTCAGATGTCGATTTGATGGTCAATCGCCGTGTACTCATCATCTTGGAACAGGGTGCGGAGGCAAAATTCCTATTCTGCGACCATGCCGCTGACGACCGCAACTTCCTTGCCACTCAAGTGATTGAGGCATATGTGGGCGAGAATGCAAGCCTCGACCTTTATTGCTTGGAGGAGACTCACATTAAGAACCGCCGTGTCAGCAATGTCTATATTGAGCAGCAGGCTAACAGCCGTGTCAACCATAATGTGATTACCCTTCATAATGGTATCACTCGCAACCGTCTCGACTTGGTGTTCAAGGGTGAAGGTGCTGAGTGCTTCTGCAATGGTTGTGTCATCGCCGACAAGAACCAAGTGGTGGATAACAATACGCTCATTGACCATCAGGTAGGTCATTGCACCAGCAACGAACTCTATAAATATGTACTCGATGACGAGGCAAGGGGTGCTTTTGCCGGTCGTGTCTTGGTGCGCCATGGTGCACAGAAGACGACTTCACAGGAGACCAACCAGAATCTTTGCGCCACCAAGACTGCTCGTATGTTCACCCAACCTATGCTGGAGATTTATGCCGATGATGTGAAGTGTGCGCATGGTAGTACCATCGGTCAGTTGAATGATGCCGCCTTGTTCTATATGCAGCAGCGTGGCGTGAGCCGTGAGGAGGCAAAATTGCTTCTCCAGTTTGCATTTATCAATGAAGTCATCGATAAAATGGAGTTGGAACCATTGCGTGACCGCCTCCATCATTTGGTGGAGAAACGTTTCCGTGGCGAACTGAACAAGTGTGAAGGTTGCAAGCTTTGCAAGTAATAATATATAAGAAGTTCCTTTCGGGGAACTTCTTTTCTTAAATCAATAAAAGAAAGTCTTAGGATATGTATGATATTAATCAAGTAAGAGCAGATTTCCCGATTTTATCGAGAACCGTATATGATAAACCATTGGTATATCTTGACAATGCTGCCACCACGCAGAAACCTCTTTGTGTGTTGGATGCTATGCGTGAGGAATATCTCAATGTGAATGCCAATGTGCATCGTGGCGTACATTATCTTTCCCAGCAAGCCACCGACCTACATGAGGCGGCTCGTGAGACAGTACGCAAGTTTATCAATGCGCCTAAGACGGAGGAGATTATCTTCACCCGTGGCACTACCGAGAGCCTAAATCTCGTGGTTTCATCGTTCTGTGATGAGTTTATGCAGGAGGGTGACGAGGTGATTATCTCTACGATGGAGCACCACTCCAATATCGTGCCTTGGCAGTTGCAGGCAGCCAAGAAAGGCATTGCCATCCGTGTGATTCCTATCAATGACAAGGGTGAGATTAATCTCGATGAATTCAAGGATTTGTTTACCGAGAAGACGAAAATCGTGAGCATCGCCCAAGTAAGTAATGTCTTGGGTACGGTGAATCCTGTCAAGGAGATGATTCGAATCGCACATGAGCATGATGTGCCTGTGATGGTGGACGGCGCACAAAGTACGCCTCACTTCAAGGTGGATGTGCAAGACTTGGATTGCGACTTCTTCGCTTTCAGCGGTCATAAGATATATGGCCCTACGGGTATTGGTGTTCTTTATGGTAAGGAGAAATGGCTCGACAAGATGCCTCCTTATCAGGGCGGTGGCGAGATGATAGAGAGTGTGAGCTTCGAGAAGACCACTTTCGAGAAGTTGCCTTTCAAGTTTGAGGCTGGTACTCCTGATTATGTCGCTACCCATGGCTTGGCAAAGGCAATAGATTATGTGTCTGCCTTGGGTATGGACAATATTGCCCAGCATGAGCATGAACTGACGGAATACTGTATGCAGCAGATGAAAAACATCGATGGAATCAGACTTTTTGGTCAGCAAGAGGGCAAGGATGCCGTTGTTAGCTTCCTCGTAGGAGATATTCACCACATGGATATGGGAACGCTTCTTGACCGCTTGGGCATTGCTGTTCGTACCGGTCACCATTGCGCCCAACCATTGATGGATCGCTATGGCATACTAGGAACAGTGCGTGCAAGCTTCGCCTTGTATAATACCAAAGAGGAAGTCGATGCTCTCATTGCAGGAGTCAAAAGAGTTGCCCAAATGTTCTAGCATTTCATTATACATTATTCATTATACATTGTAAATTAAATCAAGTGTTAGAAAGTCATTATTATAAAGATATGATTGAGGCTGGCTGTGATGAGGCTGGCAGAGGATGTTTGGCGGGGAGTGTCTATGCTGCCGCCGTCATCCTGCCGCCTGATTATCAAAACCCCGATCTCAACGACAGTAAGAAGTTGACTGATAAGAAGCGCAAGGCACTTCGAGAGCAGATAGAACGTGACGCTGTGGCTTGGGCTGTTGGTATCGTTACTCCCGATGAAATCGACAAAATCAATATTCTTAATGCGAGTATTCTAGCTATGCACCGTGCTCTCGACCAGTTGAAGGTTCGCCCTGAGGCGGTCATTGTGGATGGCAATCGTTTCAAGCCTTATCAGAATCTCCCTTATACCACGATAGTCAAGGGCGACGGCAAATACCTAGCTATCGCAGCCGCCAGCATCCTTGCCAAGACCTATCGTGATGATTATATGGATGCCCTAGCCGAGGAATATCCTCAGTACGATTGGAAGAGCAATAAGGGTTATCCTACCAAGAAACATCGTGCTGCCATCAAGCAGTTCGGTGTCACGCCTTATCATCGTATGAGCTATAATCTCCTTGGCACCGGTGAACTATCCATTGATTTTGGAGAATAATACATTAGCGCCATGAAGCACTTTGTCTATGTCTTTCTGCTCCTGTTGGGTTTGCTTTCTTGTAGGCAATCTTCCGTTGATGGAACATTGTCGGGCATAGACAGTGTGCTTTCGGAGCATCCAGAGAAGGCACTTGCTCAGTTGGATTCTTTGAGAAAGATAGGCGTACTCTCAGCCAAGAAGGATTCCATGTATGCGAAGCTCTTGCGTAATACAGCGAAGAATCTTTTGTATCTTCCCTTGGATGATGTGAAAGATCTCGATGAATTGGCATCTTATTATCAGCAGACAGATAATAAGGAATTATTGCCTAGAGCCTATTATTTGGTAGGCAGATGTTTGCACGACATGGATAGCATTCCGCAAGCTGTCATTTATTATCATAAGGTTTTGGAATGTCTAGATGAAAATCAATCTAGCAATATCAAGTTGCGAGGTGCGGTGAATGCGCAGATTGGCGATTTGTTCTTCAGTCAAAACTACTTGCGCTATGCCAAGAAATTCTGTTTAGAGGCTTGCCGTTGTGACTCGCTTTGTCACGATCATCAGTCCTTGGCTTATGACTTGCGTGATATAGCTGTGATTTATGAATACTTGAATCAAAAAGATAGTGCCATCTATTTTGCTAAGCAAGCCTTGGCGATAGCAGATAAGTTGTCTGATAATAGCTTGAAGGCTGAAATATCCTCAGAGGTGGCTACCTGTTATCTAGAAATAGACTTGGATTCTGTGCGTAAATATATGCAGCCATATTTAATGGGAGAAAGTGTGCCATCTGATGCTGTATCCTATTATCGTTCTTTATATTATATGAAGACAAATGACTTCCAATTGGCAGAGAAAGAACTTTGGGAACTTGCAGCTAATAAACGTCTGGATGTGAGAAAACATGCTTACCTGCAATTAACTAGCTTATTCTTGCAACAAGGGAAAGTGGAGAGAGCAGACTCTTGCTTTCAAGAGTTCGTGGAATGTTCAGATTCTTTGGAACTAGAGTCTGAGTCAGAAAAGGAGGCAAAGGGAACTGCTTTGTATGATTACATGTACCAGAAGGAACGTGGCAATCAACTTGAAATCGACAACAAGAATGATTTGCTTCTGATATTGCTTTTGGGAATGATATTGCTCATTCTCTTGTCCTTGGTGGCCTTTTATTGGCAGATGAGTATTATGACGAAAATCAAGTTGCAGAACAAGTTGAAGGATTTGAAGATACATTCCATTCTTTCTCCGATGGATTCGGCTCATTTGAACGAACAAATCTTGACACAGGTTGGCATCAATGCTAACTTGTCCCAAGGCAAGCATTTGTCAGATGAGCAGTGGCAAAAGTTGGAAGGTGTATTCAATAGTCATTATCCTCATTTCAAGGATCACCTATATTCTTGCAGCAAGTTATCTGAGCAGGAATACCATGTTTGTATGTTGGTCAAATTAGGTTTAGGTTCTTCCAAAATCTCGGTCTTGACCAGTAAAGCGATATCTACTATCTCTACAACTAAGCAAAGATTGTTCAAGAAAATAACAAGAGAAGATGGAAGTGCCGACCAACTTGCGGAATTGTTGACTACTATGTAAAACACCGATGAAATCACTTGTTTTGATTTTGCGAATATCGTTGCGAATATGTTTTTGAAAACTTTTGAGCGAAAACGCTTACCTTTGCCGCCAACAATTTAATAACTAAACAATGAGAAAGGTAAGTTTAATTTTGATGATTTTGATGCTGTCATTGAATATGCAAGCATCAGCTAAAGGCCGAAGAATAAGATTGATTCCACCTAGTGGATATTCTTATTTGAAACATTCCCATCGTGCTCCAATGAAGGAACTTGTTCAAGTTTATCAAGACGATTTGTCTTTGCAAGTTGTCTTGAATTCAGAGCAAGTAGTAACCATTACATTCTATGACATAGATGGTAATCTGCTTTCTACAGAAGTTCAAACTTCTAAAGAAGCAGTATATTCTATACCAGAGGATGCAGTGGAAGTCGAAGTCTCTTATGGCGAAGTACGCTTAGTCGGAATGTTATACTAAAATTTAAGTCTTATGAAGTCAATATTGCCTATTGTTCTAATGACCTTTTCTGTGTCAGCTTATTCCCAGAACAAGATCAGCTATCAATATGATGCTGCTGGGAATCGTATCAGTCGAGAAATTCTGTTTTCTCAATCACAAATGTCTAAAAAACAAAACAATATAAATACAGATATGTTGGGGGAACATAAAATCACGCTTAGTCCCAATCCAACAGAAGGTCTCCTCCGTGTAGAAATACTAGATGGAGGTGATGCTATAGATGGGGAAGCCATCGTATATTCTGCTAACGGAAGTCTTGTTGCTTCTGCGCCGCTGAAAAGTAGTGTAACAGAATTAAACATAGGTTCATGCCCTAGTGGCATTTATCTCTTGCATATTAAGCAGGGAAATTCAAAGTTGGTTTGGAAGATTATTAAAAAATAGAAGATGATGGAAACCTTTTTACGTTTTTTGTGTTTGACATTTTTGGGGGTCTTTCTACAATATGGCAATATTGCTTCAGCAGACTCTAATCGTTCAGTAGGCTCACCCAAAGGGAAGTTTGATGTGTCTTCAACGGGTGGCGCAGTGTATTCTGTTTCCATTGACGCTCCTAAGGGTCTAGGAAAATTACAGCCTAATGTCTCCTTAACTTATAATAGTCAGGCAGGCTATGGCATCGTTGGTTATGGCACGAATGTTTCTGGTATATCTGTCATCACTCGTGGATGCAAGGATATTTATCATGATGGATATGCCAAAGGTTCGGAAGGACTAGGTGATGGTGCTTATTTCCTCGATGGGAAGCGTTTGATTAAGCAAAACAACATTGAAGGTATAGAAGGTGCGGCTTATGTGCTAGAAGGAGATCCTTTTACAAAAGTCCGCTTCTATGGAAGTTATTCTGGCAGTTCGGCAAATGTAAAGATTGTTGTCAAAACTAAGGATGGTCTAACTTGTTCTTATGGTAGCGGCTCTGATTCTCGTCTGTTCTATACACAAGCTTCTCGAACTCGCATTCAAGCTTGGTATATAGATAAGGTGGAAGATGTGTATGGCAATACGATGACCTATAGTTATATTCATGTTGGAAATTGTATATATCCAGCAAAAATAACTTATGGAAAGAACTCTAGTTTGTCAACTTCTAGCACCTCTACGATTACTTTTACGTACCAAAGTATTTTGAATAAAAATACTCAGTGTGTGACGTTGGGTGGTAGGGTATCTAATGTTGATAGAAGACTTAGTGCAATCACAACGGCGACAGGCAATGAAGTCTATCGCAGATATATGTGTGAATACGACTCAACTTTGGATGCCTCCAAAATACGATATTCCCGCTTGGTGAAAGTTACGGAATATAATGGTAAGGGTGAATGTCTCAATCCGATTGTGTTTGGATGGAAAGGGTTTGCAGGAGTAGATAGAAAAGTGTCTTATCCAAAGATAGATGCAGATTACCATAGTTTTAATCAAGAAATTGTCAATAGCGGTTTTATTAGTGCGGATTTTAATGGTGATGGGTTGTCTGATATAGTCAAATTGGCTTATGTCAAGGATGATTATATTAAATATAATAATGGACAAGGTGGCTATAATGAAGAATCGTGCCCTAGAACGATAGCGTATTTTTATAAAGCTAAGAGAGATAACACTGGTAATGTAGTATTCGATTATGTAAAGCAGAGTAAGATAGATGGCGTTAGTGACGTTCTAGGTATGGTTAGTCGTCCAGGAGGAAGTACAGTTTTGGACTTTAATGGTGATGGAAAAGCAGATGTTCTTGTGCCTATGTTAAATACAGATACACATTTAGATCAAGATCACCAGTATGTAATTTGGCGTGTCTTCCAAGGCGCTTCTAATGTGATTATGGGTAAGGTCTCTAATTTGCGAGCTGCTAGGGAAATGCCATTATACACATTTATAGACATAAACAAAGATGGAAAGACGGAAATATTTTATGTGGAGGCTACATCTAAAGATGGAAAATATTTAGGTGGTTGCTTGAATTTCGTTGATAAGCAAGAATTGGCAAACGAAACTCTACTCTCATTTGTCTTTCCTAAGGCCCCGAAGAAGATTTTCTCGGGAGATTTCAACAATGATGGTATGCCTGATTTGTTGTTCACTTATGATGGTGGCTACAAAATCTATTTTAATAATGGTACAGATAGTTTCGCTACTGCCTTTACGGAACAGAACTCTAAGACAGGTACGACCTTTGGCGATGATATCTTGATGGAACAAGGCGATTTCAATGGTGATGGTCTTGTGGATTTTGTTCATTGTGACAACAATGGCAATGCAAACTTTGCTTTCAATAATGGTGATGGCACATTTACAGCAAAATATGCCATCAGATTGGACATGAAGGATAAGAACACTGGTAAGGATGATGACAAGTACGAGATTATCCCATTTGATATGGATGGTGACGGTAAGACCGATTTGCTCGCTTTGAAATCAGACTATAAGTATCATGGTGGCTTTCATAATCATTACTCTTTCAGAAATACTCAGGTAGCTTGGCTTCGTTCTACTGGTGAAAAGCTGGTACAAGAGAAGGTGGTATTTACAAATGGGGAAACAGATGCCATTGGTGGAAATGTTATTGTCGGTGATTTCACGGGTGATGGTCAAATGAGTATCATGGGGTATGGCAAGAATATCTATAATGCCAATGCCTCAGATCCTATCAAGATGCGACTCTATGCAACTCAGAATTATTCGGTTTCATCGGGAAAAATCAATACGGTTACTGATGGACTTGGCAATGTGACATCTATAGAATATGCCTCTTTGACAGATTCTACAGTCTGCCTTCCTACCATAACCTCCGCTAAGTTCCCAGTGGTCGATATTCGTCCCGATTTGGTCATGGTGAAACGTAGCTTGGCGCATGGTTTGACAACTGACTATCGTTATGGTGGACTGAAAGCCCATGTGCAAGGACTAGGCTTGATAGGATTTGAGAGAACACAGTCAAAGGTTTCTTTCAATAATGAAACAACGGAAAGCATTGTTGATGAGTGGAATCCAAAGTATTATACTCCTCAGAAGGTGACCACCCGTTCTTCCGTAGGCGATTGGAAGGCTTCTTCGACATCTACGATTTCTTTTGCCGAGCTGAATGGTACTTATTTTTCTTATCCTAAGGAACAAGTTGCTACCGATTATGATGGCAATGTGACCACTACGTCATGCGTATATGACGTAGAGAAAGGTTGTCCTCTGACCGAAACCGTGACTTATGGCAGTGATGCCATGTATAAGAAAACTGAGTATAAGAATTATGTAAAGCGACTAGAAACATGGTTGCCAACTACGATAGTATCTAGTCAGAAGCACGAGGATGCCAATGAAGAATATGCCTCTACCACTATGCTCTCTTATGATGAGAAAGGACAAGTGGTGCAAAAGGAGGATCATGCAGGTACACCTTTGGCATTATCTACCACTAACGTCTATGATTCTTGGGGAAATGTAATCTCCAGCAAGCAAGAGGGATATGGTATGGCTACGATAACCAAGCATTATGATTACGATGATACCAAAAGATTCTTGAAGAAAGAATGGCAAACGCCTGCCGCATCGGAAATGCTTTACACTTATGATACATGGGGTGATGTGTTGAGTGCTATCGACATGACAGATGTGACACATCCTTTGACTACCAGATATCAATATGATGGATGGGGAAATCTCATCAAGACGATACATCCTACCAACGCAGTAGAAACCTCAAGTATTAATTGGGGAAGTTCTACTGATATGAAGTACTACATTGAGGAAAGTGGAACGGGCAAGCCTACCGTAAAGACATGGTATGATTCTTATGGACGAAAAACGCTTTGTCAGTATGCCTTGCCTTGTGGTGTACAACATAAGGAAACGTATGCCTATAATGCGAAAGATCAGGTTCTTCGTAAGTCAGTATCTGATGGAAAATTGACATATATGGAACTCTTGTCTTATGACAAGTTGGGACGAATGACTTCGGATAACCAGACTCAACGAGGCAAGAACTATTCTTATGCTTATGGCAATCGAAGCGTTACTACAAAGATTGGAGGTAAGAGCTACACGAAGACAACGGATGCTTGGGGAAATGTCAAGACCTCTTCCGATCCTGTGTCAAGTGTGTCGTATGTTTACAATTCCATGGGCAAACCTGTGGAGATAAATTGCGAAGGCTCTAAGACTTTGGTGGAGTATGATGCCGTTGGCAATAAGACTTCTATGACAGATCCTGATGCTGGCACAACTACTTATGAGTATGCAGCCGATGGTAAGTTGTTGAAGCAAACAGATGCTCGTGGCATTGTCACGACAAATACTTACGATGAGTTGGGACGATTGACGACTTCACATGTCGGCGATATGGAAATTACTAGGACTTATGGAACGTCTGGTAATGACAACTTGCAGTTGATTAAGACGACTTGTGGCAACAACTCGGAGAGTTATTCTTATGATGTATTTGGCAGACTCACTTCTAGGACTCGTTCTGTGGAAGGTGATGAGTCGCACCAATATACCTATAGTTACAATATGGATGGCAGCATTGCTAGCGTTGTCTATCCTGGAGGTCTGACCCTAGGCTATGTGTATGATGCTAATGGATATTTGATGGCAAAGAAATACAATAATGTGGAGTTTAAGTCTTTGGCATTTTATGATGGTATCACCACTAGATACAAATTGCTGAATACATTTGGCAGTAAGGCAGTCACTTTAAGTACGAATGGGCATGTGAAGAGTGTTGACGTTAATTGCACCAGTCATAAGAATTCTTTCGAGTACGAATACGACTCTGCTACGGATAATCTTCTGTCTCGAACAGGAGTGAACTCACAGAAGGAAACTTTCACCTATGATGGGGTGGATAGATTGACGTCTGTCAGCTGCAACGGACAACGTAACTTGATAATAAAATATGCAAACGATGGCAATATTTTGAATAAGTTGGACGTTGGTAATTATGAATACGGACAAAAGCCACATGCTGTCATGAGTGTAGATAATACCAGAAGAATCATACCAAGTGCAACGCTATCTACCGAGTTCAATGAACTTGGCAAGATAGATCGTATCGAAGATGGTAATTCTTTGACATCCGTTGATTTTGTCTATGGTCCAGATATGCAGCGTTGGAAATCAACTACATACAATAACGGAGCAGTAGAGAAGACTACTTTCTATGATACCGATTATGACAAGATAATAGATAAGAATGGCAATGTCACAGAATTCATCTATTTAGATGATAATCTAGTGATGTTGCGAAAGAATAACGGAACATTCTTGCCTTATGTTGTTGTAAAGGACAATTTAGGTAGTATCGTTTCTATTTATGCTGGCGATGGTGCCCAAGTCTTTTCTGCCACTTATGATGCATGGGGAAAGCAAACTGTCACAATGAACAAAATTGGTTTCATTCGTGGCTATTGTGGACATGAAATGCTGAATGATTATCAAATCATCAACATGAATGGTCGCTTGTACGACCCAGTACTTGGTAGATTCCTAAGTCCTGACAATTACGTTCAAACTCCCGATTTTAGCCAAAACTATAACCGATATAGCTATTGCTTGAACAATCCTCTCAAATATACTGACCCTAGTGGAGAATTGTTCGGAATTGATGACTTTTTGGTGTTTAGTGTTGTTTCTGGTGCAGTAATGGGTGCAATGCATGCCGGAATGTCAGGTAAGAGTATTTGGAAAGGTGCTCTCTTTGGGGCAGTTGGAGGAGCCGCAACTTATGGTATTGGTGCTGCATTCGGTGCAGTAGGTGGATTAGGACATGAACTGCTTCGAGCAGGAGCGCATGGGTTGTCAACTGGACTTTTTAATGGACTCAGTGGTGAAAACTTCTTTTCTGGTGTCGTTTCAGGAGCAGGAGGTTCATTAATGGGTACATTTGCTCAGTCTGTCCATCTTCCTAGTTGGGCATTGATGTCGTCAACTGCCGCAATGGGTGGAGCTGTCTCATTAGCTTCTGGAGGTAATTTCTATCAGGGATTATTGAATGGCTTGCAAATTGGTGCATTCAATTTCGCAGAGCATGATATAACCTATAGACATGATAGTCAAGGACATATTATTGGCTCTATCCGTGATGTGGTAATATATCCTAGTGAGGCAGCAAAGCAATATATAGAAACAGCTGGTGTTTATGAAACGGCAGCTACTGGTGTATCTTTTCTGGAGAGTTTGAATAAATATGGAAGGAAATGCAGAATTGGTACAAATGGAAAATTCTATTTCCCAAGAGCTAATAATCATATATTTTATGGTAACCAATATGTCAGAACGAGAGAATTAAAAGGACTTAGTCATTTAAACTATTTCACACGAGCAATGTCATCTGCGGAAGATTATTCTCTCTTTAAAGCTGCATATATAGCTGATGGAAATAAAATTGGTACAAATTGTGAAAAGTTATGTTTTCAAGTTGCAGGTCGTGAGTTGGGAACTTGGGGCGGTGCAATAATTGGACGACTAGCTGGTGGCGTTATCGGTTTTGGTTATGCAACGCTCCCCTTAGAAATGCTGGGCAGCTTTGGTGGAAGCTATGTAGGGGGTGAACTAGGCTTCGCTTTAGGAGGTATAATGTTTGATTTCGTAAAATGATATTAATATGAAAAGTTATTGTAATCGATTATTATATTCTTTCTACTGTTTTGAAGTGTGGAGCAATAATTTAGCGGATAAATTATTTAGTTCATTGATGAACAAAGCTTACGAACTTACATATAAATGGGATCCGTTTAGCCTTATAAATAAGGAAAAAACGACATTGGAAGAATATATAGCATGGCGCAAACGTATATCTAAGAATGTTGTATATAATTTAGATTACGGTGTTAGTATGATGTATGCTAAACCCATATTTGGAATTTTGTTTGGGGCTTATATAATGTTGTTTGTCTCCTTGGTTAGGCATTTGGGATTAGTCGTTATACCAGACGCTTATTTTGAAATATGCGTGATAATATGCTTGTGCTTATCGAGCTTGATTGCTTATTTGTCCGCATTCAAAGATAATGTATATAAAGTATATTTTAAGAAGTTCAAAAAGGAAAAAAACAATAAAAAATGGCACTTCATAACGTTGTGTGTGCTTTTGGGTTCTTTGTATGCCGCTTATTTGTCCATAGTATTTTGGGTGAAGTAGGTGCTATCTAGATGCTAATGTAATTTGAAAGTCGTAATTTTGCAAAATATGGCTAAGAAAAGAATTCAAAATAGAATAGGAGACATCTATTGCGTGACATTGGAAGATGGCGCAAGAATCTATCTTCAGTATGTAGCAATAGATACGGAACAATTGTATTCGCCAGTAATACGAGTATTTAAGAGAAAATATCTACCATATGAGGAAGCCAGTTTGGAAGAGGTAGTATGTGGAGAAGTTTTGTTTTATGCTCATACGAGCTTGCGCATTGCCGCTCGAGAAGGGTGGTGGAAAAAGGTCGGAAGTTCTAAAAACTTGGGTAATTTGGATGATATAAAGTTCCGGTTGTATTCGGAAGGTAATACGAATCATCTAACAGTGTCACACAAGTGGTATGTATGGACTATTAATCAGAAATATATACATATAGGTGATTTGGTGGGAGAATATAAAACGTACAGTATGGGATTTGTTTATCCTCCTTACGCTGTTTATCAGAAGATAATAACAGGGAAGTATCCTTTTCATGAATTGAAATAAATGAGTGACTTTAAAAACATAACCAAGGTATTTGGAATCTTCTTTATTATCTTTGGGTGGTTCTTCTATGAGTTTCGCTTGTATGAAACTGATGATGATGTCAAGAAGCAGATTCTTGGCGAGGAAGTACCCAAGGCTTATGACTTTCGTGTCGTATCGTGTAAGGAATATAGAGGTTTCTCCTTTGTTGGCGTAGATTCTCATGGAGATACAATCAATGAGAATCTATCGCCCTTTTGGAATTTGTATCAAAAATACCAAAAGGGCGATAGAATCGTAAAGAGAAAAGGGGAGAAAACGCTCCTCTTGATTCATCATGCTGATACAGCTTGTGTTCATCTATCTTATAAACAAAATGACTTATAAGTGATATGGAAGATTTCAAGAATATCTCAAAGGTGATAGCTTGTTTAATAGGAGGAATGGCATTTTTCTATTTCTACTTCTTTGTATTGATACCTTCGCGAGAAGATACGATAGGAGAAGTTTTGGAAGATTGTGTGCCGTTGCAATATGACTTTAGAATTATATCGAGTTATGAAGATCGATATTATAATTTTGAAGGGCGAACTAAAGAAGGTAGAATCGTAAAGTTTAAAATACCTTCCCAATGGAGACTCAATGATGTGTGTGCTGATGGTGATAGTATCCATAAATTGGCAGGTGAAAAGGAACTTTATGTGATTAAGCCTGATACTACCATCAAGTTGCCTTTGCTAGTTCATGGCGAGGAGATATAATGACAATGAAAATATGAGGTATTATGAATATAACTAAGAAAGGAGTCATGCTGACTCTTAATATCTTGAATTACTGTGCTGGAACTGTAGTCTTGGCATATTTTGGCTATCGAATCTACACGAAACAATATTCTATCACAGACAGTTTGTTGGAGTACTGTCTTTCTATGCATTATGACTTCAAGATTTTGTCTGCTCATGAGGACAGTTTCTACCGCTTTGTCGGTATGACGAGGGAAGGAAAGAAGGTGAACTTTAAGATATGTAAAGTCTGGAATTTGGAAGGGCGATATGCTGTAGGTGATAGTATCTATAAGGAAGCAGGCGACAGTGCTCTTTATTTGATTAAACCCAATGGCAAGATTCGACTTCCGATGGTGGATAAATGATGTTGGAAGATGAGACAGATATTAAATAGGATATTGTATTCTTTCTACGGTTTTGAGCGGTGGATTGACAATACTCTGTATTCCCTATTTGGCAGGGTCGGATATTGGTGTACAAAAATAATGTATGAGTGGAATCCTGGTGGTTATGTGAAAAAGTATAATAAGTCATTTGAGGAATATAAGGCACGTGTTGATTTCTCATTTCGTGAAGCCGATAGAAATTTAGATTATGGCTTGAGTATATCACATGCCCAGGGATTCTTGAGCGTGTTGCTGGGACCATATATGATGCTTGCTGTTTCTCTTGTTAAATATTTTGTTCCAGTCAATATACCAAATACAAGTTTTAAGGTGTTTGTTCTGGTATGTTTGGGCGTGTCATATCTGATAGCTTATTTGTTGGCTTTCAAGGATGATGTGTATAAAGCGTATTTCAAGAAGTTTAAAAAGGAAAAGAAGAATTTGAAATGGCACATTCTAACGCTTTTTGTGTGTCTTGGTTCCTTATACTCGGTTTACTTGTCCATTGTGTATTGGAATAAATAGAATGGTTTTATAGTGTTTGGCTTGGGAAAAGATGATATGGCTAGGAAAAATGATAGATTCGATGTGAAGATGCTGTTAAACAGATTGCTTTACTCCTTTTATTGTTTTGAGCGGTGGCAGTTTCGGGTCTCAGTTTGGTTATATTTAGGCTTCACCCTTCACCTTTTGGGCTGAAATGCCGATAAACACTGGGGTTGCGAGGGGTGAAGAGTGGTCGCTCACCCTTCACCACCCTTCACCGCTCTTCACCTTGCATTTTGCAGGTTGAAGAGGGGGAACGTTGGTTATAAAAACAAATCATCCATTGTTATCACTCGCTGAATCCTCGAACTGTATTCGTTCTTGGCTAGTCCATAAGTAGTGACTATTACGGGATGATCAGCCATGAAACAACTTTTTTGTCGTTCGTGGCTGAGTTTATTTTTTTCGTCTCTGAGCTTTATACTTCTAACTTCTAAAACTGAGTTTTCGGTTGTCAAACTTCGAGCTTTCGATAGTCTGATTTCGAGTTTGGGATAGTCAGATTTCGAGTTTGAAATCCTTCAAGCTGAGATATGGATTTTTGTCTTGCTAGGGCGTAATTTTGCCCTTTCCTAGGGCAAAAACTTGCCCTAGAAAGGCATAAATCTTGCTCTGGGCTTGCCATCTATTACGACCGAGTCTTGTCGTCTATTACTACTAGAGTTGATCATCTATTATGCCTAGAGCTTGTCGCCTATTACGATGGTGAAGGATGGTGAAGGATGGTGAAGGGCGGTGAAGAGTGAACCACCACTCTTCACCCCTCGCAACCCCAGTGTTTATGGGCGTTTCAGCCCAAAAGGTGAAGGGTGAAGCCTTTTGACCTTAATTCGTTTTCTTACGCAAAAAAGGAATTATGGAATGATAAAAATGTGCTGAACTACCGCCCTAACTACCTTTTTTAACATAGTTAGGGCGGTACTATAAGCTGAAATGCCGCCCTAACTACCATTTTTGATGGGGTTAGGGCGGCGTTATAAATATTTTTTCTGATGAATATCGGTTAGAAATCAAGGGTGATGCCCTTGTCATCTATCTTCTTGTAGGTCTTGCCATTCACCGTCACGTTCTTCGAATTCTTGGCATCGAAGGTGTGGGTCTTGGCACTCACCTTGATGTTCTCCAACTTCACACCATCCGTGCGGTTGATGACGATGCCCTGCTCGGCATTGTTCACCTCCATGTCCTTGATGCTGATGTTATGCACAGGCATCTCTGGCAGGCCATTGAAGTAGGCGGCACGGCGAGCACCACGGCAGATGACGTGGTTGATGTCGATGTTGCGGAAGGCCGGGGTGGTCTCATCCACCTTCTTCATATCCACCACTTGTTGCTTCTTCTGGTCGCCATCGTTGAGCACCTCTACCGCAGACTTGCCACCATAGTAAAGGTCGAAGGTGACCACATCGGTCTGGATGTCAAACATAGACATATTATTAATGTATATGTTCTCTACGACACCACCTCTGCCACGGGCACTCTTGAAGCGCAAGCCGACATCGGTGCCGAGGAACTGGCAGTTGGTTACCATCACGTTCTTCACGCCACCGCTCATCTCGCTACCTACCACGAAGCCGCCGTGACCCTTGAAAACGGTGCATCCATCGACAATCACGTTCTCGCAAGGGATGCCACGCTTTCTGCCATCGAGGTCCTTGCCGCTCTTGATGCAGATACCATCGTCGCCCACATCAAAGGTAGAGTTGACGATGAGGGAGTTCTTGCAAGACTCCAGGTCGAGACCATCGCCATTCTGTGCGAAGGAAGGGTTGCGTACCAAGACATCCTCGATGAGCACGTTCTCACACATCAGAGGATGGATGTTCCAGGCAGGAGAGTTCTGGAAGATGACACCATTGAGCCAAACGTTCTTGCAGCTGATGAGGCTGATCATCACAGGACGGAGATAATCCTTCACCTCGTTCCAACCTTCCTCGGTGGTGATGCCGAGAGGCACGTTCATGCCCGCACCTTTCTCGTCTGCCTTCATGGCAGCCTCAGAAGGGAACCAATAGTTGGGATTCTTGAAGGCACCGCCACGAGAGGTAATCTGCTTCCACTGAGCCGAAGTTACCTTGGCTTTCTTCAGCGGACGCCAATATTCGCCGTTTCCATCGATGGCACCCTGACCGGTGATTGCCACATTCTCCAGGTTGCGACCGGAGATAGGCGACTGGCAACGGCGTGTGTCCAAGCCCTCGAACGAGGTCTCTACGAGTGGGTAGAGATTGATGTCGGCAGAGAAGAGGATGATGCCACCTTTCTCTATATGTAGGTTGATGTTGCTCTTCAGCGTGATAGGTCCGGTGAACCAAACGCCTTGTGGCACGATGAGCTTGCCGCCACCTTTCTGCGTCAAGGCATCGATGGCTTGGCGGAAGGCATCGGTACAGAGGGTCGAACCATCGCCCACGGCACCGAAGTCCTTGAGGTTGACCTCGTTGTTAGGGAATTGGGGGCGAGTCACCTTCTCCATCTTGAAGGGAAGATTCTCGTAGAGAGCGTCATAATTGTTGATTTCATCGGCGTTGGAACCGAGTGCCATCAGGCAAGCGCAAACGAAAAAGAATAATTTCTTCATTGAATCATTTGGGTTTAATAGAGTTATTAAATAGCGATTTGAATTTATAGCTGCAAAGTTACGGATAAATCTTGGATATACCTAATAATCACGTCTATTAACCACCGCAAACGTTTTCGCAGCGAGCTGGTTGCCGCTGAGGGCGAGAGCCGCTTATAGGCTCTTCTTGCATCTCTTCAGGCAGAGGCAAAACCAGCCAAGGCTTGCGGCACGAAGCAAGAGGTGCATGTCGGCTGGCATTATCGCCATGGCGAAGGCAAACTGGGTCTCCAGCAAGAGGGCGGTTTGCTTCATGCTGATTTCCTTTTCTAGGATGACGGAATAGTACTTGCGCAACCATTCTATCGGTTGCTTGATGGCATCGGCAGTCTTGCTCAACTTTTGGGCGAGGCTACTGATGGTGTTTTCTAGCAACTCCAACTCGGTGGAAGGTTTGTATTCATTGCCGATGAAATGGCTAGGGGTGGCTGAGAAGTTGTTGGCATAATTGCCAGATAGGATGAGATTCTTATTCATAATTTTTGTTTCTTTAAAGTTCTTGATTCTAGTTGATGACAGGCTCTTGCCTGTTTCTGAGCGCAAAATTAGGAGCCTTTTGTGCAATATATGTTCACTTTCTGAGTTTTTATGTTAAAAGTATCGCCCCGTTAAGTTCTCTTAACGATTTCGGGCGAATATTCTCACCCAAACAAACCGATATTCGACTATGCGCCACGACAAATTGGAAAAGGAGATGAACTTGATGCTTCTCTTGACGGAGAACCATCGGTATGATGTGGATGCCATCTGCGACAGGATTGGCATCTCCCGACGTATGCTCTATTATTACCTCGAAAGTTTCCGAGATTGGGGCTTCAAGGTGGAGAAGTCGGGCAAGATTTATAGCCTCGACCGGGAGTCGCCCTTTTTCAAGCATCTCTTCGAGACCATCAACTTCACGGAGGAAGAGGCGCTCACCATGCTCTCTATATTAAATAAGGTGGAGGGCAACAATGCCATCGTGGAACGATTGCGCCGTAAGCTCGACCGTTTCTATGACTTGAAGATTCTCTCCAATCCTCAGGTACGTGAGCAGGCTGCCCACAATGTGAGTGTGCTTTATGATGCCATCAAGCGTCATCGGCTCGTGAAGATTATGGGCTATTCCTCGCCCCATAGCAAGAGCATGAGCGACCGAGTGGTGGAGCCGTTCTTGATGATGAACAATAATAATGATGTGCGCTGCTATGAGTTGCAGTCGGGGATGAACAAGACGTTCAAGGTTTCCCGAATGACGGATGTGGTGATGCTCGACTTGGAATGGGGCAATGAGGCAAGGCACAAGCAGGTGTTCACCGACTTCTTCATGTTTAGTGGCGAGGAACGCTTGCCCGTCAAGCTTCGTCTCGACCTCTTGGCATACAACCTCATGATAGAGGAATACCCAAAATCTGCCGATTTCATAGTGGAGGAGGCTCTAGCAGATGAGGCAGATGGTGCGGGCAATGCAGATGATACGAGCATTGTTGCTCCTCGGAAAGATGCCAAGCATTGGATTTTCTCCGCCGATTTTGCTAGCTATATCGGTATCTCTCGATTTGTCTTGGGACTTTACAATCATATTGATGTCTTGGAAAGTCGGGAGTTCAAAGAATATTTGAGAGAAGAAGTACAGAAAATGCAAGACCGGACAGGGAGATTTTGAGTGTTTGATGGTTAATATTCTAGGTCATAGCGTAAAAAAAACAGAGGTTTATACGATTTGGTTCTTATTTTTCAACAGATTTTTAGAGATTTCCAATAATTTGTTGTATATTTGTGGCAGAAAATGCGACAAAGATGCGTTTTCTTCTATGAATCAATTGAGTAATAACCTAAATTGTGTTTTTATGAGAAGTAAACATCTACACCTATTGCTGCTTCTGCTGATGATGTCACTTGCGTCGTTTGCAGGACCACGTAGTTTCCAACAAGCCAAGGAAATCGCCTTGCGCCAAGCTGCCCAGCTGGGTATCAGCATGGATGAGGCTTCTTCTGCCAAGGCTAAGTCTAAGAGAGTCAAGAGTGTGTCGGGCGAAGTGCCTGCCTATTATGTCTTCCCGAATGGCGAGGGCAAGGGCTTCACTGTCGTTTCGGGTGATGACCGCTTGCCAGAAGTGGTAGGCTATTCCGACAAGGGTACTTACGATGAGGAGAATCTGCCAAGCAACTATGTTGGCTTCATGAAGGCTTATGAGGAGATGGTGGGTCAGCTCGACAATGGCGATAGCCGAGCTTCGGCAAGTATCGCCGAGGCAAAAGCCCTCCGCAGCTCAGGTTATCAGCAGCCTACCGTGGCTCCGCTCTTGGGGAGTATCCAGTGGAACCAGATGATACCTTATAATAAAATGTGTCCGATGTATAATAGTACCGATCGTTCTGTGACGGGATGTGTGGCCACGGCGATGGCACAGGTGATGATGTATTATCAATATCCGAAGACTCTTCAGACAGATATTCCTGCGTATGTATCGCGCACAAATCATCTTAGTATTCCTCAAATCAACAAAGGAGAGAGTTACGATTGGGATAATATGCTTCCACAGTATGCTTCTGACGAACCATTGAATTATACGGATGCTCAAGCTGCTGCTGTTGCCAAGCTGTTGTATCATTGCGGTGTGGCTTGCGAGATGGATTATGGTTCTTCATCTGGAGCCAATGTAACACCAGCAATCTTGTCAACTTACTTCGGTTATGACTCCGACTTGATGCAAGACCTAAACCGTGACGTTTTTACTTTGGCGGAATGGTCGCAAATCATGGACAAGGAATTGACGGCAAAACGCCCTATCTTGTATAGCGGTCGGTCTTCTGATGGAGGGCATGAATTTGTTTGCGATGGCTCTGATGGTAACGGCTTGTACCATATCAACTGGGGATGGGGTGGCTACCAAGACGGCTACTTCGATGTGACGATTTTGAATCCAGACAAGGGAGGTGCCGGCTCTGGCAATGCGCCTGATGGATATAATCAAAATTGCAGTATGATTGTCGGTATTGCTCCAGACAATGGTAAGGTAGATGAACCATTGGTGGATGTGACTCCTGTGGTGATGATAGGTGGCGGAAATTCTTCTTTGGGTTTCATCAAGAGTACTCGAAACAATGTGACTGATACGTTTAGGGTCACAACAAACAATTTGCTGAGTAATCCATCTGCCAAAGATTTTACTGGCTACTTTGCATACGGCATCCAGCAAGCCGATGGTACCTATAAGCCACTTTCGAACTCTTGTAGTATTTCCATTAAGCATCTGGAGCCTGATGGGTCACCTTATTGGCAAAGTATTAGGTTGCTCCAGTTCGACTATGCCTTCCCTGTAGGAAAAACCACACTTTATGGACTCTATAGCATAGATAATATGAAATGGGAGAAGTGTGCCTATGTGTATATGGTTCCATTTGTGGTAGAGGCTACAGCGAGTAAAATATCAGTGGCAAAGACCCCTCTGAGTGCGGACATTGTGGCACAAGACGAATTGTTGAGTGAGCAAGACAACACCTTGATGTTGACAGTTAGCAATGATGCAGACTTTGAACATCTAGGTCTGATCAAAGTCTATACGAGTACTACCAACGAGAAGCCTTCTGAGCCTTCTGGACAAATCTATTTCACGATTCTTAGCAAGGGCAGTTCAACTCGTGAGGTATCTGTAACCCCTTCTGTTGGCGATCTCTATGTTTGGGTGACAAACTCCAAGGGCGAGGATTTGATGGAAGTAAAGAAATTCACTGTTACGCAATCAACAGCTCCTAAGTTGGTATTGGTGGGCAAAACCTCGAATGCGACAGCTGGTGATTATGAGTTAGAGAAAGCTTATTATCAGTCGAGTCAGGTGAAAGCTTTGAAGGTAAATGACGACAAGGCTGTCTTTACTTATCAGATACGAAATGATGGCGGTACCTGTGAATTGGAGTTTCCTTTTTTGATCGCTGCTTATGATGAGAATGGAAATGCCCAATATAAGTTTCCTAAAGTGAATCGGCGTGTAAAGAACGGTGAGACGGCCACTCTGACTATCGAGGCTCGACCTGAAGACTATGGTGGAAATCATTCATTTTTCTGTGCTCTTAGAATGGGAGATGTGCCACTTGATACAAGTGGCTTCTCTGACAATAAATTGTATTTGTCGGATGGGAATTCTTGGTATTATTTAGAATATGCTGCTCAGTTCGTTTATGTGACAGGTGTTCCTTCTGGCATTTCATCCATCACGACATCAGGCACTTCAGTGCATGGCGGTAATGGAGAAATCTTGATTTCTTCCGACAAGGCTCAGACGATGTGCATCTACAATCTGAGCGGTCAGATGGTGAACAAGGCGAACGTGAAGGCTGGCGAGAGCATCGCTGTGCCTGTACCAGCAGGACTTTACATCGTAAATGGCAAGAAAGTTATCGTGAAGTAAGGACGACTTTCTTCTCGTAGATAGGAAGAATCTCCTCTCTATAATGGAGATTCCTCTCTCTATATATAATAAGGTGAGAGGGGGTGAAGGCAAAGTGAACCTTTGGTGACAGGCCTTCACCCCTCTTTCCCCTTTGTTTATCGGCATTCCGAGCGAAAAGGTGAAGGGTGAAGCCTAAAATCGAGGCTACGTTTGAAAAACAAGGTCTCAGCAATAGCGGAAGCTTGGAAACTTCCTTTAGATGGTATCTGAAAACAAAAAAAGAGCCACAAGTTGAAAACTTGCAGCTCTTTGTACCCAGACCCGGGATCGAACCGGGATGGATTGCTCCACTGGTGTTTGAGACCAGCGCGTCTACCGATTCCGCCATCTGGGCGATTGCCTCTCGGCTTAATTGCGAGTGCAAAGGTACTAATAATTTTTGAACTGGCAAACTTTTTGCTGATTTTTTTTCAAAAAACTTTCATTTGATGTGCCGAAAGGCTAAATTTTTGTTGTTTTTCACCCTTTCAGTATTAATTTGTGGAAAAAAACTTGGTTGGCTCGTATATATTTCATAACTTTACAACTGAAATAGAATACTAAACAGTAAAGATACAAAAATGACTATAAACGATAACAACAATTATTGCGTGATACTCGCAGGTGGTAAGGGCAGACGACTCTGGCCTTGCAGCAGGAGCAATTATCCGAAACAATTCATTGATTTCTTTGGCGTGGGTCGCACTCAACTCCAGCAGACCTATGATCGAATGGTGAAGATAGTACCTGCCGACCACATCTTTATCAATACCAACGAGGAATATGTGCAACTGGTCAAGGAGCAACTTCCACAGGTTCCTGACGAGCGAATCATGGCGGAACCTATCCATCGCAATACGGCTCCTAGCGTGGCTTGGGCGAACCATCGTGTATCCCAGTTGAATCCAAAGGCTTGTTTGATTACCACTCCTTCCGACCAGGCGGTCTTCAATGAGGAGGCTTTCCGTGAGAATGTGCTGAAGGGACTTGCCTTTGTGGCTGAGAACGACCGATTCCTCTCGCTAGGTGTGAAGCCAACTCGTCCCGAACCTGGATATGGTTACATCCAGCTAGGTGATGCCGAGGGCGACGACCTCTATGATGTGCAGTCGTTCACCGAGAAACCGGAGCGTGACTTCGCTAAGATATTCGTAGAGAGTGGTGAGTTCTATTGGAACACAGGCATCTTCCTCTCCAATGTGAAGCATCTTCGTGAGAGTTTCTCCGAGATTCTCCCTGCCGTGCTGAGAGGTTTCGATGAGTCTTATCGCATCTTCGATGTAGCTACGGAGAATGCCTATATGAAGCAGAACTTCCCTTCTTACCCTAACGTCTCCGTGGATTTTGCCATCTTGGAGAAGTCGGAGGATGTCTCTGTGATGAAGTGCGACTTCGGATGGGCTGACCTGGGTACTTGGCATAGCATCTATGAGGCGATGCAGAAGAGCGAGGACGACAATGTGGTCATCGACAGCGATGTGATGATGGAGAACTGCCACAGGAACGTCATCAAGTTGCCAAAGGGCAAGTTGGCTGTGCTGAATGGCTTGGATGGATTTATCGTAGCCGAGAAAGACAATGTGCTGCTGATATGCAAGAAAGAAGATTCTTCTGCCTTGGTTCGCAAGTATGTGAACGAGGTGCAAATGAAAAAAGGGGAAGAGTTTATATAAGTGATAAATATTAGATGATAAATAATAAATGAGGAACCAAGATGGGACACTCCCATTTTGATTCCTCATTTTCTTATATAGATTTCGTGGAAATCTAGGCTTAGAGTTTCTGGAACTCAGCGTAAATCTTGCTGGAGATTTCCTTGAACTCCTCTTCAGACAACTTGAGGTGCTCCTTGCGGAAGTTGACATCAGCCTCACTGTTCATTGGGATGAGGTGGATGTGGGCATGAGGAACCTCCAAGCCCAAAACTACCTGAGCCACTTTCTTGCATGGGAAGGCAGCCTTGATGGCCTTTGCCACTTTCTTGGCGAAAACCTCAAACTCGGCGAGGTCTTGGTCTTCCATATCGAAGATGTAATCCACTTCCTTGCGAGGAATCACCAGTGTGTGACCCTTGCCGATAGGACTGATGTCGAGGAAAGCGTAGAACTTGTCGCTCTCGGCACACTTGTAGCTAGGAATCTCTCCTGCTGCAATCTTAGAAAAAATGCTTGCCATAGTCTTTATGATTAAAATGATTTGTAATTGCTGATATTGTGCAGACAATGAATTGTCATTCAATATATATGATGGTTGGCTTACATATCATAAAAGGAACCGTCATAAGGGCTGAGCGCCGATATGATAGTTCCTTTTATTGTTTTATTCGAATGAAATCTTGTCGATGCGGAGGTTGATGGTGCCACGAGGAATCTTGATTTCCGCTACATCACCCACCTTCTTGTTGAGCAAGCCCTGTGCGATAGGGGTCTTGATGGAAATCTTGCCTTCCTTCAAGTTAGCCTCGCTCTCGCTCACGATGGTATAGGTCATCTTTGCCTTGTTGGCCATATTGGTCATCTCCACCTTTGACATAATCTGCACGCTGTCGGTGCTCAACTGCTTGGTGTCGATGATCTTAGCCTCGGCAATGGTGAGTTTGATGCGATTGATCTTATCTTCAAGATGAGCCTGTGCCTCTTTGGCGGCATCATACTCTGAGTTCTCACTTAGGTCACCCTTGTCTCGGGCTTCAGCAATTGCGGCTGATGCCTTTGGGCGCTCCACAGTTGTAAGCTGTTTCAATTCTGCCACGAGCTTGTCGTAGCCTTCTTGTGACATGTAAGCCATAATTCTTTTTCTTTTATATAGTTAATAATGTAATCTTGTTCTTAGAGGGGTAAAAATAAAGAATCCCAGTGCCAGTATAGCACCGGAATCCTGTATCTTTTATTCTCTATGTATTATTCTGTTTTTCTATTTCTTTTGCAAAGATAGGACTTTATTTCCGTATAGCCAAACTTTTTCGGGGAAATTTCTCAAAAGCAGTGAAAATATCCCTCTTTTCGCTTCACGTACTCCATTAATTCATTAAAAATCTGATTATTACGGAGTATCTCCGGATTGCCAGTCATAATCATCTGTTTTCTCGCCCTGGTGATGGCGACGTTGAGCTTGCGGTCGATGATGTGTCCATCTTCCACAAAACTGTTGCCTGCCAGGAAGTCGAGTTGCCAGATGTTCTGGATGGTGAAACTGTAGATGATGACATCTCGCTGGCTACCTTGGTATCGCTCCACGGTGTCGATGCTGATGTGCTCCAGTTCGGGGATGCCGAGTTTCTCGATGCCCTTTCGTATCATGGCTATCTGGTTGCGATATGGCACGATGACTCCTACGGTCTTCTGGGCGTTGAAGTCCTTGCCATAGAAGCGATGGACGCGGCGAAGGACATCTACCACGATGGATGCCTCGCTGGCATTGATCTTGTCGGAAACATTCGGCTCCTTGCAAAACTGCGATGGGATGAATATCATGCGATGAGCCTTCAATACATCATCGAGCGCATCCTGCGATGGAAGCGTGTATGCCAACTCTGTCTCCAACTGATGAGGGCATGGCACAGGCTCTAGTTGCTCTCGGCGGTAGAACATTTGGTTAGGAAACTCCGCTATCTCTGGGTGCATACGTCCTTGACGGCGCAAAATGCCGATGAAATCACTTCTTTTCTCATGGCCTTCCCAACGGATGAGACGCTCGAAGAGGGAGTTGCGGCAGTTGGAGAGACAGATGTCTTGCAAGATGCTCATGTCGATGACGGCATGGTCTTGGCGGTCGTCTATCGTAGGAATGGCAGAGTCTTTCTCGCTCTGCTGTACTACGGCAGGCAACTGCTTGTAGTCGCCGATGAGGATAAACTTATCTACGGCAGTCAGCAATCCCACGAGGTTGGGCTCCAATATCTGGCTCGACTCGTCGATGATGGCGAGCTTGAAGTGCTTCAAGTTGAAGATGAATGGCTTGGAGGCTATCATCGAAGTGGTGCCCACGATGACGCGCGTACCTATTATATATTGTCGGATGGCTTCGAGCTTCGGACATTGGGCGATGGCTTTCTCTATCAGATAAGGGCGGAATCGCTCATCGCAAGAGAACTCGCTGCCGAGGCGAAGGAATGGGATGCCGCTATCTACTAGCATCTCGCAGATTTCATCCACGGCTCGGTTGGTGTAGCTCATCAAGAGGATGGAGGAGGCGGGTTTCTGATGATCAGGGGGGATGACTCCTGCGGATGGCATACCTGTCCCATCATTCAATGCTTCTTCCACCATGAACTTCAAGGCACGACTGGTCTTGCCTGTTCCGGGAGGTCCCACGAGCAGGAAGTAATCCTGTGCTTGCTTGGCACGGAGGATGATGTCGTTGAGCACATCGTCATAGTGTCGGGTGAGTGTGAGCGAGGTATTGCGGAGTGGCTCACGCTGACCTAGCAGGAGGTCTCGCTTGTCCTTCGGTGCACTGATAAACTGGTGTAGTCCTCGGATGCTTCCTCCGGTAGAGGCATCGGTCGTGCCGTGCTCGATGGCGTATGGTTTGTCCATCTCGAAGATGTCGGCGTTCTGTTGTCCATCGTTCAGGTGTACCACGAGTTCATGGGTATGAATCTCCTGCAATACACCTTTATATAATATAGCCTTTCTCACGTCGGGCTCTTCCTCAGGTCGGTATGTGTAGAGATACACCATGTCGCCGATGCGGAAGTTGGGCAGGAAGTCCTTGCCTTGGTCGGGCACGCTGAGGGTGATGGTGTCGTAGCCGTTGCCGATGGCACTCATCTCTTTCTTCGTGATGTGCAGGTCGGTATAGATGTTGCCGGCATCTTTCTTCTCGGCGAGCGGCATCGTCCAGAGGTCGCTGCTCGAAGTGTTGGTGCCTTCCTGTGCACCCACTTTCGAGATCATCTGCTCTCGCAAAACGAAAGTCATCATGCGGCAGAAGTACGCCTCTTCCAATGGGGATAGGGCGTGGAGCGGGTCGGTGATGGCGGCGAGCTGAGGCTTCAGATACTGGTTGTAGAAGAAGTCTTGCGCGCCAACCACGTTGAGCACTTCGGGAGTCAACTCGTTGAGGGCATGTTCAAAACCTTCCTTGGCAATCTCGAAAGAGGCAGCTACGAGTTGGTTACGGTACATGATGGCTTCCTTGAAGAGTTTCTGGTAGAATGCCACTACCATCAGTCCGTCTTGCGGCTGATACTTGGAGTAGAGCAGACGGATATTGACGAGGTTGTTGCTCAACTTAAAGTTGTGATGCAGCACACCATAGTAGAGGAGCAACTGCACATAGTGTGGCTCCAACTGGTAACTGTGGTAGCTAGGGTCGGCTTGGTGGGTCTCGATGTTCAGGTTGCGCCCCGATTTCTGCTCCACCAAGAGCTTGCAGTCAGTGGTCATCAAATCGACACGTCCTTGTATGCCCAATGCCTCGCAAACGAATGATGGCTCCAGGATGGCTTTCTTCCTATCGTATAGGTTTTCGCCACGAAAGGCGTTCATCTGGGCTTGGGCTGCGGTGCGAGGGAAGAGAATATCCACTACTTGCTGCAAGTTGTAGGCTTGCAGGTTGGCATCGGTATAAAACTTCTTGGCATCGAAGTAAGGACAGGTGCAGAACTCCAGTGCCTTCTCTCGAAAGTTACTCTTCACGGTGTCGTTCACTCGGTAATGCCCATGGTTGTTGATGATGTCGTCGAGGGCGGCACCGGCGAAGTTACCGAGGAGGGTGGCTTGGGTGTTGGCACGTGGCTTCATCAGATTGAGCAGATAGAGCAGGGGATGATGACCGTATGCCGTGAAGCAGGCGGCGATGCTACTGATGTCCACGAGATAGTCGGGCTCTAGGACGATGAGGCGAGGCGTGATGATGGGTTGTCTCACCTGGTTGTCGAGCAAGTTGAGCTGCGTGCCTTCCCTGAGGAGTTCGCAGAGATAAGTATGGTCGATATTGTTCTCCGCATCTTTCAGGCAAACCAAGTATTCCTCTTCGTCAGCGTCTTGGTCAATATCGACACGGATGAAGTCGGCGTCCCAACTCTTCACGATGCAACGGATGTATCGCTTGTTGATTTCCAGTCCCTTCTGGTAAGGGCGATTGGTATGGGGGATAAGGACGTTCAGTTCGTGGGGAACATCGACATGGAAGACGGCTGAGATGAAGATGGCGAGGGCACGAGCGTCGTAGCCCAGTTCCTCGTTGGTCAAGGCATCGGACTTGTTGCTGTGTCGGCGCATCGTCTGGATGGCAATCTTGTCGGCTATCTTAATGCCTCGAACCTTGCAGAGATAATCTACCTGAGAGAAAAGGTTGCCGAAGGCTTGCTTGGTATCCTTCACTCCCTCGTGGCAACAGAGGATGAGGGTGTCGTGCATCATCTTGTTGCGAGTCTCTGGCTTGAGGTCGGGAAGTATCAATAGCTCCCTGACTCTCTGGAAAAGTTCACTGGCGGATATGTTCTGATTCATGTGAAACGACTTGTGCTTCTTTATTGAATGATTATGTGAGGAACAAAGATACTAAAATTATAAATATTCTTATAATAAAGGTATTTATAATTATGGATAATTAACGGGCGAAATAGGGAAGAAAGGAGGGATAAGTGTATTTTTTTCTCTTGAAAAACTTGTGCTTTCAATTCTTTTTCGTAATTTTGTAGCCCCCCCTTTGTTGATATGGGGAATAAAGAATCGTTTTACGATTAAATATGTGATTCGTTTAACAAGTAAAAAGGAAAAAGAAATATGACAAAAGAAGAATTGATGCGTAGAGCCATTGCGCTCTCCGAGAATAGCGTGAAGACGGGTGGCGGACCTTTCGGGGCAGTCATCGCCAAGAACGGAATCATCGTGGCTGAGGCTTCCAATAGCGTCACCATCGACAACGACCCTACCGCCCATGCCGAGGTGAATGCCATTCGTCAGGCAACTCGTGCCTTGAAGACATTCAACCTGGAGGGGTGCGAGATTTATACCTCTTGCGAACCTTGTCCGATGTGCTTGGGTGCCATCTATTGGGCGCACCTCGACCGAATCTATTATGCCAACGACCGAAAGGATGCGGCAAAGATCGGCTTCGACGACGAGTTCATTTATGAGGAGATTGGTAGAAAGATAGAAGACCGCCATCGCCCAATGGTCGCCCTCTTGCGTGATGAAGCGTTGGGTGCCTTCCGTATGTGGGAAGAGAACTCCAGCAAGACGGAATATTAATTACTGTCCTCCCAATCTCTCGAAGAAGGTGATGATCTCCTCGAAAGTCTTGAAATCATCGCTTCCGTATTCGATGCTCGTACCCATGAAACCATCGCAAGGCTTAGGGTCGATGAAGTAGTCACCATAGAGCAACTGCTTCTGGTTGGTGAAGAGGATATGGTTGTAGGCAGGGGTTGAGAGGTATTCCTCTACCCACGTCTGCACCTTCGCCATATACTCATGGTCGTTGGTAGGTGCTGAGGCTACGATATATACATTATAATATTGTATGAGCATCTCGTAGGCCTTGTGCATGCTGCTTGTAGCCTTCATGTAACTATCGTGCAAGGCATCGAAGTCGATATACACGATAGGACGCTCCTTGCCATTCTGCTTGTCGTCTATCCAACGGATGATAGGACAGAGGTAGTGGAAGGCAACCTTGTCGATGAGACGATGCTCGCCATGGAATCGGATGGCATTCGGATAATGCTCATGGAAGATGTCGAAGGTATGCACCACTGGGTCTTTGTCGCCGAAGAGACCATACACTCTGTCTTGTTCCTCAGGGGTGATGTCTTGGAAACAATGGGTGGTGATGTCTCGGTATTCCTTGATGAGTCCCTTCGTCACCATCAGCTCTTGCACACCATCCTTGCGCGGGTTCTGAAACACCTGCTTGCCCGTCATGCTGCTCATCGTGTCGCCCATCTCGAAGGCAGGGTTGACGAGGATGCGGTCGGTGCCACGGAGCATCTCGGTGTACATACCTCCCATGGAAGTACCGATGATGAGGTCAGGCTTCTCCGTCTCTTGCATCTTGTGGAGCATCTCCATCGCTTCCTCAGGATGCACAGGGATGTCCTCAGCTACGAGGGTGGCGTTAGGCATCAGTTCTTGCAACATCTTCACCGTTCCACTCTGACCAGAGGAGAGGAAACCGTGAACATACATGATTTTCTTGCCCGACATCAAGTCGGGGAATTGAGTGATATATGGATTTTCCATCTTTTTTATTACTTTATAAGTCCATCTTTTTGTTACTTTATGAATACACGTTTATTCTTGATGAATACTCTTTACTACTAATTATAGTAAGATTGCCCCAGAATTTCATTGCAAAAGTAATAAAAATATGTCAAAAGTCCAAAAGAATTGTAGTATTCATCTACTAATTATTTCAAGAAAGTTACGAATATCTCAGATTTTATTTGTACTTTTGTCGCAATATTCGGAAATTATATTAAATTCTCAATATTCGACAATGGAACAGTCAATAGAAAATCTCTACAAACTGGACGGTAGGGTGCCCGTCGGAAAAGCACTCCCATTTGGCCTTCAGCATGTCTTGGCCATGTTTGTAAGCAACATCGCTCCTATCATGATTCTCGCAGGAGCGGTCGGACTAGACAGCTCTGTCAGTGCTGTGCTCATCCAAAACTGTATGATTATTGCCGGTGTCGGCACCTTGGTGCAGCTTTATCCTGTATGGCGCATCGGTTCTCGCCTGCCTATCGTGATGGGTATCTCGTTCACCTTCCTCTCGCTAGCCATCAGCATTGCGGCTGCCAAGGGCATGGGAGTGCTCATGGGAGCGGTCATCATCGGCGGTCTTGTGGAGGGTACGCTTGGTCTTTTCGCCAAGTATTGGATTAAGCTCATTCCTCATGTGGTGGCAGCTACGGTGGTGACAGCCATAGGATTTTCGCTCCTTCCTATTGGCGCCAACTCCTTTGCGGGCGGTCAGGGCGCAGCCGACTTCGGCAGTATGAACAACTGGATTGTGGGTACTGTTACCCTGTTGGCGTGTCTTCTTTGTCAGATTTTTGCGAAGGGATTCCTTCGTTCTCTCTCCGTGCTTGTCGGACTGATTGTGGGCTATGTGCTCGCTTGTTGCATGGGAATGGTTGATTTCAGTGGCCTCTCAAACCTTTCCTTTATTGCTTTGCCACATCTCTTGCCTTTTACTCCAGAAATTAATGTCGGTGCCATCTTCTCGGTCATCGCAGTCTATCTCGTGTCAGCTACTGAGACGATTGGCGATACTTCTGCTCTTTGCAACAGTGCCTTGAAGCGTGACCCTCAGACCAAGGAGATGGGTTCGGCAGTTTGCTGCGATGGTTTCGTCAGTTCCGTATCGGGCCTCTTCGGTTGTACACCTATCACTTCGTTCAGCCAGAACGTAGGTTTGGCAGCGATGTCGGGTGTGGTCAATCGTTTTACTATTGCCATGGGTGCCATCATCATGATTATCGGTGGTGTGTTCCCAGCCATAGGCTATGTGTTGACCACGATACCTCAAGCAGTCTTGGGTGGCTGTACTATCATGATGTTTGGTAGCATCCTCTTCGCCGGCTTCGGTATGATGGCTCGCAGCGGATTCTCACAGCGCAACATGGTCATTGTGAGTCTCTCGCTCAGTGTCGGTCTCGGCTTTACCCAGGCTACGGGCATGTTTGCCATCTTCCCAGAGATAGTGCGCACCGTCTTCGCCGACAACTGCGTGGCAGTGGTCTTCTTGCTGGCAGTCGTACTCAACTTGGTCTTGCCAAAGAGCTTGGATAAATAAATCAAAAGGAGTTTGGATCAGTAAATCAAATCAAAAGAACAATATAATTCAAGTAAAAATGGATTTATTAAAAGAAAGAATCATGAAGGAAGGCCGTTGCTTTCCTGGTGGTATTTTGAAGGTGGATAGCTTTGTGAATCATCAGATGGACCCTATCTTGATGATGGATTTGGCTAAGGAGTTTGTACGTCTTTTCAAGGACATCAAGTACAACAAGATCGTGACCATCGAGGCTTCTGGTATCGCTCCAGCCATCATGGTGGGTTACCTGACCAACTTGCCTGTGGTCTTCGTCAAGAAAAAGCAACCTAAGACCATGGAGGGCATGATCACATCGGTCGTTCACTCCTTTACCAAGGATCGTGATTACACGGTATGTGTGAGCAACAGTTATCTGACTCCAAAGGACCATGTCATCTTCATCGACGACTTTCTCGCCAACGGTAATGCCTCCAAGGGTGTGATGGATCTTTGTGAGCAGGCAGGTGCCAAGATAGAGGCGATGGGCTTCATCATCGAGAAGGCATTCCAACATGGTGGCGACTTCTTGCGTGCACAGGGAATGCGCTATGAGGCTCTTGCCACCGTGGAGAGCTTGGACGACTGCAAGATTGTCTTGAAATAAAGTCAGATTCTACATATATATAATATGGTATAGGACTGTTGAAATATTTTAATGATTGGAATATGAAACAGAGAATATTCATTTTGAACGCCTTGTTGTGCTTGGTTCTGTCCGTATGGGCAGTGCCTGCCAAACGAGGCGTTTGGTGTTCCTTGTCCTTAGTGGATGGAACCGAAGTCAAGGCTCAGCTCGTAGGCGATGAGTTCTTGCATTATTATGTATCAGAGGATGGCACAAAGTATGTGCAAGACGAAGCCACCGGTCTTTATCGCAAGATGACGGATGAGGTGACAGCCCAGAGAAGGGCTGCTGTTCGTAGGGCGCAGGCGCAAGGACGACAGAAGAGAATGCTTCGAAAGGCTCAGGCGAGCAATGTGTTCCAAGGTACCAAGAAAGGCTTGGTTATCTTGGTTCAATTCACCGACTCTAAGTTCAAAAGTGGTCATGATGTCACTTTGTTCAATCGTATAGCCAATGAGGAGGGGTTCTCTGAGTACGATTATCAGGGGAGTATCAGAGACTATTTCAAGGCGCAGAGCAATGGGCAGTTCGACTTGGACTTTGATGTCGTTGGTATCTGCCCTTTGTCGCATAACTATGCTTATTATGGAGAAGATGTTAAAGGTGGTGATGCCAAGGCTGATGATATGGTGGTTGAGGCGTGCAACTGGGCGCATGATAATGGTGTCGATTTCTCCAAGTACGATTGGGATGGCGATGGCGAAGTCGATGAAGTCTTCGTGCTTTATGCGGGTAAAGGCCAGGCGGATAACACCAAAATTACTGATTTGATATGGCCTCACATGTTTTACCTGTCAGAGAGCGACAAGGCTCTCACGTTGGATGGGGTTACTATCAATACTTATGCTTGCAGTTGTGAGCTGAATTCCAGTGGAAATCTAGATGGCATCGGTTGCTTCTGCCACGAGTTCTCCCATTGCATGGGATTTCCAGATGTGTATGATGTTGACTACAAAGGATGGTTTGGTATTGGCGAGTATGACTTGATGGATGCTGGAAGCTATAATGGAGATAGTAGATGCCCTGCTGGTTATACGGCATACGAGAAAGCTGAGTGTGGCTGGATTACCTTGAAAGATATGACCGATATTCAGGAGGATACTTCAGTCGAAGGCTTGTTGCCTACCAGTGAGGGTGGTGATGCTTATGTCATCAAGAACAAGGGACATAAAGACGAATACTATATCTTGGAGAATCGTCAGAAGACAGGATGGGATGCAGAGATTCCTGGTTCTGGCTTGATGGTTACCTATGTGGATTATGACCCTTATGTTTGGGCTTATGATATCCCTAACACAAATGATGTTTATTATGATGCCAATGATGTGAAGCGAACGAATGACCATGCTCGTCTGACCATCTTCCGAGCAGGAAAGGGTACTGATTTGTATGGCGTAGCATCAGACTTGTATCCTTATGGTTCCAACAATAGCTTGACTGCGACTTCCAGGCCTGCTGCCACCTTGCATAATACGAATAGTGATGGCAGCAATTATATGCACATCGACATCAATAATATCGCCGTGAAGAGTGGAAAGGCTTCTTTCACGTTGTCCAATAGAAATGCAGGGGCTGATACGCCAGTGATACCTTCTGGTTCTACTTTGTTGCATGAGTCTTTTGATGAGTGTGATGGCACAGGTGGCAATGATGGCATTTGGGGTGGTCGTAGTATTGGTGCAGGTACTCCTACTTATGACAATAAAGGCTGGACCAGTACGCAGGGGAAGGTTTATGCTTCTTCTGCTTGTGTGCGAGTTGGCACGTCAAGTGTCAATGGAGATATTACGACTCCTTCCTTTACGGTCAATGGCAAGGCTGTTCTCTCCTTCAAGGCAGGTGCTTGGAATACATCTGGTGACGGTACGACGCTCAATCTATCCGTCTCCAACGGAACCATTTCGCCGTCTTCTGTCACAATGAAGAAGGGTGAATGGACTGACTATATCGTCACGATTACGGCGAATGGCAATGTCAAGACTACCTTTAAGGCTTCCAAACTGCGTTTCTTCTTGGATGAGGTGAAGGTGACCGATGCGTCCACATCTGGTATCCGAGAGATAGAAGGCTCACGCTCTTCTTCCATCGTAGCTTATTATACCTTGGGTGGCATTCAGGTGACAGTACCTTCCTCTGGCATCTATCTCGCCCGTTATGCGGATGGAACCATCAAGAAGGTGGTGATTCGATAGTGGAAGTTTGGGTGCAAAATACTAAATTATACCCAAAGGTATTATACCCTAGGGTATAATTTGGTAATCTTTATCTTTTGCAGAACCGGTAAAAACAAAAAGGTGTGTCCACTGTGCTCAAAGAAGAGCTACGAGTGGACACACCTTATTATATTATATATTGGCAAGATTACTCTGTAAAGCCAGAATAACGTTTACCTGATATGCGATATATCAAAGCATTATCATCATCGCTAAACTTAACGGTATAGCAAATGCTGTCAACAGGAGCACCATGGATGTTCTTGCCCTGACCATAAAGTACTTGACCTTTCAAGAACTCTACATTACCAGCCTCATCATCTGATGGGTTGTAGCTGGTATTAGGAGTAGCCTCAAACTTACCAGCATTGTAGTCTGTGACGTTTACCTTCATCTTGACGCCATAGAAGGCGGCATCGTCCAACCACATTTTGTCTGCATCATTAGCTGCAGTATTGTATGTATTAAGGTCGATTTTTTTGCCAAGGAGATTCTCGTCGATGACATTGCCATCCTCGTCAACAGCATCTACTGTAACTACCCATCGTCCAGCCATTTTCTCGACCGCTGTGCCGCCGGCCTTTTCATCGGTTTCTGGATCACAAGACACAAATGTGAATATACCAACCAAGGCAACCAAAAACATTGAAATATATTTCTTCATAATTCTATTCAATTATTTATGTTTTACTTTAAGATAACGTGGAATGTCATCTGGCCTGCATAAGCTGCATCAAAAGAGATTTCACCTGTCGCAGGGTCATACTTTCCATTCTCGAAGCTATCAAGAGAATCATCCCAATTTGACACATAACTAGACAAAAGCTTAATACTGTTATCCGCCATAAGTTGGATATATCCTGTCATAGCTGTAGTTGAGCCATATCCTCTACCTTGATCATAATATCCGCCAAAGAAGTCGCTTATATAGAAAAGACCTGGGGCGTCTTTCCTTATAGTGACAGAATACTTGGCATACTCCTCTTGTGCCGATCCATTATCTCTATAACTTCCGCTTTGAACCTTATATTTACCCTCAATATTAGTCGTAATGGAAGGGTCACAGACAGCAACTGTTCTTTTTACACTTTTGAGGTAACCATCCTTGTTGATGTGGGAATAGGTAACATAATACAAGCCCGCAGTATTATAATCCACATCTTCCACACCTTCAGTAATGAGGCTAGAGGTGCAGTCCTCACCTTGCAAAGTACCCTTGCACCCTTTATCGACATATGGCGTTCCGATAGGAAGAATTGTAAACTTGTCACCTTGTATTTCCATTTCTGGATAATAAGTAATCTTGGAGTCTGTCAACTCCTCGTCATCGTTACATGAGGTAAATCCGACAGAGGCTAGGCAGAACAACAAGGTATAAAACAATATTTTTTTCATATTCTATGTTCTTTATGAATTAATGAATATCACCTTTCTGGTGAATTATTTATCCCAGAAGACAGGGTCTGCCAATGTTTTGACAGCTGGAGTATTCTTGTTATACTTACGAGCATTGTCTGGGTAAGGCATACGCTTGCATACATTACCTTGTCCATAGTAATTCAAGCCAGGATTGATCAAGTCGCCAGCAGAATACTTGGTTGAGCCGTTGTAAACATCCTGAGCGGTAGCCTCAGAAAGAGCTGGTACATCGGTACGACGCTGCTCAGACCAAGCCTCCATGTGGTTACGGAAGAAGAAAGCTGTCCATTTCTGCATATAAATCAACTTCAGCTTAGCTTCCTTGGTAGCCTGGTCATCAAAATTAACCCTAACTCCGGCAAGGAAGGCATCTGCTCCAGTAATACCACGTGAGGTGAAATCGGCTTTCACGGCTGCCTCATAGGCGGCCTTGGCAGCTGCTGCATCATCGTTAAAACGAAGTTCTACCTCTGCCTTCAAGAACTCTACCTCGCTCAATGTCATCAAGTAGATTGGCATACTCATGGCCTGAGCCACCTTGATGGTACTGACATTCTTATTTTTCCAATCTTTGCCAGACCAGCCTTTATAAAGAGTCTTCGATCCAGGAATCTGACCTACGTATGTATCAGTTGCAGAAGCTACATCCATTGCATAACCTATACGAGGGTCGTCAGTTGCATTATAGTAAGAGACGATAGGATAAGCTGCACAGAAGTTATTGGTAGATAAGGCGAAATATGAAGCATACCAAGGATTGTACTGGCCTTCTGCATTAGAATACACATCAAATGTGACATCAGACTTAGGAAGTTCACCACTGGCGACAATGGCCTTAGCCTTGGCTGTATAGTTGGCAACATCTACACCTGCATCAATCAAACGCATATACATACGTAAGCGAAGCCCATTTGCGAAACGCTTCCATGCATCCAATTTCTGATTAAACATAGGATCCGTCATCGTAATCATCGTAGCTGTCTCAGGGATGGCAGCCTCGGCTTCATCCATCGCATTCAAAACACCAGTATATACAGTTTGACCATCATCCCACTTTGGAGTAGGATTGGCATTGCCTTGGCACATTTCTGTGTAAGGAGCATCACCGCAAGCATCCACCATATACTGCATACCCAAAGCTGTCATCACTTTGCATACAAAGAGGTCAGCCTTGTCGGTAGTTTTACCCTCGATGTCCTTGATGTCCATCATGGCACCAGCATAGATAGATCTGTAGCAACGGTCGAACAAGCTAGAAGATTCATCGAAGTGAAGTTCTGCTTGTGTATTATACTGATTAGACTCTGGGCGCTGCTCGAAATACTGCACAAAGAATCCTGCGTTAGTGAACATCGCATCACCAGGAACTGCAGCCAAGGCATTCTCCACAGAAGGGAATATCAAAGTAGGGGTAACATCACCATTGTCTGGATAGTTTGGGTCGTCATTGATATCCATATCGCAACTGGAAAGAGCCAAGAGGCAAGCTGCGCTATATAATAATAGTTTTTTCATACTTTACGATCTTATTAGAATTTAACTGATACGTTGAAACCAATCTTTCTAGAACTTGGGTTGGCAGAATACTCACCGTAGTTACCAGCCAAGTCGTTACCGAAAGAGGTTGACTCTGGGTCGATGAAGGTGTTGCTGGATGGTGTCCAGAGGAACAAGTTGTTACCATAGAGAGACACCTTGACACCTGTCAAGAAGGTCTTGGCTAGCCAAGCCTTAGGAAGATCCCAAGAGAGCACAACAGAACGGAGCTTGACGTAGCTCTTGTCCACCAAGAATCCTGCGTCATAGTCATCTCCACCATTGTTCCAATAGTTGTAGAGGTTTGTCGCATCCAAAGCCCATGTGTTCTCACCATAAACAGGATTGCCATAAGCATCACTTCCAACCTGGATGACAGAGTTAGGAACGATAAATGGGTGACGGCTGTTGTAAGCTGTCTGGATAGCGTTACCTACGAAGTAACTTACGCTCTTTGTACGAGAGTACATCAAACCACCCTTGCGAATATCGAAGTCGAATGACAAACTAACACCCTTATAAGAGAATGTGTTGCCAATACCCATTTGATACTTGCTGTTCATGCTACCCACGATTTTCTGCTCTGTGGTTTTTGCAGGAAGACCTGATGACACACCTGTCTTCTCATCTACAGGCTCTACTATAATATGCCCCTCTGAATCACGTTGAGAAGTATAAGCCTTGAACACACCAAGTTCCTCACCAACAATAGCGTAGAGACCAGTGCCACCACTCAAGCCATAGATGACAGACTCACCACCCAACTGCTCAGGAAGTGAAATCACCTTACTGCGGTTCAATGTCCAGTTCCAAGAGAGATCCCATTTGAAATCTCTAGTCTTAACTGGGGTGACATTTACCAAAAGTTCAATACCACGGTTGCGTATCTTACCGAGGTTTATGTTCTGCGCTGTGTATCCGGAAGCAGGATCCATATCCAACGAGAAAATCTGCTTGTCTGATATTCTGTTATAGTAAGAAGCATCGAATGATACACGGTTCTGGAAGAATGCCATATTCAAACCAAGCTCAAACTCGCTTGTCATCTCTGGACTCAAAGTAGGGCTACCCAAAATGTTACCTGCACTATAGGCATTATAATTACCCTTGGTGAAAGGGAACTGGCTTGTACCCCAGCCAGATGTATTTGCACCACCTTGTGCATATACAGAAGAAGTCATATAGACATTGGCATCATTACCAGTCTTACCCCAAGCTGCGCGCACCTTACCGAAGGTAACAATCTTCTGAGCTTCAGGACTCAAGAACTTAGAGAAGATGAAACTACCTGTTACACCAGGATAGAAGAAAGAACGGTTGCCCTTTGGAAGTGTAGATGACCAGTCGTTACGAGCTGTGAATGTGAGGTATGCCCAGTCGTCCCATCCTAAGTCGATCTGACCATATGCACCCATCAATCGGCGCAACTGTTTATACTGGTCAATAGTTGGCTTCTCAGAAGAGTTGGTCAAGTTGAAGAAATTAGGAATCGTCAAGTTCGTAACTTCTGCATAGAAATAATTGTATCTACGCTCATTGCCGTTGAGACCCAATGTCGCGCTGACATCCAACTTGTCGATAAACTTATGGTTGTAGTTCAACATGGCGTTGATATCAATCTCACGAGTGCGCTCAGTCTGCTGGCTAGTCTCACCTGTGAGAGATTTCAAAGCATCTTCATAGTTAGGAGTATCGGCATAAAGCTTAGCCATATTTGGCTGACCTGTATCGTGATGACCAGTTGTTGTATCCAAGCCAAAACGACCAGAGAACTTCAAGTCCTTGATGATGTCCCAATCCAACTGCAACTTGCCATAGAAACGCTCCTGCTCATACTCGTTCTTGTAGTTGTTCAAGATGTAGTATGGGTTGGTTACGCCGTATGGAGTATAATAATAACCAGGCATATTGAATGGGTCGTCCAAGTTCTTCAACTCAGCGATGCTGATATCACGTGGGGTCTGCATGATACAGTTGTACATAGACCCCGTCTTCTGACCAGTGCTTACGAAGTTGTTCTTCTGGTAAGCATAGTTGGCAGACATGCTCAATGTCACATTTTTGATCTTGTGGGAAGCACGACCAGAGAATGTGTATTTGTTGTAGCTATCAGCGTCTGTAGGAATGATACCGTCATCGTGAATCTGTGACAAACTCAAGAAAAAGTTGCTGGCATCTGTAGCACCATTGAAAGACACGCTGTTGTTATAGCGGATACCTGTATCGAAGAAGTCCTCCATATTGTTCTTGATGGCACGATAAGTCTTGTACTTCTGCGAGTAATCGTAAACATTACCATATCGCAAGGTTGAGTTGTCAAACTCAGGACCCCAAGAACCATTTTCCAAGTCGGTCTTGTCGCCATACCAACCCATACCAAACTGGTTCTGCATCTGTGGCAAACGGAGAACAGACTCAAACTGCATACCACCATTGTACTCTATGCCGATACCCTTGCTCTGCTTCTTTCCACTCTTGGTAGTAATCAAGATGACACCATTGGCAGCGCGGCTACCATAAAGGGCGGTAGCTGCAGCACCTTTCAAGATGGTCATGCTTTCTACGTCATCTGGGTTGACAGCATTGGCACCATTACCGAAGTCATAGCTTTCGTTCAAGCTATTGGCACCAGCGAGTTTTGAGGTTTCACTACTTGTTGATGTGTTAGACAATGGTACGCCATCAATAACGTAAAGAGGTTGGTTGTTTCCTGACAAGGAACTTACACCACGGATAACGACAGAGTTGGACGCACCTGGATCGGAAGAAGCTGAAGAAATCTGCACACCAGCTACCTTACCTGCGATACCAGACATGATGTCGCCTGTGCGAGATTCTGAAAGTTTCTCGCCACCGACAACAGAAGCAGAATATCCCAAAGCCTTGCTTTGACGAGTGATACCCATAGCGGTAACAACGACTTCGTCAAGGTTCTTTGCATCAGAAATCAAAGAAATTTTGTTGTTGCCAGCTTTCAGGGCGATAGTCTGGTCTTGCATACCGATGTAAGACACTTTGACTGTGTGCTTTCCAGCAGGAAGCACCAAAGAGAAGTTACCATCAATGTCGGTAACCGTACCGGTATTTGTTCCTTCTACCTTGATAGATGCGCCAATGATTGGCTCTCCATCTTCTGCAGAGACAACAGTACCGGAAACTTGAGTTTGTGCCAATGCCATTCCCAAACTAAGGAAGAGGCAGGCGATAAACGTCATGAGTCTTTTTTCCATAAATCTCTCTCTTTTTAATAAATGAATGTATAATGTTTATTATTTCTTTCTCTACATTCTTTCTCCACCTCTTGCCCCGAGGTGGTGGGGACACCTTTATTATATATATAATATGAGGCGTAAGTTAAATCTTTGCGAATTTTTAAAAATATTTTTAATCGGGTGCAAAATTAAACAATCTTCAGTAATTCTCCAAATATTTTTAGCAAAAAGTTACGTTTTCGTCTCGTTTTGTTACAAAATATGCTGTTTTTATACATGTTCGCTTATTGATTAACAGAAAAACGGCTGCAATTTCAAGCGAAATTGCAGCCGATATAATGGAGCGACCTAGTTGATTTCTTCATTCAAAATGAACAACATATACAAGGGGATATTAATGCTGGAAGAGGCTTCATTTCGTTCGTATGGTAACAAACTTGTACGAATAGCCCATTTAGGAGAATACTTCTCTTTATATAATCTGAGGCTCTTGGCATTCATACTAAGTCCAGCTTTCACTTCTAGCGGAAACACATCGAGACCATCTGAAATGATGAAATCGACTTCGGAAGTCGCTGAAGAAGTCCAATAATAATTGGTTTGTAACGTTTCAGAGAATTGTTGGAGTTCCTGACATACATATTGTTCTGTCAAAGCGCCCTTGAATTCCTCAAAGATTCGGCTTCCTTCCAAAATCACCTTAGGTGAGACTCCGCTCATAGAGCGCAACAAACCTACATCCAACAAGAACACCTTGAAAGACTTTAAATCGGAATATGCAGAAATCGGTACGTCTGGCTTAGTCACATTATGAGTTCGAATGATTTCGCCTGCATCACATAGCCACATAATAGCATCCTCATACTCTCTAGCTCTTGCTCCCTCTCTTACCAATCCATAAACGAATTTTTTGTTTTCTTTGGCGAGTTGAGAAGGGATGCTATTCCATACATATCTTATTTTTTCCACCATCTGGGTAGGAGCATGCTTAGAGAAATCTTTCTGATATGCAGCTATCAACTGTTTTTGGACAAGACCTACCTTATTGAAATCTTTGGTATCTAGCCACTCATTGACCACGGCAGGCATACCTCCGATAATCATATATTTTTTGAGATAATCCAAAAGCCGTGGTTCGAAAGCTGCAATGTTTCGGTTTCCTTTCTCAATATAATCGACCAACATCTGCTCATCATTGGCAAGAAGGAACTCCTTGAAAGACAATGGATAAAGATGCAAGAAATTGGTCTTGCCTACAGGAAACGAGGTGCCTTCATGCAAGGCTATACCTAACAAAGAGCCTGCACAACAAATGGCATATTCTGGTGCTTCCTCGCAGAAATATTTCAAAGAAGTCAAAGCTCTAGGCATTTCTTGCACTTCATCAAAAATGATAAGCGTGCTTTCGGGCTTTATCAGTTTACCATGATAAATGGATAGCTGTTCGATGATAAACTGAGGAGAAAGATCATCAGCGAATATGCTTTCTAAGGCATCGTTTTTCTCGAAGTTGATATAACATACATCCTTGAAGTATTTTCTTCCGAACTCCTTCAGGAGCCAAGTTTTGCCCACCTGCCTAGCACCTTCTAAAATCAAAGGCTTGCGCCCTCTCTTTTCCTTCCATTTGAGTAATTGAGAAATTAAGAGTCTTTCCATTGCTATTTTCTTTTGTTTTTGCAAAAATAGTAATAATCAGTTGTTTATGCAAGTAAAATCACATTTTTCAAAGGAGTTTTAACCATATTTATCACATGTTCCTAAGGAGTTTTTGATATAATCATCACATTTTCCTAAGGAGTTTTCGCTCAATTTATCACATTTTTCTAAGGAGTTTGTCTCAAAAACGCCATTTTCTTCCTTTATAAAGGGAACTTTTCCCTATTTTCTTCCTTTATAAAGGAAATTATTCGTATCCTTGCCACCAAAATCATATAATTTTGGCGTATATGGACAAGAGGTATCTTATAGCATAATGGATCCAGACACGAAAGAGCGAGAAATGAAGTCTTTGGTTGCCTATCACAAGCGTTATCCAGAAAGTCGTCTGATGATTATCACGATGGATGAAAAGACAGATATACAGATAGACGATGCAACGATAGAGGTGGTTCCTGTTTGGAAGTGGATGCTAAAAGAATAGAAAACTATAATTGAGAGTCCAGCTGTATCCGCCTTAGTAGATAGCATAGACTGTTCACCTAAGACAGTGAGGCTGTTCGGCTGGAACAGTAAGACTGCACAACGATGACAGCCCTCACATATATAGGAGGGGCAACAAACTACAAGGTGTTGACAGCATAAAGTGGAAGATTAACCAGCCAACTATCAACTTGATAGTCATTCATGGAAATGCGATAAGCCAAGGCGGGATTGTTCTCCAAGACAAATTGTCGCAAGCTCTTTGCTTTGACATTTGTCTCAGCTTTCACTTCTAAAGGAATCACATGATCTTCTTCATCTTCTATGAGAAAATCAATTTCCTGCGTGCTTTTGGCTTTGGCAAAATAGCAAGGCTCATACTTCAAGACAAGTTGTTGCATGACATATTGTTCGGTGAGCGCACCTTTGAACTCTGTAAATATGACATTGCCATCGACAATGGTAGAAGCCTTCAACCTCGACATCGCCCCCAACAATCCGACATCCAAGAGAAAAATCTTGAAGGCAGCTCTATCCTCATAGCTTTTCAATGGGATTCGTGGAGCCTTGACGTTATATACCTTATATATAAGCCCAGCATCCAATAACCATTGTAAAGCAATCTCGTACTCTCTAGCTCTAGCTCCCTCCCTAACGACACCATAGATGAACTTGCGATTTTCCTTGCTTAGTTGAGCTGGGATGGAATTCCATAAATCAGAAATTCGAGGAACTACACCAGATGGAGCATGTTTCGAAATGTCTCGATGATAACTTTTCAATATTTCGTTTTGAATTTCCCTCACTTCCAGCCAGTCTCTATTCTGGCTAAAACTCAGTACTGCCTCAGGCATTCCTCCTACATAGTAATAGTACTTGAGCAATTCCTGAAACTTTGGGGCAAATAGTTGTATCATATTCCAATCTTTTGTCTGCAAAAGCTTGGCAAGATTGTCCTCTCCCATTGCCATGACAAACTCGATGAAACTCATGGGATACAAATTGAGGAATTGGACTTTTCCGACAGGAAAGGATTCTCCCTGATGCAATTCAATGCCAAGAAGTGAGCCTGCTGCAATGACATGATAACCTGGAGCATTCTCGCAAAAATATTTCAAGGAGGTAATGGCATTGGGGGCAGCCTGTATCTCATCTAGGAATATCAAGGTATCACCTTCTGTGCAAGTGACATGGGTTGCGGCACCAATAGCGGTCAAAACACGTGGGATGTCAAAGTCTTGCACAAATAGATTTTGAAGAATTTTCATATCTTCAAAGTTGACATACGCCAATTGCTTATAGTTTCTTTGCGCAAACTCCTTAACCAACCAAGTCTTTCCAACCTGCCTAGCTCCTTCTATTACAAGAGGTTTCCGTCGTGGGCTATCTTTCCATTTTATCAGTTTTTCTATTGCTATTCTTTCCATAAATTCATTTTAAAAACACATTTTTCTGGGGAATAATTACCTAATTCCACACATTTTTCGGGGGAATAACGCTGCAAATATACACATTTTTCGGGGGGAATCACCACCATGTTCAACACATTTTTCTGGGGAATACGACTTTTTAAGCTTTTTTATCCCTCTTATAAGCCCAATTCTTCCATCAAAGTATGGTTGGCAGTACCGAGATCGGGGGATTCCAAGCTCTTTATATATAATAAGGTGGTGGACTGCTTGGTATGCCCCAAGGCTCGACCTATCAGTCTGATGTCAAAGTGGTGCTGGTAGGCGATGCTTGCCCAGGAGTGTCGCACCACATACGAGGATAGATGAAACTGTGAACCAAGCATCTCGGAAAGGCGACGTAAGGAATAGTTGTATTGACGGAGACGGCGAAGGTAGATGTGATGGAGCTGTTCGGAAGTGAGACTTTCTGAGGCGGCATGGGAGAGCGTATCCTTGTCGGAGGCAAGAATTGGAAACACGAAATCTGAGTGGGCGAGTTCATAGCGATGGATGATGTCGGTCATCGGAGGCAATAGGGAAACACGGATTCTTTGTCTCGTCTTATGCCTATCGTAAAGAATCATCCCATCTTTCACCTGCTCCTTTCGCAGATAAGCAATATCGACAAATGGCATCCCCATGGCATAGAAACTGAAGATGAAGATGTCACGAGCCAAGGCAAGCGACGAGCCTGGAGGCAGCGACAAGGCGTGAAGGCGAAGAATGTCAGCTTGCGTAATGCTTCGTTTGTCAGTCTTGGTTCTGCCTGTGAAAACCTTGGCAAAAGGATTGACGACTTGTAAGTTTCCTTCATGCCCCATCACACGATGATACAACGCCCTCAATGCTCTCATATATGCAGAGATGGTATTGAGACTCACATTGTTTTCGCCCAACCAATGCTGGTATGCCACTAGGTTGTCGGCGGTCATTTCGGTGAAACTCCACTCTTCCGACTTCAAAAACTTGCTCCATGAACGAGTTGCCGTGAGATAGTTGCTTGCCGTCTTGTACTTCCCTTGTGCCTTGGCTTTCTTCACTTCCGAATTGACAAACTCCCATCCTCTAAGGGATGAATTATCAATTTGGGATGACGATTTCTTCTCGTTGCGTCCCCATCCAAACTCAAACTTGAAATATACCATAATTAAAAATAATAATGAATGAAACCATAAAATGATATCCAAAGATATAATATCCGAGGGTATAATCTTGAAAGGTTTGCGGTTTTTATGTTTAAAAGTTCCAACTATTCACCACCTCGGGGCAAGAGGTGGAGAAAGAATGTAGAGAAAGAAATAATAAACATTATACATTCATTTATTAAAAAGAGAGAGATTTATGGAAAAAAGACTCATGACGTTTATCGCTGGCGTTGCTCTTAGTATGGGTAGCGCACTCGCACAAACATCCATTTCTGGTACCGTTGTCTCAAATGAAGATGAAGAGCCAGTTATTGGTGCTTCTATTCGCATTGATGGAACTAAAACGGGCACTGTGACGGATGTCGATGGTAACTTCAGTTTGGTAGTTCCAAACAAAAATAGCGTCTTGGAAATCAGCTATTTGGGTATGAGAACTGTCAAGGTAAAGGCTGTCAATGGAATGAAGGTTGTCTTAATTTCTGACGCAAAGAATTTGGATGATGTGGTTGTTACTGCTCAAGGTTTGAAACGTCAAAAGCGTTCTTTGGGTTATGCAACTCAAGAAATTAAAGCAGCAGATTTGACTTCTGTTGGTCAGCAAGGTCTTAACAATGCTTTGGCTGGTAAGGTTGCTGGTGCTCGTTTCGTCGGTGGCTCTGGTGCAAAGTTCGATGAGGGAAAAATTGTACTCCGTGGTACAACCTCTCTGTCATCAGACAATGGAACCGCAGCAGGAGCTGCAGCAGGTTCAAGCCCTATTTATGTAGTAGATGGCGTTATTACAGAGGCTGCCGCTGTCAACATGAATGATGTTGCCAGTGTCAATGTATTGAAAGGTCCTGCTGCTACTGCGTTGTATGGTGTACGTGGTGGCAATGGTGCAGTCATCATTACAACCAATAACGCTAAGGAAGGTGAGGCTCATCAGCAAATTAACATCAGCAATACTCTGACTTGGACTACAGCTTACAACCACGCAAAATTGCAGAAAGAATATGGTGGTGGTGCATATGGAGCTGATGGCGAATTAGATGTTTATCATTGGAAAGAAGGAGATCCGGAATCCTACAAACAACTTGATGGCAAGAAATATTACGACTACGCAGATGACTGCACTTGGGGACCTCGTTTTGATTCTAACATCAAGTATCTGCCAGCTATTGCATGGGATGAGACAAGTCCATATTTTGGTCAGGAAGACACCTGGACAAGTCATCTTGATATGAACGACTTGTTCCAGACTGGTGTTGCAGACAATACCAATGTATCTTTCGAACGTTCTGGTAAAGACTTCTCTTCACGCATTTCGTTGTCTAACATGAACATAAAAGGCGTAAATCCTAACAGTAGTGCTATTCGTAGATATGCCAATATCAAGACTGCTTTCACACCATTGAAGAACTTACGTGTTTCTTTCGATTATAAATATACTTATAAGAAGAATCATAATGCTGCAACTGAAGGTTATGGTACAGAAAGTAACAACCCATACTCAGACCTTCTCCAGTGGGGACAAACCAACGTAAACTTGAAGCAGTATAAGAATTATACTCGTCCAGATGGATCTTTCCGTACTTGGAATATAACAAAGTATAATGATTTTACTCCAGCATACCATGATAGTCCGTATGCAGTGTACAATGAAATAAACAACACGAACACAAGGGAATTCCATGTACTTGCTGGTGATATCGAGTATTCTTTGCCATACAACATCAAAGTAGGTTTCAAGACGACAGCCAACCTTTATAATTTCTATCAGCTCTATAATCGTGCAGGTTTGGCAGGTCAAACTGATATTCACAAGCAGTGGCAGCGTAAGTCATACGATGTTTATAATCAGGGACGCATCACTTGGGATGACAAGTTTGTCAATGACCGTTTGTCTGCTCAGGCTGCCATCTTCATCGAAAACCGCAACTACCACTATGAGGGTGTGGATGTGTTTACTCGCGACGGTTTATTGCTACCAGGTTTCTTCCGTACAACTAATTCATATGGATTGTCTGGCGGTGATGATGCTTCTACTGATGCAACAACCAATGAAGTTGGCGATTATGACAAGGCTTATACAAGACGTGAAAAGGCACAGAGCCTCTTCGGTACTGTAACTTTGGGTTGGGATGATACTTACTTTGTAGATGCTTCTCTCCGTAACGATTGGAACTCTACACTTCCTACTGATAACAATAGCTATCTTTATGGTGGTCTCTCTGTTGCAGCTGTAGCCAGCAACTGGTTTAAGCAGGCAAAATGGCTTGACTACTGGAAACTTCGTGCATCATTTGCTCAAGTAGGTTCTGCTTTGACACCATATCGTTTGTCTACAGTTTACAACTTTGGATATCGTTATGGTTCTACAGCTTCTATGTATGGTAATCCACAGTTGATTGATAAAAATATCAAGCCAACCATCACAACATCTTATGAGATTGGTACGGAATTCAGCGTCTTGGGTAACCGCTTGTGGGGTGATATCAACTACTATAGCCGTGACACCAAAAACCAGATTATCAGTACTACAGTAGGTCCTGCTTCTGGTTATTCTTCTCGATTGATGAATGCAGGTTTGATTCGCAACCGTGGTTATGAAATATCTCTGGGTGGTAAACCTATCAAGACTAAGAATTATGAATGGACTATCGAGGCCAACATTGCTCATAATGAGAACAAATTGGTAGAATTGGCTCCTGGTATGACAAGATACACTCTCGACGGTATGTCATTCTTCTCTTATCTGTATAGCTATGCAGAGGTTGGCAAACCAATGGGTGCCCTCTATGTAACACGTAGCTGGCAGACCAATGAGAATGGAGATATTATCTTGAAGAAGAATAAAGCAGGCAACTTGATGCCTCAGATAGATAAAACTACAGAGAAGTATATTGGCAATATGCAGCCTAAACTTACTGGTGGTTTCTCTACTGCAGTACGTGTATATGACTTTACATTGCGTGCATCTTGCGATTTCCGTGTAGGTGGTAAGTTCGCTTCTGTCACCAACATGTGGTTGGAAGGTTCTGGTCTCGGTTCTGCAACAGCTGGTACCAACGACCGTGGTGGTGAGATTCGTGGTGACATCTCTGAGAATGGTGGTGTAAGAGTAGATGGTGTTGTTGCCAATGAAGATGGTACATATAGCCCTGCAACCACATACGTAGAAGCCAACACTTACTTCCAGGGATTGAAGTCAACTCTTTGGGAGCCATACGTATATGATGGTAGTTATATTAAAATGCGTGAATTGTCTTTGACATATAATATGCCTAAGACTCTTTTGAACCAATTACATATCGGTTTGCAATCCGCAAGTATCGCATTTGTTGCTACAGATCCATTCTTGCTTTATAGCAAAGTGAAGAACGTAGATCCATCTGAAACAGATGGTACTTTGTTTGAACAAGGTCAGGCTGTTTCTACTCGTTCATGGGGCTTCACAGTAAACTTAACTTTCTAATCGTATAAAGGATAAATATATGAAATCAATTATATTAAAGACTGCTCTTGCTTTTGTTGCTGGAGCTTCATTAGTAAGTTGTGGCGATTTTGGGGATATCAATGATAATCCTAATAAGCCAACATCTGCATATACAAGTTATTTATTTTCTAATGTAACCCGTCATACTCCATATATTTGGAATGACGAGCGCTATTCTAGTGATAGAAAAGATACCTATTACAACCCAGTATATCTGATTTATCCACAATATATTGCAGAGCGTCAGAATGTTCAGTATGGTACAATGAACCTCTTTACAGGTAGTACAATTGACACGTACCGTTACGTACTGAAAAATTTAAAGAACATCATTGATATGAACACCAATGATGCCACAAAGAATGAAGTTTGCGTATCTTCTTTTGGTAGCAATGCCAATCAGATTGGAGTAGCTCGTACCTTGATGGGGTATTTCTATCTCCACATGACAGATATATTTGGTATGATTCCATATTCAGAGGCATTGCAAGGTGAGGCTAACTTGACACCTAAGTTGGATACACAAGAGGAAATCTACAAAGGCGTAATTACAGATATGAAAGAAGCATACGACCAAATGGATGCCTCAAGTAATCTGAACGCTACATACGATAAGATTTATGGTGGAAATATTGCAAAGTGGAAGAAAATGAACGCTACAGTTCGTATGCTTGCAGCCATCAAGTTGTCGGATGTTGATCCTACAAATGGTAAGCAATGGTTTGTTGAGGCTTATAATGATGGGGCCATCGAAGATAACGCGGACAATTTTGTATATAAGTATTATGCCAATACCGACAATGAGAATCCATTATATACAAACATTGTCACAGGTGCTCGTAAAGACTTTGCTCCAAATAAGGCTTTTGTTGATTCTTTGAATGTTGTAAATGACCCACGTCGTGCGGTATATTTCACAAAAAATGCCAATGGTGAATACAAAGGAATTCCTTTAGGAATCAAACAGGCGGATGTCTCTAATTACAACAAGGACAATTCAGACTTTGCTCCAGCCATGCAGGCACAGGATGCGCCATTGACTATGTATTCTGCTGCAAGAGTTCTTTTAGTCGAGGCAGAAGCTGCAGTAAGAGGTTGGATTAGTGCTGATGCAAAGAATTTATATGAAAAGGCTGTTGCTGCTTCATTTACAGCCAAAGGTCTTACTTACACAGACGATGTTCTTCAGAACTACTTGGCACAAGATGGTGTTAAATTCCAGGGTACAGACGAAAACAAAATTATGCTGATTGCTAAACAGCGTTGGATCAACGGCTATTTCGAAGATGGTGTTGAGGCTTGGTCTGATTGGCGTCGTCTTGACTTCCCTGTTATTGTAACCGGTTCTTATTCCAAAGAACTTAACATCAATCATGTTCCTTATCGTATGCCTTATGGTTCTTCGGACCGTAGTGCAACTCCTGCTCAGTATGAGGAAGCTGACAAAATTCAAGGTCCTGATTTACCAGACACACGTGTTTGGTGGGATGTCAAAGATAATCGAGAAGAGTAATCTTCGTACATTAATATAAAAAGGTGTGCTCATAAGCTGCTCGTCTTCGAGCGCAATGGGCACACCTTTTGCTTTTATCTATTTCCTTTCCATATTTTCATCATTCAAAAGAAAAGCACAAGTTATTTCCTTTTATAGTTAAAAACTGCACGAAATATTTGCACATACCAGAAACTTTTCTTAATTTTGCCAACGATTCGCAATAGTGCGAAAACAACTTTATATATGTGAACTTATGGGAAAATACATCAACCCATTCACCGATTGGGGCTTCAAGCGCCTCTTCGGACAAGAGTTCAGCAAGGATTTGCTGATTAGTTTCTTAAACGATTTGCTGGAGGGCGAACTTCATGTGAAGGACGTGACCTTCAAGGACAAAGAACAACTGGCGGACACAAAAGACCTGCGAGGCTGCATCTACGATGTGTATTGCGAGACTGACGAAGGAAAGCATTTCATCGTGGAGATGCAGAACAACTGGACAATCAACTTTGTCAATCGTACCATCTGCTATGCCAGCAAGGCGATCACCAACCAACGAGAGAAGGAGAAAGCAAAGCTGAAGATTCCGCTCTACGACTTGGTGCCAGTATATGTCATCAGCTTCATGAACTTTCCGCCACGAGAGGGCGATGAAATCAAGAAGTTCAAGACCGATGTCATGCTGAGAGAAAAGAACAGCGAGCAGCCCTTCACGGACAAGCTTCGCTTCATCTATTTGAGTCTTCCACTCTTCGACAAGAAGGTGGGGGAATGTGAGACAGATTTCGATAAATGGATTTACGTTTTAAAGCATATGGCTACACTAGAAAGAATACCGTTTGCAACGCAAAAGAAGATTTTCAAGCGATTGGCTGACATTGCTGACAGCCGTTGCCTGAGCAAGGAGGAAATGGAGAAATACGAGGAAAGCCAAAGAGTAGTAGATAACTACAACCTTGGCATGTATAGCGCATGGTATCAAGGCAACGAGGAAGGAATCAAACTTGGAGAAGCAAGAGGAGAAAAGAATGGTTTCCGCAAAGGACAGATTGCGACAGCCAAGAACCTTCTTGCCATGCATCTGACACCAGAGCAAGTGGCGGAAGGAACCAAGTTGCCACTCGAAGAGGTGCTTGCACTCATGAAGAAACCGTGAACAAAACAGAATAACACATTAGTATATTAAAGCATATAGTTAAGGTATGTCCACTCGTCGCTCTTCTTCGAGCGCAGTGGACACTCCTTTTGCTTTTATGCTCTCCCTTTTCTCCCCAAAACAAAAAATATCATCTCATTCCTTGCATCACTCAAAAGAAAAGCGTATCTTTGCATCGGAAAGTGTGAATTTCTTTATATAAATATTAGAGGCTTATGGAAAATAAAAGAATTTCATCAGAGGCATTGTTGTCCAATCACAACGATATGACTTCTTTTCGCTATGGTGATAGCAATATCAGATTTCGTTCCCCCAAGAATCTCCAACGATATGTAGAGGTTAAGGAATGGGACAACGGTTATCTTGTCGTGATTGCTGATTACAAAGGTCTTGGACTGACAGAAGAATACATAGACTTACTGCCTATATTGGAGAATCTGTATATCAATCCAGACAATTTCCTGAAACCTATCAAATCGGTAAAAATTGATTATCATGAATACAACTGAAAGAGATACAATAGCAGCAAAAGCTGATATGATAGTTTGTGGTTACGCTTTTTTACGTACCGAGGATACTTTCATACATGTTGTCAACTTGAATGCTCCTTTTCATGCCCTTGTAATGACACAAGACGGAGAAATAACGGAGACAAATATGGATGACATAGAGATTAGCATAGTTGTTAAACTTTGGATTCGCAATAAGAAATTATTGGAGGAAGCTTATGCCTAAGTATTTTGATTTCAAAATCTGTGGGTATTTCTTATACTTCACTTCTCATTGCATAGTAGAAGCTATGCATGTACATGCAAGTGACCGACGTTTGACAGAGCAAGGTTCTGCAAAGCTATTTGTGAAAGGAAATGGTGACACAATAGTTAAGGATAAAGGAATACTGACTGATAAAGAACTGAGAATTATCCGTGAATTTGTCAAAGACAACTATCAGGATATGTTTATGAAGTGGTCAGAGATGAGTAACAACGGCTTTTATGGTGAAAAATAAGGGGGCGTAATATAGATAAAAGGTGTGTCCACCCATCGCTCTTCTTCGAGCGAAGTGGACACACCTTTTTTATATTACTTGTTTTAATCTATTCTTATTTGCTTACACTTGAAGAAACGTTGTTCTTCTCGTAGAATGCCTTGTATTCGTCACCACCGAACTTCAAGCCGAGGTCTTCGCCTGCGATACCATCGCAGAAGCCCTTGTAAGCCCACTTGCGCTTGTAGTCCTTGTCGAAGAGGTTTGGCACCTGACCCTTTAGCCAGTACTCATGTTCTGCCTCATTGTCAGACAAACTCCAGATGGTGATACCGCTCTGCTGGGCTGCAGGAACGTTTGCCTTGTAAGACTCCACGATCATCTGCCAGCAGAATCTCCTATATTCTTGTACTTGATTCCAGAAGATGAGGAAAATCATAATGAAGCTTTGGTAGGCAACAACAATCCAGTTGTAGCTGTTCCGAAGGCTCAGTAAAATATTATTAAGGTGTGCTTCTTGCTGCTCGTCTTCGAGCGCAGTGGACACACCTTTTATTATGAAAGTAGCCACTTCCATATAGGAACAACTGCTATTTTCAGATGACTCTCCTCTATTTCTTGTTCACTATCACGAGTGACAATCAATGCTTTCTCAATATGCTGGGCATTGGCGAATTTCACCAAGGCACCAATTTCTCTACTGCGAGTAGTCTCATCCGTTATGCTATAGCTTACCTGTATAGCAAGATTTTCTTCGGGTACATAGAAATCGACTTCAATACCTTTATTATAATAATACACCTCATTGCCATATTTCTTATAAAGATGAATGGCACAAAGGTTTTCAAGCAGGGATGTCTCAGGATCAACCAAGAATAGATTGAGCAATCCATTGTCTATGAAATAATGTTTCTTCATCGTTTCTTTCTCAACAAACTTGGAAGCATAATTTTCCAATGAAAATATGAGACAGCTATCCTTCAAGAAACCGACATAATTGATGACACTCTGGGCATTGGTTTTCACACCAGTAGAACAAACTAGATTGCTGATACGATTGTATGCCATTGGTTGCTTTACGCTATCAGCCAATTTTCGGATGGTCATACGCAATGCCTCTTCGTTACGCACCCCATTTCTGGCAATCACATCGCTAAAGAATATTTTTTGGAAGATTCCTGTAATCCATCCTCGCTTGTCTATCACAGAAGTCAACTCAGGAAAGCCACCATAATAGAAGTATTCTTGGAACGATCTCTGTACCTCGGCGCTCTGTTTGCTAAATTTCCAGTTTTTTTTCAGTTGAACGGCATGAGCCTCCAAAAACTCATCAAAAGAATACGGATACACATTTACCACCCAATAGCGGCCACCCAATGTGGTAGCGATGTCACGGCTCAACATCTTCGCATTGCTACCCGTAATATAAACTTGATATTTTTGATTAGCTAACCTACGAGCAAAATGCTCCCAACCAGTAATGTTTTGGATTTCGTCCAAAAACAAAATAGGCTGTGTGGACGACAAGGCTTGATGGGCTTGAATAATTAAATCCATCTCTTCTGTTTTTATATTAGCGATACGCTCATCATCAAAGTTGATATATACCAACTCCTCCATCTGATGCCCTTTGGCTATCAGTTGTTTCATTCGCTGATAAAGCAAATACGATTTACCTGCTTGTCTTACACCCACCAAAACATAATTGCCATGTGGCTCAAAAAAGAAGTGACGTTCCACCAATTCAATCTGTTCCACAAGCTCTTGGTTTTCTAAGATGATTTTCTGTATAATGTTTTTGTCCATATCTGTTGTCTTCATTATGAAATTCGCTCACAAAGATAAGGATTTTCTTTAATATTTCAATTAGTAATTGAAAGAATTAATCATTTTTATCAATTAGTAATTGAAAAATGTAACCAAAAGAAGGGCGATGTAGCACACTTGCTGCATCGCCCTTTGAGGTTTGCGTATGAAATCTAAATTAACGATTCTAAACGACTTTGTATTTATTTATCTACACTAGAAGATACATTGTTCTTCTCGTAGTATGCCTTGTATTCGTCACCACCAAACTTCAAGCCGAGGTCTTCGCCTGCGATACCATCGCAGAAGCCCTTGTAAGCCCACTTGCGCTTGTAGTCCTTGTCGAAGAGGTTTGGCACCTGACCCTTTAGCCAGTACTCATGTTCTGCCTCATTGTCAGACAAACTCCAGATGGTGATACCGCTCTGCTGGGCTGCAGGAACGTTTGCCTTGTAAGACTCCACGATCATCTGGTAGCAGTCGCTCTGAGCCTTGTATTGGTTGGCTGATGGAGAACTTGAACCAAGAGCAATGTCTAGCTCGGTGACACGTATCAACTTGCCTGTGGCTGCCATCGTCTGGAACATAGCATCTACCTTCTCCTTCAGTGCGGCGATATTCTTGGCGTTCTTGCTTGCGTCATCACTGCAAGAGAGTGTGATGTGCATCTGAGTGCCAATACCATCTACGATAGGAGAGCCATTCTTGGTGTCGATGTCGTTGACAAACTTCACGAGGGCTTCGAGCTTCTTAGGAGAAGTCTCCAAGTTATAGTCGTTGACGAAGAGCTTGGTCTCTGCTGGCAAATACTTGCGAGCCAACTGGAATGCCTTGACATGATAGTCTGGCACGTAGTAGCCCCAATACCAGTGGTTGTTACCCCAGTTGAGGGTCAAGCCGTCTGCCACTGTCTCTTCTGGCTCAGCATCATCGTCTGTGCCGAAGATACCAGCATCGAGACCACGGAACTTATTGCTGCCATCAGCGATAGGCTCGTTGATGACATCATATCCGTAAGGGGTAACGCCCTTTTCCTTCAAGTGGTTTGCCACGCCGCTTACCCAAGCATCCATTGCACCTTCAAGGGCAGCCTGCTTCTCGGCAGGAGTCTTCAGTACATAGTAGCTCTTGCTGGCTGCACGGAGCTGCTTGCCACGAGCACGGAATATCGTTTGCTTAGCTCCTGCTGCAGCGCCTTGGTCTTTGGCGAGACCGAACTTGATGTTGTCCACGCAATAGGTAGCTTCCTTCTCTCCGAAGTTGATGACAACTCGGTAGCTATCATCATTTGGGGTAGAGAATTCAACTTCATATTTAGCCCAGTCCTTGCCGACTACGAGGTCTTTGTAGAGACCTTGGTTGCCTGAACTCTTGTTCTGATAGATAATCTGAAGCTTGCCGTCGGCAATGTTCGACTTGGCATAGAATTGGAGAATATAATTCTTGCCAGTTACGAGTGGGTCGTCAAATTCTTTCACAAGTTGGGCTTTCCAGCTATTGCCGCTGCCTCCGTCTTCTTTTGTCTTGAGCACAACTCCAACACTTTCTTTGTATCCCATTCCTTTCTCGGCTGTCACACTTTCCTTGTTGCTGCCCCAAGACATCCAACTTCCTGTGGTTCCACCTTCGAAGTCATAGTCGTCACCAGCTAATACATTGTCCATAGGGTCAACTTCCTTGATACCGAACTCAATATTGTCAAGGTAGATGGTGCTGGCAACTTTTCCGAAGTTGATACAGATACGATTCATGTCCTCTTTGTTGCAAGTGTAGTCGTATTCGATAGTTGTCCAATCTGTACCAACTGTGAAGGCGTGATAGCCTTCTCCTGCATTGGTCTTGTTGTTCTGCGTAGCAAATTGAAGAACTTCACCTGCCACAGATGACTTAGCCTGGAAGCGAATGGTGTATGTCTTGCCAACTTCCAAAACATTGTCTAGGTCTTGTGCAAGCTGGGCTACATAGTAGTCAGTGCCATCCTTAGGATTGACAAGTTTGAGACCATAGCTTCCTTCTTTGGCAGCTTCTGCGCAAGCTTCTGTAGTGCTATTATTTCCCCAAGAACTCCAACTGCTCTTGTCGCCTTTCTCGAAGTCACCATTCTTGATGATGGTTTGGATGTCGCTGCTGCTTTCCACCACGAGGGTAGGAGCGATGAGCGACTTGAGATAGCTCTGGTTCTGCTGGGTATGCCAGAAGAAGTTATGTCCATAGAGCTTCATGCCCTCAGGCATGGATGCCAAGAGTTTATCGACAGTAGCGAAGTTGATGGTTCCACTATTGCCAAGCATGGCATCGCTCTTCATGGCGTTGCCAGGAGTGAACATCTGGTAGTTGGCATTGACAAGGTCACCCTCGCCATTCTCATTGCTCACGTACATATCTGCGCCCATACCGATACCGATGATCATATTAGGGGTATATTGGCTAGCGTAGTCCTTGATATTGTCGTAGTTGGCGATTACCTCCTTCACGGCAAGAGGAAGGTCGGCAGAGGTCACGTCGGCGTGGTCGCCAGGCTTGCCCCATTGCATGATTTGGTCGTCGCAACCAGTGAGTAGCATCGTGGATGCTACTACTGGAATGATGATTCTTGTGATTTTCATTATTCTTTCTCTTTTAAAGATTAATAAATCTGAAACCATTCATCTGTAATTAATAGTCAGAGACGGTGATGGCTGTGATAGGCACGATGCGGAAGTTGTCCAAGTAGATCTTCTTGTTGAAGAGCTGGGATGGATAGTCTGCATCCTCAGCTTCGGTGTCCCACTTTAAGTCTGGGTTGCAGAACAAGATACCGAAGTTCTTGTAGCTTCCTGCGTTCTTGTCGTCGATGACATTTTGGAAAGTCCAAGTCAACTCATCATTGGTGTAGTTACCGAATGCGGTGAGTGGGATGGTGATGGTCTGCCATCTTGCTCCTGTGGTGAATGCCTTGTGCTTTCCTGTCTCACGGTCGAGCCATGGCACCCAAGCGTATCCTTGGTTCTTGTAGTCCTTGTTGTACTTGGTGCAAGCAGAACCATAGCCATAGTTGGACAGGTTGTTCTGGAGGGTAATCTCTATCTGACCACTCAAGTCCCATTCCTCTGGGCAATATACGTCAAACTGCAATGCTACGGAATCGAGTGGAGTAGTGCCTGGTATGAAACTGGTCATGCGGTTCCAGTCATCGTCTGCATCACCATTGCCGGCTGTCCAATATCCCTTGATGCTGGCTACACCAGCCTTCACACCATCAGGATTGTCGGTGAGATAGCTGTCAGGGATGATCTGAATCACCTTGCCACGTCCTGAGTTCAATGGGTCATCTACCAAGTCTTCGGCAGAGAAGGTGGCACTCCAACCGCCTTGTGTTCCCTTGCCGTCAAAGTTGATGACGTAGCAACTGTTGTTGTTGAAGTAGGCAGGAGAGATGGCGGTACCATTGGCTCCCTCAGTGGTGATGCTACCACCTACCTCGCTTACGCCGCTAGGCATGGTGAAGGTGAACCATTCGCCGTCTTCCTCATCGTTGACGATGCCTTCGGTGATTTCTGTTCCGTCAGGGAGAGTAACCTTGGTCGTACCATCGAGGTTGGCGCCCAATACCTTCACGGTCTCGCCTGCTTGTGGCAGTGTGTTGTCGATGCTTGCGATAACAGGGGCTGCGGCACGGATGGTGAACTGATAAGTAGTCTCTGTGTTGTCCTTCACAAAGCGGATGGTGTTGCGTACACTGGCGTCTGCTTTTGCCACTGGGGTCTTGCTGTTGAGGGTCACCCAGATGTTGTTGTCTGTCATCAACGCATTGTTGAAGTAGGTCTCGAAACCATTTATATAGATTTTCTTCAAGCCGGAGAAGCCAGAACCTTCGATGCGGAGGGTCTGACCGAGGCGAGCAAACTCTACCTCACGGTCGTAGTTGCCATCTTCAGCCTTGGTATCTTCCAGGAAGACCTTGTTGATGGTCATGGTGGTAGATTGGCAGTCATCGTCGTCGTTACAAGAGGTGAGCGATGGAACGATGGCGAGCAGCATCAGGGGAACCAAGCCCTTGAGCATCTTCTCCACCTTATTATATATATATCTTTTCATGATTTTCATCGTTTTAATCTGTTAATGATATAACTGTAAGACTGATTTCGTCTTGAATCCATGAGTCGGACTGTGATTTAGTCGAAGAGGGTTGCCTCGTCCACCTCACGCTCACCAAACTCATACTTCACGGTCTTGATGTTGCCATCGGCATCAGTCTTCAAGTTAGGGTTCTTGGTCTGGTCGGTATCAGCCATAGGAAGCGTCAAACTCTTGGCGGTAGCGGTTGCCACACCAGGACCAGGAGCGCTGTAGTCTTTGCTCAACTTATAAGTGTTGGTGCTGCTCTCGAAGTAGCTAGCATTGCGGTTCTGGTCGTTGCAGTAGTTCACAATCTTCTGCTGCTGATAATATCCTTGACGAACGAGGAAGTACCAATACAAGCCCTCGAAGGCAAACTCCATACGGTTCTCATGGCGAAGGTCTTCATAACCAATCTTGCTCTTCTCTGGCATGCCGGCACGCTTGCGGATGGCATTGAAGTACTTCAACGCATCAGCGTCGGTTGTGCTCTCGTTGTTGCCAAGTACTGCCTCTGCATAGTTGAGATATACCTCGGCTAGACGCATCATGTAGGTGTTGATACCAGAGTTGTTTGGTACGCTGAATCCATTCACCTTCTTGGTTCCGATGACATATTTCTTGATGTTGGCACCCTGAGAACCAGGACTTTCTGTTACACCATATATGTATGGGTCACTAGGATCGGCACTTAGCTCTGGATATTCTTCGCCATAGAAAGCGATGGAGTTGTGGCGACGTTTGGTGTCCACCATGGCCTTGGTGTCAAGAGTTGCATCGTCATAGTTGGAGAACTCATTCCAGAGGTCGTAAGAGCAATAGGTAGCTCCACCCCAAGCATTGGTATCACCTACCATGGTACTCCAAGCGAGGAAGCGGGTCATGCTCTGCGCTGCACCGCCGGCACCATCACCCTTGATAAACTGGAGTTGGAACATCGCTTCGTCATTGTTGTTGATGTTGTTGTAACTCCAAAGGTCGTCATAGTTGTCGAGCAACTTGTAGTTGCTTTCCTTGATTACCTTGAGGGCAGCCTTCTTGGCGAGGTCGAGATAGTACTCGTTGCGAGTGCCACGATTGAAGTCGGTGGCAATGTTGGTGCCATCATAAGCTCCGCTTGTGGTCAAGCCTGCCATGGAGAGGTAGAGACGGCTCAACATACCATATGCGGTGTATTTGTTGACGCGACCAACTTGTCCCTGAGATGCTGGAAGATTCTTGGCAGCATATTCCATGTCTCGGATAGCAAACTCGATGACATCCTCACGAGGCTGTGCTGGCACGACGTAGTTGTTGACCAAGTCGGAGGTGTTGGTATAGATGATACCGCATCCCCAGAGTGTGCCGATGTACCAGTAAGCCAAACCACGCATGAAGCGAGCCTCGGCAATACCTTGTATCTTGGCAGTCTCGCTCACGCTTGATGTACACTTGGTGAGGAGGTTGTTGATGGTGTTGTTACTCTGTGAAACGACAGAGTAGAGTGAACCCCATGCCTCGCTCAAACCCTGTGAGAGGGAGTTCTCTGTGAAGTTGGTGTAAGGGTAGATGTAGTTGGAGTACTGTGCCGTGATGTTGTTGGCACGTCCATCGCCCATACCATAATAGAACTTATCGTTGAAGTCATACCACACGTAGTTGTAGAGTGGATAAGTAGCCGAAGCCACCGCATCGTCCGACTCGTAGTAGTTGTCAGGACTCAACTGATAAGAGTTCTTTTGCTTGAGGAAGTCTTCCGCACAACTGCTGAACGAAAGGATTCCTGCCAAAGCTGCTGTATATAATAATATCTTTTTCATGTTGTATTCTCCTTTCTTTCATTAGAATGTTACGTTCAATCCGAAGGTGTAGATGCGTGGAGAAGGATAACGACCATAGTCGATGCCGTTCATCAGTGCATTGCCCCAAAGGCTACCTACCTCAGGGTCGTAGCCCTTGTACTTCGTGATGGTTGCTACGTTCTGGAGGTTGCAGTATATCTTCACGTTGGTCAGATAGATGTGCTTCAACCAGGTGCGTGGCAAGGTGTAAGAGAGTGAGATGTTCTGCAAGCGGATGTAAGAACCGTCCTCTACATAGGCATCGCTCACACGGTCGTTGCGGTTGCTGTTGCTTGATGTGTAAAGGCGAGGCTGGATTGTCTCTGGGTTCGTTACATGATAGTTGCGGTAATCGTCTGGACCATTAGGGTCTATCTTCTCTACACGTGCGAAGTCCATTACCGAACGGAGCAGGTTGGAGGTGGAACCTGATACTTCCAGACTGCGGCGACCATAGTTGAGAATCTTATTGCCATAAGAACCACTGAACTGGATGGTTAAGTCGATACCCTTGTAAGAGAAGGTGTTGCCGAAGCCCCAAGTAAACTTAGGCTCAGGGTTGCCGATGAAGGTTTGGTCGTCATTGTTGATGACACCATCATTGTTGAGATCAGCGAAGATGTAGTCGCCGAGCCATGTTCCGTTCTGTGCAATCTTGCTTCCCTCTGGGATGGCTACTTGCTTCACGTTGCCATTCTTGTCCTTATAGTAGAAGTCCTCAGGCTTGTCGAAACGTCCGATCACCTTGTAGCCCCAGAACTGTCCGATAGGCTGTCCTACGATGGTATTGGTGACGGTAGCAGTCTCAGAACCAATCTGCAAGGTCTTAGGCAAGGTACCTGTGGCGGTATCGAGAGACACTACCTTGTTGCGGTTCAGGGAGAGCACGGCGTTGGTACGCCATGAGAAACCCTTGTATTCGATGTTGTCGGTGTTCAAGGTAAACTCGACACCCGTGTTGCGCAAGCTACCGATGTTACCCCAAGGGTTGCTGGCTACACCATAACCAGAACCAGCGCCTGAACCCAAGAATGCAGGGAGGTCGAGCTTCAAGAGCAAGTCCTTGGTCTTCTTGTAGTACCAGTCGGCGATAAACTCGATGCGACCATTGAAGAGGCTGAGGTCAATACCCACGTTGGTAGAGTAGGTGGTCTCCCACTTCAGGTTAGGGTTGGCATTGTTGGCATTCAATACACCTACGCCCCATGGTGTGGTATAGGTGGCGAGGAGAGCGGTGTAAGCCCAGTCCTCAACGTTCTGGTTACCAGTGGCACCCCAACCGAGACGGAACTTCAAGTTGCTGATTACCTTGTTGTCTTTCAAGAAAGCCTCGTTGCTGGCACGCCATGCGAAGGCTGCTGATGGGAACCAACCCCAGCGATGACCTTCTGCAAACTTGCTACTACCATCGCGGCGGAGGGTAGCGGTCAAGAGATAGCGATCGTCGAAACTGTAGAAGGCACGACCGAAGTAAGAGAACAAGGCTGTGTTGTTCTGATAACCTGTGGCACGGCTGTCGGCATAGCTACCGGCGGAGATGTCGGTGGCAGAGTTGGAGAGGTAGCCTGTGGTGGAACCTACTTGGTTCTCCCAGTGGTTGTGACTCATCTCCTGACCTACCATCACGTTCACATTGTGCTTGCCGAAGGTGTTGTTGTAAGTCAAGATGTTGCGCCAAGACCAGTACTTGGAGTTGCTCTTGGTCCACTTGCCAGAGCGCACGTCATTGGTCTTTACGCCAAACTGATAGTCTGGCTGAAAATAATAGTAGTTGTTGAAGTTGTAATCAGCCGATAACTCTGTCTTGAAGGTCAAGCCCTTGAGAATGGTAGCCTCCAGATAGGTGTTGACACGGAAGTTGGTCTTCTTGTTGTGGTTGTCGGTAATCTCAGCAAGAGCCACAGGGTTGTCTGGCATCCACTGGTCGTCTGGTCCGTCGTAGTTGCCCTCTGGGTTGCGTACGGCTACAGATGGCTGAGATGTCAGCGCAGTCATAATAATATTATAGGTGGAAGAAGTAGTTTGCTTGCTGTCGGCGAGTGAGAAGTTGATGCCACCTTTGAGCCACTTCTTGATTTGTGCATCGACATTACCACGGAGGGTTTGGCGCTTGAAGCCAGAACCAATGGCGATACCGTCTTGGTCGAGATAACCTGCGCTGATGGCATAGGTGATGTCCTTGTTGCCGCCACTCATGCTCACGTTATGGCTGGTCATGAGTGCCTTGCGATACAATTCGTCCTGCCAGTCGGTACCATTGCCCATCAAGTCGCCACGAATCCATGTGCTGGAAGCTGGCTTGATTTGTGCATCGGTAATATCCTTGTAGTGTTGTGCGTACTCACGGAGGTTCATCACGTCGAGCTTGCCAGGCATCGCCTGCCAACCTACGTAGCCGTCGTATGTGATATTAGCCTCGCCACTCTGTCCACGCTTGGTGGTAATCATGATCACACCATTGGAAGCACGAGAACCATAGATGGCGGTGGCAGAGGCATCCTTCAAGATGTCCATGCTCACGATGTCGCTAGGGTTGATGAGTGAGAGTGGGTTGGAGTTACCTTCGTCCTCGCCGGCAGAGTCGATGATAACACCATCGATGACGAAGATAGGTTGAGAGGTAGCGTTCAGAGAGTTCGTACCACGGATGCGGATGGTGTTGCTACCACCAGGAGTACCAGTGTTCGCCTGGATTTGCACACCGGCAGCACGACCTTGGAGTACTTGGTCGATACTGGTGGCTACGGTCTTTTCTATGGCTTTTTCGCCTACAGATGCCACGGAACCTGTGAGGTCGGCACGCTTCATCTGACCATAACCTACAACGACAACTTCGTTGAGGAGTTCGGCATCTTGCAACAAGGTGACGTCAAGATGTTCTGCGCCCACCTTTACTTCTTTGTTCTTGTAACCTAGATAGGAGATTTGTAGGGTGGCACCTTTCGGGGCGTTGATAGTGAAGTTACCGTCAAGGTCGGTAACTGCAGCCACGTTAGGTGAACCCTTCACACGAATAGTAGCTCCGATGACTGGTCCGTCATCTCCCACTACCGTACCCTTTACGGCATTGCCTTGCGCCCAGGCTCCATTGATTGGTGCCAAAGACAGAGCGAAAGACAATGCAAGGGCCTTCATTGCGGTACTTGCATGTTTCATGATTAATTGGTTTTTAATTGTTTTGGTTTATTTTCTTCTTTTACTTTCGGTTGCAAATGTAGCAATAATACCCCAATTCATGGGAAAATATTGTGTCATCAGTATTTTCGCATGTCTCATTTCTTGTTTCACTTACGATTTTATACGCCAATAAGAACATTTTATACATATGAGTGTCTCTTTTTATAGATATGCGTATTCATTTTTGCTCTTATTGGCGCATAATGCTTTATTCTATTGGCATTTTAGAGAACGTCTGGAAGTATTTCAGACAGGTGTCTCGCCATTCCTTGGCATTCTCCAACTGTACGTTGAGCAAGGAATCGCTCATCTGCCATTCCGTCTCATGCCCCTTCATGTACTTCTTGGTGCTAGTGTGCCAAAAGTCGCGATAGGTTTCTACCATAGCCACACCCATGTTGTATCTCATGCAGAGCTCTTGCCAGAGGGTGCTGCCCGATGAAAGCTTGTAGCTCCATGGCACGTGGTGGAACCAAAGGAGATATTCCTCAGGGCATGTATCGATGTTGTCGTAAAGACTGCGATAGGGCTCTGGGTACTGACCAACGGCATCTGTTCCTTTGGATGAGCGGTCGAAGCCTATGCCATTGGCATCTGCCTTGTGATAATACACAGGGCACCATTCCAACGGATAACTGGCGATGAAACCATCAGGCTCAGGGCCATAATGATGGTCGAACTTGAAGATGTGGTGCAAGCCGAGTGGCATCATATAGTTGACGCAAGCCTCACGTGAGGTAAGCATCATCATTTCTACTGGTTTGGTGAAGTTCTCGTCTTTGCAGCCATAGGTCTGAACAAGCCATTCATGGGCGATTTGCTCCGATGAAATCGATGGATTCCATGCCAAGCGACCGAAAGCGTACCAGTTGGCTTGTGAGAAAGGATGCCCACACCAGTTGGCATCGTCACCGATGTTGGCAACGCCTGCGATTCCTTTGAGTCGGCTTGGGTTTACAAAAACAAAGAACTCCTTCCACATAGGGGCGAGATAGGTGAGATGCTTCGATTGTCCGAGGTATTCCTGGGTAATCTGAAGTTCTGCCATCTGTTGAGTCTGGTGGATGTTGTCGAAGATAGGAGCGTATGGCTCACGTGGTTGGAAGTCGAGTGGACCGTTCTTGGATTGCAAGATGACATTGTCACGGAACTTGCCATCCAAGTTTTTGAACTCGCTTACGGCTTGCTTTACTCGGTCTTCTCCCTTATGGTTGGCACCATATACGAAAGAACGCCACATTACAATACCACCAAATGGTTTCAGGGCATCGGCGAGCATATTGGCTCCTTCGGCATGGGTACGATGGTAGTCGCCAGGTCCTGGTTGTCCCTCAGAGTTCGCCTTGACCAAGAAACCGCCGAAGTCAGGGATGGCAGCATAGATTTCCTTGGCTTTCTTCTGCCACCACTGCTGTACCTTTTTATCGAGAGGGTCGGCAGTTTTGGTATAGCCCAGTGCCATTGGAGAGGCGAAGTTGATGGAGAGATAGACACGGATGCCGTATGGTCGGAAGATATTGGCGATGACTTTCACCTTATTTATATATTCAGCAGTCATCATCTTTGGAGAGGCATTCACATTGTTGAGTACGCTACCATTGATGCCCAATGAGGCATTGGCACGGGCATAGGTGATGAGACGGTCGTGGAGGTTCTTGCTGATGCTTTTAGCCTTGCCGCTCTTGTCTAGTTTGATGTCTTCCCATTTCCAGATGCTCTTGCCGGCATACCCACGTTCGACGCTGCCATCAAGGTTATCCCAATGGTTGAGGATGCGCAATTTGACGGCAGGCTTCTTGGTCTTGTTAATGTTGTCAGCATCGCCTAGTGCTTGGAGACGAATCAATTCGTATGCGCCATAGAGAATGCCGATGGCTTGGCTCGCCTTGATGGAGGTAGGGGTTATCTGGTAGCCTTCGCCTAGGTTGAGGCTTGGGTCTATTTGGAAAGTGACCGCTTTGCCCTTGTAGTTTTTGCTGAGCTCATCCTTAGCAATCGCCAAGGTGGCGTTGTCGGAGTCAGCTCCGCTTACTTGACATGTGCCAAGGTTTTGGTTGCTGAGCCAAAGCGCCGAGCCATCTTGGGAAGCGGCGGACGGAGCAACTTGTGCTTGCATAATGATAGAAGTGGCAAGTGCCAATAATGAGATAAGGTATTTCTTCATACGTTTGCAGATTGTTTGTTGTTTGGATTTTGTTCTTGGAAATCTCTGCTGCAAAAGTACGAAAAAACACCTTATCCGATGTATCTAACTGCTTATTTCTCGTTTCTTTTTGTTTCAGCATATTCGGAAGGTGACATTCCGAAGTGCTTTTTGAAGATGGTTGAGAAGTGAGTCTGGTTGTTGAAGCCCACGGAGTACGCCACCTGGGTAATGTTGATCTTGCCTTCTCCGATGAGGCGTGCTGCTTGCTCCAAACGGAGATTTCTGATGAATTCACCGGTGGAAACGCCTGCTATCTCCTTCATCTTGCGATGTAGTTGGGCACGGCTGATGCCTGCCTCCTCGGTCAACTTCTCTACGTTGAAGTCTGGATCGGTGAGGTTGGCGTTGATGCATTTCATGACGCGTTCCATCAAAGCATCATTGTTGCCCTTCACCTCTATCTTGTCTATCTTCTCCTTCTGTCCTTGTGCCCCGGAGTACTTACCACGGATGCGTCGCACGTTATCTACCAGGTTGTCGATGAGAATGTGCAACTCTTCCATATTGAATGGCTTGGCAAGGAAGGCGTCGGCTCCTTTCTTCAAACCTTCCAGTCGGTTCTCGACCTCGCTCTTCGAGGTGAGCAAGATGACAGGAATATCACTGATGTTGGAGTTTGCCTTGATATTCTTGAGCAGTGTGATGCCATCCATCTCAGGCATCATCACGTCGCTGATGACAAGGTCGTACTTACCCGTGAGCAAGGTCTTCAGTCCTTCCTTGCCGTTAGGGGCATAGTCGAAACGATACCAGTCACTTAGTTCTGCCTGGATGTACTGGGCGATTTCTGCATCATCATCCACCAAAAGGATGTTGAAGTTCTTGCTGGCTTGTTTTTTCTTGCAGCCTTCTTCTGTCTTTGCCTTGTCTTCTTCTTGCAATATTTCCTCTGGCTTCAAGTGTGCATTGCCAAGAGGCAGAATTACTTCGAGGCAGGCTCCCTTGATACCATCTGTACGGTTGAACGCCTTGATGCTTCCTCCGTGCATTTGGGTGATGGCACGACTCAGGTTTAAGCCGATGCCCGTGCCTTCAATGTGTAGGTCGCTGGAATTTTTGCCTTGATAGAATCGCTCAAAGAGGCGGTCTGTCTTGTCTTCTTTGAATCCTATTCCTGTATCCATTACCTTGATGATGGCATGCTTGTCATCCCTTCCGATGCGGATGGTGATGTTGCCGCCATCAAATGTATATTTCATGGCATTCGACAGCAAGTTGCTGATCACCTTATCGAAGTTGATGCGGTCTATCCATACTTCCAGAGGCTTTCCTTCCGGATTGTCTTCTTCCTCCAAGTTGAGGCTGATACCTCGCTCGTTGGCATTGAAGGCGAAGAGGGAGGTGATGCCCTTGATAAACTCTTGCAACTGGGTAGGTTGACAGTGCAGTCGCATTTGGTTCTTGTCAATCTTGCGCTCGTCCAAGATTTGGTTTACCAAGAGAAGCAGGCGTTGCGCATTGCGGTCGATAGTGTCCAAGTCTTGCTTGCTCTTTGCATCTGTCAGGCGAGCTTTCAACTTGTTGAGCGGTCCCATGATGAGTGTCAGCGGTGAGCGAATGTCGTGGGTGGCATTGATCAGAAACTGCATCTTGGTCTCGTCGAGGTCTGCCTTTCTCCTACGTTCATACGTATATATAATGTATGCCAATAGACTGATGAAGATCAGAATGTAGGTGATGTAAGCAAGTGGGGAGGCATACCACGGGTCCTTGACCACCACGGTGATGGTGGTGATGTGCTTGGAGTAGCTTCCGTTGCCTGCTGCCCTTACCTCGATGATGTATTTGCCAGGGTTCAACTTATTGAAAGATATGGCGTTCACGCCTTCGTTGGTACTGTTCCATTTTCCCTCATTGATGCGGTATTGGAAACTGATGTTGTCCGTGTTCTTGTAATTCAACAAGGAGAACTCCAAGGTGAAGGAATTCTGAGAATATGGAATAGAGAAGCGCTCGGCATGACAGTTGATGGGCTCGCCATCCACTAGGAAGTTGGTGAGATATACATTGCCGAGTTCCATCTTGTTGGCTTTGACTACTTCTGGATAAAAAGCCGTGATTCCATCGCTCGTACCGAAAGCGGTGAGGTCGTCGGAAGCGTGCATGAAAGAGCCTAATACATACTCTTTGTTGGTAAGCCCGTTTCCATTGATATGACCGATGAAATGGCGTTTTTTCTTCTCGTATTGCCAGATACCCATCGTTGTGCTGATCCATAGGTCACCTTGCTTGTCCTTGACGATACCGCACACTTGTTTTCCCTTCAAAGCTTCGGCGTTGGGGAATGGAACAAGCTTGTTCTTCTTCCTGTCAAATTCATAGAGACCTTCTTCTGTGCCGATGACAATCTCGCCATTGTCACCTTCGCAGATGGCATTGGCTTGATGGTCTTGCAAGAGATGGTTCCATCCGAAGTCCTTGAAACTCCAGGTCTTGGTATTGAGGCAAGATACACCGTTGGAGGTTCCTACCCAGAGATGGTTGGTATGGTCGAGTGCCATGCTTCTTACCCAGTCGTTGCAGAGGTAACCCTTGTTGCCTCGTTGCTGCATATTGAGTATCCTGACGGCTCCACTTTCCACATTATATATATATAGTCCCTTGCTATAGACGGATATATAGAGATTTCCATCGTAGTCATCGGTCATTCCATAGATGCCGGCGCTGGTGAACGTGAGTTTCTGCTGGTAGGATCCCGTGTATGGGTTGTAGCTGTAGAGGGCATTACCATTGCTAATCCAGTAGTAGCCACGGCGATCTTTGTAGATGATACAGGTTCCAGCTGGTGATTTCGGATGGGCGATAATCTTGCCTGTTGGGTCGAAGCAATATACGCCACTGTTTTGTACTGTACACCAAGTCTCGCCATTGTCACCAGGGGTAATGGATGATACGCTGCTACCAATAATATAATTTTGGGCGGCAAAGCTCCAGGAATTGAAGGCTTGCTGTCGTTGGTTGAGTAGGTAGAGACCTTTCTTGTAGCATCCTATCCAGAGGTTGTGGTCCTTGTCTTCGATGATGTCGTTGACGAAGGCGGTGCCTAGGTTGAAGCTTCCATTGGTGTTCTCCAACTGTACCACCTTGTTGCTCCCTTTCTTGATGAGCAAAGCTCCATGCTCAGAGGTACTGATGTAGAGATTGCCTTCATGGTCGAAGGTGGCGTTGTTGATGGTCACATTATTCTTATAGATGCCGAAGTCGTAACCAGCATCACCTATCTTGCCCGTCTTATAGTCATAGTAGAGAATGCCATACATACAGACGATGAGCATGGCTTGTGGACGATGTTGGATAAAGGCGATAGGGGCACCGCAAGGCGACTTGAAGTCCTTGCGAGCCACCTTACCTTGACTTTTGATGAAGCGAGAAAAGGTGGAGAGGTGGCTACTCTGCCAGAAATAATGATGTTGGTCTTCGTAGATGTGGGTGAAGAAGACGTCTGTCTCACGCTCGGCATATTGCCGTTCGTGAACGATGCGCTTGCTGTCTTTTCTCAATGAGTAAAGTCCGAAACCTGCGGTTCCCATCAGAATGTCGCCGTTGTGACTTTCTACTAGCGAGTAGATGCGAGGTTTTCTGTCGTCGGGGAACTTGAGACGAGTGAAGTCGTTCGTCTCATAATTGTAGCGCATCAGTCCTTTGGCACATCCTATCCACAGGTTGCCTTTCTTATCTACGAGAAAACTGGAGATGATGTTGTCGGTGATGGAAGTTGAGTCTTTCTCATTGTGGAGATAGTTGGTGAAACGGTAGCCGTCGAATCGGCTGAGTCCGTACTCCGTGCCCACCCAGATAAATCCATACTTGTCTTGCGTAATGCAGTTGATGAGCGAACTTGACAACTTGCCAGATGTATATAGCTCCCCTCCATCAGCCCACATCATCAGTGAGACGAAGCCACATAATATAATTAATGCCAAATGTTTCGTCAGTTTCATTTATTGTAGTTTTTAATGAATCTAGCTTAAATAGTACATTGCTGTATCCAATTACGCTTGCAAAAGTAGCAAAAAAGAATGAAACGACCAAATATTAATTATCTTTCTGTGTCGTTTTGTTTTGTTTCTTGTATCTTTTCTTTATCTATCGCCTTTATGAAACAAATAGAAATGTTATCGTAACTGCAAAAGTTGTCGTGTAAAGGAGGTTTTTGTAAATTTGCAATCGCTAAACGACAATAACGACTTGACATTTCGGTTAAACAACTTAATAACAAACAGTCAAATGATGATTAATAGAAAAAAGAAACTAAGCTTGATGATAGCTCTCTTGTCCTTGGCTTGCACTGGACTTGAGGCGCAGAACGTTTGGAAAGGCACATGGGCTACCGCAGTGGAATATACGGGGAAGGGTGACATGCCTAAGGAAAGCCTGAGCAATCGTTCTTGCCGACAGGTTGTGCATGTGTCTTTCGGTGGCAATGAGATGCGACTCAAACTGAGCAATGAGTTCGGCAAGCACCCTGTGGAGATTTGCTCTGTCTATGTGGCTGATACCGACAAGGACAAGAATAGCAGCATCAATGCCAAGACCGTGAAATATCTGAAGTTCGGCGGCAAGAAAAACGTAGTTCTCGAACCAGGCAAAGCTCTCTACTCGGATGTGTTGAAATATGCATTGAAGTCTGGTCAGCGTCTCTCCATCACCATTGATTATGGTGAGAAAACGCCTAAGAATGCCACTTCGCATCGTGGTTCGCGTACCACATCTTATATAGTAGCGCAAGTGAATGGCAAACCAGTCAGTCCTGCCGATGCAGCCTTCGGCCAGCAAGAGAACGTGGATCACTGGTACAATCTCTCTGCCATCGATGTGAAGACGGATGCCAAGACCCCTGTCGTGGCAGTACTCGGCAACTCCATCACCGATGGACGTGGAACGACCACGAACATGCATAACCGTTGGACAGACTTCCTCGCTGATGCCTTGAACGCAGAGAAACCATACGGTGTGCTCAACCTTGGAATCGGTGGCAACTGTGTCGTGGAAGGTGGAATCAGCGAACCTGCCATGAAACGCTTCGACCGTGACATTCTCGGTCAGACGGGTGTCGATAAGTTGGTCATTTTCGAAGGAACTAACGACATCGGTTGTTGTGGCGGCAACTATGAGCATGTGGCTGATACATTGGTGGCTTGCTACAAGGTGCTTATCGCCAAGGCTAAGGCAAAGGGCATCAAGGTATATGGTGCAACCATTACTCCTACCAAGGGAAACGGCTGGTATTCTTACTGGCACGAGGCAATGCGCCAACAGGTGAACGAATGGATCAGAAAGAGCGGAAGCTTCGATGAAATCATTGATTTTGACGAGCTGGTGCGTGATCCACAAGACCCACAACGCTTGAAAGCGGAGTATTCAGACGACTGGCTTCACCTCAATCCAAAGGGCTATGAGGTGATGGGCAAGTTTGCAGCGGAAAAACTTAAATAATATAATATGATGGAACAGACAACTGTATCACAAGAATCTAAGGGATTCTACAAACTGAATTGGCTACAACGTATCGGATTCGGTTCTGGTGATTTGGCGCAAAACCTCATCTACCAGACCATCTGTATGTACTTGTTGTTCTTCTACACAGACATCTATGGTCTCAATCCTGGCGTAGCTGCCACCATGTTCTTGGTGGTTCGCTTGGTCGATGTGCTTTGGGATCCTTTGGTGGGAACCTATGTCGATAAGCACAACCCACGTTGGGGTAAGTATCGCTCTTATCTCGTCTTGGCAGGTTTGCCATTGACTGTTCTCGCCATCCTTTGCTTCTGGAATGGTATGGAGGGACAGACCGACACCATCAAGTTGATTTATGCTTACGTCACTTACGTAGGTCTCTCTATGCTCTATACATTAATTAATGTGCCTTACGGAGCATTGAACTCCTCTTTGACTCGTGATACCGATGAAATCACGATTTTGACATCCGTACGTATGTTTATGGCGAACGTGGGAGGTCTCTGCGTGTCTGCTGGTGTGCCTATCTTGGTGGCTATGTTGGCTGCTGCCAAAGATCTGCCTATTGAAATGGCACTCTTCATGGGACTCGGTTCGTTGCCATCTTTCATCTTCATGCCTTTGGTGCCAGCCATCAAGAAGAAGGTGGGCAAGAAGAATATGTTCTATATCTTCCTCACCGTGGCTATCATCGGTATGGCGATGCTTTACTTCATCAGTAAGATGGGACCAGTCAAGGATCATATCACTCTCGTATATATCGCCCAGTTTATCAAATCTACTGGAGTCATCGTGGCCACGGGCTATATGTGGGCGTTGATTCCTGAGGTCATCTCCTTCGCAGAATATACGAGTGGTAAGCGTATCGCAGGTATCGTGAATGCGCTCACAGGTATCTTCTACAAGGCTGGTATGGCATTGGGTGGCGTGGTTCCTGGTGCCGTGCTCGCTTGGACGGGCTATCAGGCTGCTGCCGCACAGGAGTCTAATTCTCTGCCTACGGATAGCAATGCTTGGTTTGTTGCTATGCTCATTTATGCTTTGGTAGGTTTCGCTCTCTTGGTGTTCTGCTTTACTCAGACCAAGGAGCGTGTGGTGATGGACGAGAAGGAGACCAAGAATGTAAAGGTGAGCGACCTTTGGACAGAGTTCTTCCACAACCGTCCTCTCCGCATCGTGGCTCTCTTCTTCATCACCGCCTTTGCGATGATGTCGGTAGGTAATGCTGCGGGTGCTTACTTCATGAACGACCTGGAACAACAATCTCCTTTGGCACAGGAGGGTATCCGCTGGTTGGTTTGCGTCATCCCAGCCATCCTCTTGGGTTTGGCGATGTTCATTATCTCCAAGTACGAATTGACCGATGAAGTCATCGATGACATCAACAAGAAGATAGAGGCTCGTCATCAGGAGGCAGAGTAGTAGGTAGTTGAGAGAAAATTCTTTCTCGCACTGTTTCTAACGATATACATATCATTATAAGACAATTATGAAAAAGATAACAACTTTAGCATTGGGCTTGTTGCTCGCTTCTGCGGCATTCGCCCAGAAAGGTAATAAGGCAGAGGTGCTTCCTTCGTTGCAGAGCACGTTGGGCAAGCACTTCTTGATAGGTGTCGCTGTCGATACGCGTCTGCCAGCGGGACAAGACCCTGCGGCAGAGGCTATCGTGAAAGAGCAATTCAATCAGGTGGTGGCAGAAAACTGTATGAAGGGTGAAGTGAATCATCCTGAGGTCAATCGCTTCGATTTCACCGATGGTGACAAACTCGTGGATTGGGCACAGAAGAATGGAAAGACCGTCATCGGTCACTGTTTGGTATGGCACTCTCAGCCACCTAAGTGGATGTTTACCGATGCCAATGGCAAAACTGTGAGTCGTGAGGTGCTTATTGGTAGAATGTACAACCATGTAATGACAGTGGTAACGCATTATAAGGGTAAAATCAAAGGCTGGGATGTTGTCAATGAGGCTTTTGAGGACGATGGAAGCTATCGCAAGTCACCTTATTATAATATTATAGGTCCAGAATTCATCGAATTGGCTTTCCGCTTTGCGCATGAGGCTGACCCTAACGTAGAGCTTTACTATAATGA
>ERZ1026888.31-NODE-31-length-79706-cov-14.448745_pt1 | contig 79706 bp, 65 predicted proteins | sample MGYA00380174_ERZ1026888 | MGnify/ENA primary metagenome ERZ1026888 (study PRJEB33269, sample SAMEA4719810) | human gut metagenome | biome: human-associated habitat; feature: organic feature; material: feces | place: Cameroon | collected 2013-10 ...
TTTCTGTTTTTTATCCCAACTGGCTTATAATTCGGAAATTTTATCTAAATTTGCAGAAGATAATCGGCTATGGGCCATTCGGAATTGAACCATCCTGTTGCCTCTATGCGCATTCTATGCGTTCACGAAAGTGCATCCCGTTCGTCAACGATTCTTTCTGATAGCTTGAGCTGATGTAATCTCATCCACATCACCAATAGTTGCTTTGTAATATGACTCAACCAAACTACACAACGGAACATAGGGAAGCGCTTCGTGAGCAGATATTGAAGGTTGCTACACGCGAATTCACGACGATTGGCGTCAAGTCGGTGAAAATGGACGACATTGCCCGTAAGTTGAAGATTTCCAAGCGTACGCTTTATGAGATTTATGACAATAAAGAGCAGTTGCTCTTGGAGAGTGTGGCGCGTAGGATACATGAGTTTGACGCCACATTGGAGCGTTTCGACTCAAGTGGCGAGAAACAGGTGATAGATATTATCCTTGAGTTTTATCGTCTCCAAATGGAAGAATTGCGCGATATGAACCCTGTTTATTATGAGGATTTGCACAAGTATCCGCGCGTGATGTCGTTCTTGGAGCAAGTCAACAAGGAGCATAAGGCTCATAGCAAGGATTTCTTCAAACGTGGTGTGCAGGAAGGTTATTTCCGCAATGACTTCAATTATGAGTTGATCAGTCTGTTGGGCAATAACGTGATGCAAAACGTAATGGAAAGCAAACTCTATAACACTTACAGTTTGCAAGATATCTTCCGCAACGTTGTCATGTTGTTCATACGTGGGCTGTGTACTGCCAAGGGCATTCAGGAACTCGACCGCCAGTTGGAGAGCAGGGCGTAAGGTTTTTCCGTTTCCCATCACCGATGGCCTAAATGCCAACAGAGGTTTGGGTTGATGATTGTAGAATAAAAGCAAATCCCGCAAGATGAGAAGTTGATACTTCCAATCTTGCGGGATTCTTATAATGTCGTTATGCTGTTGCTTCCTTATTTTGTGTAGAGGAATCGCTTGATGGAACGCTTCGGGGTCTTTTCAAACTCTTCGTTGTGCAGGCGGATAGCCGACAGGTTGCAATAGTGGGGCAGAATCGTATTGAGCTGCTTGCGGTTCTCCTCCATGATGTTTTCCAGGTCGGTGTCGTTGAAGCCCATTTGCTTGGCTTCCTCAAAGTCGGGGTAAACCAGTCCCACGAGTTTGTCGCCTTCTTGGATCACCACGCTCTCAACCACCATAGTCATGGAGTTGAGCTTGTCCTCTATCTCCTCAGGGTAGATGTTCTGTCCGTTAGAACCTAACAGCATGTTCTTCGAGCGGCCCTTGATGAATACGTTGCCGTCGGCGTCCATCGTGCCGAGGTCGCCCGTGTGGAACCATCCCTCCTTGTCGATAGAAGCGGCAGTGGCCTCCTCGTTCTTATAGTATCCCAACATGACGTTGGGGCCCTTGCATAAGATTTCGCCAGGGACGTTCTGCGGATCTGAACTGTCAATACGCACCTGCATGTGCAGGGCTGCCTTTCCGCATGAGCCTGGAACAAATTCTTGGTAGTCGGCGTAGCAGATGATCGGTGCACACTCCGTAGCTCCATAGCCCACTGTGTAGTGGAAATGAATCTGGTGCAGGAAGGCTTCCACCTCTTGGTTGAACGCGGCGCCGCCGATGATGATCTCGTAGAAGTTGCCTCCGAAGGCTTGGGTTACTTGCGTGCAAATTTTCTCGTAAACCTTCCTGTTGATGCCCGGCATCTTCATCAAGAGACGCATCTTGGGATCCTGGATCTTCGGGAACACCTTCTTCTTGATGATCTTCTCGATGATGAGGGGTACCGAGATGATGACGCGTGGCTTCACCTCGGCAAAAGCTGCTGCGATGATGGCGGGTGAAGGAATGCGTGTCAGGAAGAAGATGTGGCATCCCTTGATGAACTCAAAGAGAAACTCGAACGACATACCATACATGTGAGCCATAGGCAAGATGGAAATGATATTGTCGCCAACCTTGAGCTTGTTGCCTAATACGTGTTCGGCAAAGTCGGCATTGCTCCACAGGGCGCGGTAGGGAACCATCACTCCTTTCGAGAATCCCGTTGTGCCGCTGGTGTAGTTGATGAGTGCCAGTTCGTCGGGGCTTTGCTCCTTATAGTAACTGATGTGCTCCTGACGGAAATACTTGGGGTATTTGTGTCCAAACATCTCGTTGAGGTGTTCGCGTGCATACGTCAATTTGTCGGTACGCGAGAGCACAAGCGAATAGTCGGGAATGTAAATAACACCTTCAAGATGGGGCATCTTGGTAGTGTCGATCTGGGTGGCCACCACGTCGCCCACGAACAACAGTTTGGCGTCCGAGTGATTGACGATGTTGTGGATTTGGTCTGCCGTGAACTCATGCAGGATGGGCACGGCCACCGCCCCATAGGTGAGTGTGGCCAGGAAAGCGCACGCCCATGCCGAGCTGTTTCGTCCGCAGAGCGCAACTTTGTCGCCACGCTTCACGCCCGAACTTTCAAACATGATGTGCAACTTGGCGATCTTGCGGGCTACGTCGTGGTATTGTAGAACCGCACCCTTAAAGTCGGTTAGCGCGTCTTTGTGCCAATGGTCAATGATGCTCTTTTCGATGAGCTCGTTAAAACTGGGGATCTGTTCCATGATCTTGGTATTGGTTGTTATGCCTCTTTGTAGAGGTATCGTTTGATGGATTTCTTGGGTGTTTTCTCAAACTCCTCAGCTTGGAGTCGTATCTCGCTGATTTTGCAGAAGCCAGGCAACAAGTTGTTTAGTTCCTTTCGGTTCTGCTCCATGATATTTCTCAGGTCGTCCTCGGTGAATCCGAGCGACTCGGCTTCGTGCATGTCGGGATGAACCAATCCCACGAGCTTGTCGCCCTTTTGGATGATGAGGCTCTCGTTGACCATGGCCATGGAGTTGAGCTTGTCTTCTATCTCTTCTGGATACACGTTTTGTCCGTTGGAGCCGAGCAGCATGTTCTTGATGCGTCCCAGGATGAAGACGTGTCCGTCTTTCGACATCTTGGCGAGGTCGCCTGTGTGGAACCATCCGTTCTCGTCGATCACGGCTTGTGTGGCCTGCTCGTTCTTGTAGTATCCCTTCATGACGTTCAGTCCGCGCGTAATGATCTCTCCGGCCTCGTTCTCTGGGTCGTTGCTGGCAATTCTCACTTCCATGTGCTTCACGGGCGTTCCGCACGATCCTCCCACGAAATTGTCGTAGTTGGAGAAAGTGATGAGCGGTCCTGTCTCGGTCGTTCCGTATCCCATGGTGATGGGGAAATGGATGCTTGTGAGGAATTCCTCCACCTCGCGGTTCAGTCCGGCTCCACCCACAACGACCTCGAACGCCTTGCCTCCAAACACATCCATGACGGTCTTCAGCATGTGTTCTTTCACCTTCTTGTTGATGCCCGGCATTTTCATGAGGAGCTTCACACGGTTGTTGTTGAGCTTGGGGAACACCAGTTTCCTGACAATTTTCTCCACGATGAGAGGCACCGAGATGATGACGTCGGGGTGAATTTCGATGAAGGCCTCCTGGATAACCGTGGGGCTCGGTAAGCGTGTGAGGAAGAAGAGGTGGTTTCCCAATACAAACTGGAGCAGGAACTCGCACACCAATCCGTACATGTGAGCCATGGGGAGGATGTCGAGCACGCGCGAGTTGGCGGGCAGTTTGCTGCCCAACTCATCGATCAGGAAGTCGATGTTGCTCCAAACCGATCGGTAGGGGAGCATCACTCCCTTTGAGAAACCTGTTGTGCCACTGGTGTAGTTGATCATGATCAGCTCTTCGGGCTGGTCCTTATGATACTTGACGTGCTCCTTGCGGAAATACTTGGGATACTTGTGACCGAACATCTCGTTGAGGTGCTCTCGCGCGAAAGTCAACTTCTCCGAGTTGCTTACCACAAGTGAATAATCGGGAATATAGATCACTCCCTCCAAGTTGGGCATCATGTTATAGTCGAGTGTGGTGCTTACCACATCGCCCACGAAGAGCAACTTCGACTCAGAATGGTTCACCACGTTGTAAACCTGTTCAGGCTTAAACTCATGCTGCACGGGCACGACGATGGCGCCATACGTCACGATGGCTAAGAAGGCGCATGCCCATGATGAGCTGTTGCGTCCGCAAAGCGCGATTTTGTCGCCCTTGCAGACTCCTGAACTCTCAAACATAATGTGGAGTTTCTCTATCTTTCGTGCCACGTCATGATATTGGAGTGTGGCGCCCTTGTAGTCGGTCAGGGCATCTTTCTCCCAATTCTTGATGATGGCTTGTTCTAGAAGCAAATTAAAACTGGATGCTTTGTCCATTGCACAAATAGAAATTTTGTGTGCAAAGGTACAACCAATTATGCACATTTCCAAAATTCATGTGCAGTATTTTTCGTTAAAATGTATCATTTATGTAACTTGCACACTCTTTCGGAGCGTGCAAGTTGTGTTTTGCCTTATTATGTTATGGCTTGTCCGTGATGGTTTGGTGGCTTATTCGTACCTCATGCTCTTGGCTGGGTGGATGTGCGAAATGAGATAGCTGGGTGCTATAAGCACAAACAGGCTGATGAGCAAAGTGGCTACGTTCAGGATGATGAGTAGCGGGATGTTGATTTCCACAGGCACGGTGCTGACGTAATAGGTTGCCGGGTCGAGCTTGATGATCCCCGTCCATTGTTGGAGCAATGCCATGCCGAGGGCGATGGCGTTGCCGATGAGGAGCGCCCTTCCGATGATGAATGCGGCAAACCACAGGAAGATGTGGCGTATGGTTTTGTTGCGCGTTCCCAATGCCTTGAGCACGCCTATCATGGTGGTGCGCTCGAGGATGATGATGAGCAGTCCTGAGATCATGGTCACGCCAGCCACCGACACCATCAGTACGAGAATGATCCACACGTTCATGTCGAGCAAGTCGAGCCATGAGAAGATCTGCGGATTGATGTCTCTGATGGTCTGTGTAGCGTAGGTTTCACCGTAGCGGTCCTCCGTTCGGTTAATCTTTTCTACAAACCGGCTCTCCACTTCGTCCAGTTGCTTGAAGTCGTTCACGGTGATGGCCGCTCCCGACACCTGGTCGGGCTGCCATGCGTTGAGCTTGACGGTGGTGTAGAGGTCGGCGAAACACATCACCTGGTCGTACTGCGAGAGATTGGTTTGGTAGATGCCTTGTATGGTGAACCGCCTCATGCGCACCCCGTTCTCATCGATGAAATAGGCGAAGATTCGGTCGCCAGCATTCACCTTGAGCTTGTCGGCGATGTTCCGTGAGATCAGTATGTGGTTGCCCGACTGGCTGTCGGAGAATTTGGGAATGGATCCCGCTACCATGTTCTGGTGGATGAACGTGGAGTCGTATTCTTGCGCAACGCCTTCGAACATCACTCCCAGGAAGTCGCTATCGGTCTTGAGGATGCCTTGCTTGTAGGCAAATCGCTCCACGTGCTTCACGCCCTCTATGCCTCCAATGACCTTCATCATGGAGTCGTTCATGGCGATGGGCGCTTGGTCCGACGACATTTGGGTCATGAAGTTGGTTACCTGGATGTGTGAACCAAAGCCAATCACCTTGTCGCGGATGGTATGCTTAAAGCCGAGCACCACAAAAACCGAAAGGAGCATCACGACCAATCCTATTGCCACACCGGCTGTGGCAATAGTTATGGCAGGGCGGGAGACGTGTTGCCTTCCGCCTTTGTCCTTATAAAGTTTGTGGGCGATAAAGAAGGAAAAATTCATTTTCTACCAGGGTATGCCTCCAATGCTTTTCTGAGGATGAACAGGGCGCGCTCCAAGTCGTCTTTCTTCAGCACGTAGGCAATGCGCACTTGGTCGACGCCTGCGCCCGGTGTGGTGTAGAAACCGGCTGCAGGAGCCATCATGACGGTCTCGCCCTCATAGTTGAACTCTTCGAGGCACCATTTGCAGAACTTGTCGGCATCGTCGACGGGGAGCTGGGCCACCGTGTAGAATGCGCCCATGGGAATGGGTGAGTAGACTCCAGGAATGCGGTTGAGGCCGTCGATAAGACACTTGCGTCGCTCCACATACTCGTCGTAAACGTCGCGATAATACTCCTCGGGAGCGTCGAGCGATGCCTCGGCCACAATCTGTCCGATGAGAGGTGGCGAGAGGCGAGCTTGGCAGAATTTCATCACAGCCTTTTTCACCTCTTCGTTCTTGGTGATCAATGCGCCGATGCGGATTCCACATTCCGAGTAGCGCTTCGACACGGAGTCGATGAGAATCACGTTGTCCTCAATGCCCTTGAGGTGCATGGCGCTGATATAGGGCGAACCCGTATAGATGTATTCGCGGTAAACCTCGTCGGAGAAGAGATACAGGTCGTGCTCCTTTACCAGGTCGCGTATCTGGTTCATCTCGCGGCGTGTGTAGAGGTACCCCGTGGGGTTGTTGGGGTTGCAGATGAGTATTCCGCGTGTTCTCTCATTGATGAGCTCGTTGAATTTCTCCACCTTCGGCAAGGCGAATCCTTCCTCGATGGATGTGGCGATGGTGCGAATCTTTGCTCCGGCCGACACGGCAAACGTCATGTAGTTGGCGTAAGCGGGCTCGGGTACGATGATTTCGTCGCCTGGGTTGAGGCAACTCATGAAGGCAAACAACACGGCCTCCGAGCCTCCTGTGGTGATGATGATGTCGTCGGCCGACACATGGATATCGTACTTGGCATAGAAGTCCACCAGTTTCTTTCGATAACTCAGGTAGCCTTGCGACGGACTGTATTCCAGCACCTTGCGGTCGATGTGCTTCAGCGCGTCGAGGCCGCATTGCGGCGTGGGCAGGTCGGGCTGTCCGATGTTGAGGTGATAAACCTTTATGCCACGCTCCTTGGCAGCAAGCGCCAGGGGGGCAAGCTTTCTAATGGGTGACTCGGGCATTTCCAAGCCGCGTACGGATATTTCAGGCATGGTGTGTTTTCTTTATGTTATGCGCCTTTAAGGAGCTCAATTTGCTGCAAAGATATATTATTCTGTTGATATTTGCAAAGCACTTTACTATTTTATTTTGATTTATTTCCAAATCGGCCCTCGGATTGTTCGTGGAGTGGGGTGGTTGCCGCTATGGTTTATACCAAGGTGTGGCACCTGAGCATGTTGATGCGGGGCTATTGGGGCATGGGTTTCAGGTAATCCAGAAACCGCTTGGTGCTGTAGTTCATGATGAGCTCGTCGGGCATCTCGGCTTCTTCTACCAATGGCATGATTTTGTCATACTTCGCTATCATCATCGATATGTGGGCGTCGCTTCCGAGAATTACGGGCACCCGATGCTTCTTGGCCAGTTGGAGCAGTTCGAGGTTGTTGGGGCGCGCCACGGTCTTGTGGCGGGCGGGCGCCAACGAGTGGTTGTTGATCTCGAGCAACGTGTGGGTCTCCTTCGACGCCAGCACCAGTTGCTCGAAGTCGAGCAGCGCCGTGCCGTCGCCCGGATGGCTGATGATTTGCACGTAGGGGTTGCGCATGGCTTGTATCACGCCCGCTGTGTTTTCCTCCTTTGTTCCTCCCTGCCAGCACAAGCTGTGTATGCCGGCAATGCGCAGGTCGAGTGTGCGCAGGTCGCTCTCGTCGAGGTCTATCTCTCCCTGGGTGTTGAGAATGTTGAGTTCCGCTCCCATCATCAGCTTCACGCCATACATCTCGCGTGGCACGCAATGCATGTTCCGGAAATAGATGGGTTGGCACGTGCCGGGTATGCTGGGTCCATGCTCTGTGATGCCGAGTATCTTCAGTCCCATGTGGGCTGCTGCTGTGGCCATCTCCTGGATGGTGCTGTATGCGTGGCCCGAAGCCACGGTGTGGGTGTGTACATCGAGTTGTGTCTTCATGCTTCCGTTTTTTCTCATGCAAAGGTACGCATTATTTGAAAACCGAAGCATTTTTTTTGTTAATTCTTGTTTCTTGGTTTATCGCAACATCTCCTACCTCTATGCACGGTCTTGCCATCTTCGTCGGGCTTGTCGATACGCTTTGTCACTCCGGTGGCGCAAGAGAATTGGTTGTTGACATGCCTGATGGTGGGCCTACGCTTGGCCGTAGCGAGCAGTTGCGCAACAACATGTTGAATATACTAACGGCAATCGTTAAACCCTAATCTAATGACCGATTGAGGTCTAACGAACGCGGGGATAGATAGCTGTGGGAGGGGCGACAAGGATTTGTCGAGGGCGTAATCGTGACTCAAAAATCGAAACAATCTATACCGAAAACTACACGTTTCTTTTAAACGAGAAAAATGTTGGGCGCAAATATGAGATTCTTGACGAGTTTTTGTAATTGCTTATCAATCAGAGGTTTATCGCAACGATGCTTCGCTCGGCGTTTCGGAAACAACTTTCAACGTTGCGAAACATGCCTAACCGAGGCGCGAAACATGGCCTTTTGTGGTGCGAAACATGCCCGATCGAGGCTCGATACATGCCCAGGCGCAACTCGAAACATGCCTAACGTTGAAATCAGGTTCCGTTGTTTGAAGCAAAATCTTGCAAATACAGGATTTTCCTCGTCTATTTCACATAAAAAGTGCGCACGTTTTTTTTCAGAACAATCCCAACAATCCAATGGCACGCATCGATAGTTTCATCTTGATAGTCCGCCGATTCTTCCCCGTCGACCCTTTGCTGGTGAGATTCAAACCAGGGGCGGGGGATGGCCTGATGAGCGCCATGTAGCGGATGACACCCGTCGTGATCGACTCCATCATGTTTCTTTTCCAAGCATGGGTGAGTAGGGTGACCTATTTGCCCACGAATCTCGGCGTAGCCTCGCCAATTACCAGAAGAGGGCCTCATGCCTACGGGCTCGCTCGTTTGGCTAAGCGAAAACAATGTGAATAACAGTGTGTTTTAGTTAAAGAATTGCAATATATGATGGTGATAATAGTGAAATTATAACAAAACATGTATCTTTGTTTCGCAAATGATATACCAATTGTTCATATACCATAAGGCTCTTCGTTTATAGTAAGTGGGCAGCATCCCCCTACAGACAACTTATTATTAACGAGACAAACATTTAATGGGCTTAATCATTTTATACTTTTTAGGTGCTCTGTCACTATCCTTTTTGTGTTCCGTCCTTGAGGCGGTCCTCCTATCCACTCCCATGTCGTTCATCACGATGAAGGAGAGCCAAGGCTACAAGGCCGCCCCGTTGATGAAGCAATATAAGAACAACGTAGACCGTCCGGTGGGAGCCATCCTTTCCCTCAACACCATTGCGCACACCATTGGGTCGGCGGGTGTGGGCGCAGAGTCGATCAAACTCTTTGGCGAGGAATATTTCGGGCTCATATCGGCCATTCTAACGCTATTGATTTTGGTTCTCTCCGAAATCATCCCGAAGACCATTGGCGCCTCGTATTGGCGTTCGCTCGCCATGCCATCCACCAAGATTATCCGTGTGCTTATTTTCATCACCTATCCGTTGGTGCTGCTCTCCGAGCTCATCACGCGTGTGTTCAGTCCGAAGGGGCAGCAGGCTTCGGTGAGCCGTGAGGAGGTGTCGGCCATGGTCGATGTGGGCACCACGGAGGGCATCTTCCGCGAATCGGAAAGCAAGATCATCAAAAGCTGCATTCGTCTGGCGGGTGTCAAGGCCCGAGAGGTGATGACGCCCTCCATTGTGGTGGAGTCGGCTTATGTGAACCTAACCGTCAAGGCGTTCTACGAGCAGCAAATTTGGAATTTCTCACGCATCCCGGTTTATGAGAAAAACAAGGAGTGCATCATTGGCTATGTGCTGAAGGATGTTGTGCTGAAAGCGTTGTCGGACGACAAGTTCGATACCAAGCTCTCAGACCTGATGCGCCCGATACTCTCTTTCAATGAGAGCGATTCGGTGTACCAAATATGGGAGAAGATGTTGGAGAAGCGCGAGCACATTTCCGTCATTGTTGACGAATACGGTTGCTTTCGTGGCGTGGTGTCGATGGAAGATGTTATCGAGACGATGACCGGTGTTGAGATTGTCGACGAAGACGATGTGGCCGTGGATATGCAGGCTTTCGCCAAGGAAAAGTTACGCATGATGCGTGCGGAAATCCATTGACCGATTGGGGTTGAACGAGAGCATGGGCTTGTTGCGGATAGGGCAAACAAAAAAGAGAACTCTACATAAAGTAAAGTTCTCTTTAACCCTATTGTGACTCCGACAGGATTCAAACCTGTAACCTTCTGATCCGTAGTCAGATGCTCTATTCAGTTGAGCTACGGAGCCAAACCCTATTTGTTTTTGCTCGTTAAAGTGATTCCGACAGGATTCAAACCTGTAACCTTCTGATCCGTAGTCAGATGCTCTATTCAGTTGAGCTACGGAACCTCTTTGTTTAAGCGGTTGCAAAGGTACGACTATTTGTTGTAACCTCCAAACGTTTTGGCAACTTTTTTAAGGAAAAGTGCGTTTTTTACGCTTTTTCGCCCTCTTTGGGGCTTTGGAAGCGCTATTCATAGTCGTCGATGACGCTATTGGTGAAGTCCATCATGGGTTTTGCCACACGAAACAGGTGGGCCATTTTCTTCGTCCAATCGGGCTGGCTGAAGAAATTGTCGTCCACCGTTTGCCAACAACAATAGTCTTTCATCTTCAAATAATCGATGTGCTCGTAGTCGGCGGGGAAGTCGCGTGGTGCCTTTTTCAAGTGAGTGATGCCAAACCCTTTCTCCGACATGTAGTCGTCGTCTTCCCAAAATCCCTCGTTCACCCTTCCGTAGGTTTCTACGAAAGTGGGGTTCTCCACGCACGCTTGCCACTCGTCGATGTTGCCCATGATCTCGTTGCGCACGGCGGTTAGGATGTTGGTGGGAAGCCAATACACACCCGTTGCCAGCACACAATGGCCTGGGCGCACATGGATGTAGTAGCCTCCGTGCAGTCCTTTCTTGCCATGGGCTGAGATGTAAGCGCCAAAATGTCGCTTGTAAGGGCTCTTGTCGGGCGAGAAGCGGATGTCGCGGTTGAAACGGTAGCAACAGTCCTTGGGCGTGAGGTGGGCAATGGTGGGGTCGAAGGTTGCAATGGTTTGGATGGCCTCTTTCACTCCTTGCTCAAACTCGGCCTTGGCTTGTTGATATTCGGCCTTGTGCTCGTGGAACCACGTGGTGGTGTTGTTTTCTGCAATCTTTTGCAGGAAGTCTAATATGAGGGTTGTGTTCATGACGTTGGTATCGTTTCGGATGATGGGTTGGCATGCCTTGGGGCTTTGCCCTTAGAGCTTGCTGTCTTTCAACAATTTGGGGCAGAAACCGTCGAACGGGCAATCGGCGCAGAGCGGCTTGGCGCTCCTGCAGACGTAGCGTCCATGGAGCAATAGCCAATGGTGGGCGTTGGGAATGTCCTCTTGGGGTATGTGGCGCATGAGGTATTGTTCCACCTTCAGCGGGGTGGTGGCCTCCTTGGGCACCAGTCCCAACCGGTGGGCCACGCGGAACACATGCGTGTCGACTGCCATCGTGGCATGTCCGAACCATACGGCCTCAACCACATTGGCGGTCTTTTGGCCCACGCCCGGCAACTTCACCAACTCGTTGTGGCCCTCGGGCACCTCGCCCGCATGGTCGGCTACCAGTGCCCGTGCCATGGCCACCAGGTGGCGCGCCTTGGCGTTGGGGTAGCTCACCGACCGTATATACTCCAGCACATCGTCGGGCTCGGCCTGCGCCATACTGCGCGCGTCGGGATAATGGCTGAAAAGGTCGGGCGTCACTTGGTTAACGCGCTTGTCGGTACATTGGGCCGACAACACCGTGGCGACGAGCAGCTGAAATGCCGAAGCAAACAGCAGCTCGGTCGTCACATGGGGTTGCGTCACCCTAAAGGTGTCGAGTATGCGCTCGTAGCGTTCTTTTCGTGTCATTTGATCATGTCGACCGAACGCTTCAGGAACTTATCGAGCGCCTCGCCTTTCAGCATGCCGTTTTGCAGCAATGCCAAGTCGATGAGTTGGTGCACGATGTTGTTGCCCTTGGCGTAGTCGCCGAGGATTTGGTTCTTCTTGGTGTGCTGCTCGCTGATGGCCTTCTGCGTGTTCTGCACGTCGTCTTTCTCCTCCTGTGTCAGATCCTCGGGCTTCTTGCCGTTCTGTGATTGGTGGAGTGCGGCCAGTCGGGCCGACAATCCCTTTAGTTCGCTCACCACAGGCTTCAGGGCCTCGGCGGTCGTCTTGTTGGTGTCGTCGAGCACCTCCTTCACCAACTTGTGGTCGGCGTTGAGCACGATGGTGTAGGTGTCGGGCATCTGGCCATAGAAGCTCATGCCGGGCTGGAAGTGGCTCATCTCCTTCATACGGCGCATGTATTCGCTCTCGGTGATGACTACCGGTTGGGCGTTCTCGCCAAGCGACTCCACGTCTACGTTAAACTGGGCCTTGTCCATTTGTGGCATCTGTGAGCGGAACACCTCTGACAGATTGTCGCGGTCGTCGCCAGTAATGGCAGACTCCTTCTTGTCGTCCTTGACGATGAGGCGGTCGATGATGTCGGCGTCGACACGGGCAAAATGGCTCTTCTCAAACTTGTTCTCCAACATCGACACCATGGGTACGTCGAGCTGGCCATCGAGCAGGAGCACACTATAGCCCTTGTCCTGAGCCGACTTGATGTATGAGTACTGGTCGTCCTTGTTGGTGGCGTAGAGGTAGACGAGCTCGCCGTTCTTGTCGGTCTGGTTGTCCTTGATGAGGGTCTTGTACTCCTCGAAGGTGAAGCACTTGCCGTCGACGTCCTTAAACAAGGCAAACTCCTTGGCGCGCTCATAGAAGTCGTCCTGGGTGAGCATACCGTAGTTGATGAAGATCTTCAGGTCGCTCCACTTGTCCTCGAAGTCCTTGCGGTCGTCCTTGAAGGTCTGCTGCAAACGGTCTGACACCTTCTTTGTGATATAGGTGGAGATCTTCTTCACGTTGGCGTCGCTCTGCAGGTAACTGCGGCTCACGTTGAGCGGGATGTCGGGAGAATCGATCACACCATGGAGCAACGTCAGGAAGTCGGGCACAATGCCTTCCACCTGATCGGTGACAAACACCTGGTTGCAATAGAGCTGAATCTTGTTGCGTTGCAAGTCGATGTTGCTATGCGTGCGTGGGAAGTAGAGGATACCTGTGAGGTGGAATGGGAAGTCCACGTTGAGGTGAATCCAGAACAAAGGCTCGTCCTGCATGGGGTAGAGGGTGCGATAGAAGTTCTTGTAATCCTCATCCTTCAGCGATGATGGGGCCTTGGTCCACAACGGCTCCACATTATTTATAATGTTGTCCTGGTCGGTGTCGACCTGCTTGCCATCCTTCCACTCGGTCTTCTTGCCGAAGGCCACGGGCACGGGCATAAACTTACAATACTTGTTGAGCAACTGCTCGATGCGTGCTTTCTCCAAGAACTCCTTGCAATCGTCGGAGATGTGGAGGATGATGTTGGAACCACGGTCGGCCTTCTCGGCGTCGTCGATGGTGAACGAAGGCGAGCCGTCGCAGCTCCATCTGATGGCCTTGGCGCCCTCCTGGTAGCTCTTGGTTACGATCTCCACCTGGTCGCTCACCATGAATGATGAGTAGAAGCCCAGTCCGAAGTGGCCGATGATGGCATTGGCCTCATCTTTATATTTGTCGAGGAAGTCGGTTACGCCCGAGAATGCAATTTGGTTGATGTATTTGTCGATCTCCTCAGCCGTCATGCCGATACCACGGTCGCTGATGGTAAGCGTCTTGGCCTCGGGGTCGAACGACACATGGATGGTCAGGTCGCCCAACTCGCCCTTGAAGTCGCCCTTCTGTGCCAAGGTCTTCAGCTTCTGCGTGGCGTCGACGGCGTTGCTGATCATCTCACGGAGGAAAATCTCATGGTCTGAATAGAGAAACTTTTTGATGACGGGGAAAATGTTCTCGGTCGTAACCCCGATATTACCTTTTTGCATGATAATGGTTGTTTTAATTCGTTTTTTGTATGGATAGTTGCAAAAGCCGTGCCATAATCGGCAAATAGAGGACAAAGAAAAGCCGTTTGCCAAAGATTTTTTGAAAATTTACGGAATATTTGACAGGTAGTTCGGAGAAATGCTATAATTTTGCAGCATAGATTCATTTCAATAGGTTAAGGTTAGTTTTTAAAAGGTTAAAGAACCCCCAATCAGAGTAGTGATACTGTGGATTGGGGGATTTCCTTTTTAGGGCGGCATCCCAAGTGGGTTGATGAATATTCGTAAAATAAATCGTTGTCTTGACGATGGGCTTATGATGTCAAGGCGATAATCCCAAACCAATCGTGGGGATCATGGTCCTTCACCTTATCATAAAGGTCCGCGACCTAATTTATAATGCTCCTTCATTTATGATGCTCCTTCACCTTATTATATTGTAGGGAGGAATTCTTGGGATCGGATAGATGCGTCTTCCTCGCCTGAGGGCTGATGCCTCTTTCCCATGCCTTAGGTGTTCTCTGGTTTGACAGCAGGTGCCCCGTTCTCTGGCCTTTGGCACGCCCTTCTCTAACAACGGGCATTCACTTACGGCAGGTCTTAGTTTTCCTTATACGAGACGATGCCTGTCAACTTGTCGTTGAGGTAGAAGGTTTGCTTGATGGTGTCGTTGCCGATGGCATATTTCACGTTGAGGAAGAGCAACTTCTGCGATGGCTTGGCGTAAGCCTCTTGCCCTTTTACCTTGTTCGATGCGTTTTTGCGCATGACCTGCACCATGGAGTCGGAAACGAAGAAAGTGGAGTCGAGACGACCCCACTGTACGACATCATAATCGTTGATGCCCATTTGCGTGGTCATAAACTCCTTGACCATGTTCTTGGCATCATGACTCTGTCCGCACCCTGTGAAGAGGGTGGCGAACAGAGCCATCATGGTTATGAATGATTTTCTCATGCCTTTGCAGGAATGTTCTTCAGAATCTCAAGCATGTGGTCCCAAACCATCTGAACGGTTGGGATGTACAAGCACTCGTCGGGGGTGTGAACGTTGCGGAGCGTAGGACCGAACGACACCATGTCGAGGTGCGGATACTTTTCCGAGAACAGGCCACACTCCAGTCCGGCGTGTATGCCCTTCACGATGGGGGCTTTTCCGAAGAGCTTCTTGTAAGCGGCCACGGTAACCTCCACCAACTTCGAGTTGGGGTTCATCTTCCATGCGGGATAGCCATCGTTCTGTATCACCTCAGCGCCAGCCAGTTGGAAGGTGGCCTTCACCGAGTTGGCCATGTTGGTGAGGTTGCTCATCACGTTAGAGCGCTGGCTGCTCACAATGATGACCTTCTCCTCCTCGCTCTGCACGCTTGCTATGTTGCTCGATGTTTCCACCATCTTGGCCAAAGCCTCGTCCTGGCACATGGCGAGCACGCCGTTGTCAACAGCCTGGATGGCGCGGATGAGGTTCACGCTCACGTTCTTTGGCATAACGGTTTGGGCGTCGGCGCTACCGAGCGACCATTCCATGTTGCCGTCGGTTACGTGGAACTCGTCCTCCACGTCTTTCTGGAAGATGTTCCAGTCGGCCTTCACCTCTTCCTTCTTGTCGGCGGGCACGGCGAAGATGATCTTTCCGTCACGCGGGATGGCGTTGTGCATCTTGCCCGAGTTCCACTGGGCCAGACGAAGATCCATCTTCTCTTGCTCCATGTAGAGGAAACGGCACAGAATCTTGATGGCGTTGGCGCGCTTCTTGTCGATGTCGTCGCCCGAGTGGCCACCATTGAGGCCTTTCAGCGTACCCTCCATGAAGAAGTAGCCCTTGGGAGCCTCTTCGCGTGTGAAGGTGAAGTTGGCAGATGTGTTGATGCCGCCAGCGCACGATACGAAGATTTGGCCCTCGTCCTCAGAGTCGAGGTTGATGAGATAGTTGCCAGTCATGAAGCCACCCTTCATGCCGAAGGCGCCTGTCAGTCCCGTCTCCTCGTCGCGTGTGAACACACACTCGATGGGACCGTGCTCAATGTCGTCGGCGTCGAGCAGGGCCAGCTCAATGGCGCATCCAATGCCGTCGTCGGCACCCAGCGTAGTGCCCTTGGCGCGCATCCACTCGCCATCAACGTATGTCTGGATGGGGTCTTTGTGGAAGTCGATGTCCACGTCGACGAGCTTGTCGCACACCATGTCCATGTGACTTTGCAGAATGGTGGTTTGGCGATCCTCGTGGCCCTTGGTGCCGGGCTTGCGTATGAGTACGTTGCCAGTCTCGTCGACCAATGTCTCCAGTCCGTGATCCTCTCCGAACTTCTTCAGGTAAGCAATCATCGCGTCCTCATGCTTTGAGGGGCGAGGGATCTGATTGATTTTAGCAAATTGCTCGAAAACACGAGCAGGTTTCAATTCTGCCATAATGCTTGTTTTTATAAAGGTTTATCAAATTTTTCTTTGCACTTTCCACTTTTTGCCTTAACTTTGCAATATTATTGTGCATCTTGCACTGCAAAAGTAACAAAAATGACTGAAACTTTGCTATTAAGCGTGTTAATTATTGCTATTGCCGTTGGGTTGTTGTCCGTAAAGGTTATTTTTAAGAAGAATGGCCGTTTCGAGTCGCAACACATCCACGATAGTCAGGCCATGAAAGATCGTGGCATCCACTGTGTGCTCGACCAAGACAGAGAGGCTCAGTCGAAGAAGCCGTTGCTTTCGTAACCCCGTGAATAATAACAAAACTACATAATTGAGAAATGAAGAAGAACATCATTCTTTCCGTGGCTCTTGCAGCTGCGACAACGATGGGTCTTGTCTCATGCGACAAGAGCAGTCCTAAGATGGACGACAAGACTCCCGCCTCTGCCCAGAAGTCGGGCGAGTGCGCCAAGATTGCTTACGTGGAGGTCGACTCCATCATGACGCAGTATAAGTTCTGCAAGGAGTATAGCAAGATCTTGGAGACCAAGGGTAACAACATCCAGAAGACATTGGCTACCAAGCAGCAGCAGCTGCAGGCCGCAGCCGCCAACTTCCAGCAGAAGATTCAGCAGAACGCATATACCCGCGAGCAGGCAGAGGCCATCCAGGCTGGCTTGCAGAAGCAGAACAACGACCTGCAGGTGCTCAACCAGCGTTTGAGCGCCGAGTTCCAGACCGAGACCGATAACTTCAACAAGGCTCTGCACGACTCGTTGCAGCACTACTTGGCTTTCTACAACAAGGACAAGAAGTATAGCCTCATCTTCTCGAAGCAAGGCGACAACCTGCTCTATGCCGACAAGGCCTACGACATCACCAACGAGGTGGTGGCTGGCTTGAACAAGGCTTACAAGGGCAAGGCTACCGCCGACAAGGCTAAGAAATAAGCACTCTATATAATTATGGTGTGAAAAGCGGCAAACGGCCGTCAACCGAACAATCTCGCAAGTCAGCAAGTAGTTGCCGACCTGCGGGATTTTTTCATAGAGTACATTTTCCAACCCCCAATCGGTCCTCAGGCCAAAGCGGAAGATTTGTTGGGCTCATCCAGCATTTCAATCCTTAACATAGCATGGTCGATGGGGAATGTAGATTTATAACAGATTGTAATTCAGTAGGATGAAAGAAGCCGATCGCTTCTTTAGGAGGTTAAAAATGACGAACAAGAACGAAAGAAAAGCCGATGGATCCGACCGCGTGAGAGAGGTTTATAAGGTAACCTTGGCTGGTAGTGTCATCAATGTGGTGTTGCTCGCGCTGAAGTTTGCCGCGGGCATCTTAGGCCATTCGGCGGCCATGATCGCCGACGCCATCCATTCGCTCACCGATTTCGCCACCGATGTGGTGGTGTTGGTGTTTGTGAAGTTGGGAAGTAAACCGCAGGACGAGGACCACGATTACGGGCACGGCAAGTACGAGACGTTGGCCACGGCCATCATCGGATTGTCACTTCTGGTGGTGGGCTTGATGATTTGCTATTCGGGCGTGGTCAAGACCTATCAGGCCATCTGTGGCGTGCAGTTGCAGCAGCCAGGCGTGGTGGCCTTGGTCGCCGCCATAGCGAGCATCGCCCTGAAAGAGTGGGCCTACCAGTTCACGGTGCGCGTCGGTCGCAAGTATCATTCTGAGGCCGTGGTGGCCAATGCCTGGCACCATCGGAGCGACGCCTTGTCGAGCGTCGGCACCATGGTGGGCATAGGTGGCGCCATCTTGTTGGGTGAGCGCTGGGCCGTGCTCGATCCGCTTGCCGCCATCGTGGTGAGCGCCTTCATCATCAAGGCCGCTTGGGCATTGGTGATGCAGTCGGTGAAGGAGCTTACCGACGCCAGCCTGCCCGAGGCGGAGGAGAACGAGATCGTGAGGATCGCCAATGAGGAGGAGGGCGTGCGTGAAGTGCACAACCTTCGCACCCGTCACATTGGCAACAACATCGCCGTCGAGATGCACATACGCATGCCCGGTTCCTTGTCGCTCTATGAGGCGCATGAGCATGCCACCGACATAGAACGCCGGCTAAGGACCCACTTTGGTGAGGGCACCATCGTAAACATCCACCTTGAGCCCATCAAGGTGAATGGGCAGTATGAGGCGCCCCGACAGACGAAGGAATAAGGAATGCGGTTATTCGTCGCAATCGAACACCGAGTATAGTCCCTGCTCCTCTTGGGCGGGGTCGGCGGTGTAAGCATCCCATCGCTGCCAACGGTCGTGGGGTGGTCGAGCCTCACCGGCCCATCCCCAGAAGTTCTTGCCGGCCAAGGGCAGGGTGGCGATAAAGCGGTAGTAGGCCTTGCGGGCCGTTACGGGTGTGCCGGGCCGTATGTCGTAGTTGTCGCGCGGATACCCATATTCCTCCAACACGATGGGCTTTCCCAAGGGCGCGAGGATTCGCCGGTTGAGGTCGATGTACGCTTCCGACCGCCTGATGGCGTTGGCCAATGAGTCTTGGGGAGCGGTTATGCCGTTGCGTTGCTTGCAGTTGGCCGTCTCGGCGATGGCCGGTCCACACCATCCCCAGTTATTGGGCCAACAATGGAGGCAACAATAATCGATCTCGGCAAAGGCGTGAACCTCACGCAGCAGGGCCGAGTCGCGTGCGCAACCATAGTAGCCTTCGCTGCCCGTGGTCACGAGGTGGTTGGGGTCGAGGCGTTTGATGAGCTTGGCCTGTGCGCCAATCCATTGGACAAACGACCGTTTGATGGCCGCCTTCTCCTTGTCGCTGAGCAAGCCGCATTGCACGAAGGGGCGCGGCTCGTTGCATAGTTCCCACGCCATGATGGCCGTGCTCTCGGCATAGGGCTTGCCCGTGATGGTGTTGGTGCGTCCCACCATGAACCTCACGTGGTTGGCGGCCAGTCGCATGGCCTTTTTGTTGCGTGTAAACTGCGCATGGTATTTCTGAAACCCATCCCAGTCCTTGCTTCCGTCGGGTGCCTGTCCCATGCCCGCCCATTCCAGGTAGGTGCCGAAGCCTCCGCTCCAGTCCCATGAGTTGTTGAGATAGAGCACGCAGGTCATGCCGCGCTTTTCCAGTTGGGCCACGAAGAAGTCGAGTCCGGCCAGCAACGTGTCGTTGTAAACGCCTGCCTGGGGTTGCAGCGAGGGCCACGTGTGCGAGGGTCGCTCCGACAATCCGTCGGATCCTCCTGCCAAGGCGCGTATGTTCATGATGCCACGTCGTTTCAGTTCGTCGAGCTCGCGCACCAGTCGGGCGCGGTCTCCCCCTTGTCCGGTGCTGCCGAGGATGGCGGCATACCACATGTTGGTGCCGTTGAACGTGTAGGGCTTTCCGTCGCGTGTGAAATGGTCGCCGGCGACCTTTACGAAGCCTTGGGCCATGGTGGCGATGGCCCCTAAAACCAGAAGGGTGGCGATGTAGAGAATGCGTTTCATGTTGGTTAGGTGAATTGTTTGGCTACAAAGTTATAGAAAAATTTGGATTATTGGCCATATCATTGTAATTTTGACGAAAATTAAAAACCACCTATGAAAAGAACCATGCTGGCCGCTTTCGTTTTCGCGGCAATGAGCCTGCCCTTATCGGCGCAGACCGAGGCCGAGAGCCTTGCTTTCCTTTATAAGAACATGTCGACCCCCGACAGCGTTGATTACCCCAAGTCCTACTGGCAGAAGCAGGTGCGCATGGCGCTGAAGGCCCGTTCGCAGATGGCGTGGGGCCGTAGCGTTCCGCGATGGGAGTTTGAACATTTCGTGCTTCCTGTGCGAGTGAACAACGAGGCGTTGGACGACGCGCGCGAAATCATCTATAAGGAGTTGGCTCCGCGCCTCAAGGGCCTCACCATGGAGCAAGCCGCCTTGGAGGTGAACCACTGGTGCCACGAGAAGGTGAGCTATCGGCCGAGCGACGGACGCACGTCGGCTCCGTTGGCCACCATGCGCAATAGCATTGGCCGTTGTGGCGAGGAGAGCACCTTCACGGTGTCGGCTTTGCGTGCCGTGGGCATTCCCGCCCGTCAGGTTTATTGTCCCCGTTGGGCCCATACCGACGATAACCATGCTTGGGTAGAGGTGTGGGTCGATGGCAAGTGGCGCTTCATGGGTGCGTGCGAGCCCGAGGCCACCTTAGACAAGGGATGGTTCAACTGGGCCGCCAGCCGTGCCATGCTCATCCGTGGCTACGATTATGAGGGCCACGAGATCGCTACCACCGCCACCTATGCGCCCACCAAGACCTTGAGGGTAAGGGTGGTCGATGCGCAGGGTGCGCCGATCGCCAACGCCACAGTCGACTTCCGCCTTTACAACTATTCGGAGTTCTACCCCCTGTCGACCGTCACCACCGACGCCGAGGGCCGTGCCGCCTTCACCACGGGCTATGGCGATTTGCAGGTATGGGTGAGCGCCAAGGGCAAGTATGGTGTGAAGAAGGCCGATGGCTACACCACCGAGCTGACCATCACACCCTGCTACCAACCGGGTAGCGCATGGGTGGAGGAGTACGATTGGCATGTTCCCACCACCGTGCTTGAGGAGCCCGACCGCAGCATCGTCGACACCGTAAGCGCCAATGGTCGCCGCCTGGTGGCCGAGGATAAGATACGTACGGCCTATCAGCAGGCGGCTTTCTACCAGGGCGACAACGAGGTGCTGAAAAAGGCGCGCAGCAACTGGAGGGTGATGGATAAGTTCCTGAAGGAGAAGAACCCCAAGGCCTCGCTGGTGCTTCAGGGCCTGAGCGAGAAAGACCTGCGCGACGTTACGCTCGACGTGTTGCACGACGCTTGCCTGCTGAGCGATGAGGCGTTGCGGAGTGGGGGAGTGCGCGTCTCTACCGAGCATCTCCGTCCCTTTGTGGGCTACCTGCAGAAGCGCTTGCCCAAGATGACGGCCCAGCAATGGATAGCCTGGGTGGAGCAGCATATCCAGGTCGACAACGCCAACAACCCCAAGCAACTCTTTGTTTCCGTGGTGGGCGTTTACAACCGCCGCAAGTGCGATGCGCGCAGCCGTGAGCTCTTCACCGTGGCAGGTGCCCGCGCCCTTGGCATGCGTGCCATGCTCGACCCGTTGGGCAAGGCCATGGTGGCCGATGGCGACACGTGGCTCCGCCTCGCCGATCAGCGGAACACCGAGCCGCAAGGCGCGCAAGGCGTGTTGAAGCTCGATGTTCCCGCCCAGGTCATGTATTATCATGGCTACACCATCTCGCAGTTGGTGGACGGTCGTCCCATGCCGCTCGACTATGCCGACGACGATCCCACCGTTACCGAGAAGTTCCGCAAGGGTCTCAACCTTCCCGCTGGCGATTATCTGCTCACCACGGGCACGCGCCTCAAGGGTGGCGACGTGCTCACCCATAGCGTGATGTTCTCGTTGAAGGCGGGCCAAACCACCGAAGTGCCGGTCTACTTCCGCACCAGTTCGCGTAGCGTGAAGAGCGACTTACAGCTCGACGATAGCGAGAAGAACGCAAGCGCCACATCCGTTCAGAGCGCACAATAACCCATTCCTCCTTAGGCCCTTCGCTTCTCTCGTTGCAGAAAAGTGGAGGGCTTAAGCCATAACCGTTTCATTTCAAGAAAACCATGATATTAGAAGTTTGCTGCGGTAACATCGAGAGTGTGAAGGGTGCCATCGAGGGTGGCGCCGACCGCATAGAGTTGTGCCGCGACCTGGAGCTCGACGGCCTTACGCCCCATAGGGAGATGATACGCGAGGCGGTGCGCCTTTGCCGACCCGCCGGTGTGGTGGTGCATGTGCTCATCCGCTCGCGCGAGGGCCATTTCGTTTACACCGACGCCGAGGTGGCCGAGATGGCTGGCGAGATACGCATGGCCGTGGCCGAGGGTGTCGATGGGGTGGTTGTGGGCGCCCTTACGGCCGATGGCGACATCGATCTCGACGCTTGTCGCCAGTGGGTGGAGGCCGTGGGGCCGACCGATGGCCACAGGTGCCGCAACATCACCTTCCACCGCGCTTTCGATGTGTGTCGCCATCCGTTGGAGGCCATGGAGCAGATCGCTGAGGTGGGGTGTAACCGCATCCTCACCTCTGGCCAGCAACCCACGGCCGAGGCGGGCATACCCTTGCTGAGGCAGATGGTTGACAAGGCGCATGAGCTCTCCGCCACGATGGGACGCCCGTTCACCATCCTGTGTGGCGCTGGCGTAACTCCCGAGAACGCCGCCCACATCCTGAAGGCTACGGGGGCCACGGAGATCCACGGCTCCCTGCGCACGGGCTTGGTGTCGGATGCCGAGAAAATCCGAACCGTCAAAACAGCATGCCGCTAATTCGTACCTTTGCATCGTAAACAAAATCCTCTTATGACCCTATTCCGTTTCTCCCCATTGCGCCACGCCACCAAGACCCTGGCAGCGCTTCTCTCCTTCCTGCTGACCGTAGGCGCGCTATTGGCCAGTTGTGCCAACGACGACCCCGTCAACGTCAACGAGATCAATAAGCAGACGGTCTTGGTGTTTATGCCGTGGACGGGCAACGACAACGGCGACCAAGGACTATACCATGCTTTCCAACAGAACCTCGACAGCATAGAGCGGGCCATCGTGGCCAACCGCGGCTACGCGGGACGCTTGGTGGTGTTTGTCAGTACGTCGGCCCAGGCGTCGCAGATGTATGAGGTTACCTACCAGCGCGGCGTGCTTGCCCACATCCCGCTCAAGACCTACACGGGCCACAGCTACACCACGGCGGAGGGCATCGCGCAGATCCTCAACGACGTGAAGGACCATGCGTTCGCACTCAACTACGCCATGATTGTTGGCGGACATGGATGTGGATGGACGCGCGTCGCCGACTGGGACGATTATCCCTCCTGCGCCAAGCGGACGCCCCTGCCTGTTGGCGGCGAAGCATCGGCCTACCCACAGACGCGCTTCTTCGGGTCGGTCACCGCCAATGCTTACGCCATCGACGTGGCGACGCTCGCCGAGGGCATCCGCCAGGCGGGCGTGAAGCTGCAATACCTGTTGTTCGACAACTGTTACATGGCCAACGTGGAGACGGCCTACGCCCTGCGCCAAGCCACCAACTGGCTCGTGGCCTCCACCTCCGAGATCATGGCCATGGGCATGCCCTACGCCGCCATGTGGCGATACCTCGGATCGGCTACACCTTCCTATGGCAACATGGTGAGCACCTTCCACACGTTCTACGAGGCGTACCCCACGCCCAGCGGTGCCCTGTCGGCCATCGACTGCCGACAGATGGACGCCCTGGCTTCTATCATGCGAAACATCAACAGCCGTTATGCCTTGCCACAGGCAATGGTCGACTCGCTGCAGGAACTCGACGGATTCGCCACACCCCTGTTCTTCGACCTCGGCGATTATGTGGACCACCTCTGCGCCAACGCCACCCTGCTCAGCGACTTCCACGCCCAGCTCAAGCGCGCCGTGCCCTATGCAGCCTCCACACAGACGCTCTACTCCTTCCTCTACGACCATCCCGTCTACATTCCCGTCAACACGTTCAGCGGCATCACCATCTCCGACCCAAGCACCAGTAGTGTGGCAGAAAAAGGGAAGAAGAACACAGAGTGGTGGAAGGCTACGCACGAGGAATAGGTCCGGCGGGCGGGTCAACGCTCATAGGTGCCCCACTCCCCCAAACAGAAATTCTCCCAATGCCTCCCTACGCTCTGTGGGGATGGCAATGAGAGGCGTGTGATAGGGTGAGAATTGCTTGTGCGGAATTTTACCAACAAACTATATAGCAATCTACACATTTCTTTTGAGCGCCCCGGCTTTTCATTTCAAATACGTGATTCTCGACATAGTAATACAAGATATTGATAATTAGAGTGTTACGAATATCTTGTCCGTCATGGCGCATCCCAGCCTTCGTTATGCGTTGCGGTTAGGCATCTTTCGAATCTTCGAACCTGCCTAACCGTCATGCGAAAGCTACCTGATCGAGTGTTGAAACATGCCAAACCGCAAGTCGAAACATGCCAAATGTCAAAGGCGGTCTCTATTCTGTAATCGAAAATCTTACAAAATCTTCAATTATGTTCTCTGGTTCGTCCGAAAACCCAGACCAACTTTTTAACCAAATGACTTGACGTTTCTCAGATTATTATGTAGTGCAATTGTGACTTACTCAGATCTACTGTGATTTTTATGTAGATGCATAGGGGGGTATGTCTTTTAATGAATAATAGCGGCAACTTGATGATTGAAAATTGCCTAGCAAAACATAACGCAATCATTGTGAGATGAAATTATATGCTTTGGTTCTCATTATTGCTTATCGTTATTTGTTGCGATACGAACGGTACCGATTGCAGTGATAGCATGGTACCGATTACCTAGCTTCGCTTGATACCGACCGATACAGCGCTATCGTTAGCTACTATTTAGGGTCTACTAATTAAATGAAACCAACTAAGTTCAATAAATTACCTTCCAATATATTTCCGTAGTTCACTGGAAATGATTACCTTTGGGGGTTAAAATCAACAAGAATCGACATGAAATACTACTCCCAATACCACAGTCACGAGCTGTTTGAGCTTCAAGAGTCTCTCTCGGGTTTGAGCAAGTCCAACCGCTGGGTGAAGCTTGCTGACAATCTTCCCTGGGACAAGATAGAGCAGGAATACAACAAGCGACTGAAGAACCGACACAACGGTGCAGGCAACAAGCCCGCCCGCATGGTTGTTGGTGCTCTGATAGTGAAGCATGCCAGAGGGGCTGAGCGATGAGAAGACCATCCAGGCCATCCAGGAGAATCCCTATATGCAATATCTGCTTGGGCTTCCCAAGTTCACGGAGAAACCCGTTTTCGTTCCAGAGTTGTTCGTCCAAATTCGCAAGCGTCTCGATCATGAATTCTTCAACCTGCTGACCATGCTGCTGTCGGAGGCAGACGGCAGCAAGCCGAAGAAGGTCCACACCGACGAGGACGGCAATGACCACGGGGGCACGATGAAGGTCGATGCCACATGCTGTGATGCCGAGGTTCGCTATCCGACCGACTACAACCTTATGGAAGACGGCAGCGAACTGATAAGCCGCCCAAGGATGAAAACGACCGCCACGCTGAGGACAAGAAGAGGGCCATCGGCGAGAGGAACGAGGTGGAGGTCACATTCGGAACCTCCAAAAGGGATTACCGGGCCAACGACGTCAGGGCGAAACTTGACGACACGGCCGACACATGGATAGGAGCTTGCTTCTTCGCCAAAAACGTAATGAAGTTCCTTAGGGGAATTCTTTGTCTCATTTTCGCCAAATTGGGTCTAAAGGCCTTCAAAAGAAGGTCTTCGTTAAGCCAGATGAGCAGAGCTAAGCTTGCTTAAGCTCTGCCATGGCGAGAAAACGTGCCATGAAATGGAAGGATTTCATACAGCATTGACTACCTCATGGGAGTTTTAGACCCAACACGAGGGTGCTTGGTCAAAATAATTTAGTGAACCCTAGTTAATAAAAGCGACAAACTTATGACAGACAATTATATGATAAGACGGGCAATCCCCGACTTGCTCGACAAGAAATACTACATACCTGAATACCAACGAGGCTACCGATGGGAGAAAACGCAGGTACTGGATCTTTTGCAGGACTTGTATGCTTTCTTCATTGGTGACACTAAAGGACAATTCTATTGTCTTCAACCCATTGTGGTGAAGGAAAAACAGATGAACAACGAATTGTGGTATGAGGTGATAGATGGACAACAACGCTTGACAACTATTCGTATCATCATGCAGATATACGACCAATTGAACAGCAACATGTTTACCGCCATATCACATAAGTACACCATCATGTATGCCACACGTCCTGATATGGTGGATATTTTTGAGTCAATCAAAATTGTTCCTCCTACAACAGCATCATCACCTGCCACCATTGATGAAATTCCCAGCAAATGGAGGCACATGATAGATTCTGTATATATCTACAATGCTGCAAAGACCGTTCTCAAATGGTTTATGGAAGATTTGTCAAGAGTAGGTGTCTTCTCCCAATATTTCTACCAGACTGCTGATAGCGGAACAAAGTCCGTACAGGTCGTATGGTATGAAACAAATGAAGAAAAGGAGCCACACGATATATTCAACAGGATGAATTCGCTAAAAGTGGAACTGTCGTGTTCTGAGCTTATTCGCTCATTGTTCCTCAGTAAGACCACCAAATTTGATTTAGGATCGTTGGATGGCTTCTCTGATTCTCTTAGAGAAGAAATTCAAAAGGAACGCTTTACAAACAAGCAGACAAGCATCAACGAGAAATGGGATGAACTGGAGCAGCAGATGAAAGACAAAGATTTTCAGTCTTTCCTCACCAAACGGTCGGATACCGGGCGAAATTCCATTGGTCTCCTTTTTGATTTGATTAGTGGAAAATATGCTTCCGACAAAGCTGCCAAGTGCGAATTCCTGCAATTGCGTAAGGACGACGAACTGTATACTTATCTTTATTTCAAGAAACTTATTGACAAGGACAATGATGCTTGGAATACGTGGGAGCGTGTGCTTAGTGTTTTTGACAAGCTGCAATATTGGTATCATGACAGGGACTTGTATCACAGAATAGGTTTTCTTAATGCCATTGCATCGCCTGGGACGGAAGACGATGTGATTTGCAGTCTTCTGAACTCAAAAATAAAGCGGAGCGTTCTGAAAGAACAGCATATGGTAAATCTTATCAAGGATGCTATGACGCTTCCTAAAGACAAAGGAACCAATCAGCCTATCGTGAGCTTGGAACAATTGCGCTATGACGTAAGTACGCATTATAAGTACATTAAAAAACTTTTGCTTCTTTATAATGTGGAAACCACAAGACTGCAGAAGGAGGGTAACTTCTTCTCGTTCGACAGGTTTAGATATAACTACAAAATGGTCAACGGAAAGGAAGAAAGAGCCGACAAGACCTGGACTTTGGAGCATATCCATGCACAGAACTCGGATTGTCTCCCGGAAAAGAAAAAGGATTCGTGGTACGAATGGATTGTCTGCAACAAGGAGGCTCTGAAAAAGATGTCTTTAGGCAGTCCCGAGCTTACACAAGAGCAAAAGAATATCATTGAGGCATTGGAACGTGACGAGCCTATATGCCGTTCAAAAACATATGGATATGACAAGATTAAAGCTCTGTTTGACGATGTTGCCAGATTTTATGATTTGCTGGATGCTAAAGCCGACAAAGCGGTTGCCGTACACCAGTTGTCAAATATGACATTGTTGGATTTAGGACAAAATGCAATGGTAGGTAAATCGCCGTTCGAAGTAAAACGTCAGTTGATATGCAATGAAATATCCTCAAATAAGTATTATCCAATTTGCACCCAGAAGGTATTTTTGAAAATGTATGACCAAGAGGAACTTCAGATACATTCTTGGGGGCAACGGGACAGAATTCTGTATTATGAGGATATTAAGAAAAAACTGGCTCCATATATAGTTGCCACGGCATTGTAATTCAAACATGATAATCATGGATAATCAAATAGGATATAAAACTACATTTTGGGAACTGGTCAGCAAACAGCCCATCAGCATACCGACCCTGCAACGTGACTACATCTATGGGGCAGGAACGGAGAAAACGGAAACGGTTCTTTCCAATATGTTATCAACATTCAAGACGGCCTTGGATAGTGTAACGCAAGATCCGAATGACAGGAAAGAAGAAACGCTGGATTTTGTCTATGGGAGTGATTCCATTGCGAAGGATTTCATGCCACTTGACGGACAGCAACGCCTTACAACACTTTTCTTGCTTCATTATTACGCAGCACTTATCTCTCCTGACGCAACAGAGGAGGATTTTGCTACCTTGGCTCGTTTCAGTTATGCAACGAGAAACTGTACCGTGGCCTTTTTCAAACAGATCCTTTTTGCCAAGCACAAGGACTTGGCGAATGAAATCAGTATGAATGGAACAGGAGAAAAGGTCATAAGCGAATATCTGGAAAACTTGGATGAGTTTAGAGGGTCTTTCTACGCCGATCCATCTATCATGTCTATGCTGGTCGTTCTGGATAGAATTCATGAAACATTTGGCCATCAGACAGATTTGTGGGACAAACTAACTTCATGTGATTGCCCCATCAATTTCTATATTCTTGATTTCGGGCGGTTTGATTTGTCTGATGATCTTTACAACAAGATGAACTCTCGGGGAAAGCCCCTGACTTCTTTTGAGATTGTCAAGGCGAAGATACATAAACTGATACGAAAGATTAACATCGACAAGGCGAATAAAATCGCCATCAAGTTTGATACTACGTGGATGCAATTTATATGGAAAGCTCTTGATTACACGTTGGACTTGAAAGCCGTGGATCCTGCTTATATGAATATGCTGCGCGCCATATTTGTTTGCTTTGATTATATCTCTGGGTATGACAAACCGAAATATAAGGATATAAGTGACGAGTGCTTGTCTCACCATCTGTCTAGTGCCATCAAAGTTAGGTCGATAGAGATGGTTTTGGATACTTTGTCCGCTTGCCACCAGAATATCCCAGATGAGCTTAAAGCCGATTTCAACGAAAGTTTGTCTTCTGCCATAAAGGGAGATATGCATGCTGGTGACTACATCCGTTTGTATTCTTATTTCCTCGGTCTGCACCTTAACCTTGACAAGGAGGAATTTGTTATACGCGAACGCCACCTGCGGAATCTTATCGCCAACAGTGCAGATCAGACCCGTGAAGAAAGATTGACGGATTTGTTGAACGACACTTCGCGTCTGATGCACGGGCAACTACTGAAGTTTAGTAAAGCGAAAGGGTTCAATTCACTTTCATGGAATGAGGAACAGCAAAAGGAAAGTTCAAGAGACGTATGGAGGAGTTTGTATCAATATGAGGATGTCTCCGAAATCAATGGAACACTGCAAGCTTTCACCATAAGATTGAATGACGATGGCAAATTGGACCTTAATAACAGATCGTTTGTACAGAGCCTGAAAATTCGGTTGGACAAAGCCAAACATTTCTTTGTGTCATCGGCAAATGAAAAGTTGAGAGAAGAACAGAAACGGTCAGCCCTTCTCTCTTTAGGCGATTATTCCATGTGCCGCTTTAACCATGAGGGATATCGCTACTATGGCGTTATCAACAGTTCCTGGCAAAATTTTACCGGCTATCATAAATTCGGAAGCCGTAACCGTATCATGGAAGTCTTTGACTTGATAGACACGTCGGTTCCAGTAAGTGCAATGGCTGGTTCCACAAAGTCCGTGTGTCCTGAGAACTGGCGCTATTATGCCGTGAAATACGCTGGTGAAATTACTGTAGCCTACCGTTCTACGGACTATGGTTATCTCTATTTTCAAAGAGCTGAAGAACAAAATTCTTTTGACCCAAATGCCTCTTCCCTGGATGTATGCATTCTACAAAGTGGATATTTCTCAGCTACAAACGTGGCTTGGAAGATGTTGAACCGGTTGGTGGAATTGCTCTCACAGGAAAAGTATTACATATATCTAGACAATCATGGAGGGAGTCCTATCATACTTTCACGTATCTCCAATGATGTGAGACTGGATATAGAAATCGACGGTTGGCATCTGTACGGCGTTTCTACGGATGTTTTGCAAGATTTAGGTATCGCACATACTATTGTTGATACACCATCAGGTGAAGGTGACAACGATATAAATCAGCAAGCCAATACAGTCAACTGTCTATGCTACCACAATAACGGTTCGGACTATGTAGAAGAAGCTATTGCTCTGTTGGAGAAGCTTTCTATTAAATATCCTGATATGTTGATCGTTAAATAATAAGTTTTTATCCATGGATGGTGAGGTGAAAGTCGCCATCAACTATGACCGTGTTGCCGACGACTCCAAATGGGACGGCCTAAAAGGATATCTCACCAATACGGATATACCAATACAGGATGTATACACAGCATATCACAACCTTTGGCACGTAGAACGGGCTTTCCGTATAGCAAAATCAAAGATAGAGATACGCCCAATGTTTCATTTTACACGCAAACGCATCGAGGCCCATATATGCATCTGCTTTGTGGCTTTGAAAGTCTACAAGGAACTGGAGCGTATGCTGAAAGTCTCAGAGATTAAGATGAGCGTAGACAAGGTGCTTGCATTGGCTAAGACAATCATAACTATACAAATTAAGCTACCTCTGAACAAGAAGGTTTATACCCCAACAATGCTGATGGCAAGACATCAGAAAATAGCATAACTCTTTGACGAAGAATTTTGGGTGACACAGTGACGAAGTCAGGAGCGACGATTCCTTGAGGTGTTCTCTTTTGTTGGCGTTGCCGCACGCGCAGCAAAAACCCGAAGGAGCAACTCTCCCGCCGACAGCAGTCGGTGGGGTGGGGTTGCTCCCTCGGGTTTAAAGGGTGTGTGGGGTGTGCTGACGTGGTGTGTTATCGCTTGATGGCGATGACGTGGTCGGGCGTGGTCGGGTTGGCGGGCACGTCGATGGTGAGCAGCTTGTTCTTGTAGGTGTAGGCCACCTTTGTGCCGCTGGGGAAATGGGTGACAGCCTTGGGCTTCTTGGCCATGGGGATGGTGATGGCTGCAGGCATCTTCGTGGTGTCGGCGGGACAGATGTGGGCGTAGATAGTGCCGTTCTTCTCGGTTGTGGCTCCCCACTCGCACGGCTTCACGGGTCCGGCCTGGCTGCCATAGAGCGTGGTGCCGTAGGTGCTCATCCATTCGCCCAGATGTTTGAGTCGGTCGAGCGCCAAGGCGGGCAGTTGTCCGTTGGGTTGCGGGCCGATGTTGAGCAGCAGGTTGGCGCCCTTGCCCGAGGTGTTGACGAGCAGGCGTATGATTTCGTTAGTCGACTTGTAGTTTTGGTCGACCACTTTGTACCCCCACATGCCGTTCATGGTTTCGCAAGTCTCCAGTGGCAGCGGACTGACCTGTGCTGCCTTGTCGACGAATCCCGCCTTGTTTTCTCCAGGCAGGTCGCGCTCGAAGAGCTGTATGTCTTCGCCCTCGTTGGGTTCCATGTGGTGGTTGTTTCCGATGAGGCACGCGGGCTGTAGCTTATGGATGAGCGCATACTGCTCGTCGAGCTGCCAGTTGAAGGGCGTGGCGTCTTGGTCGTGGTCCCACCATCCGTCAAACCAGATGGCGCCCACCTTGCCGTAGCGTGTGAGCAGTTCGGTGAGCTGGGCGTTCATAAACTGGAAGTAGTGGGGCCAGTCGCTCTTGCTGGCGTCCTTTCCGCAGTTGCGCCCTGTGCGCCCCATGGGATAATCGTCGCGCATCCAGTCGATGTGGCTATAATAGAGGTGCAATCGTATGCCCTCCTCGTGGCATGCGTCGGCCAGTTCCTTCACAATGTCGCGCTTGAAGGGCGTCGCCTTCACGATGTTGTAGTCGCTTTGCTGCGTGTCCCACATGGAGAATCCGTCGTGGTGGCGTGTGGTGAAGCAGATGTATTTGGCTCCTGCGGCCTTGATGGCGCGCACCCATTGGCGTGCGTCGAAGCGGTGTGGGTAGAAGGCGTCGGCGGCCTTGGCATACTCCATGCGGTCGGGCACGGCGTTTTGCAGGTACCACTCGCCCTGCGCAAACATGCTGTAGATGCCCCAATGCAGGAAGATGCCCAACTTGGCGTTACGGAAATCCTCGCGTTCGGCAAGGTTTTCCTGGGTGGGAACGTACCCTTGCGCCATGGCCGTGAGGGCGATCAAGGCCAGAGCAATGGTGGTTAATGTTTTTCTCATACGTAGGTAATTAGTTGATTTTGACATCAAAGCTACGAAGAAAAGCGCAAACCTGCAAACTTATTCAGGGTATTTTGTTACCTTTGCAAAAGATATGTATCGTTTGCACTATCCCTAACAACCCAAAACTACGAATGATGAGACGACTATTCCTTTCCCTCCTTGCCTTTGGTGCCACCCTGTTGGGCTACGCCCATACCTCCCAATCGTCCCAGGCACGCCCGTTGGCGTGGCGTGGCGTGATGATCGATGTGAGCCGCCATTTCCTGCCCATCGACGAGTTGTATCGCCAGGTCGACGTGATGAGCCATTACGGCCTCAACATCCTGCATCTCCACCTCACCGACGCTGCTGGATGGCGCATGGAGATCAAAGCCTACCCGCGACTGACCGAGGTGGGTGCGTGGCGCACCCGTCAGGTGTGGAAAGACTGGTGGAACACGCCTCCGCATGCCGATGGGCAGGACGTGGGCTACGTGCGCGCCTATAGCGACAGCCAGAACGGTTTTGGCGGCTACTACACCCAGCAGCAGCTCAGGCAGCTGGTGGCTTACGCGCAAGACAAGGGCGTGACGATCGTGCCCGAGATAGAGTTTCCCGGCCATAGCGAGGAAGTGTGCGCCGCTTATCCCGAGGTGGCCTTCAACCATGCCGAGATGGACCTTGCGAACAACGCCACCTACCAATTTATGCAGACCATCCTGAGAGAGGTGGCCGATGTGTTCCCATCACCTTATATACATTGTGGAGGCGACGAGACTGCCACGCAGAAAGAACTCTACCACCAAGGCATACAACGCCTGAACGCCATCGTGCGCAGTTTGGGGCGCAAGATGGTGGTGTGGGATGAGGCCCTTACCGACACGGAGGCCGACAGCACCCTCGTCATCATGGTGTGGCGCAACGCCGAACTGGGCGAGAAGGCGCTGGCCTTGGGCCATGAGGTGGTGATGTGCCCCAGCGCATGGTGCTACCTCGACAGCTACCAGGACGCACCCCAAACGCAGCCCGAGGCCATGGGCGGCTACCGCCCGCTCAGTCATGTGTGGGAGGTAGGCCAGCTCATCGCCCCCATGCGCCACCGCCTGTTGGGCGTGCAGGTGTGCCTTTTCACCGAATATGTGCCCACGCCCCAGTTGCTCCAGTACCAGTTGTGGCCGCGCGCCCTTGCCGTGAGCGAGGTGGGCATGGGGCGCACACGCCCGTATGAGGCGTTTCGCAAATGGGCGACGAATGTGAGCGATAGCTTGCGGCGCGCTGGCATCAACGCCTTCGACCTCAGAAGGGAGATAGGGCAGCGCCCCGAGTATGGCCGCAGGGTGAGGCACAAGGCCTTGGGAGCCAAGGTGCGGATGAACGGCCGTTGCCATTACAGCAGCGCCTATGCGGCAGGCGGCGACGATGCCCTGACCGACGGGCGGCAAGGGTCGTGGAACAACAACGACGGGCGATGGCAGGGCTACTGCTGCGACCTCGACATCACCATCGACCTCGGCGCCGAGCGCACCCTACGCGAGGTGAGCATACCCTTCCTGCAAATTGCCGGACCTGAGATATTCCTCCCACAGCAAGTAACCGTCAATGGCGAGCCCTGCAGCGCGCAGCCCCACGATCTGCCCTACGCCATCTGCACCTATACCCTTCGCCGAAAGCTAACCACGCGCTACCTGCATATCCAAGCCCAGCGCTCCCCGCGCCAAGGATGGCTCTTTGTAGATGAGGTGGTGGCCAAATAGCGGGCGTAACTATTTTTTTTGAAGACAATGAGAAGAGAGAGAATACTGATTGCGGCGTGCCTCTTGGCGAGCGCCACGGCCTTACATGCGCAGCAGTTGGTGATCAACGAGATACAAGTGGCCAACATCGACCAGTGGATCGACCCATCGTACAACTATGGAGGATGGGTGGAACTGTATAACCCCTCAGCCGAAGACATCGGGTTGGCGGGGTACGTGCTGCGCCATACCGACGCCGACGGCCTTAGCACCACCCACACCCTTACTTACGAGCATGGCGTGGTGCCCGCTCGGGGGTTCAGAGTGGTGTGGTTCGACCACAACAGCAAGGACGGCTATTATGGTCCGTACGCCTCGGCGCAGATACCCTTTAAGTTGGATGCCGACGGCGGCCTGCTGGAGCTGGCGCAACCCAACCAACGGCTGGTCGACGCCGTGGCCTACCCACATAGCATAGCCCGATGCGCCTATATCCGGAAAACAGATGGCGGCGACGCATGGGGATGGACGAGCCAAGCTACGCCCGGCGAAACGAACGAAGGAAGCGCCACGGCGCAGGAACGACTGCCCATGCCCACCATCGACACCTACGGAGGACCGTTCACCGACGCGTACCAGTTTGCCGTAACCATCCCCGCACAGGCCAAGCTCTACTACACTACCGACGGAAGCACACCTGAGGTGGACCGCTCGCTGGAAAGCAAGGACGGCCGCTTTAAGGGCTCCGAAACCACCATCTACCGATTTATGCTGGCGCAGGAAGGATACCTCAACAGTCCGGTGGCCACACGCTCCTTCATCAAGCAGGACACGGCGTATAGCCTGCCCGTGCTGTGTGTGAACAGCGACCCCGACAACTTTTTCGACGACACCATCGGACTCTATGTGAAAGGAACCAATGGGCGCGTGGCCAACAACTCGAAGGTGAAGGCCAACCAGAACATGGACTGGGAGCGACCGGTTAACGTGGAATATTTTGTGCCCAACGCGCAGGATGGCTATGAGCAAGCCCTCAACCAGGAAGCCGCCTTCTCCATCTTTGGTGGGTGGACCCGGTTCAACCCTGGCTTTGGCGACTTCGAGAACCGATCGTCGTTTAAGCTGAAATCGAGCAAGGTGTTTGAGGGAATCAACACCTTCGGCTATCCCCTTTTCGGAAGCAAGCCCTATATCAAGACCAAGAACTTCCTGGTGCGCAATGGAGGGCAGGACAGTAGGGCGCGAATATGGGACGCGGCCATCCACGAGCTGCTCCGCACCAGTGGCGTGTATATCGATTGTCAGGCGTGGCAGCCTGCCCATGTGTTGCTCAACGGCAAATACCTGGGCATGATGAACCTGAGGGAGGAAAGCAACAAGCAGTTTGCCTATAGCAACTATGGCATCGACAAAGACGAGATCGACCAATGGGAAAACGACGTCGTGATGAAGGAGGGCGACAAGGAGATGATGAACAAATGGTTCGACCTTAGTTATAAGCTCGTGGACAACCCCAACGACACGACGACATGGAGAGAAATCAGCGACATCGTTGACATCGACGAGTATTGCAACTACATGGCAGCGGAGATCTATATGGGCAACCTCGATTGGCTGCGTGGCGGACTGAAGAACATCAAGGGATTCAGAGCCAAGGACGACAAGGCTAAGTTCCACATCGTGCTGCATGATGTGGATGGCGGATTTGGCGACACCAACATGATTCTCCAAATCATGACCAAAGGATCGGGATCGTTGCCACGACGATTCATCAACATGCTGCGCTACGCTCCTTTCAAGAAGCAGTTTATCGACGCCTATTGCCTCATGAACGGAAGTGTGTTTCATCCCGAACGCTGTTGCCCCATTGTGCGCGACATGTTGGCCGTGGTGGAACCCGCCTTGGCCCTCGAGAACGAAACGGCCAAGGCCAAGGCCGACCTGCTTTGCGAGCGACTCGCCGACAGCGTAGACAGGCGCCCCGCTTTGAAGCAGAGCCTCATGATGGCCTTCGGCTTGCAAGCCGACTATGCCGTGAAACTCTCAACCAACCTGGGGCAGGCACGTCTCCTGCTCAACGGACAAGAGGTGCCGACCAGTTGGTTCGACGGCTATCTCTTCGCACCCATACGTCTCGCGTGCGCAGCCCCTGATGGATATAGGTTCGTGGGATGGACGGTCGATGGGGAGCGCGTGTCGGCCGATACCACGTTTGCGTTGAGCGAGGGCTATGAGCCTGGCGCCTATACTGTGCAGGCCGTGTACGAGAAGAGGGATGAGGCCGATCGTAGCACTTTGTGCATCAACGAGGTGAGTGCGGGCAACGACATCTATATCAACGACTATGGCAAGAAAGCCGATTGGCTGGAGGTGTACAACCGATCGGACGAGGAGGTCGACTTGGCCGGATGGTACCTCTCCAACGACGAGCGGGCGCCACGCAAATATAGGATTGGCGACGAAGCGGGTGTAAGCACCCTTGTGCCCGCCCATGGGCATAAGGTGATATGGTGCGACGCCAAGAGCTCGATCTCACAGATCCATGCGCCCTTCAAGTTGAAGAACGACGACCAAGCCGTGGTGGTGCTGACCTCGGCCGATGGCGCGTGGGCCGACAAGGTTTGCTACAAGAGGCAACCCCGGTGGGTTACCTATGGCCGTTATCCCGATGGGGGCAACAACCTGGCCCTGATGGAACGACCCACCATCGAGACAACCAACCATTGGTGCACCTCCATGGTGGTGGATAAGAAGGATGTGGGAACAGGCATCGCCCCACAACCGAAGGCCCAAGGCGAGGTGGCCCATGTGAGATACTATAACCTGGTGGGACAGGAGATAACGGCGCCCAACCCCGACGCCATCGTGGTTCAGGTTGTGACCTATGAAAACGGAATGCGCGTGGCAAGGAAAATCAGGTGGCGACAATAGCGTTGCCCAGGGCTGAGGAGTTCAGCCCTTTTCGGGACGTGCCGTTGACCCACCCATTTTTGAGTTTTTGAATGAAGGTGGTTCACATGTTTCCACTTTCCCATTTTTCCATTTTCCACTTTAAGGTCGTTTCATAAAAAATCCCATTCGCCTTGTGTTGGCGAATGGGATGATATAGGGGGTTGGAATGTGTCGCTTAGTAGGCGCGCGCCACGATGACCCAGCTTGTGGCGGGCTTGCCGCTCACCATGTCGACTGCGCCTTCCTTCTGCTCGTAGCCGTAAGGTATGCAACGGATGGTGGCCTGAGTGTCTTCCTTGATCTTGGCCTCGGTCTCGGCGGTGCCGTCCCAGGGACAGAGGAAGAAGCCGCCATCCTTGATGCGCTCCTTAAACTCGTCGTAGTTGGTGCACTCGTAGATCTTGCTGTCGCGCATCTTGCGAGCCTTCTCAAACACGCTGCGCTGAATGTCGTCGAGCAAGTCTTTCACGCGCTCCACGATGCCGTCGAACGAAACGTTCTCCTTTTCCAAGGTGTCGCGGCGCATGATCTCGATGGTGTTGTTCTCCAGGTCGCGTCCGCCCATGACGAGGCGCACGGGAACACCCTTGAGCTCATAGTCGGCAAACTTGAAGCCCGGGCGCTTGTTGTCGGCGTCGTCGTACTTCACGCTGATGCCCAGCTCACGCAACTGGTCGATGGCGGGCTGCAACTTGGCGGTGATGGCCTTGAGCTGCTCCTCGTTCTTGTTGATGGGGATGACCACCACCTGTATGGGAGCGAGCTTCGGGGGCAACACCAGTCCGTTGTCGTCGGAGTGGACCATGATGAGGGCGCCCATGAGACGGGTTGACACGCCCCACGATGTGGCCCAAACATACTCGGGCTTGTTGTCCTTGTTGAGATAGGTCACGTCGAAGCTCTTGGCGAAGTTCTGGCCGAGGAAGTGGCTGGTGCCGCTCTGCAGGGCCTTGCCGTCTTGCATCATGGCCTCGATGGTGTAGGTCTTCAGGGCTCCGGCGAAACGCTCGGTCTCGCTCTTCTCACCCCTGATGACGGGCACGGCCATCACGTCCTCCACGAAGTCGGCGTAGCAATGGAGCATGGTCTGGGCCTCTTCAACAGCCTCCTCGTAGGTGGCGTGGGCGGTGTGGCCCTCCTGCCAGAGAAACTCAGATGTGCGGAGGAACGGACGGGTGCGCATCTCCCAACGCATCACGTTGCACCATTGGTTGCACTTGATGGGCAGGTCGCGCCACGAGTGGATCCAGTTCTTGTAAGTGTGCCAAATCATGGTCTCTGATGTGGGTCGGATGATGAGCTCCTCATCGAGCTTGGCGTCGGGGTCAACCACGATGCCCTTTCCGTTCTCGCTTGTCTTGAGGCGGTAGTGGGTCACCACGGCGCTCTCCTTGGCAAATCCCTCTACGTGCTCAGCCTCGCGAGCGAAGAAACTCTTTGGGATGAGCAATGGGAAATATGCGTTTTGCACGCCCAGTTTCTTAAACTCCTTGTCGAGGCCAGCCTGGATCTTCTCCCAGATGGCATAGCCGTAGGGCTTGATGATCATGCAACCGCGGACCGGGGCCTGCTCGGCGAGGTCGGCCTTCGTCACCAAGTCGTTGTACCACTGGCTGTAGTCGTCGGAACGCTTGGTAAGATGTTTCAGTTCTTTTGCCATGTTATGTCTTTACCTTAATTAAATAGTCGTGTTGTGCGCCTGGTCTGTTGCCGTTGGCGCGGTTTAGGGATTTCCCCATCGAGCGATAGGTATTTCCCGTTGGACGAATCCTTACGATTGGTTAATTTTGCCGCAAAGTTACGAAAAAAATATTCAATAAGATGCTATCTTGGGAAAAAAGCAGTAACTTTGCGAAGAAGAAAAAGTAAAAAACTAAATATTTGCAAGCATTATGAAAAAGGTAAAAGTTGCTACTGTAGGATTGTGCGCACTTACAATGGTGGGCATGGGTTGTTCAACCAAGGCTGGAACGGGTGCCCTCATTGGCACAGGTTCGGGTACGGCTGTGGGTGCGCTCATCGGTGCCCTGGCTGGTAACACCGCCGTTGGTGCCGCCGTTGGTGCCGCCGTTGGTGCTGGCGCAGGCGCCCTCATCGGCAAGCACATGGATAAGGTGGCCGCTGAGACGGCCGCTCAGGTGAAGAACGGTAAGGTGGAGGAAGTGACCGACGCCAATGGCCTGAAGGCCGTGAAGGTAACCTTCGACAACGGCATCCTCTTCCCCGTGGGCAAGTATGCCTTGCAGGCTGCCGCAAAGAACGAGCTCTCTAAGTTCTCTAACGTGTTGAAGAACAACGCCGACCTGCAGGTCGACATTCAGGGCTACGCCTCTTCGGATGGTTCCAACGAGGTGAACCAGGTGCTCTCAAACAACCGTGCCAACTCGGTGAAGGCTTATCTGGTGAACACATGCGGCGTGCCCAGCTCGCAGATCAAGAGCGCTCAGGGCTTCGGCGAGACCAATCTCATCACCAACGCCGATGGTACCGAGAACGTGAAGGCCAGTCGCCGTGTGGAGGTCTACCTCTACGCTTCGCAGGCCATGATCGACAAGGCCAACGCAGGCAAGCTCAACTAAGCAGTCAACATTTTTGGATGAATTAAGGTAGGGGTGCGGACGCATGATGCGTCGGCATCCCTGTTTTGCTATGATAAAGAAGATCGTAAGATGGGCGCTTAGCCTCTTTTTCGCCTCCACCATTCTTGCGGTGGTGGCTTATCGTTTCATACCCGTCTACGTCACGCCGCTGATGCTCATCAGGTGTGTGCAGACGGGTAGTTTGACCATTCACCACCACTGGGTGCCCTTGGAGCAGATGTCTCGACACATGCCTGTGGCGGTCATGGCTTCCGAAGACTCCCATTTCCTGCTTCATCATGGCTTCGACTTCAACGCCATTGGTAGTGCTGCCAAGCGCAACATGGCCAACGGCAAGGGCGGCAAGCGGTTTGGCGCCAGCACCATCTCGCAGCAAACGGCCAAGAACGTGTTTCTGTGGCCGGGGCGCTCGTGGGTGAGAAAAGGTTTCGAGGTCTACTTCACAGCCCTCATCGAGGTGTTTTGGAGCAAGCAACGCATCATGGAGGTGTATCTCAACTCCATAGAGATGGGCGACCGCATCTATGGCGTCGACGCGTGTGCAGAGTATAACTTTGGCAAGACGGCCGATGCGCTCACGCGTGCCGATTGTGCGCTCATTGCAGCCACTCTGCCCAACCCCCGACGGTTCTCGTCGAAGGAGCCAAGCGCTTACATGCGAAAGCGCCAACGGCAAATCATGAACAACATGCGCTATATTCCCTCTTTCCCCAAGGAGGGGGAGGACTACGACCCCAAGACGGCCGTGGGAAGCACCTATAAATAATCACTAAGCAACACTTTTACCCAACCATACATTATCGGAACATCAGATGCAGACCGAACAGACTCTCCTCGAACAACTCAACGACAACCAGCGACAGGCGGTGGTTTATTGCGACGGACCGCAGCTTGTCATAGCGGGCGCAGGGTCGGGCAAGACCCGTGTGCTCACGTATAAGATTGCCTATCTGCTCGTACATTACGACCTGAAGCCCTGGAACATCCTCGCCCTCACCTTCACCAACAAGGCGGCCAAGGAGATGAAAGGGCGCATATCGGGCCTTGTGGGCGATGAGCGGGGGCGCAGCTTGCAGATGGGAACGTTCCACTCCATCTTCTCGCGTATCCTGCGTGTGGAAGCCGCCACGTTAGGGTTCTCGTCGGATTTCACCATCTACGATGAGGCCGACTCGCGATCGCTCATCAAGAGCATCTGCAAGCAGATGGGGCTCGACGACAAGACGTATAAGCCCTCGACCGTTCATACCGCCATCTCCATGGCGAAGAACCGACTGCAGATGCCCGACGACTATGCCGCCGATGGCGACTCCTTGGAGCGCGACAGGCGGCGTAACATGGCAGAGACGCATAAGATCTATAGGGCCTATCAGTCGCGTCTGCGTTTGGCCAACGCCATGGACTTCGACGACCTGTTGGTTTACACCTATCTGCTATTGAACCAAAACGAGGAGATACGTCGCAAATATGCTGCGCGGTTCCAATATGTGCTGGTCGATGAGTATCAGGACACCAATTATGTGCAGCAACAAATCCTGTGGTTGCTCACACGTGATGTGCGCCGCATCTGCGTGGTGGGCGACGATTATCAGAGCATCTACGCGTTCCGTGGTGCGAAGATCGACAACATATTGAATTTCCAAAAGGTGTATGCCGACGCGCAACTGTTTAAGTTGGAGCGCAACTATCGTTCCACCAAACTCATTGTGGCGGCCGCCAACTCTCTCATGAAGCACAACGAACGGCAGATACCGAAGGAGGTGTATAGCGAGAATGAGAACGGAGAGAAGGTGAAGGTCATGGAGACCATCTCCGACAAGCGCGAGGCGGCGATCGTGTGTCGAGAGATCAAGCGCATCCGACAGCAGGAGAAATGCCGCTGGAGTGACTTCGCCATACTCTACCGCACCAATGCCCAGAGCCGCCTGTTTGAGGAGGAGATGCGCAAGCCCGAGGTGGCCATGGGCGACAAGTATCGGGTGTATGGGGGATTGAGCTTCTACCAACGAAAGGAAATCAAGGATGTCATAGCTTATCTCCGTCTGGTGGTCAACCCCAACGATGAGGAGGCGTTCCGCCGTATCGTGAATTACCCGGCACGAGGAATTGGCGACACCACGCTGGCGAAGGTATTGGATTGCGCCCAGCAGCAGGAGACCAGCCTGTGGGAGGTGATCTCCAACCCCGTGCAATATCAGTTGCCCGTGAACAAGGGGACGGCCACGAAACTTCTGAATTTCCGGGCGCTCATCGATGGTTTTGTGGCGCAACGGGAGGAGAGCGACGCGCTAACGCTGGCGCGCGACATTATAGAGAAGAGCGGCATCAAGGCCGATCTTGCCACCGACCGCACGGCCGAGGGCGATAGCAGACGTGAGAACCTCGACAGTTTGATATCGGGCATCGCCGACTTTGTGCAGGCGCAACGTGAGGATGGACAGGAGGAGCATGTGTTGCTGACCGACTATCTGGCGAACGTATCGCTGATGACCGATCAGGATTCTGACGATTCGTCGGACGATAAGGTGACGCTCATGACCATCCATGCCGCCAAGGGACTGGAGTTTGGGACGGTGTTTATCGTGGGACTGGAGGAGAATATCTTCCCCAGTCAGATGTCGGTGGGAACGATGCACGAGTTGGAGGAGGAACGCCGATTGCTTTATGTGGCCATCACAAGGGCCGAGAAACATTGTTACCTGACGTGGGCCCACACACGATGGCGTTTCGGAAAGATGGATGGCTTTGTTAATGCGAGTAGGTTCCTCAACGACATCGCCCCCAAATACTTGGACGTGCAGGTGGAGGGCGGCCGTGGTAGCGGTGGTTATTCGTCGTATGGCGAGACGTGGGGTGGCAACTCTCACGGCTCGCATCGTCCATGGGAGGACGATTATGAGATTAACAAGCCCTACACGGGAAGTAGGGAGTGGGGGAACGACTATGGACGTAGGAGTGGTAGGATGCAAAACTCACGACCTGTGGCAGGGCAGTTTATGGCCGATCCCAAACCCAAGATTACGTCGCCCCGGCAGGCGGAACAAGCCGTCAACCCTTTCTCGCCATCGTTTGAGAAAATGCTTCGGCAAGGTGGGCGATGGTCCAAGGTGGAGCAAGCGGTTACTAATGGTGGGCGCACTTCAGGCAGCGGCCAGCGTACATCGGCTCCTTCCGGCGCGTCGTCAGGCTCTTCTTACGCTTCGTCAGGGTCGTCAGGCTTGCACCCGGGAAGCGTCGTTGAGCATCAACGCTTCGGTCGTGGCGTGGTGGTGAAAGTGGAAGGTGTGGGCGAGAACGCCAAGGCCACGGTCGATTTCGATGCGACGGGCCGCAAGCAGCTCCTGCTCAAGTTTGCCAAGCTCCGTATTGTGGGCTGACCCATGTAGGGGCTGCGGAGGTGAGAATAGGATGTAGCCATCCCCTTCCCGTCGGGGATAACCCCCCATCGGTCATTAGACCGAAACAGGAGGGTTGTTAGGGTCTTATGGTTTCAACGCGAATGTCGCAACCTGCTCGAAACAAACACTAACGAGAATTGAAATGTAATGACCGATTTGGGTTAAAATCCAATGACCGATATGGAATAAAAAAGCCTAAAGACTTTCGTCTTCAGGCTTCTCTATGGTTCGTTTTAGTTTGGGCATGTGCTTCTTGTTGCGAAGCCATGCCCTTTTTCTTTCTTCATACTCTTCGTGGTGTCGTTCCAAAAAGTTGTCGGCCATGTCGTTCAGATGATGAATGGGTTATTTGAATCGACTGTAGATTACGCTCAACTTGATGGGACTGTCGTCGGCCTCTGTGCCCTTTACCAGTCGGGTGCTTGTCAGCGCCATGTTGTTGGTTACCTTCACCACGGTCTTTGTTCCCGCCGATGTGGTGGTGGTCTTGATTTCTACGGGTACCAGCACCACCTTGTTCCAGTTGGCGGATGTGCGGTCGCTATTGTACATCGACGAAATCATGCCTGCTATGTTGTTGAAGGTGTAGCTGTTGTTGAAACTGCCCTGAGCGGCGTTGTAAGCCCAGCTGGCCACAAACGAATTCTTGTTGTTATAGATGTTGTTGTGCTCAAAGAACGAGTACAGCGAGTCGGTCGGAATCATCAATATCTCCGATGGAACGCCAAACATATAGTCGCTTGTGGTCTTGTTGTTCAATCGTTGCAGCACCAGCTTGGCGGAGGTGATGGTGTCGTTCTCATGACCGCTCATGATCTTCTCCACAGGGAGCGTGAGCTCGGTGAAGATGCCTGCGGGTGTCTTGAGGTAGGTGCACGACTCATCGTTTGCCAACTTCTCCATGCTTTGCTTGTCGTTGGTGATGGTTGAGGTTTGCAACACCTCCTCCGTTCCCCAGAACACGGCTGCCGAATGGTACAATGAGTCGTCGGCTACGTGGCTGAAATACACATCCAACTGCGACTGTGTGATGTAGGCCATGTTGCCCACGCCATTCTTATGCTTGAAGAAGAAACCGGGCACCACGTTGTTTCTGAATGCGAACGCATTCTTGAAGTTGGCTGGGTTGTCGTAGTATTTCTGCATGATGTAGGTGCCGTAGCTGTCGTAGGTCTTGCCGTCCTTGTCCGTGTAGGGGCCTTTCAGCTTGATGGTGATGTAGGGTGTGTAGCCCGTCGAGTCGCGTCGGCTTTGGTTCACGTTGTAGTCGATGAGGCTGTACACCTTGTCCTTATGCAGTCCGCCCTCGCGGATATATCCGTTGTCGGCGGGGTCGAAATTGCTGTAATAGATGCGGTTCTCGTTCATGGGCTTGCCCATCTCGTAGGCGGTGAGCTTCATGAGCTGTGTGGAGTCGCCGTAGAGGTTGGTGTAGAACAAGCGCAGCTCGCAAGAGTCGGCCTTTACCACACCTTTCACTTCGTTGCCGTTGGCGTCGGTTGTCACGAGGTTCGCCTTTTCAGGGAAGCTAAATCCCTCCAAGTTGTTAAACTGAGCCATGAAGTCGCCTGTGATGTAAGCGCCCGTCTCAGGGTCGCGCACCTTACCCAGGTAACCCGTTATGTTACGCGAGAGCACAGAGTCGGCTACCAGCGATCGGCTGGCCACGCTGAATGTTTGTGCTGATATTTGCATACCATCGCGGTCGTCGGTGAGCGATGATCCTATGGTGTCAGTTGTCGTGTCACAACTTGCCAAGGTGATTGCGGCAAGAGAAAGGGCAACGAAAAACTTTGATTTCATCTGAAAACACATGTTATGATTATGGTATAGTCGCATCGAGAGACCTGCGGTGGGCTGTTGTCGCCTTTAGGTCTTGTTGCGGTGTGTACCTCGTATTGTCGCGGTGGGGTTATAGGCGGTTATGGCCGGAGCCTTACTTGTCGAGGATCTGGTTGTAGAAGTCCTTGTAGGCGGGCGCGAAGTCCTTGCCAGGATAGTTGAGTACTGGCATTTCCTTACCTTTGGCGTAAGCCAACAGGTCGGCGTTGACGTTCTCTCCAGCCTCAACCACGCCGTCGCTATAGTCGATGGCCATCTTGCCCAGTTCCATGAAGTCGAACTTCTCGGCGTAGGGCTTGAGCAGGTCGGCCTTTGCGTCGCGGAACTCCACGCAACGCTTGAAGTTGTCGCCGAGCTGCGTCTTCAACTGGTTGTCGAAGAGCGAGGTCACTACCTTGGTGTTGGCGAATGATGGGTCGTCGTGGTAGGCGGTCTTGATGTAGAGCGGCACCACGGCTGTCATCCAGCCCTGGCATTGTATGAGGTCGGGGGCCCAGCGCAGTTTCTTCACCGTTTCGAGCACGCCGCGCGCGAAGAAGATGGCGCGCTCGCCGTTGTCGGCATACTCCATGCCGTTCTCGTCCTCGGTCATGGCGGGGCGATGGAGGAAGTAGTCCTCGTTGTCGATGAAGTAGACTTGCAGGCGAGATACGGGGATGCTGGCCACCTTAATGATCAAGGGGTGGTCGGTGTCGTCGATGATCAGGTTCATTCCCGACAGGCGAATAACCTCATGCAACTGGCCGCGGCGTTCGTTGATGGCTCCCCACTTAGGCATGAAAGTGCGGATTTCGAAACCGTTGTCCTGCATTTTTTGAGGCAGTTGGCGACCCATGACGGACATTTCCGATTCGGGCACATACGGGGTGATTTCTTGGTTGATGAATAAAACCTTTTTCTTGATCATCTTATTTTCTCGATTTAATATGAAAAGCTATCGGGTGGGGCGCTTCCTTCATTTGCGCATACCTTACCCAAATTAACTTTATGGCTGCAAAGTTACGAAAAAATATTGAAAAAACGCCCTCTTTTGCATCAATTCACACAAAAGAGGGCGTTTTTAAGGGTGTTTATCATTCCTTGGCGGAGTAACGGGCATGGCCTATCCCGCCAAGAACGGTAGCTTCTTATGAAAGAGGCTGTTTACTCGATCACGAAGAGCGCGTCGTCTTCGAGCACGCTCTGGCCAATCTTCACGCAGATGGCGGCAATCTTACCGCTCTTCTCGGCCTCGATGTTGTTGGCCATCTTCATGGCTTCGAGCACGAGCACGGCGTCGCTAGCCTTCACTTCGTCGCCTACGTTTACGTTGATGGCTGTGATGGTTCCAGGCAGCGGAGCCTTGGTGGCGTTTGCCACATTGGCGTTAGCGGCGGGTGCTGCGCTCTCCTCGTTGCTCTCGGCAACGGGCTTGCCCAGTTCCACTTTCTTCTTCTCGGGCTCAGCGGGTTTCTCCATTCCCACTTCGTAAGCCTCTCCGTTGACCTTCACGCTGGCAACATAGGTCTCTTCGTTGATGTCGCCAATCTCGACGTTATACTCCTTGCCGTCGATGGTATATTTGAATTCTTTCATTATCTTGATGGTTTAGCTGTGAAAGACAGGAACTTGGCATTCCACAAAGTTGGTTTCGGCTTGATGGTGATGACGCTCGGCTCCCTGTCGTGTACATTGTTGCCCTGGTACTCGTAGAGCGCCATGGCAATGGCTGCATAGATGTTCTTATCCATTGACTTTCTGAACTTGTTCTGTTATCTGTGTTGACGCGATTACATGGGCATGCAACCATGCTTCTTGGCGGGCAGGTTCTGGCGCTTTGATGCCAGTTGTGCCAATCCGCGGCAGATGCGGAAGCGTGTGTTGCGTGGCTCAATCACATCGTCGATGTAACCAAACTGGGCAGCCTGGTAGGGATTAGCGAAGGTCTCGGTGTACTCGTCTTCCTTCTCGGCGAGGAACGCCTTCACGTCGCCGCCTTCCTCCTTTACCTTCTTGGCGTCCTTGGCGCAGAGCACGGCAACGGCGCCTGAGGCACCCATCACGGCGATCTCGGCTGTGGGCCATGCGAAGTTGAGGTCGGAACGCAACTGCTTGCAGCCCATTACGATGTGGCTACCGCCATAGCTCTTGCGGAGGGTGATGGTGATCTTGGGCACAGTGGCCTCACCATAAGCGTAGAGCAGTTGTGCGCCGTGCAGGATGACGGCGTTGTACTCCTGGCCTGTGCCGGGCAAGAATCCGGGCACGTCCACGAGGCTCACGATGGGGATGTTGAAGGCGTCGCAGAAGCGAACGAAGCGTGCGCCCTTGCGGCTGGCGTTCACGTCGAGCACACCGGCGTAGGCCGACGGCTGGTTGGCCACGATGCCTACGCTCTGTCCGTTGAAGCGTGCGAAGCCTGTGATGATGTTCTTGGCAAACTTGGGCTGTACCTCGAAGAACTCGTTGTTGTCGGTGATGGCCGTGATGACCTTATACATATCGTATGCCTTGTTGGGGTCGTCGGGCAGGATGTCGTTGAGCAGGTCCTCCTTGCGGTCGATGGGGTCGTTGCACTCCACGCGTGGAGCCTCCTCGGTGTTGTTGGAGGGGAGGTAGCCCAGCAGCTTCTTGATGAGCTCCATGGCGTCTTCCTCGGTCTTGGCCGTGAAGCTGGTCACGCCGCTCTTGCTGGCGTGCACGCTGGCGCCTCCGAGGTGCTCAGAGTCGATTTCCTCGCCTGTGACGGTCTTCACCACCTTCGGGCCTGTGAGGAACATGTAGCTGGTTCCCTCGGTCATAACGATGAAATCGGTGAGGGCGGGCGAGTAAACGGCGCCACCTGCGCAGGGGCCCATGATCATGGAGATCTGCGGCACCACGCCTGAGGCGAGGATGTTGCGCTCAAAGATCTCGCCGTAGCCTGCCAGCGCGGAGATACCCTCCTGGATGCGCGCGCCACCCGAGTCGTTCATGCCGATGACGGGAGCTCCGTTCTGCATGGCCATGTCCATGATCTTGCACATCTTCTGGGCCATGGTCTCCGAGAGCGATCCGCCGTTGACGGTGAAGTCTTGTGCATAAACATATACCAAGCGGCCATCGATGGTGGCTGAACCGGCCACGACACCGTCGCCGAGGTATTGCTTCTTCTCCATGCCGAAGTTGTGGCAACGGTGGAGTTTGAACATGTCGTACTCCTCAAAACTATCCTTGTCGACGAGCATTTCGATGCGCTCGCGTGCGGTGTATTTGCCGCGTGCATGCTGCTTGTCGATGGCTTTCTGTCCGCCACCCAGGCGTGCAAGCTCGCGCTTGGCAACGAGGTCTTTAATCTTCTCTGTTTGTTTGCTCATAATTTATATAATTATTACCTTATTACAAGTTTGGGCGCAAAGTTACTAAAATAAAATGAGAAAGGGACGGTTCAAATTGTAAATAATGTTATTAAATGATGTTGCCCCTTTGTTTGGATGTGCCCTCGCGTTAGTCTACGAACCGCTTCAGGATGTCTTGGTAGGCGTCGATGCGTCGGTCGCGCAGGAAGGGCCACCAGCGTCGCACCTGCTCCGAGTGGGCGATGTCGATGTCTACGACGAGGCTCTCCTCCTCGTGGTCGGACGCCTGGTAATGGAGCTCGCCCTGCGGTCCGGCCACGAAGCTCGACCCCCAGAACTCTATGCCTCCCGTCTGTCCGCTGGGGTCGTCCTCGTGCCCCACACGGTTCACGGCCACCACGGGCAGTCCGTTGGCAACGGCGTGCCCGCGCTGCACGGTGGTCCATGCCGTTCGCTGGCGCTGCTGCTCGTCGGTGGTGTCGCCCGATTCGTAGCCGATGGCGGTGGGGTAGATGAGCATCTGCGCTCCCTGCAGGGCCATGAGGCGTGCTGCTTCGGGGTACCACTGGTCCCAGCACACCATGACGCCGAGCCGTCCCACCGAGGTGTCGATGGGGTGGAATCCCAGGTCGCCCGGGGTGAAATAGAACTTTTCGTAGTAGGCGGGGTCGTCGGGGATGTGCATCTTGCGGTACTTGCCCGCGATCGATCCGTCGCTTTCTATCACCACGGCGGTGTTGTGGTAGAGTCCGGCTGCCCTGCGCTCAAAGAGCGACGTGACGATCACCACGCCGTAGGCCTTGGCCAGTTCGCCGAAGAAGTTGGTCGACGGGCCGGGGATGGGCTCCGCCAGATCGAAATTGTTTACGTCCTCCACTTGGCAGAAGTAGAGCGAGTTGTGCAGTTCCTGGAGCACGATGAGTTGTGCTCCGCGTTGCGCCAGGTTGCGCACGCCTTCCGCCAGGCGTTTCAGGTTGTGCTCTATGTTGGGCGTGTTGTGTTGTTGCAGTATGCCTATTCTCAGTTTCATGTTGTTATGATGGTTCATGTGTGATTTGCCGTCTGGCATGCGTTATTATGTAAAGAAGGGCGCGTTGCCCTCGTGGGTCTCCTCGTCGTCGGCGAGGGGGACTATCACGCCCTCTGGATATTGCATGGTGAGGCAATGGAGCGATCCGTGCTGCCTGATGGCCGTACGTGCGTCGATGGCCACGAGCTCTCGGTCGGGGAAGGCCTGTTGGATGGTGGCCAGGGCTTGTCGGTCCTTCTCCTCCTGTTGGTAGGTGGGCACCAGTACCGCGCCGTTGATGATGAGGAAGTTGGCGTAGGTGGCGGGCAGGCGGTCGCCATCGTCGTAGATGGCGTCGGGCATGGGCAGGCGCAACAGTCGGTAGGGGCGTCCGTCGAGGGTCTTCAAGACCTTCAGCTGCTGTTCGAGGGCGGCGAAATCGTCGTAGTGGGGGTCGTCGTTATCGTCGCATCCCACATAGAGCAAGGTGTTGTTGGGCGCCATGCGCACGATGGTGTCGATGTGGCCGTCGGTGTCGTCGCCCATCAGTTGGCCGTGGTCGATCCAGACGACGCGCTGTGCGTGAAACTGGTTGCGCAAGCGCTCCTCAATCTTGCCCTTGTCGAGCGGTTGGTTGCGGTGGGGGGCGAGCATGCACGACGAGGTGGTCATGATGGTGCCTCGCCCGTCGCTCTCGATGGCTCCCCCTTCCAACACAAAGTCGGTATGGTTCTCCATGGCTGCGTGGAACACGCCGTTGTAGTAGAGTTGCAGGTTGATGGCGTTGTCTTTCTGCCATTCAAACTTCTCTCCCCATCCGTTGAACTTGAAGTCGAGCAAGTGGTTTTTTACGAAGAAACCCTTGGCTTTGTGGGTCGATACCAAGGTGAAGGGAGCGTGGTCGCGTGCCCACGTGTCGTTGGTGTCGATTTCCTGTATGATGACGCGCGCCATGCTCTCGCTGTCGAGCGCCTTGGCCAGTTGGGCTTTTGTGGCGGCCTTGTTGGGAGTTACCACGAGCAACAGCTCGCGCTTGGCAATCTCGCGTGCCATCTGCAGGAACATCTGCGTTATCTCTTCGAGGTAGGGTTTCCAGTCGGTGGCGGCGTGGGGCCACGTCAGTTGTACGCCGCTTTGTGGTGCCCACTCGGCGGGCAAAACAAAATCGCAATGTGTGTTAGGGGTCATGGTTGTAGGTTTTTGGGGGTGTGTCGGCACCCATATTTGGTTTGCAAATTTACGAAAAAAATGCGAACCGTGCGCCAAATTAGGAGAAAAAGTTGAGAGGCGGTGGGCGTCCGATGAATGACGGCTTCGCGACATGTGGAACCACCTTATTGTAACATGTAACATGTAACAATGTAACAAGGGAGCGTATTTGTTATCCCAAAGATCGCGCGGATTGCACATTTGATGCTCATATCTTGTTGTTTTATTTAGAACACGAGAGTCTGCGAAGTCCCACGTGCGAAGTAAACGCTAACTGTTTTTTAAGAACACGAATCTCAATCTTACGAGACCCGGCGTAGCCCCACCGACCAACGGGAGGTAATGACGGCTGAGAGAAACGCCTTTGGCTTTTGTTATCTCACGAATGACGACTGACCAACGGGAGGTAATGACGACCGACCAATGGGAGGCGACTGGCCAACGGATATTTGCGTTGATTGTCATTTGGTAGATTACCTCCCTCCGGTCAGTGGGGCTTCGCCGACTGATGGGTTGTATGCTGATAATTGGGTTTGTTGGGCGTTCTCGGCTCGGTGCCTGTGCGACGTGTGGTTTCGTGTTCCCGTTAATGCCCGTTAACGTGGGCTGCTCTCATTCGAGGCGAGGCGAGAGGTGGCGAACGGTGGGCGCTGGTGTCATACGGGTGGCGATGGGCGTTGGTGGGTTGGTGGGTGGTTGTATGTTGATCCGCTTGTCTATGAAGCGGTTGGCGGTGGGTGAGGGGCGACGGTCGTTGGCCTGTGCTTGACGGTGGTGCTTGGGGTTCTGCTTGCGATGCAAAGGTACGGCAATTATCTGCACGCACCAAATTTGGGCGTGCTGCAGCGTGTTACTTCCTGTTAAAATCCGAAGGGTTGCGTGTTAATAGTAGTTAACGCCATGTTTCCTATGTTTTTGTTCTGCAAGTTGCTTTATTTATATATGTTCAGGTGTGGCGCGCGCGAAGCCGTTCGTGGGGGCTTGTTTTCCCGCAGATTGCGCCGATGGGCCAAGGTGCAAGCATGAGTTTTGTTACAATGTTACATGTTACATGTTACAATAAGGTGGTTCCATATTGCGCAGGATGGGCTTTAAGAAATTATATAGTATATATATTATATATATAATATATATACTATATAATTTTTACCCTCCCCAAATTCAGACTTCCGAAAGAGGGTGTGGACATACGGAAGGTGCTTATTGTAACATGTAACATGTAACAATGTAACATTTGGCCGTTCGGAAGCTGGGGGAAGGAGGAGCGTTGTCCGTAGTTTTGAGCCCATAAAAGAATCGCTGCGTTAACCCCATTCTCTTTTTTTTTACAACGTTTAGTAGGGCAACTGTAATAAACCGTACTGACAACGTATTATTACGGTTGCACTCACTTTTTCTCACTACCTTTGCCCTCGTAATCCTCACGGCGCGCCAAACTGCTGCCAAGGGGTTGCGAGGGGTTTCATTTTCAAAAATAACAGAAAAACATGAAGAACGAAATGAAGATTTTCGAGAGTCTGGAGTTCGGAAGGATAAGGACGGTGACTGAAGAGAAGGGGTGAGCCGTGGTTCTGCTTGGCGGATGTGTGCAAGGTGTTGGGGCTGAAGCAAGGAGATGTATGCCGACGGTTGGCAAAGGGGTTGGTTTCAACCCAACCCCTTTCGACAAGAGGCGGAATGCAGATGGCTAACTTCGTGAACTACTCGCAGTTGTGTGCGGCATTGGAGCATACGGCGAAGTATTCTGCTTATCGTTCTTACATAGGTCTTGGGCTTGAGTCGAGGGGGTTGAGGAGTTTGATGATTGAGGTCATAAACAATTTAACACTTTGATAAAATGATGTGCTTTTATCAGATTTCCTAATGACGTACTTTTGCAGCGTAAGATTTAACACTAAAGAATTATGAAGAACGAAATGAAGATTTTCGAGAGTCCCGAGTTCGGAAGGGTAAGGACGGTGACTGACGAGAAAGGTGAGCCATGGTTCTGCTTGGCTGATGTGTGCAAGGTGCTTGGGCTTCAACGTTCAGCTGTCATGAGAAGACTTGAAAAGGGGGGTATTTCAAGTCACCCCCTTTCAACCAAGGGAGGAAGACAACTTATAGCCTTTGTTAACGAGGACGGTCTGTACGACGTAATCCTCGACAGCCGCAAGCCTTCGGCAAGGGCTTTCCGCAAGGGGGTCACCTCCGAGGTGCTGCCGCAAATCCGCAAGATGGGCGGCTACATCCCTCTGCATGAGGACGACGAGAAGACCATCCTTGCCAAGGCCGTAACCATCCTGCAACGCACGCTCAAGCAGAAAGACGACCTGCTCGAGGCCCAGCGCCCCAAGGTGCAGTTTGCCGAGGCCGTTACCACCGGCGACGGGTGCATACTGATGAGCGAGATAGTCAAGTTGCTCACACGCTACGGCGTCACGAAACGTTACATTGTTACATGTTACATGTTACAATAAGGTGGTTCCACATGTCGCGCAGCCGTCATTCATCGGGCGCCCACCGCCTACGGCGATGGCCTCAGGGGGTAAGTCAGCAACCCATATTTCACATTCAACATGGAATATCCCCTCGACAACAAAAAAACTAAAAAAAACATTGAAAACGGCAGGTGTGGATTAAAAATATAGTATCTTTGTAAAAACAATAAAACGGTAGATCGATGCTGGAGTTTAAGAATGTAAGTGTTCGCTTGTCGCCCGAGCGCCTGTCGCCGGCCTTCTCGCTGGCGATGGACGGTGGCGAGGTGGCGTGCCTCTCGGGCGGCGCTGGCACGGGAAAGAGCTTGGTGCTCATGGCCATCTTGGGCTTGGTGCCGTTGGCTTCGGGCTACATCACGATCGACGGCGAACTCGTGACGCCCGGCTCCAGCGCCTATTTCCGTCGGCTAATAGCCTATGTGCCGCAACGCATGCCGTCGGTGCGCATGAAGGTGGGGCAACTGTTCGGCGAGCTCATCGGCTTGTCGGTCCATGCTGGCGACGACCTCGACCTGTTGGCCTTGAGAAAGCGGTGGAGCGCCCTGGGCCTTCCCGCCGACCTCGACGAGCGGTGGACGACCGATGTCGACGCCCCTCTGTTGCGCACGGCCATGCTGGCCGCCGTTCCGTTGCTCCATAAGCCCATCGTGCTGGTCGACGACCCCGCACCGCAAGTGGTTGCCCATGGCGCCCTGCAAGAGCTGGCGGCCAGTGGGGTGGAGGTGCTTTTTGCCACACGCCAGGACGGTTTGCCGTGTCATAAAATCGTAAAACTCTGAACCATGAATATATCCGTGCTTGGACTTGTGTTGGGGCTGCTGTTGCTCGCCCTGCCCATTTATATCATCTATGCCTTTGACCTCCGCCTGATGCGACGCCTGTTGAAGTCGTTGGCTATGATGGCAGTCATGGTGTCGGCCTTTGGTGCCATTACGGCTCTGCTGATGACATGTAACATACTGTGGGTCAACATCTTGGTTGGCGTGGCTCTTGCGTTGCTCTCATCGGTGGTCGTGGTGTTGAGGTCGGGCCTTCGCCAACGCAGGTTGCTTCTGCCTGTGATGGCGGCCAGCGTGGCGCCCCTGCTGCTCGTGAGCCTTTATGTGCTGCTGTTGGTGCTCTCGCTGAAGGAGCCCTTCGACACCCGCTTCTTCATCCCCATGCTTGGCCTGATGGTGGGCATGGCGTCGGGGCTCATCGCCCGTGCCCTGCACGCCTACTATATGGGCTTGGCGCACCACAACGAACTCTATTATTACCTCTTGGGCAATGGCGCCACCCATCGCGAGGCCGTCCGCCATTTCGTGCGACGCGGTTTCCAGGCCGCCCTGGTGCCCGTGATGAGGCAGATGAGCTGCATGTTTCTTACCACGGCGCCCGCGCTCATGCTCGGCCTGGTGATGAGCGGAGTGGGGGTGTGGACGGCGGCCCTGCTGGAGGTGGTGGTGCTGCTGGCCGTTACGGTTTACGCCCTCACCACGTTTTGGTTGGCCATCCTCTTGTCGCGCCGCTACGCCTTCGACGAGTATGAGCGGTTGCGCCCCATGAAGAAAGGCGAAGCGCCTGTTGCGCCTACCAGCCCCGTCGCTCCTGAACGGGTGGAGCGGATGGATCGGGAGGAGTAATTAGTTTGACGCTCGTTATCCAATCTTTCAGCACCCCGGCATATTGGTTTTGCGAGTCGGCCACGATGAGCAGCACACGCGAACCGTCGGTCAGCGTCGGTCCCAGGCACATGCCCTCATAGTTGGCGAAGCTTCGGTCGAAAACCGTCAGTTTCGTGCGCCACGACGTGAGCAGCCGCTTGGGCAGAGGCGTGTGGGCCACGGCATCGGCGCCCTGCGGCTCCACCCTGTAGAGTTTGCACACCACAAACGCCCCCACCTTCATTTTGGGCACGTAGGCCTCGCGCTCCAGCACGAGCAAGGCGCCATCGTCGAGCGCACAAATTGTTCCTACGCCATGGGCATAGTGGAGCGCTTTGGCACGGTTGGCCAATGGTGCGTCGAGCCTGTAGGCGAACGATTGCAGAGGCTGAAGGTCGTCGCCAAACGATTGCAAGACGATGTTTCCACTTTCGTTGCACGTCCAGTAGCGATGCGTGAGGGCGTTGTAGGACAAGGCCTCCAACCCCAGGTTGCCCGGCAGGTGCGCAAACACGTCTGGGAGGGCCAGTTGCCGCCCTGTGCGCCGCCCATCCATGCCATATTCCATGATGCGGTTGTCGGCCTCGCCGCTGACCCATACCGTGTTGGTATGCGCATTATAGGCCACCCCCTCATCGTCGCGCCCAGGATGACCGCTGCTGCGGAAGCCCATGTTGTAGGCGCCTTTCACCTCTCCGTTGACGCTGTCGGTCACGATGTGGAAAACAAAGAAGCCATCGTCGGCCGACTTGTCGCTCACCACGGCATATTGGTCGCCGCCCAACCACGCTATGCCACTATAGTTGCCCGCAGGGATCGATTTTGGGAAGGCGTGCTGCGTATTTTTGCGCACCTCCACTTGCGCGCGAGCAGTTGATGTGCAAATCGTTAAGAATAAGAAGAATATGATGCGTTTCATGATCGTTTTATCATTCTAACGGATGAAAAAACAATTTATTGTCTTGCAAAAAAGTATCCATTTGTTTGGAAGATAAAAAGTAAAATGCTATATTTGCAGATGAAAAGGAGAAACCCTTTGGGAGTTGTATCGGTTCGATCGGGATACTCATCAAATTACATTGAAAACTGAGATGTATCTCTTGCCAATGGCGGGCCACATAAATCGCCTTTGCGACTAAGCTTCAAGCCGGTGGATTACAAAGACGGAGAGCACTCACAACTTTTATAGCTGGAGTTTTCATCACATCATCGGTATGATTCCCATTTAACATTCGGAGAATTGAGTAAGTGAGAACGCCTCACCTCAGTTCTCCTTTTTTAATTAAATATAGAACATGTTTAGCGGAATAGTAGAAGAAATGGCGACCGTTGTCGCAGTAAGGAAATACCAAGAAAACATCGACTTCACCCTGCGCTGCTCCTTCGTGGATGAGCTCAAGATCGACCAGAGCGTGGCCCACAACGGCGTGTGCCTAACCGTGGTCGACATAGCCGACGGTGCCTATACCGTGACCGCCATGAAGGAAACCCTTGACCGCACCAACCTCGGCCTGCTCAAGCAAGGCGACAAGGTGAACGTGGAGCGCTCCATGATGATGAACGGGCGGCTCGACGGCCACATCGTGCAGGGACACGTGGACGAAACGGCCACCTGCGTGGCCATGGAAGACGCCGACGGAAGCACTTATTTCACCTTCCAATATAAGGCCGACAAGGAAATGGCAAGGCGAGGCTACTTCACCGTCGACAAGGGGTCGGTGACCGTCAACGGCGTGTCGCTCACGGTGGTCGGCCCCACCGACAACACGTTCCAAGTGGCCATCATTCCTTACACCCGGCAGAACACCAACTTCTGCGACATCAGGGTCGGAACCGTCGTCAACCTCGAGTTCGACATCCTCGGCAAGTATATCGCACGCTTGCAGCACTTCGCATAATATTAATAAGGTGGGAAATGTTACGAAATGTAATGTTTCCCATTTTTATTGTTAATAAACACTTACTTCAATAAACCATACTTACTTTCTTACATCCTATAATCGTTTTTTGAACAAATTACCAAAGATGACAATGAAGAAATCGTTTTTCGCATCGGCTCTTGCCCTGTTGCTGCTCGCCCCCGTTTCGGTGGAGGCTCGCCAATGGACGTTGCAAGACTGCATCCAGTATGCTTTGCAAAACAACATCACCCTCCAAAAGTCGCGCGTTCAGCATCTCAGCGCCTTGGAGGACGTGAAGCAAAGCCAGGCCGCCCTGCTGCCCACGCTCTCGGCCTCGACATCCCAGAATGTGTCGTACAACCCTTGGCCCGAGACAGGGTCGTACATGATTGCCGGCGACAAGGTGCAGACCAACGTCGACAAGGTGTACTACAACGGAACCTATAGCATCATGAGCAACTGGACCGTGTGGAACGGAAACCGCAACCGCAACCAAGTGAAATTGAACAAGGTGACCGCCACACAAGCCGCACTCGACAGCGCCACCACCGCCAACTCCATCCAGGAGCAGATCACCCAGCTCTTTGTGCAGATACTCTATTGCAAGGACGCCATAGAGGTGAGCAAGGCCACGCTCGAAACATCAAGGAAAAACGAGGAGCGCGGACAGGAGTTTGTGAAGGTGGGAAGCATGAGCAAGGCCGACCTCGCACAGCTCACCGCCCAGAGAGCGCAAGACGAGTATGCCGTGGTGCAGGCCGAGAGCAACCTCCGCGACTTCAAGCGACAGCTCAAGCAGCTGCTCCAGATCACCGACCAGGAGGAGTTTGACGTGACGGCCGACGTGCCAACCGACGAGGCCGCCCTGCAGGCCATACCCGGTGTGACGAACGTGTATGAGGCCGCCCTGGGAATCAGACCCGAGATTAAGAACGCCCAGCTCGGCATAGAGAGCAGCGACCTGCAAATAAAGATTGCCAAGGCGCAGAAGTTGCCCACCATTGGCGTGAACGCAGGAGTGAGCACCAACACCACATCGATGAACAGCAACAATTGGGGAACGCAGCTCAAGAACAATTTCACCCTCGGAGGCGGCCTGTCGGTAAGCATACCCCTCTTCGACAATCGGTCCACCAAGACCGCCGTCAACAAGGCACGGCTCGCCAAGCAGACCTACGAGCTCGACCTCAAGGACAAGCAGACCACACTCTATTCAACCATCGAGAACTACTGGTTGCAGGCGGTCAACAACCAAGCACAGTTCAAGAGCGCCCAGGTGAGCACACAGAGCGCCCAGGAGAGCTATGAGCTGCTGAGCGAGCAGTTTCAGCAGAACCTCAAGAACACCATTGAGCTCATGAACGGAAAGGATGCGTTGCTCAAGGCCCAGCTCAGCGAGTTGCAAGCCAAGTATCTCGCCATCCTCAACATCCACATGCTGAAGTTCTACCAGAACGGAACGCTGAAATAACGCAAGGCTAAGACAACAGGATAATAACAAGCATAACATATAGGATGAAAACAAAGAAAGTAAGTATGGTTTGGATAGCGGTGGGCGTTGTCGTCATCGTCGCTGTCGCAGCCTTCCTCCTGTCGGGTGGCAAGAAGAAGGAAGAAGTGAATTTCAAGACGGAGAAGGTGGCCAAGGTCAACATTCTCAACAGTATTACCGCTACCGGAACCATCGAACCGGTAAACGAGGTGACCGTAGGAACGCAGGTGTCGGGTATTGTCAGCAAGCTCTACGTCGACTACAACAGCGTGGTGAAGAAAGGGCAGGTCATCGCCGAGCTCGACAAGTCGAACCTTATGAGCCAGTTGAATACCGCCAAGGCGCAGCTCTCCCAGGCGCAAGCCTCGCTTAGAAGCGCGCAAAGCGACCTCGCTTACCAGAAGGCCAACTACAATCGCTACAAGACCCTCTACCAGAAGGGTCTCATCTCGGCCAACGATTATGAGACCGCACGTCTGAGCTATCAGACCAGCCAACAGACCGTGGTCTCGCGAAAAGACCAAGTGGTGTCGGCGCAAGAAGAGGTGTCGCGCGCGCAGACAAACCTCAGTTACGCCACCATCACATCGCCCATCGACGGCATTGTGGTGAGCAAGAGCGTGGAGGAAGGACAGACCGTGAACGCCAACATGAGCACGCCTGACCTGTTTACCATTGCGCAAGACCTCACCAATATGCAGGTGGTGGCCGATGTGGATGAGGCCGACATAGGCGATGTGAAGAAGGGCGAGCGCGTAACGTTTTCCGTCGACGCCTATCCCGACGACACCTTCGAGGGCGTGGTGACGCAAGTGCGCCTGGAGGCCACCACCACCAATAACGTGGTGACCTACGAGGTGGTGATTAGTGCGCCCAACGCCGACATGAAGCTCAAGCCCGGACTTACCGCCAACGTGGTGATTTACACCCAGGAGAGCAATGGCGTGCTGAGCGTGCCCAGCAAGGCCCTGCGCTACACACCCACCAAGGAGACCATCGGAGCACGCAAGATGAAAGACGTGAGCAACGCCAAAAACAAGGTGTGGACGCTCGAGGGCAATACGTTGGTGGCCCACAAGGTGAACATCGGCATGTCGGACGGCACACACACGCAAGTGCTCAGCGGCATCAAGGAAGGACAAGTGGTCATCACGGGAGTGGCCATGAATACCGACGACCAGACGGCCGACGATAGCTCCGACGAGTCGGTGTCGAGCCCCTTCCAGCCAGGCCCTCCGGGAAAGAACAAGAAGAACGGCAAGTAAGAATGGTTCCTGAAAGAAGATGCTTATGACAGATCATCAAATCAATAAGGACATGGAAGACAAGAAAGTCGTCATCGAACTCCAAAATGTGAAGCGCGACTTCCTTGTTGGCGACGAGATGGTGCATGCGCTTCGCGGCGTGTCGTTTAAGATCTACGAGGGCGAGTTTGTTACCATCATGGGTAAGTCGGGATCGGGAAAGTCGACGCTCCTCAACCAGTTGGGATGTCTCGACACTCCTTCGAGCGGCGAATATTACCTCGATGGCGTGTCGGTCAGAACCATGTCGCGCTCGCAGCGTGCCGTGCTTCGCAACCGCAAGATCGGCTTTATCTTCCAAAACTACAACCTCTTGCCCAAGACGACGAGTGTGGAAAACGTGGAGTTGCCGCTCATGTACAACTCGACCGTGTCGGCAAAGGAGCGGTTCGACCGGTCGGTGGAGGCCCTGAAGGCTGTGGGGTTGGGCAACCGACTCTACCATAAGTCGAACCAGATGTCGGGAGGACAGATGCAGCGTGTGGCCATCGCGCGCGCCTTGGTCAACAATCCAGCGGTCATCCTCGCCGACGAGGCAACAGGAAACCTCGACACACGTACCTCGTTTGAGATACTGGTGCTCTTCCAGAAGCTCTATGCGGAGGGAAGAACCATCATCTTTGTGACGCACAACCCCGACATCGCCAACTATTCCAGCCGAAACATTATGTTGCGCGATGGGCGTGTCATTAGTGACGAGTACAACAACAACATCCTTAGCGCCGCCGAGGGGTTGGCCGCGCTTCCGCCAAATACGGACGAATAATGAACTACACGAATCTATTTAAAATAGCCCTCAGAGCCATTTTCGCCAATAAGATGCGCTCGTTCCTCACGGCATTGGGCATCATCATTGGTGTGGCATCGGTCATCACGATGCTGGCCATCGGACAAGGATCCAAGCGGAGCATTCAGGCCAACATCGCAGAGATGGGCTCCAACATGATTATGGTGCATCCGGGAGCCGACATGCGAGGTGGCGTGCGACAGGACCCGTCGGCCATGCAGACCCTTAAGCTCACCGACTATCAGACCCTGAAGGACGAGTGCTCCTACATCAAGGCCATCAGTCCGGTGGTGAGCACCAGCGGTCAGTTTATCAATGGCAATAACAACACGCAGTCGACCATCTATGGCGTGAACCAAGAATATCTGGGCATTCGACAGTTGAGCGTTAGCGATGGAGAGCTCTTCTCCGACCAGGAGTTGAAGGCGAGTGCGAAGGTTTGCATCCTCGGACAGACTGTAGTTGACTATCTCTTCCCTGACGGAACCGATCCCGTGGGCAAGGTTGTGCGATTCAACACCATACCTTTCCGCGTGATAGGTGTGCTGAAGAAGAAAGGCTACAACTCGATGGGTATGGATCAGGACAACCTGGTGCTGGCGCCTTACACCACGGTGATGAAGCGCATTTTGGCACAGACGTACCTGAGCGAGATACAGGCATCGGCCATTACGGAGGACGTAACCGACAAGGCCACGGCCGAGATAACCTCCATCCTTCGACGTAACCATAAGCTCAAGGACGCCACGGAGACGACGCAAGGCGACGACGACGATTTCAACATCCGCTCGCAGGAGGAACTGTCGTCGATGATGAACTCCACCACCAATATGCTGACCATATTGTTGGGATGTGTGGCAGGAATTTCGCTCATCGTGGGCGGCATTGGCATCATGAACATCATGTATGTGAGCGTTACGGAGCGTACCCGAGAGATAGGCTTGCGCATGAGCGTGGGAGCGCGAGGCGTAGACATCCTCAACCAGTTTCTCATCGAGGCTATCATGCTGAGCGTAACGGGAGGACTTGTAGGAGTGATATTGGGAATAGGGGCGAGCTACGCCGTGAAGATGTTGGCCCATTGGCCCATCTACATCGAGGTGTGGACCATCATCATGAGCTTTGCCGTGTGTACCTTCACCGGCGTGTTCTTCGGTTGGTATCCGGCTAAGAAGGCGGCACGCCTCGATCCCATAGAAGCCATTAGGTATGAATAAATAGGTATAGGTATGGATAAGAAGTAACGACCCACGGTTGTTAAGGACAAAGAGAAAGGGCAACGGCCATCATGGTCGTTGCCCTTTTATGATTGTGCCATCATCAGGAAGCGATGGATGTTGTCGGTTGTAAACAGCCTCGGCAGTTTGGTATTTTGCCTGCCTCGCCAGTTCTTATCAGTTAGAGGCGCAGGCGCTCGAGGATGTCGGCCATCTTCTGCTTGGTCTCGATCTTCGTGGGCACAAGCGGAAGGCGGAGCTGGTTCTCGATGAAGCCCATGTCGTTGAGCAACGCCTTCACGCCGGCAGGGTTGCCGTCGACGAAGAGAAGGCTGTAGAGCTCGGTGAACATGTGGTGGATTTTGCGGGCCGGCTCATATTCGCCCTTGAACTCCAACCGAATCATGCGTGAGAACTCGCGGGGAAGGGCGTTGCCAATGACCGAGATAACGCCGGCCGCGCCACTCGCCACCATGGAGAAGGTGAGGGCGTCGTCGCCGCTGATCACGTCGAAACGGTCGGGCTTGTTGTAGATGATCTCATCGACCTGCTCAAGACTTCCCGCTGCCTCCTTGATGCCTACGATGTTCTCACATTCGTGGGCCAATCGCAAGGTGGTCGACGCCTTCATGTTTACGCCCGTTCTGCCTGGCACGTTGTAGAGCACAAGCGGCAGTGGACTGGCCTTGGAGATGGCCTTGAAATGCTGGTAGAGACCCTCTTGCGAAGGCTTGTTGTAGTAGGGGCAGATGCTCAGGATGCCATCGATGCCGCTCCAGTCGGTCGATTGCATCTCCTCGATGACAGCGGCTGTGTTGTTTCCGCCGCAATATTTCAGAATGGGAACGCGGCCATTCACCACATCCTTGACGAGCTGCGTAATCTTATCCTTCTCCTCTTGGGTCAGACAAGGTGCCTCGGCGGTAGTGGCCAGAATGCAAAAGAAATCGGCCCCGTGGTTGAGCTGGTGCTCCACAAGACGCTTGAGCGATTTGTAGTCAACTTCTCCCTCGGGTGTGAACGGTGTGATGAGGGCTATACCTAATCCCTTAAAGATATTGCGTGCCATTATGAATGATTTTCAATAGTGAACCAAATGTGCGTATTCTTAACAAATGCTTTTGCAAAGATACGATTTTACTTTCATGTTGCAAAAGAAATGTAACAAAACCTTTCAATAATTGATTTTATTTGCTTCCGATATATAGGAATACCATGCCCAAGAGCACCAACGCAAGGTCGATGGCCTTGGCGCGAAGGTTCCGCTCGTGGAAAAACAGTCCGCCAAAAAGGAAGCTGACGATGACGCTTCCTCGGCGAATCATCGACACAATGGAAATCATGGCGCCGGGAAGGCTCAGGGCATAGAAGTAGGCGAAGTCGGCCGCGCTCAGGAAGAGGCTGATGCCGATGATGCTCCAGTCCCATCGGAAAGGAGTGGTGTGCTTATGGGTGGGCCACCACAGAATGGCCATCATCAGGCCCATCATGCCCATCTGGTAGAGGTTGTACCACGACTGCACGGCCATGCGGTCGATGCCCACTCCACCATTGGACGGATCGGTCATGAGATACTTGTCGTAGAGACCGCTGATGGCGCCGAGCACGGCTGCCAGAACAATGAATCCTATCCAACGGTTGTGCTCGAAGTCGATGCCTTCCTTCTTGCCCGAACGGCTCAACATGAAGAAGGAGCCGATGGCCAGCAATACACCGATCCATTGCCACACGTTGAGGCTCTCGCCAAACACCAATAGTGCGCCCACCAATACCATTACAGGACGGGTGGCGTTGATAGGACCCACAATGGTGAGGGGAAGGTGTTTCATGCCGAAATATCCGAAGATCCAGCTGGAGAGCACAATGAGGCTCTTCAGAATGATGTACTTATGGATTTCCCATCCGCCGCCGCCCACGTGGAAGATGGAGGTTTCGGGAAGGGCGCCCGTGGCGGAGAGGATGATGAAGGGCAGGAAGATGAGCGACGAAAACACCGTGTTGAGAAACAATACGGGGATGACGGCGTTGGAGAGTAGCGATTTCTTCTTAAACGAATCGTAGAAACCCAAAAGGGTTGCCGAAAGGAAGGCCAATAGTAACCACATGTCCTGAATACTATATATAATAGGTGTTAATAATCTACTTGCCAAAGGAACAGGCCGTTGGCAGGCATCGATTCGCCCGCGTCGGAGCGTGTACCGCCCTGGAGGATGCGGTCAAACTGCTCCAGGCTTATGCGCTTGCGTCCCACGTCGACCAAGGTGCCTACTACGGCGCGAACCATGTTGCGCAGGAAACGGTTGGCGGCAATCTCAAAGTAATAGCTGCTCTCGCCCGTCTTCACCCATTGGGCCGTGGTAACATCGCAGAGGGTGGTCTTCACGTCAGCGCCCGCCTTGCAAAACGCCTTGAAGTCGTCGACGGTAAGCAGTTGGGCCGCAGCTTGGTTCATCAAGTCGAAATCGAGCGGGTAATGCATCTCAACCGAGTAATGGCGCAGGAAGGGGTCACGCTTCGTGTGGATGAAATAGCGATAAACGCGACGGCGGGCCGAGAAGCGGGCGTGCATGTCGGCGCCCACGGCCTCTATCTTCTCGCAACTAATGTCGCGCGGAAGCACACGGCCGAGACGGTAGCAGAGCTGGGTGGTGTCGATGGGTTGCTCGCTGTCGAAGTGGCATACCATTTGGTGAGCATGCACACCGGCGTCTGTGCGGCCAGCGCCCACAACCTCTGTGGGGCGGCGCAGAAGAAGCGATAGGCCATCTTGCAATTTCTCTTGTACGGACATACCGTTGGGCTGTATCTGCCAGCCGTGGTAGGCGGTGCCGTCGAAACGAATCCAAACGAAGTATCTCATGTGTGACGTGAAATTTCGTGCAAAATTACAAAAAATACGTGTCAATAGCAAAAGAGGATGCGCCAATATCCATTCGCAAGACGTATTTCCATTCGCAAGACGTGTTTGGCAAGCCAACTTGTCATTGAGCGTCAAACCGCACATAGGCGCGGTCGTCGAACGAGCCGTTGCCAACCATCAGACCTTTGGTGGCTACAAACGAATGGATGCAGAAAGGATCGGTGGACAGTTGGTGGCGCAAAGCCTCTTCGCTCTCTTGGAGTGTGGGGCGAAGGTGGGGATAGCCGTCGGACGCCAACACCACTTCGTTGCACGATGGGCTAAGACGAATGGTTCGTACCCCTGGCATGAATATGGGGTAGCCATCGATAACGGCGTAGCTGGTGTTTTCGCCCGCCATGCTCTCGATGAGCGAAGGAATAATGGTGTCGCGGGCGTAGTCGTGCACAATGTGACCACCTTCTGTCATGCCGGGGTGGGCCTTGAGCATATTGGGGAACACCTCAGCACGGCGTCGGGCCAACATTTCTTCATAGGGCTTGTCGTTGGAGTAGGCGAGTCCATCCACCATGCATTGGCAGTCGCCTATCATCCATATCTCCTGGCGATGGCAACTGTAGACGATGGCGCTGGCGCACAACCGCTCATGGGGTGGCAACACGGTGGATGCGTCTTGGGAAGGGTATAGCGCATGGATAAAGGCCGTTACCTGCTCGCAAAACTGAGCGAGGGTTATGTGGGGCGAGACGTTTCGGATAAAATCGCTGATGGCCAACATGCAATAGCGACCGTTTTTCATGTCTGGATGAAACCGGTGGGGCGTTTTGCTGGTGCTTCCGTCGACGACGGCTATAAAGTGGGGCGTGACCACTATGCCGTCCTCGCAATCGTTCATCGTGTGTTTGCCTACAATCTGTTGTTCAATGATTTTCATACATTCAATGACCTGTTGTCTATCAAGCTGTCTATTGGGGCGAGCGCGCAAAGGGATCGTGCCAAGGCGCAGTTGAACCATTAGGCCGTAGGTTGCGCATTGGAGAGGGTCTTCTCCGCTATTTTCTTCTTCAACTCGCTGGAGCTCACGCCGTCAGTACGTCCCAACACGATATGCTCCTTTCCATGCTCCTCACACCATTTGATGGCGCGCTGGAAACCCTCGTGGCATTGGTCGGGGCCTGTGACAAAGACGTCGAAATCGACCTCCTTCACGATTTTGTCGACATCCGTGTAGCTTATCACTTCGTCAACATATCGGATGGCCTTGATCATATACATGCGGTCTTCGGTGGAATTGAGCACCTTAGCCGTAGGCTTGTATTTCAAGATGTAATTGCTGTCTTGGGCTGCAACAATCAGGTAATCGCCCAATCCCTTTGCCCGTCGATACAATTCCACGTGGCCCTTATGTAGCAGGTCGTAAACACCCACCGTAAGCACCTTCTTGTACCTACGCGGTTTCATGCTGGCCAATTGCACGTTCTTGGGAAGCGGAACGCCAGCCTTTTCGCAACGCGCCTTGAACTTTCGGAAATCTTTCTGACGGTGGTGGAGCAGCCATGCGTAATACAACGTGTCGGGCATGATGTCCTGCGAACGGGCAACCAACCACAGCTTCCATTTGGTTAGAAGGGCGGAGGAGTAAACCACCGTTTGTTTAGGGATGGTCCAATCGGCTCCATACTGGAACGTGAGATACTCATCGACCTCCGTTGGCACATTGAGCTTGATACCCTTGAAGTCCCACTTCACCGTGTTCTGAAGATATTTCTCGTGGATGAAGTCGGAACCACCGGTATGGCGCACATCGCTGCTGATCTTATGGAGCACAAACACTTTGATGTATTCGCCGTTGCGCTCCAGGTAAAACAGACCTCTCCGTTCGTAGCGGGCCAAATGGAAACCCACGTCCATGAGAAGCCAAAGAACGTCCTTGAAGCGTTCCTCGTCTTCCTTGAGGATGTAAATGTCAAACACGGGTTTCCAAGGCTGGAAATCGTCGTTGCGCACCACGCCGATGAGCGTGCCGAACGCAGGACCCCAGTTGATGTCGATCTTGTCGAGATAGAGGGCAAACACCCTTAGGTTCTCGAGCATCACCTTCTGGTTGATAACCTTGTTGTCGAAATGGAGGAAGCGATTCTCAAACTCCAAGAGTCCTTTTGATGTTTTAAGATGCGCCATAGGCCCAATTAGATGTTTATTTTGCTCATACCCCACGCATACACCTTGTCGATGTGGGGGCAAGATATGCCCTTCTCGTGAGCCAGTTTCCAAATATATTTAAGTCCGTAAGGGAAATCCTCGGTGAAGTAACGACTTGTGAAATCGGGTATCCAGCCCTCTTCGGTTTGCTTCATGGGGGAGGCAATGCCCTTGAAACTCTGGATGGACGATAGCTTGGCGGCCAACGATTTGGCGTCGTGGCTTTCGTAATAGTGGAGCGCCGTTGGCAGGAAATGGTCGGAAACGGGCAGCACCTTCAGGAGTTGGAAGAATTCCTCGTCCATCTTGATATAGAGGTCAGCGGCCTCCGTAGTCCATTCCTCGTAGAACAATATCATGCGGGGGAATGGTTTCCCCTCATGGGCTCCTCCAAACAGGGTGTAAAGACGTGACGTGTGTAGCAACGGATTGCTGTTGGTGAGGCTCGCTTCGTAGAAATTTTTCAGTATGTTGATCGGGCGCTCAAACCACTCGCCAAGCATCTGCGCAAAGGCTTCCTTCTCGCTATCCGACACGTGTTCGATGGCCACATTATGGGCTTGCTTGTGGCCAAGGAGATGGGCCGATTGGCCATACTCGTTTACACGCGAGATGAATGGCACGCGCTGGAATCCCCATAGGGGCTGGTCAGCACGGAGCACCTCGTGGGCCTCGAAGAAGAAGCCTGTGGAGGAAAAGACGCAACCCACGAAGGTGTGGGGCGATAGATGGGGCTTCAGCTTTTGAAGTTCGCTACGAATCAGAAAACCAGGAAGGCACAAAAGCACTACGTCCGACATGGGAATGACCTCTGCGGGGTTCGCGCTGACAATGTGCAATAGCGCATGAAGAAGCTCCTTCTCGGGCGTGTCGACGATGATTTCGTGTGCCCACTTCTCGGGGCGGTTCGTGAGGAGGTTCACCACAGCATGGTGTCGGGCTGCCAACCATCCCGCTACGACGTGGCCCAATGAGCCGCCTCCGCATATCGTTATTGTTTTCATCATGCCAATTCTTTTAGAGCTTGTATGAACCGTTCGTTGTCGGCGTGGTTGCGTATGGCAATGCGCATATACCTGTCGGGCTCTATGCCTTTCTTCGCTAAGCAAGCGCTTGCCAAGATGTTGAACCTTTTCAGCAGGATGGCGCATAGCTCCTTGGGCTTGTAAGGGGGAAGCACTTCCAGGAAGAAATAGTTGGCCTGCGAGGGCATGACGCGGAGGAATGGAATCTTTTGGAGCGCAACCTCAAAGTCGGCGCGGGCCTGGATGAACTGGTCGCAAGCTTTTTGGTAATCGGTACGGTACTTGGGGTAGATCTGCATGAAGAATTCGGCGAACGAATTGATGTTCCAAATGCTCACTTGCTTCTTCATCCTAGCGATTAGATCTGTGTCGGCGCTACAGAGTATGCCTAGGCGCAAGCCCGGCACGCCATAGCTCTTTGAGATCGACTTGAGCACGCACATGTGAGGGTACTTCTCCATCAACGAGTTGTCGAGGAAGGAGTTGTGGGCGTAACCCACGCTGAAATCCACAAAACTCTCATCAAGCACAAAGCGCATGCCACGCTCCTCGCACCATTGTGCCAATTGATGGACACCCTCCAACGGAATGAAATTGCCAGAGGGATTGTCGGGATTGATGAGAAGGAGGGTTTCGACAGGGTTCGCGCCAAAGAATTCGATCATGTCGGATGCGCCATAACGAAACGACTCGTCCTGCGGAACGAATGTTACCACTTGCTCAGCAGACAGGCGGTTGGGATATTCCTCAAACGTGGGGCGCACCACGCCTACCTTTCCATCGAGGTTCTCCGTTAGCGCCTTGATCAGTTCGGCGGCTCCATTTCCAGGAATGATGTATTCGGGCTTGATGCCCCAACACATGCTGGCCAACGCTGAGTTAACGGCCATGCCAGCGGGGTATTCTGACACTAGGGCGCGGAAATGCGCCTGCATCTCGTCGATAATGCCTGAGCGGTTAAAGTAGGGGTTTACCAGATAGCAGTAGTCTAACATATCTGGATAAATCCAAAAACCGCCATATCGACTATAATATTGCTTAAGGAGTTGTTCGTCCTCTGTCATTTTTTGATGGTTCTTTTGTTGAGAATGGAATTATCTATCACGACGTGTGTTGAGAATAGCCTGAACGATCACGACGCGGGGGCGTTATCGTTTCTTGGTTTTCTTCCCAAAACCACGGGGCTGGAAGTTGGGATTGAACGACTTGCGTTTCTTTTCGCGCTTGTCGGTTCGTTCCGGCGAACTGCCAATGGCCTTGGGGTCGTAGTGGGCACGACCATGGTAAGGCACGCCGTCGTAGAGCTTGCTGATGAGGTCGGGCCGACCAATGCGGCGCAACTCGCGCTCAATGGAAGCACGCTCCTCGGGCTTGTACCAGAAGAAGAACTGGCGCTGGGCCAACTTCTCGCGGGGCGTCTTGGCCGACGACACAGGCTCCAGGGTATAGGGATCGTAGCCGGTGTACCACGTCTCGGTGCTCACGGTCATTGGTGTAGGTGTGAAGTCCTGCACCTGTTCAAGGTGAAAATCGAGGTTCTTGGTCAGCACGGCCAGCTCGGCCATGTCCTCCTCTTTGCATCCTGGGTGTGAACTGATGAAGTAGGGGATGATCTGTTGGTTGAGCCCCTCCTCGCGGTTAATGCGGTCGAAGATGCGCTTGAAGTCGTAAAACTGACTGAATGATGGCTTGCGCATTAGGCGAAGCACGCGATCGGAGGTGTGCTCGGGGGCCACTTTCAGGCGTCCGCTCACATGGCGTGTAATGAGCTCGCGCGTGTATTGGCGAGCGGCCTCGTTCGATTTTTCGTCCTTGCTCTTGTGCAACAACAGGTCGTAACGCACGCCACTTCCAATGAAACTCTTTTTGATGCCTGGCAAGGCGTCGACAGCATGATAGATGTCGAGCAGCTTAGAGTGGTCGGTGACGAGGTTGGGGCAGATCTGTGGATTGATGCACGAAGGGCGGCGGCAACGCTCGCAGGCTTTCGGGTTGCGTCCATGCATGCCGTACATGTTGGCCGACGGACCGCCCAAGTCGGAGAGATAACCCTTGAAGTCGGGCATGGCGATAACCTGTTTCACCTCACGCAAGATGCTCTCCTTGGAGCGGCAAACCACAAACTTGCCTTGATGGGCCGATATGGTGCAGAAGGCGCAACCACCAAAACAACCGCGGTGCAGGTTGACGGAGAATTTAATCATCTCGTAAGCTGGGATGGTCTTGCCCTTGTATTTGGGATGGGGCATGCGTGTGTAAGGCAGGTCGAAGGCGGCGTCGAGCTCTTCGGTGGTCATGGGAGGATAGGGGGGATTGACGACGGCAAACTGATGATCAACACCCTGAATGAGTCGTTGGGCGTGCATCTTGTTGCTTTCTTCCTCAATATGCCTGAAGTTTTCGGCTTGTGCCTTCTTGTTGCGAAGACATTCCTCATGCGAATGGAGCACGATGTCGGTATCGCTGATGCCGCCAGGAATATCTTCTTTCTTAGCGAGATACACCGTTTGGGGAATGTCCTTGACATCTTTGATGCTACGGCCACTCTCCAGTTCCTGGCATAGTTGAAGCGTGTTCTTCTCGCCCATGCCATAGAGAATAATATCTGCGCCACTCTCACAAAGGATGCACTTCTTCAGTTTGTCTTCCCAATAGTCGTAGTGGGTGAGGCGGCGTAGGGATGCTTCGATGCCTCCGAGCACCACAGGAACATCGGGGAACAACTGTTTTAGGATTTTGGAATAGACGATTGAGGGATAGTCGGGGCGCATGCCATGCCGACCGTCGGGGGTGTAGGCGTCGTCGTGGCGCATCCGGCGGTTGGCGGTGTAGCGGTTGACCATAGAGTCCATGGCACCTGGCGAAACGGCAAAGAACAAGCGTGGCCGCCCCAACTTCTTGAAGTCGCGGTAGTCGCCATGCCAGTCGGGTTGTGGAACGATGGCCACTCGGTAGCCGTTGGCCTCAAGCATGCGTCCAATGACAGCTGCGCCAAACGACGGGTGGTCAACGTAGGCGTCGCCCGAGAAAAGGATGACGTCGAGTTGGCCCCACCCCCTTAGCTCACATTCCTTCTTCGTGGTGGGTAGGAAATCGGTCAGTTGATAGTTGCGCATGCCTTAATCGCTCACCTCTTGTGGATCCACTTCGTCTTGGTTAGCATGCTCACCCTTCCATTTCACATAGAGCAACACCAACTGATGCAGACCGAAAGCCTTCATGTTGTTATTGTAAATAACGTCGAGGCACAGGTCCAACAGATCCTTGTCGTTGCCCGTCTCGCTCTCGAGCATCGAGCGGACGTTGAATTTCAGCTTGTCGAGAACTGTCTCGTCGATAATACCATTGCTGTCGATCAAGTAGCGAAGAAGGGCGTACTTATCAATGGTTTGCAGGTGTTTCTCGGTCACCTCTATGCTGCGGGTGCCTGAATGGTTGGCTTGTATCTTCATGATGGAATGATTTGATATATGATATGTTGTTTGTTTACTGTAAAATATAGTTGAGTATGCCTTGCATCAGTTTGTTGCGCGTGGTGCGGTCGGTGATGCACTCGAAGGGGAAACCCATGACAAAAGCCTTGTAATCGGTGCCTGCGTAGGCTACGGCAGCCGACTGGCCGCTGCTATACTGCATGGCGCAGATGGCGTTGCCCTCTGGGCTGAGCACGTTGGTGTGGGTGGCTGCGTAATGGTATGGGTTGAGCGTTCGGTAGAAATCAAACTGCATGCCCAATCCGTTCACACCTGTCAGCGAGTCGGTTTTGACGGTTCCACCATAGCTGGCCTTCATGAATCGGCTGAGCCATGCTGCGTCGTCCTCTTGCATCATGTCCTCGCCAACGTAAGCGCCACTCACCAAGATGCGTCCTCCGCCTTGTGTGTAGGCGGCAATTCGTCGCTGCATCGACATAGGAAACGACTTATAGTACTTGACGGTGTTGGGGTCGTACTTCTCCAATCCCAAGATCAAGTCGACGGCTTGGTACTTCTCAAGTTTTACCTTGCCAGCCTCGATGGCCTCAGAGCTGCAACTGACAACGTTGTATTGCTTGGCTGAGGCGATGGCGTCGGTATGTGCAATGGTGTAATTGAAATCGTTGCCTGCTATGAAATGGCCGGCAAGTTCGTCGCCGCCATATCCCAATCCGCCAGGGCCTTCGTGCCCCATGCGCGAAACGTCGAAGCATTGTTGACGTCCATTCCAACCTGCGGTGAGGCCGTATGACACACCTGGGTCGCGGTCGATGTCGAATCCCTGTTGGTAGTTGTTGTCGACAACTGCTGGTGTTGCCAATCGGTGGAAACCATTGATGACAAGGATGGTTTTGCGTGCGTTCGGACAGCTGAAGGCTGATACGGTCTCAGACGGGAAGCTCTCTCCCCCTCGGTTGGCTGCCGTAACGCGGAAATGATAGGTCTCGCCAGGCTCAATGGTCATGACGGCGGAGGGGCCATTGACTTTTGTGCCGTTATCGAATCCACCGTGTCCGGTAGCCGTATAGATAATGTAATAGGTTGGGGTGGCTGTCGGCTCTTGCTCGTCGGGCTGAGCGCTCCACGACAGTTGCACTTGGTTTTTCGCTTTCAGTTCAACGGACACATTGCGTGGGGCCAAGGGCGCTATGATGGTCGAGCGGCCATGCATGCTGTTGATGTATCTAACAATGGTCTTGTACATCGAGCGCGCCAATGTGAACTTAACATTGGGATCTTGACCCAAAGCCATGTCGGGAAAATTTTGGTGCGACAAGGTCTCAATAATGGCTGATGGAACTTCGGGTAGGCGCGTTTCTGAGTAGTTGCGGTCCCAAAGGTAACGACGGTTCCAACGTTTGTACGCAAATGTCATGTCGCGTGTGATGCCTGAGAGAAGTTGCTCTGCAAACATCTTCGACGCTTGTCGGGTGACACCCGATGACAGACGCCCGTCGTTGAAATCGGTGGTGGCAATGGCCAGTGAGCCAACTATGTCCTTGCCGTTGGGTGCATAACCAGCGTCGCTATGAATGGCCAACGACAACTCGATGGGTACTTTCTTGCCGTCGAGCGTGGGCACATAGACAGACCCTCCCGCCAACCAGTTGGTCATCTTCGAGCGTGTGTTGATGTCGTCGGAATAGTCGTCGTCGCCACCTCGGGCACCATAGGTGGTGTAAGGGGCGCCCGCCCACTGGGCATAATAGCGTGCTCCCTCCAAGCAACGGGGGTAATGGCTGATGGCGCCACCGCGTTCAATGTTGCCCATGCCGCCTCCAAAGCGCACGGCATCGGCTGTTACGATGCCTTTCATGCGGCTTTGGTTGGTCAGCATGACACAGTTGTACACGTTGTCGCCCTTGTCGAAATCGAAGGTGCCGAGGTAAACCCAGGTGCCGCCTCCCATCTGTTGGTTTACGCGAAACTCGGTAGCCTGTCCTTTGTGGAACACGGTATAGTGCGCGTCGTCAACGCTATTGGGAAGGGATTGGTAACTTACGTAAATGGCGTAACGGCCTTCTTTGGCGAAATGGGGCTGGTATTTGACGAACGCCTTGTCGCTTTTCTTGCTGGCTTTCATCATTCGAGCCGTACCTGCCAAGAAGGGATTCTCATGGTCTACATAGTGTCCGCTATGCGCCTTAAATCCTTCATGTGGGGCTGTTAGCCAACTTCCGCTTTCAGCATATTCCTTGTATTGGCTGTCAGAGGAGTTGAGGCCACCATCGTTGTCGACGATATACTCATCGGTTTGCCAGTCGCGTTCACGTGGAGTGAACACCACAGCTCCTGCATTCTCGAGCATGGGGATGAGGAATGGCACCACGATGGTTTGAGTGAACAGGTCTTCTGTGGTGCCAAAAAGATTGGGCCTTTGCCATTTCCAAAAGCCTTTTTTGTTGTCGTAATACCTACCGTGTGAGGCCCATAGACTGATGTGACGGTCGTAAAGACCGTGTGTGATGTCGATGGGGCGTGATGCGTTGTCCACCCAAGGCCGTCCGTTATAATTGATCTTGCCCCACAAGGCTTGCGAACCGTCGCGTTTTGACTTGTGACTGGGTACGTAATCCTCCACAAGCATGCCATTGCTGACAATTTGTATGCGGTATTTGCTATAAGGTTTGGGTAGCGCCTTCTTGACTTTTCGGTAGATCTGGCCCACTTGTTTGTCGGTGAAGTCTTGTTGGGCAAAGTGTTCGTCGGTGGTGATCGTAACCAGTTGGTTGCGGTCATCCACCGAAAAACTCTTCATTCGAGGCTGTTGTGTAAACCAAGAACCTTTCGCATGATAATTGAGGAAATACTCGTTTAGCGAACGATTCGCTTTTTCCTTCTGCGTAAGGCCTTGCGCTACGACACTTGTCGAAAGCGCAAACAGACATGCACAACCAATAAGCAGGCCTTTTCCTAAAGTCATATTAGAATCAAATTTGTACCCGGCTTACACTTCTCCGATGGAGAAATTTTCGGGTTTCTTGCCTTTGAAGTCTTTGAAGTAGAGCTTAATATGGCGCATGTCCTTCTCCAAATCTCCTGACGGCATGATGCTTTCAGTACAATTAATGAGTTTCTTCTCGTAGTCGACTCCGTAGAGCAAGATTGGAATTTGCGCCTTCAGGGCTATAAAATAAAACCCTTTCTTCCAATCAGGATTGAGTGATCGTGTGCCTTCGGGTGTGATGCACAGTCCGAATTGTTGGCGTGTCTTCGCCTCTTCGGCCAAGTGGTCGGTCATGCTGGTGTGCTTCGAGCGAAACACGGGGATGCCTCCCATGCGGCGAAAGATGGGGCCTAATGGCCAGAAGAACCACTCTTTCTTCATCAGGAAATTGGTGTGCATGCCTTCGGTGCGCATGTACAGTTGCCCAATCAAGAAGTCCCAGTTGCTGGTGTGAGGCGCCAAGCAGATGATATACTTGTTCGGATGTGCTACAGTAACGTTCTTTTTCCAGCCCAATTGCTTATATAAAAGCCAATGGCAGAACTTTCTCATGATCATTCGGACGCTATGTTTATGCTAAAGTTCCAATCTGGTCGATAATCTCGTTGATCCGCTGGTTGAAGTCAGAGATGAGCTGACGGTAATACTCGCGTGCCGTCATGCCGGGCTCAGGATGAGAAACGCGCTTCACAAAGTCGTTCCTTGTGACGATGATGGACGAGAGGAGGTTGTTGACGGCTTCCTCGTTGTTAGCTGTTCCATACAGTGATGCTGCTACACCCTCTGCGAACAAATCGCTGCAAACGTAGTTGATGGTCTGCTTTAAATCTCTTTTCTTTGCCATGGTTTGAAATTGTTTTTTGGTTGATAGGCGGGCATAGGCCATGGGAGCTTGCCCGACACAGTTTCTTGAAATCCAAGTCCAAAGATAAGTAAAATTGCGGAAATGCAAGCAGAAGTTCTAAAAAATCTTTTAAAAAAGACTTTTCTTTCTCTTTTCTTTCCATATATCAAGGAAAAAACGTAAATTTGCAACAAATCTGACGTATTAATTAATTAGAAGAACAGAAAATGAAAAAGAGTCTTTTGCAGAAGGCCCGTGCTCTTTATCAGCCGAAGCTGCCTAAAGGTCTGCAGGGTGCCATTAAGGTGAAGGAAGGTGATCCGACACAAAGCGTGGGTGATCAGGATGAAATCAAGAAGTTATTCCCCAACACTTACGGTATGCCTCTCATCGAGTTTGTACCTGGCGACAAGTCTGCCGACAGCGCTGTTAATGTTGGTGTTATTCTCTCAGGTGGCCAGGCTCCTGGTGGTCACAATGTGATTTGCGGTATCTTCGATGCCGTGAAGAAGATGAACCCTGCCAACAAGGTGTACGGTTTCTTGATGGGTCCCGGCGGTTTGGTGGACCACAACTACATCGAGCTCACTTCTGAGTTCGTTGACGACTATCGTAACACTGGTGGCTTCGATATGATCGGTTCTGGCCGTACGAAGCTTGAGGAAGTTGGTCAGTTTGAGAAGGGTATCGAGATTCTTCGCGAGCTCGATATCAAGGCTGTCGTAATTATCGGTGGTGACGACTCTAATACTAACGCTTGCGTGTTGGCTGAGTACTATGCTGCTAAGAATTACGGCGTACAGGTTATCGGTTGCCCGAAGACCATTGATGGTGACTTAAAGAACGACCAGATCGAGACAAGCTTTGGTTTCGACACCGCTACAAAGGTTTACGCTGAGCTCATTGGTAACATCGAGCGCGACGCCAACTCTGCCCGCAAGTATTGGCACTTCATTAAGCTCATGGGCCGTTCGGCTTCGCACATCGCCCTTGAGTGCGCTCTCCAGACCCAGCCTAACATCTGCATCGTCTCTGAGGAGGTTGAGGCCAAGGACATGACGCTCAATCAGATTGTTGAGCAGATTGCCTCTGCTGTTGCTCAGCGTGCTGAGGATGGCAACAACTTCGGTGTGGTGCTCATTCCTGAGGGCCTTATCGAGTTTATACCTGCAATCGGTCGTCTCATCGACGAGCTCAACGACTTGCTCGCCGCTCACGGTTCAGACTATAAGGATCTTGACAAGGACGCCCAGCGTGCTTACATCCTCGCTCACCTGAGCAAGGAGAACGCAGAGACTTTCGCTACTCTTCCTGAGGATGTAGCTCGTCAGCTTTCTCTCGATCGCGACCCTCACGGAAATGTGCAGGTGTCTCTCATTGAGACCGAGAAGCTTCTGTCTGACATGGTTGCCGCTAAGCTCGCTGAGTGGAAGAAGGAAGGCAAGTATGTGGGTCATTTCGCTGCCCAGCACCACTTCTTCGGTTACGAGGGACGTTGTGCCGCTCCTTCTAACTTCGACGCTGACTATTGCTATGCTCTCGGTGTGAGCGCTGCTAACCTCATTGCCAATGGCAAGACGGGTTACATGGCCATCGTTAAGAACCTGTCGGCACCCACGGATGAGTGGAAGGCCGGAGGTGTGCCTATCACAATGATGATGAACATGGAGCGTCGTAATGGTGAGATGAAGCCTGTTATCCGCAAGGCTCTTGTTGAGCTCGATGGTGCTCCTTTCAAGAAGTTCTGCCAGTGTCGTGAGGAGTGGTCACGTGAAACTTGCTTCGTTTATCCTGGTCCTATCCAGTACTGGGGTCCTGCAGAGGTTTGCGACCGCGACACACGTACTCTCTCTCTCGAGAACGCTGCTAAGAACAAGTAATTATCAGGTGCTTGCACCTTGTTAACTATTTGTATAAAAAGAATAAAAGGGGCATTCCTCTCGCTTAAGGGCTGTGTGGGAATGCCCCCTTTTCTAACCGATGGAGACCGCAGTTTACGTTCAGGTTATGAAACCTAACAGTTGTGGTCAAGAGAGCAGAAGGCTTGGCTTGTTCATCAATGATGGCAAACTGCCATTGTGATGTGTGGCTGAATATGCCTTGCATTCTTTGTTAACGCTCCTTCGGTTGGTGATAAGTCAAAGCTCAACCTATGTCAACCAAAACACCCACACGCTCCAGATACCAGACGACCCGCCGCAAGCCAACGACTTACCGTCGTTCACATGGTTGGGGACTGTTGTCATTGCTGCCTTTCATGAAGAAAGGTAGGCGTTGGCCTTGGCTTCTTGGAGGTATTGGAATCTTGGTTCTTTACGTTTGGGCGTTTTATTATTTCTTTGTGGGTCCCACGGGTTTCCGGTGGCGCGCGCTTTATGGCGACGCCAAATATCCGGCAGGCTATGAGATACACGGTATCGACATTTCCCATTATCAAGGCACCATCAATTGGAACCGTTTGCGCTATAGCGCCATGGTTGATGGTTGTCCGATTCGTTTCATCATCATTAAGGCAACGGAGGGCTCCTCGCGCGTTGACGAGAATTTCTCCGATAATTTTGACAATGCCCGCGAGTATGGTTTCATTCGTGGCGCCTACCATTTTTGGAGCAATAAGTCGTCGGCTCGCGATCAGGCTTATTACTTCTTAAGCAAGGTCCATTTGGAGGAGGGCGATCTTCCGCCCGTGCTCGACATTGAGCATATGCCTCAAGGCAAGAGCGTTGAAGATTTTCAGATGGATGTGTTGACGTGGCTACACATCGTTGAAGATAAGTATCACGTGAAGCCAATCATTTACACCTATTATAAATTTAAGGAACGTTACCTTAGCACCTCTGTCTTTGATGGCTACCCCTATTGGATAGCGCATTATTATGTCGATAAGGTTGAGTATAAGGGGAAATGGAAATTCTGGCAGCATACCGATGCGGGCCAGTTGCCTGGCATCAAAGGGAATGTTGACTTGAACATTTACAATGGTTCCTACTATGACCTTATGCAGTTGACCATAGGAGGCTCTGACGAGATGACCACCGATGAGTGACGTTCTTGCCAGTCATAGAATCCCTAACTTTATTTTTCGGTAAGGGGGCTTGAAGGCTAATCCGTATAACCTTTCTTATGGCAAGGTGTTTTGCTTTGGGTGAAACCCTGGTGCGTGATGCTTTCCATACGATTGCTGCAACTTGCTCTTTCTGTGTCGTGATGCCTATTTAGGGGCGATTGAGCATAGGCATAGGAAATGGGCAAAATAAAACCCCAATCGAACGAACGATTGGGGTAGAAAGGGTAGTATGTGTTCTTTGATTATTCCAAAATCTTAGTCATCGACATGGCTGAAATGAGACCGTCTGGGTTCACGGTTGCCGAGATACGGTATTTTGCGTGCTTTTCCTTGCTGTCGTCAGTTCTGTCTATGTCTTGAAGGGCAGAGAATTTGACGGTGTATTCGTATTCCTCATCGCCCACTTCCTTCTTGTCGATTTCGTAGTCGTTGTTTAAACGCCAGGTCATGCGTGTAATGTCATCCTTGTAAATCTTGTGCATGAACGTCACAACGTCGGCCTTGATGGCGTCGGGCTTACCCAGGAAGTTGGTAAGGATCGGAGCCACCGAGGCTTGCAAATCGCCTTCGCTCTTGGCGTTGATGGCTTGGAAGAAATGGCGGAATACCGAGACGATCATTGTCTTCTCGTTGGGTTGCACCGTGTTGGCTTTCAGCGACTTGATAGCTGTCTGCGCCTCGTCCACATGTTCGCCTTCGTCGTGTGCGTTGAGATAGGCTTGAAGTGCCTCCAAGGTGTTTTTACTGCTTGCGTCGGCCCAGTCGATTGAGTCGATCTTGTGCATGGCTTCCGCCTTGTGCTCCGTATGGGGATGCTTGGCCAAGTAGTCCTCCAGTGCTGCCTTTGTACCGCTTACCACAGCGTTGGTCCATTCCACATCTTGCTTTTTCAACTCCTCCAACCGTTCGGTTACGGCTTGGATGTGCTCTGCAGGAGCGTCGAGGTTGCTGTCGAGATAGGTCTGTAACACCAATGGGTCATCGCTCTTCATGGCAAATTCGTATGATTCCATCTCTTTGTTGCTCTTGGCATTGCTGTAGAAATAGAAGCAAACGCCGCAGATGGCAAGGGCGATGACAAACGCTACGATGAGTGGGCCGTGATTTTTTTTCTTGGCCTGATTGGCCGTTTCGTTTTGGCTCTTTTGAGGTTTGACGGGCGGTGGGGTGGGCTGCCTATTCGTTGCAGGTTGGCCATTGGGCTTTGTGGTAGTAGCCTGGGCGTTTGGCGAAACGATCTGGCCGCCATTTCCTTGGCTTGCTGCCTGACGTGTATTGGTGCCTTGTGCTGCTTGTCCGCTTGAACGTGTCAAGTGGTGGCAGTTGGGGCACATTTCCTGGTCGCGGAAATAGATTTCCCCACATTGGGGGCATTTCATGATTTTTCCTGCGATTTCCACTCCGCAGTTGGGGCAAACCGGAGCTTTGTCGCTGATTTGTCGTCCACACTCTGGACATTTAATGATAGCCATATCTTATGATGTGATGATTTTCGTTGGTTAATGGGTGAGGGTGTGTGTTGTGCAGCGTTATCTATGTCTGAATCTGATTTCTCTCAATCGGTGGTTGCCCATGAATCGGCTTTTGTCCACATATCCGTTGATGCCGTTGAGATGTCCTTTACCCGTGTATTGCCACAGTATGAAGTCGAGGTCGTCTTTCAACACAGGCTCTCGTGCGGTGTATTGGGCAATCATCACCTTGTAGTCGCCCAAGAGCCCCAACAGGTTGTTGTCGTAGAAATTGGCACCCGTGTAGAGCAATGGCTTTTGCTTGTAAGCCTTTTCCACGAGATCAAGGAAGATAAACAACGAGTCTCTGAAAGCCTCTTGGCTCAATCCGCTTCGCGTCTCAATGTCGATCATAGGCAACAAATCCTGGTCTCCAGGCCTGCATTGGGTCATGAAGTTCTCAAGTTGCGTTTGTTGCGCAATCTTTGGGCGGTAGAAATGGTACGAGCCCACTTTCAGCCCGTACTTGTGCGCCAAGTCGATGTTTTGCTTGTACTTGCTGTCGATATTGTCGCCTCCTTCCGTGGCTTTCAGGTAGACGTATGCCATTTTGCTTTCGCCCACCGTTTCCCAGAATACTGAGCCTTGGTAGTGGCTTATGTCGATTCCGTGGATGTGGCTGCATGTGTCTTCGCACTCCGTGTATCTGCTTTGCGCATGGAGTGAGGAGAATGCCAACAAACTAATCAATAATGTGATGATTCGGTTCATACTGCAAAGTTACTGAAAAGATTTAAGAACGGCTCGTCCCTATTTGTAAAAAGATACAAAAAAGAGGGTGTGTCATAATTGACTATGGTCATTTATGGTGCACCCTCCTTCTG
>ERZ1026888.33-NODE-33-length-78643-cov-29.165738_pt1 | contig 78643 bp, 66 predicted proteins | sample MGYA00380174_ERZ1026888 | MGnify/ENA primary metagenome ERZ1026888 (study PRJEB33269, sample SAMEA4719810) | human gut metagenome | biome: human-associated habitat; feature: organic feature; material: feces | place: Cameroon | collected 2013-10 ...
CACAGCAGATGAGATAATGGGGGATTTTGGAGGCGTGCTCAAGAATCAGAGCATCGGTGTCGCCTCTGCCGATGGCAAGGCTTATATCCATACGGCGGGCAAGGTGCATGATGCCAGCCAGTTGTGGGGCAACCTGCCGATCCTAAGCTCAAGGACATGGGCATTCTCGCCAGCACCGACCCTGTGGCTCTCGACCAAGCTTGCCTCGACTTCGTGTTCAATCACAAGGCTCAGCCAGGCGATCAACCTCAAGCAATACGACCAGCGTTTTGCGAGATGCGACAAGCCTATTGTGAAAGTGGGTGTCAACTTTGATGCCAAGAAGGGTAATATTGAGGATTGGTCGATAGAGTAAGCGTTTTTTATTTTATGTGTACTTTATATCTCACCGCTGATGCGGAGTTTCTCGACATCTTCGCTCATCTCGACAACATCACCGATGCAAAGTACATGATCAACAATGGTTACGAGATGCCAGGCTTTACGGCAATGTGTGGTGTGAAAGTAAGATTCTAAAACATTCTTGACCTAAATATAACAAACCCTCCACGAAATGCTTTCGGGCAAGACTTGGAGGGTTCTTTTTGTTTTCGGAAAGGCTAAGGGAAGTTAGACGAAATGTATAAATATACGCATTTTAGCTTGCAAATTGTAAGTTGCCGGCGATTTTTGTAAAATAATTGAAGAAATATTCGTGCATATCTGAAATAATTAGTAATTTTGTAGCCGAAAAAGAGAGAAATTTATAAATCGAAAGAGAGAATATATTAATTTAATATTTATATTTATGAAGATGCGACATCTACATTCTGCAGAAATTTGCCGTGCGGCAGGTTCCGTAGCCAACAGAATGCTGTTGCTTTGTATGTTGGGCATTGCGATGCCACAAGCAACCTTTGCAGCGGTCAATTCTGTTGAACAAAGAGCGTCAGTCTCTGGTGTCATTATTGATGCCAATACTCAGGAGACTATTGTTGGCGCAAGTGTTTTGGTTAAAGGCACAACCACTGGTGCAGTTACCGATATTGACGGTAAGTTCACCATGGCAGTGGATAAGCTACCGGTGACCCTTGTTGTTACCTATGTAGGTTATCAGAAAAAGGAAGTGAAGGTTTCTTCTCAGGGACAGACTACCATTACGCTATCTGAGGATAGCCAGATGATGGATGAGGTCATCGTCACCGGTTATGGTACTTTCAAGAAATCGGCGTATGCTGGTTCTGCTGCCAATGTGAAGGCGGACAAGATAGCCGATGTTCCTACCGTTTCTTTCCAGGATATGTTGCAAGGTAATGCCACGGGTGTGCAGTTCTCTGCTGCTTCAGGACAGCCTGGTGCTTCTTCCAACGTGAGCATCCGTGGTATGGGTTCCATCAATGCCAGCAACACTCCTCTTTATGTAATCGATGGTGTGCCTGTGATGAGTGGTTCCATCAACTCAATCGATTCTGATGCAGGACTTGACATTATGTCCACTCTTAATACCAACGACATCGCCAGCATCACCGTTATCAAGGATGCAGCGGCAGCTTCCCTCTATGGTTCTCGTGCCGCCAATGGTGTCATCATCATCACCACCAAGCAAGGACAGCAGGGTAAGCCAAAGGTTTCTTTGCAGGCAGACTGGGGTTTCTCAGACTTTGCTATGGAGTACCGCCCGGTGATGAGTGGTCAGCAGCGTCGTGACTATATCTATAATGGTCTTTACATCGGACAGATTCGTGATGGTGAGAGCGAGGAGGTAGCCAAGGCTTATGCCGATGAGAACATCGATGACTATGCTCCAGTGCCATGGTGTGGCTTCGTCGATTGGGATGATGTCCTTTTCAAGAAAGGCAGTCACCAGCAGTATGAGGCTTCCCTCTCTGGCGGTACCGATAAGTTCAAGTATTATTCTTCTATCGCTTATCTCAAGCAGGAAGGTATCACGCAGCGTTCAGGATTGGAGCGTCTGACAGGTCGATTGAACGTGGAATACAAGGCTACCAACAAGTTGACCATGGGTGCCAACGTCTTGTTCTCCAACGTCAACCAAGATGTATATAGTGAGGGATTCACCTATACTTCTCCATTCTATTCTTCGAGAAGTGCCGTGACTCCATCCGACCCAGTCTATAATGAGGATGGCACATGGAACCGTTCCCTCATCCGTATTGGCGACCGTAACCCAGCTCTCGCCAATGCCTATGATAGTCAGCGAGAGTATGTAACTCGTACTTTCAATACCGTATATGGTCAGTATGAATTCATCAAGGACTTGAAGTTCAAGAGTACTTTCAGCTACGACTATATCACCACCAAAGGTAAAGACTGGGCTGACCCTCGTACTTCGAATGGTGAGGACATCAATGGTGGAATGGAGAAGAAATACTATGAGCGTCGCAAAATGGTATGGGGCAACCAGTTGTCTTATGCCAAGACCTTTGCTGAGGTTCATCATCTTGATGGATTGTTAGGCTATGAGATTGACGACCAGTATCGTGATTATCTCTCTGGATATGCCACCAACTTCGCCACTTCCGACAAAAATGATATTTCCAATGGTAAGAAGACGGAATCTGTAAGTGGAAGCAATACTCGTACTCGTATGGTTTCTTACATCGGTCGTGTGAACTATGATTACGACAACAAGTACTTCTTGGGTGCCAGCTATCGTGTGGATGGCAGCTCTCGTTTGGAGCGCAGTCATCGTTGGGGTAACTTCTGGTCTGTATCAGGAGCATGGCGTATCATCGAGGAAGACTTCATGAAGCCTACCAACAAGTGGCTCACCGACTTGAAGCTTCGTGCCTCTTACGGTGTGAATGGTACTTTGCCTTCCGACTATTACGGTTATATGGCATTGAGTAGCTTGGGCAGTGGTTACAATGAGCAACCAGCCATCATCATTTCGCAGCTTGCCAACGCCAACTTGAAGTGGGAGACCAACTACAACCTCAACTTGGGTCTTGACTTCGCACTCTTCGACCGTGTCAACGTCACTTTGGAGTACTATCTCCGCAACACCAAGAACCTCTTGATGGATAGTCCTGTGTCAATGACAACAGGTTTCAGCTCTTATCTGATGAACGTGGGACAGTTGAGAAACCAAGGTGTCGAGTTGGAAATCAATTCTACCAATATCAAGAACAAGAACTTTGAGTGGAAGACCACTTTCAACTTGTCTCATAATACCAATAAGGTAGTCAACTTGGATGGTGACCAGACTGAGATCATCAGTGGAACACAGATTCACAAGATTGGTCATTCCTATCGTACATTCTATATGATAGAGTTTGCGGGAATCAATCCTGAGAATGGTAATCCACAGTTCTATACCAACGACCTCTTGGAGGACGGAACTTATAGCAAGGAAATCACTGAGAATGCCACCAAGGCAAAGTCTATCATGCTCGATAAGCATGCTGAGCCAAACATCACGGGTGGTCTCTACAATAGTTTCCGCTACAAGTGGTTTGACTTGAGCTTCCTCTTCAACTATCAGTTTGGTGGTTATTCTTATGATACTTGGGCTCAGAAGACGGAGCATGGTGGTTATGATATGGAGGCCAATATTCCTACCTATTATGCAGATAGCTGGAAGAACCCTGGTGACATCACCAAGTATGAGTGTTTCTACGACAAGAGTTCGAGCGTGGCAATGCACAAGATTACCAATAGTCGCCGCTTGCACAGCACCGACTATTTCCGTCTGAAGACCCTGACTTTTGGCTTCACCTTGCCAAAGCAGTGGACATCAGCCATCGGAATCAGCAATGCTCGTCTCTATATGTCAGCCAACAATCTCTTGACATGGGCGGCTTGGGATTATTACGATCCAGAGTCTGTGGTTAACGGAAGTGCTACTCAGTCAACACCTCCACTCAAGACCGTGACTTTCGGTTTGAACTTAAACTTCTAAATGATGATACATTATGAATAAGATATATAAATATATAATGATGGGAGCCATGGTCGTAAGCTTGTCTTCTTGCGGCAATGACTGGCTCGACTTGGAGCCATCCACATCCGTACCCACCAAGGTGGAGACCTTGGGCGAGGTTGATGCCACATTGAATGGTATCTATAGCAGCATGCAGGCATCCAATGCCTATTCCGGCCGTTTGGTGTATTATGGTGATGTGACTGCTGACGATATGCAGGCTGTCAGCTCCACCAAGCGTACTGCCTCTGCTTATCTCTATGGTTTTACCAAGAGCAATGTGCCTTCTTCTTATTGGTCAACTCCATATAGCATTATCCAAAACTGTAATGTGATTTTGGCAAACATCGACAATATCGCTGCTACAGATGAGGATTTGGAGGCAAAGAAGGAAGACTACAAGGGACAGGCTTTGGCGATTCGTGGTATGGCTCTCTTCGATTTGACCAAACTCTTCGGCTATCCTTACACTCATGATAATGGCGCCTCTCTCGGTGCAAGCATCGTGACAGCTGTCGTGGACAAGAGCTATATGCCTCAGCGCAGTACTGTGGCTCAATGCTATGACCAGATCTTGGAAGACTTGGAGACTAGCGTAGAATTGCTTGGTGAGGAATTCAACAAGGGCAAAATCAACAAGTGGGCTGCCTTGACCCTCCTGAGCCGTGTCTATCTTTATCATGGTGACAACCAAAAGGCACTGGATGCAGCGGAGAAAGCCATCAAGGGTGCTGAGAAGAATGGTTATCAGTTGTGGAGCAATGCTGAGTATGCTAATGCTTGGGCTAATGACGTGAGTGCTGCTTCCACCAACAAGGGCGAGGTACTCTTCGAGATTATCAACTTGACTACCGATTCTCCTGGTAAGGAAAGCCTTGGTTATCTTTATTCTCCTAGTGGCTATGCCGATGCTTGTGTCACAGCTTCTTTCTACAATGAGTTGAGCAAGGATCCTAATGATGTGCGCTTGAAGGTCATCAATGTGGCAGAGAAGAAGCAATACTCTTCTTCTTCCATCTATGGCCGTGGCTATGTCAATAAGTATCAGCCACAGCAAGGCGAGAATGTGGAGGATGCCAACATCCCATTGATTCGTTTGTCGGAGGCATATCTCAATGCTGCTGAGGCTGCTGCGAAGTTGACTGCTGATGGCAATGACCACAATGCAGATGCCGTGAAGTATCTCAATGCCATCGTCAATCGTGCTAATCCTGCTAAGACGGTGGATGCTAACGAGACGGTGACTGTGGACGAGGTGCTGGAGGAACGTCGCAAGGAATTGGTAGGTGAGGGACATCGCATGTTCGACTTGCTGAGAAACGGAAAGGCTATCGAGCGCAAAAGCGAAACCAACAGCAAACTGAGCAAGACCAAGCATTCTTGCAGCAAGGAGTTCATGACCATCGCCAAGGGACAAGACAATTTCTACAAGATTGTTCTTCCTATCCCAACAGCCGAGCGTAACGTGAGCCACTTGACCAATAATCCTGGTTACGGAGAATAAGTGAAAGAAATACATATTTGATGAAGAACAATATGAAACTTATCCAAAAGTTTTTGATGATAGTAATGGTGATGCTGGCATGGTCTAGCATCACCATTTCAGCAAAGGGAGATAAGGTGGACGACAATCATCTCTCTTGCGATGGTCCTTACGTGATTTATCTGCCAGATGGAGGCGTAAGAGTAGTGAGCGTGACAGTGGCGGGAGAGGTGAAGGACACCACTTATGCCTCTTTGCCTGACAATTTTACGCTTCATGTAACCGACCATGAAGGCAATTATCCTTTCGATGTATGCCTTCATCCTGTGGTTCGCCAAGAGTGGAAGCAGAGTCAAGCGAAGAAGACCTTTGTGATGTCTGATCCCCATGGGCGCCTCAATTTGGTTATCAGCCTTTTGCAAGCAAATGGTGTTATTGATAGTCAGTTGAGATGGTCGTATGGCGATAATCAGTTGGTGGTCATCGGTGACATTTTTGATAGAGGCTATGACGTGCCACAGATATTCTGGTTGTTCTACAAGTTGGAGGCTGAGGCTGCGGAATGTGGCGGTCGAGTATCTGTGATGCTGGGCAACCATGAGCCGATGGAGTTGGCAGGCGATATGCGCTATGCCAAGCCTAAGTACAAGTTGTTGGCAGAGAAGTTGGGCATGTCTTATCGACACCTATTCTTTCCGAATACAGAGTTGGGCAAGTGGCTGGGCACTCGCAATGCCATGCAGGTGATAGGTCGTAACCTCTTTGTTCACGCCGGTATCAGCCGTGATTTTTATGAGCGCAATCTTTCGATTCCTGTGGTCAACGATACGATCAGCAGTGTGCTTTTCAAGAAGAGCAAGCAGCGTAAGGCTCAGTCGGAATTTTGCAAGTTCCTCTATGGCAATCGTGGTCCTATCTGGTATAGAGGCTTGGTGTTGAAGACTAAGAAGTGGTCGCCATTGCCTAGTGACTCCCTCGATATGGTGCTTCAACGGTACGATGTGGATAGAATCTACGTAGGTCATACGATATTCAAGGACATCAAGAAGTTCTATAAGGGCAAGGTGATAGCCGTGAATGTTGATAATCTCGAAAATTTCAATCACCATCGAGGCAGAGCTGTCTTGATAGAAGACGACAAGGTTTATGTGGTCGGTGATAAGGGAATCAAGCGACAGATTGTCAAATAATAGATGATATTTAAAGATATTGATAAAAGGTACTCTTATAGCAAACCCTCCAAGAAATGCTCTCGTGCATCTCTTGGAGGGTTCTTTTTGTTTTCTTATAATCCTCTAGCCTTCAGGAAGCCTGAAGCATCTGGGCTCTTCATGCCTGTGAAGTCGGTAAAGATTTCCATCTGGTCCTTGGTGTTGCCTCGGCTCAGTATCTTGTCACGGAATGCCTGGCCTACGGCTGGATCCAAGGCTCCATGCTTGGCGAAGTAATCAGCGATGTTCACAGCGAGCACCTCTGTCCAGAGATAACTGTAGTAGCCTGCTGCATAGCCGCCACCCCATACATGGTTGAAATAAGAGGTGGAGTAGCGAGGTGGAATCTGAGAGTTGAGCAAACCGATGTTGTGCAACTCCTCCTTCTCGAAAGCTCCCGCCATATAGGGGGAAGGTACTTGCTCAGCAGAGATATGATGCCAAGCGAGGTCGAGACAGGTGGCTGCCAAGTTCTCGCCCAAGGAATATGCTGGTTGGAAACTGATGCTCTTCAGCATACGTTCCTTCAGTTCGGTTGGCATTGGCTTGCCAGTCTCAGTATGGCGAGCGTAATGGTCGAATATCTCAGGGATGCTGGCAAACGACTCGTTAAACTGGGATGGCATTTCCACGAAGTCACGAGCTACGGCTGTGCCTGAGAGGGTGTTGTACTTGCACTTCGACAAGATGCCGTGGAGAGCATGACCGAACTCATGGAACATGGTGGTCGCCTCATCCCAAGTCACCAAGGAAGGTTGACCTTCCGGAGCCTTGGCAAAGTTGCATACATTATATATAATAGGCAACTGATGGCGCTGCTCGCTCTGTTTGGCGAAGCTGCTCATCCATGCACCGCCTCGCTTGGTAGGACGACGGAAATAGTCGCTATAGAAGAGGGCAAGCGGCTTGCCATTCTTGTCGGAAACCTCAAATACCTTCATGTCTGGGTGATAGGTTGGGATGTCCTTGCGCTCCTTGAAGTTGAGTCCATATACACGATGGGCAGCATAGAACACGCCGTTCACCTGGATGCTGTCGATATTGAAGTAAGGCTTCACCTCGTCGTCGGTGATGTTGAGCATCTCCTTCTTCATCTTGGCTGAATAGTAGAAGCGGTCGTATGGCTGAAGTTTGAAGTCCTTGCCTTCGGTCTTCTGTGCATATTCCTCTATCGCCTTGGTCTCTGCATCAGCCTTTGGCGCATATTCCTTGATGAGTTGCTTCAAGAAGTTATATACGTTGTCGGATGTCTTTGCCATCGTCTTCTCCAAGGAGTAGTCGGCGTAGGTGTCGTACCCCATCAACTTGCCTTTCTCTGCACGCAACTTGGCGATTTCTGTTACGATAGGGAAGGTATTGAAGTCTGGGTTGGTACCATCGGCACGGTGGATGGAAGCCTCATACACTCGGCGGCGAGTCTCACGATTGGCGAGGGTTGTGAGGATAGGCTGTTGGGTGGTATTGATGATGACGATGCAATAAGGAGCCTTGCCTCCACGGCTTTCCGCATCCTTCTTGCATTGTGCGATGTCTGCATCACTCAGTCCTGTCAATTCTTCCTTGCTGTTCACCCAGACCACGGCGTTGTTGGTGGCGGCAGGAAGGAGGTTGCCCCACTGTTGTTGAAGTTCGGAGATGCGATTGTTGATTTCCTTCATGCGCTCCATCTTCTCGGTAGAGAGCATGGCACCGGAGCGTACAAAACCTTTGTAGATGACTTCTGTGAGTCGCTGGTCCTCGCCCTTGAGCTTGCTGTACTCATGGTCATAGACATACTTGATGCGCTCGAAGAGTTTTTGGTTGAACGAGATTTCATTTTCTAGTTCGGTGAGCAGAGGAGTCACTGTCTTCTGTGTCTCGGCGATGACAGGTGTCTTGTGGGCACTGGTGAGTCCGAAGAACACGCTGCTCACTCGGTCGAGGAGCACACCGCTCTCCTCATAAGCGAGGATGGTGTTCTTGAAGTTAGGTTTCTGCTTGTTGTTGACGATCTTTTGAATGTTCTCACGCTGGTTTTGGATGGCAGCCTTGATGGCAGGCAGGTAATCACTCTCCTGAATCTTGCTGAAGTCTGGCGCACCAAATGGCAGGGTGCTAGACGAGAGCAATGGGTTCTGTTTGTGACTTGCGCCCGATGTTTGGGCGAATGATGAGGCTGGCATTTGCAAGAGGGCAGTAGCCAAGCCAAGGGTTACGAATGTCTTGTTTATTCTCATGTTGTTAGTTGAATCGATAATTGTGTGGGCAAAGTTAGCCAAAAGTTTCCATATTTCCAAATATTTTGGCGTTTTAGTATAGCATACTATAAGTTCGTATAGAAACAATGCCCATTAAACGTTAAATTATTACAAGAATATCTCTATTCGCCTTGAATTATGCATTGAAAACATTATTTTTGCAAAACATAATTATTGCAGATATGGAATTTGTAGATAGAATAGATGAACAACGCAGACTTCATCAGGCTTTGCATGGAGAAAATCCTTCAGGACTTGTCGTAGTATATGGCAGAAGAAGACTGGGAAAATCCACTTTGATTAAGAGGGTCTTCCAAGAGGACGACGTGTATTTTATGGCAGACAACTCAGATGCCAACCAACAGCGCCGGTTGTTGGCCAAGGCTCTGAGTTATAAGTTTGTGGGATCGATGAATTCCCATTTATAGTGAAAGTCGATAGTACCTTGCCTTCTGTTTTGCAAAAGCTCATAGATACCAAGACTTTGAAATATACGATATTGCTTTGCGGCTCTTCCCAACAGATGATGCAGGGATTGGTGCTTGATGCTACCGAACCAGTAGGGAAGTGACCTATGTCTTGTTCTTGAAACGACCTGCCATGGATGGTGTCACTCAGAATGTATTCTTGCCTCAAGACGTGATTAATGATTGCTTTTAAACTTTACTTTTAAAAAAAGATAACTATGCCAAGATCTAAAGGACCAATAGGTTATATCGAGCACCGATCTCCGATGAAAGACGAGACTGGCGAGTATTTGATTCATCCTCAGTTCGTAACCAAGGACATCTATGATTTCAAGGATATGAAGACGGGGATGAGAAGTCATAACCAGATGACTCCAGCCCAGTTTGTGGCTGCCATCGATGCCATAGAGGACGAGATGCTCTATGCCCTGTCAATGGGAATGGAAGTGAAAATCGGCAATATGTTTATTGTCCGACCTAAGTTGGCGGTGCGCCGACATAGAGACGATGATGGCAATGAGTATCGCAAGCCTTATCACGTGGGCGACTTGATTCCTTCCAACGAGGTGGAGTTTGCTGGCTTGGAGGTGAGGGTGACGAAGGCACTCAACAAGGAGTTCCTTGCCAAGCATTGCCATGGTTTCGGACGTGTGGACTGGAAGGTGAAGATGCCTGCCAGGGAGGCTAGTCAGGAACTGGTCGATATTACCAACTATTGCAAGGAGCATGGTTTCATCACGGTTTCCGCTTTTCAAGGCTTGCATGGAGTCTGCAAGCATCATGCCCGCAAGGTTCTCGATGGTTATTGCGAGGGCGAGTTCCCGAAGATGACGAAGGAGAAAGTGGGCAGGATGTTTATCTATCGTAGAATAGGAGTGTGATGCAAAGCTCCCTTCACTTTTCGCCGACTATGCTTGATAGTCAGTGGATTACAGTGAAGGGAGCTTTTCGCATTAGTGGTGTTCATGCCTCGGGTGGAAGGAGAGGCTATACTTCTCGGATGGCGTAGAGATTGCCAAGGTTGGTGTGTATAGGACTTCCGAAGAGACGAGTGAGGATTTTGCTGAAAGTGTTGATGGTGATGTTTTCGATGCCCTTCACTTTCTGTTCCTTCAGTTTTCCTAGCACGGTGCTGGCACTCATCTTGATGGCTTCCTCTCCAGCCTCGAAGATGCGGAAGCGAGAGGTGATGGAACGTTCCAAGTCGGTCTTCACATAGTAAGGCTCGTTGTGGACTTGCATCTCCTGTTCATCGGCTTTCGAGAAATAGTATGGTTCGCCTTGCTCTATCTCCTGCAAGAGTTGGGCATAGATTTGGTCGTGCTCTATTCCCTCTACATCAATCATGCTGTCGGGTTCGAGGATGAGGAAGCGGCGAGAACCCGTGCGGTCGGTGAGGAGTTCACGGCTGTTGCTCGTACCCGTGAACGAAGCGGCACGAGGGAGGCGGTTGAAGTTCTTCTTGTAGGCACCGATGAAGCTCGGTTTCATGGTCTGCATCAGCGTCTTCATCATCGGCATCTTCTTCGGGTTCTCCTTGTCTAGCTCATCGTCGTTGATGATGGCAAACTCCACGATTTTTCTCTGGGCGTTTCCTTTCTGGTTGAGAGAAAAGTCGTCGGTGTAGTAGTCTCTCAACTCCAGGGGGAGAAGATTTCTGAGAAAAGTGCTCTTGTGCAAGCCTTGGGTGGGAGAGACCAAGGTGAGCATCACGCTGTTGGCGTGGTTTGCGTCGATGCCAGCCATCTGTGCCACCATGGCTCGGAGCCAGATTCTTCCCATCTTCTGACAGTAGTCCGACTGGTTGATGCGGCGCAGGAAGTCGCTGATGCGCTCCTTGCCGTCCCAGGTTCCGTTCACCTTATTAATATAGAAGCGGATGGGGTGGTAGGGTTTGGCGTACTTCGACTTGATGAGTCGTTCCACGAAGTGGTCACGCACGAAGATGCCTGCCTCTTGCACCTCGATGGCGATGGAGTTGATGGCATACTTGTCGATGACGGCAAAGGAGCCTTTCTCGTCAGTGCGATATACCTCATCATCGTCGCCTTCCTCCGCCGTCTTGCGATATTCGAAGACATCGGTGATGACGTTGTAGCGGAACTCATAGTGACTGAGCAACCAAGAGGTCATCTCGTCAATCGGTCTCAGGTAGTTGCGGCTACGTTTCTTGTACTTGTCTTCCTCGTCCTCTACCTTGTCAGCTTTCACCTTTTCAAGGTTTTGTTGGAGGAGCACGTTCTTCTGTTGGAGCAGACTGTTCTGCTTTTCGATGGCTGTGATGTACTGGGTATCATCGAGCAGCTTCTTGATGACGTTTTTTATCATGATGCTTAATCTTTAGATGTTTTTTGCAAAGATACAACATTCACCACCCCTTTTGCAATACCTACGGCGTATAAAATCGCAGAAAACTGAGTAGGGAGGAAGTGATAGGAGCGCAGGGAGTCGGAGTGGGAGTCAGAGGGTGAAAAACTCCTTCTCGGCGACCTTCCCTCTACGCCCAAACATATGTCCCACTACGCCCAAACATATGTTTCACTATGCCCGGACATATGTTTCGCTATAGTGGGACGATCGCCAGAGTGAGGTTTTTGCCCCTTCGTCCTTAGAAACGCTCCCCTTCGTCCTTAGCGATAGCCCCCTTTGAGCTTAGGAGTGGTCCCCCTTGTCCAGAGGAGTAGTCTGCCTAGTAAGTGTTAACTGAGTCAACCTACCTCATGAATAAGAGTAAAAGTGGTCAACTAAAATCGTTAAACCACATAGGTGGGCTGTAGGGAGAAGTCTCACGTTGTTGTCCCTTCACTGCAAGTCGCTGAATATCAAATGCGATGTGGCAAAAGTGAAGGGAGAATGAAAATGGAAAATCAAAATGAAAGAAATGGAGAATGTGTAAAACCTTTCGACTTTTTCGCACAAGATAAAAAAGTTCTTCAGAAAATTTGGAGGATTCAGATAATCTTTGTACTTTTGTAGCACCAGAACCCCCAAGCCTCTCAACGATGCTCAAATGTGGGGGTCGTTTTATTTTAGGACGTTAAGGTCTGTATTTTGGGTGCCTATGGCGCTCTGATTGCAACCTAGCGAATAAATGAAAAGCTCTGTCTATAATGGCGGAGCTTTTTCGTTTAGGAGCTTTTCTTAAAATGCGCATTTCTTCTCTTAGAAAAGGCAAGAAAATGACTTCTTGATAAGAGGTGGAAATATCAAGCAAGATATACACATAATGGCAAACAAAAATATCCCGTTGCCGTATAAGACATTTGTTCTCAAATCTATATGAGAGGGGTGTTTCCGCATCTCGATGCTTTCAAGGAGAGCGACTTGCTGCGTGCTCATGGTATCATGATGCAAGCGCTTGTAGAGAATGCTGGGCAATATCGTAAGGGCGGTGTGGGCGTGTTTTCTGATGAGGGATGTGTGCACATGGCTCCGCCAGCAGAGCGTGTGCCTTATCTGATGGCTGATCTTTTTGATTGGCTGAAGCATAGTCCTGACCATTTGTTGGTGCGCTCTTGTGTGTTCCATTATGAATTTGAGTTTATCCATCCTTTTGCGGATGGTAATGGACGTATGGGTAGGTTGTGGCAGTCGCTTATTTTGAGCAAGTTGCATCCTGTGTTTGAACATTTGCCTGTAGAAAATATGGTATATGCTAATCAGCAACAATACTATGATGCTATTACGGCTAGCAGCAATGCTGCCAATTCTGGTCCTTTCATAGACTTTATGCTTGGGGAGATATTGAAAACGCTCGAAGCTCATAAGGGAAATCCTATACAGGTATTTCCTAATAAAGTTCCTAATAAATTATTGGAAGCTTTCCCTGAGATACAAGCGATGACTTGGAACGTATATAATATGTTGAGGGCTGATAATCATTTGTTTTCGCTGACTTTTAGGGAAATTGACAGTGCGAATTGTCTATAAATAAATCACAATTTATTTTGTATTGTCTTCGATTTGCTGTAACTTTGCAAACATGTTTATAGTAGTAGCTTTTATATTCATGGGAATCTTTGTGGGATACGGATTCCGAAAGAACAAGACAGAATGGCTGTCGAAAGTCATCAACCTTTGGTTTTGGATACTCCTATTCTTGATGGGCATCGAGGTGGGAGGAAACGAACATATCATGCAGGCACTCCCTACTTTGGGAGTCGAGGCACTGGTGGTTTCGGTACTGACAATCTTGGGAAGTTGTGTGGGAGCATGGATGCTCTGGAAATATATCGGTAGGAAAGGAGGGGCTACCAGATGAAAGGGAGTTTGATCGTAGTGGGATTCTTCGTCTTGGGAGTTTGCCTGGGACGACTAGACTTGGCGCCGGCTCTCTTGATGGATAGCAGAGTTACTTTCGCCGCCCTATGCTGCTTGCTCTTCTGTGTGGGAATGAGCATCGGCAGCAATGACAATATCGTGAGCGAGTTCCGATCGCTGAATCCACGATTGGCACTGTTGCCCGTGGCGACGATATTGGGCAGCTTTGCTGGTAGTCTTGTGGCATGGCTCTTCTTGCAATACCGAGGCGTCACCGACTGTATGGCGGTGGGAAGCGGCTTTGCCTATTATTCCATATCCAGTATCTTCATTACCCAATATCGTGGGGCGGAACTGGGGACGGTGGCTCTCCTGGCGAATATCTATCGGGAGATACTCACCCTCTTGATTGCTCCCTTGTTGGCAAAGGTGTTTGGACCGTTGGCTCCCATCTCTTCGGGGGGTGCCACGACCATGGACACTACGTTGCCTATCATCTCGCAAACTTGTGGGCAACAATATGTGGTGGTATCGCTCTTCCATGGTTTTGTGGTCGATTTCTCCGTGCCATTCCTCGTCACGATGTGGTGTATGTTGTAGAAAATAGTAGTGGAAAAGGCTTTTGCAACTCGGTTGCAGAAGCCTTTTTGTAATTTTGCACCCGAAAGGAGAAGTGGCGGACTGACCGCTAGGAAAAGAGATATAAAAAATGTGTAACAAAAAGTATCATATCATGGAAGAAATGAAAAAGAAAATCATCCTCATCGCTGTGACGGCAGTCTTGCTGGTCGGTGCGATTTGGGTGGAGAAGAATTGCAACCTTGCCACTTGGCAGTTGCTGATCGTTTATCTTATACCTTATTTAATAATAGGGCATGAGACCTTGATGGAGGCTGCCGAGGGCATCGCCCATGGCGAAGTGTTTGATGAGGACTTCTTGATGGCAATCGCCACCATCGGTGCTCTCTGCATCGGATTCTTTCCCGATTCGGAGACGGAGTTTCCTGAGGCTGTGTTTGTGATGCTCTTCTTCCAAGTAGGCGAACTCTTTGAGGGATATGCCGAGGGAAAGAGTCGTGACAGCATCTCTCACTTGATGGATATTCGTCCGGATGTGGCGAATGTGGAGAGAAAAAGCCTTGTCGAGACGGTTTCGCCTGAAGAGGTGAAGGTGGGCGAGGTCATCGTCGTCCGACCAGGCGAGAAAGTGCCTTTGGATGGTGTTGTCGTAGAGGGTAGTTCTGCCTTGAACACCTTGGCGTTGACAGGAGAGAGTGTGCCTCGTGACTTGAACGAGGGCGATGAGGTCGTCTCTGGATGTATCAACTTGACGGGTGTCATCCGTGTTCGAACGACGAAGAACTTCGGTGAGAGCACCGTTTCCAAGATTGTCGCCTTGGTGGAGAGCGCCGATGAAAACAAGTCGAAGAGTGAGGCTTTCATCACTCGCTTTGCCCGTGTCTATACGCCTATCGTGGTTTTCGCCGCCTTGGCTTTGGCTCTTATCCCACCATTCTTGGGAGCTTGTGGCATAGGTTCGTCGCTCTTCGGCATCGGAGGCTTCCTCGACAATCTGCCATTGTGGCTCAATCGTGCCTTGATCTTCTTGGTGGTATCTTGTCCGTGTGCCTTGGTTATCAGCGTTCCGCTCACCTTCTTCGGTGGCATCGGTGGAGCATCTCGCCAGGGCATCCTTGTCAAGGGAAGCAACTATATGGATGCACTTGCCAAGGTGAAGACGGTGGTGTTCGACAAGACGGGCACACTGACCCATGGCGAGTTTGCCGTGGAGGCTGTTCATGCTAGCGATGATTCGACGGCATCAACTTCAGAGAAGAAAGAGATGGAATCCCATGTGGGTGAGTATTCCGACAAGGAGAAAATCCTCTTGCATCTTGCCGCTCATGCCGAGCACTTCACGACTCATCCGATAGGTGCCGCCCTTCGTGCCGCCTTCCCAGAGGAGGCAACTGATGGTTGTGAGGTAACTGATGTGGAGGAAATTGCTGGTCACGGCATCCGTGCCAAGGTGGGCGGAAAGGTGGTCTGCGTGGGCAATAAGAAGATGATGGAATCCATCGGAGCCAAGTGGCATGATTGTCATAAGGTCGGTACGATTATCCATGTCGCCATTGATGGTAAGTATGCCGGACATATCGTGGTCAACGACCGTGTGAAGGAAGGGAGTGCTGAGGCGATTGCCGAACTGAAACAACTGGGCGTGGAGAAGACCGTGATGCTGACGGGTGACCGCCGTGAGGTGGGCGAGGATGTGGCTCGCCGACTAGGACTGGATGAGTGTCGCACCGAACTGTTGCCTACCGACAAGGTGGCTGAGTTGGAGAAACTCCTGCATGAAACTTCGCAGGCGGGTGCCTCTGACCAGACTTTGGCATACGTGGGTGATGGCATCAACGATGCTCCGGTGTTGAAACGAGCCGATGTGGGCATTGCCATGGGAGGTTTGGGTAGTGATGCCGCCATCGAGGCAGCCGATGTCGTCTTGATGGATGACGAACCGAGAAAGATTGCCCTTGCCGTCAAGATCGCTCGCCGCACGATTCGTATCGCTCACGAGAACGTATCGTTTGCCATTGGTGTCAAGGTGGCTGTGCTATTGCTGGCTACCATTGGCTTGGGAACGATGTGGATGGCAGTCTTTGCCGATGTCGGTGTCACGGTATTGGCTGTGCTTAACGCTATGAGGGCATTGAAGGTCAAATGACGAAACCATAGGAAACGTAACATATAGATATGCAAAAAGGGCAAGTTCTGGAATCAGAAACTTGCCCTTTCCTATATTAAAATCTCTCTCTGAATATAAAGATCACTTTGATTGATAACTTGCTTTAGCACAAGCGATGGTTCATATCTGCAACTTCTGGGATAGAACTTACTACGTGCTTCAAGAACATACCCATGCACAATACCATACCTGAAAACATCACTGCTGTAAAAGCTAAAGTAAAAATAGTCATCATTTTTATCCTTTTTAATATTAATACTGTTATTTCAATCTTTTCGACTGCAAAGTTAACACTTTTTTATCGAATACGTGCAGAGTATGCAAAGAAATATAAATGAAACAAGTATTTTTTGATATGTATCAATCGACAACATTTGTTCCGAAAAACACCACATTTTAAGTGATTTGGTCTATTATCTTTCATCTTTGTATCATCGCCCTTTTGTGAGTTTTCATTCTAAAAAAGAAAGAGGGAAATCTGTTACGGATTGTAAGTTGAAGCGAACTTGCAAGATGAGTCTCTTGATGACGGGAAGAAAAGAAAAAGGCTCACGATGCTAGACTTCTTGTCCATGCGTCGTGAGCCTTCTTTTTGGGGGCTGCGAAGGTGAAACCCTAGCTCTTCTCCATGATCTTTAGAAGGTCGCTTTCTTCACCCACAATCCAAAGGATGTCGCCCTTTTGGAATTGGTATGAAGGAGAGACTTTGGTGAGGTTCTCCTGACCTTCCTCCAGTCCGACCACCATACAGTTGTACTTGTCACGGATGCCGCTCTCGATGAGCGATTTTCCGCAGAACTCACTCTTGCTGCTGATGATGAGCTGGCGCAATTTCATCTCTCGTTTCTCTATCTCCAAGTCTTCTGGATAGATGTCTTGGGCGATGGAGGTGGCAAACTTCTGTAGTTGCTCATCGTTGCCGATGACCTGCAACTTGTCGCCGGGGAAGATGATGGTCTCGCCATTCGGGATGTTCAGCCTTTGCGAACCTCGCATGATGCTGCTCATGTCGATTCCGAATCGTTGGCGAAGGTGTAATTGCTGTAGCGACTTTCCACCCCAAGTGGAATCTACGGGTACCTCAAACTCACTGATGTGGATGTCTCGGTCGAGCAAATGTCCCTCGTAAAGAGGTTTCTTCTCTCCGTTCACCTGAGCCATGATGTCACGGGAACGGAGATTGTGGATGAAGACACGCTCCATCTTGATGCTTCGCTTCTTGGTCCATCTGGATGCAATCATCAGAGATACCACCACCACGCCGATGATAATCATGAGGGCATTGGTGAATCGGGTGAGATAGTTGCAGATATAGAAGATGAAGCCTAGGGCGATGACGAATCTCACGAAGATAGTGAAGAGAAGAGGGATGCGGTTGATGCTACTCTCCACCCAAAGGCGCTTCCACTCATTGCTGTGGTTCTTCTTCATCACGATGGCACGTAGGAATGGGGCGATGATGATGATGGTCAGAAGACCGGTGATGGCATTGGCGTACCAGTGCAATCGCCAGCCAGGGAAGAGGCTTCGCATGAATGGCAGGACAAATGTGAACATCAGGGTGATGACGGCTGCCGAGAGGATGGAGTATGCCACTGTATTGATGGTCATCTGCTTGAGTAGAGACTTCCACTTGCTCTGTTGGGTAGTGGATGGATGGCTCATGGCAAAGTGGTTGAGTACGTTGATGAGCTTGTCGGGCAGATGCTTCTCCATCACGAGATAGGTAGGGGTGGCGAGGCGAATCATGTAAGGGGTGAGGAAGGTGGTGATGACGGACACGGCAACGACCACAGGATAGAGGAAGTTGCTGATGACACCTAGCGACAGTCCCAATGAGGCGATGATGAATGAGAACTCACCAATCTGTGACATGGAGAATCCACAGCGCATCGCCGACTTCAATGACTCGCCGCCCAACATAAATCCCAGGGTGCCCAATATCGCCTGACCTACCAGGATGGTGCATACCAAGGCGAGGATAGGCAGGGCGTATTCCACCAATATCTTAGGATCGACCAACATGCCGACGGAAACGAAGAAGATGGCTCCGAAGAGGTTCTTCACGGGTTCTACCAACTTGATGATTTTCTCCGCCTCGACGGTCTCCGCCAAGATGCTACCCATGACGAAAGCTCCGAAGGCACTGGAGAATCCCACCTTGGTGGAGAGTACCGCCATGCCGCAGCACAAGCCCAATGCCACAATAAGCAAGGTCTCATTGTTGACCAGCTTGCGTACCGAACGCAAGAACCAAGGGATGGCGAAGATGCCCACGATAAACCAAAGGACGAGGAAGAAACCTATCTTGACGATGGAGCCCAACATCTGTTCGCCGTCGGGATTGCTGCCCCCAGCTATCGCCGAGAGCATCACCATCATCACGATGGCAAGGATGTCTTCCAGTATCAGCACGCTCATCACCATGCCGGCGAATTTCTGCTGCCGCAGTCCCATGTCGTCGAATGCCTTATATATAATAGTGGTGGAACTCATGGCGAGCATACCTCCGAGGAAGATGCAGTCCATCTTGCTCCATCCGAACCCATGTCCCACGCTGATGCCGAGCATCATCATCGAGAAGACGATGACTACCGTGGCGATGATGGGCGAGGCACCCATCTTGACGATCTTCTTGAATGAGAAGTCGAGACCCAGGGAGAACAAGGTGAAGATAACACCGATGTCAGCCCACGTCTTGATGTCGCTCTCGTCGATGACCGACATGGTGTAAGGCATATGAGGAGAAACGAGAAAACCTGCCACGATATAGCCGAGCACAAGGGGTTGCTTGAGTTTCTTGAAGATGATGGTGACGATGCCTGCCACCATCAGAATCAAGGCGAGGTCTTTTACGAGATATGGTATTTCATTCATTGATAATTAAGAATTTATAATTAATAATTAAGAATGAGGCTTTTCAGCCATAAAAAAATAAGAATTAATAATTAAAGTGGATATATGCTTTATAGAAGCCCATAAGCCAACTCTTAATTATTAATTCTTAATTATTTAATTGAGTTTAGTCGTTGTATTCGGCTGTGATCTCTGCAATCTTCACAATGGTCTGAACGGCTTTCTCCATCACCTGGATACTGACAAACTCGTGAGGACCATGGAAGTTGACACCGCCGGCGAAGATGTTAGGACAAGGAAGCCCCTTGAAACTGAGCTGTGCGCCATCGGTACCGCCACGGATAGGTTCTACACGAGGAGGAACGCCGCTCTCTTGCATCGCTCTGAGCACAATGTCGATGACGTGCATGTTAGGGTCTATCTTCTCCTTCATGTTGTAGTACTGGTCGTAAATCTCAGCTTCGCAAGTGCCCTCGCCATATTTCTCGTTGATTTTCTTGACGCAATCAGCGATGAATGCCTTGCGGTCCTCAAACTTGTCACGGTCATGGTCACGGATGATGTAAGCCAACTTGGCTTCCTCGCAGTGGCTCTCGATGCCGAGCAGGTGATAGAAGCCCTGGTAGCCCTCGGTAGTCTCAGGCAAGTCGGTCTCCGGAATCATGTTTTGGAACTCAACGGCGAGTCGGCTGGCATTGATCATCTTGCCCTTGGCATAACCCGTGTGGACACTGACACCCTTGATGTGAATCTTGGCAGCTGCGGCATTGAAGTTCTCATACTCCAGGTCGCCCAGGTCGCCGCCGTCCATGGTGTAAGCCCAATCGCAGGCAAACTTCTCGACATCGAAGTGATGGGCGCCCATTCCGATTTCCTCGTCAGGGTTGAAGCCTACTCTGATGTCACCATGCTTGATTTCATCGTGGTCACGGAGGTAGCACATAGCCTGTACGATTTCGGCGATGCCCGCCTTGTCGTCGGCACCAAGAAGAGTCGTGCCGTCGGTGACGATGATGTCCTCGCCCTTGTGGGCTTTGAGTTCTGGGAATTTATCGACTCTAGAGAAGATGCCAGGGCTCAGTTCGATGTCGTTGCCATCATAGTTCTTGATGATACGAGCCTTGATATCCTTTCCGCTAGCGTCGGGACTGGTGTCCATGTGGGAGATAAATCCGATGGTAGGTGTCTTTTTCTTGGTATTGCCCTTGAGAGTGGCGTAGATGTAGCCCATGTCGTCCATCTCTACGTCGCAGAGGCCTTCCTCCTCCAATTCATGTTTTAGATACTTGGCGAACTCCAGTTGTTTCGCCGTACTAGGCACACTGTCGGAGTCCTCGCTCGACTGTGTGTCAAACTTTGTGTAGTTTATAAAACGTTCTGCTAAGTCCATGTTCTTAATTAAATAATGTATAGATATTCCCCATGATGGGAGATATTGGTGACTCCGCTGGGACTCAAACCCAGGACCTTCAGAACCGGAATCTGACGCTCTATTCAACTAAGCTACGGAGCCATGGTAAAGATAATACGTTTGCAAAATTAATGCTTTTATTTGAAATAACCAAATATTTGTGTCTGTTTTCAGTGAAAAAGTTACAAACTGGCGTTGGAGGAAGACAGGTAATCCATAAGTTTCTTGCAAAAATCCCTAAAATATATGCAATTAGATAGTAAAATATTAAAAATGCTAACATTTTGCAAAATAAATAGGAGAAAATGCTTGCAGATTAATAATTATTTTGTACCTTTGCACCGTCAGAAAGAAGATACCGTTGTTACTAACGTGGCTTTTGACAGCAAAATCGAATAAAAACAAAAGAAATAGAATCATATGAGTAATGTAATAAAACCTATCGACTACAAGGCGGTGCTCGACATGCGCCAAACGGAGATGGGTATCAAGTTGATCAAGGAGTTCTTCCAGGCTAACCTCTCTACAGAACTTCGCCTTCGTCGTGTCACGGCCCCTCTTTTCGTTTTGAAAGGCTTGGGTATCAACGATGATTTGAATGGTGTGGAGCGCCCAGTGACATTCCCTATCAAGGACTTGGGGGATGCCAAGGCAGAGGTCGTTCACTCTTTGGCTAAATGGAAGAGATTGACTTTGGCTGAGTATCATATCGAACCTGGTTATGGTGTCTATACCGATATGAATGCCATTCGTGCCGATGAGGAACTGGACAACTTGCATTCACTTTATGTCGATCAGTGGGATTGGGAGGCTGTTATCGAGAAAAAGGATCGTACGATAGCTTTCTTGGAAAATGTGGTTCGTCGTATCTATGCTGCTATCCGCCGTACGGAATATCTCACTTGTGAGCACTATCCAGAGCTCAAACCTTTCTTGCCAGAGCAGATTCACTTCGTACATGCCCAGGATTTGCTGGATATGTATCCTGATAAGACTCCTAAGGAGCGTGAGGATGCAATTTGCAAGAAGTATGGTGCCGTATTCGTAGAGGGTATTGGAGGAAAGTTGAGCGATGGAAAGAAGCACGATGGTCGTGCTCCTGACTATGATGACTGGAGTACCGTTGCAGAGAATGGAAAGGTGGGTCTCAATGGCGATATCTTGATTTGGTATCCTGTGTTGGGACGTAGCTTTGAGTTGAGCTCTATGGGTATCCGTGTGGATAAAGAGAGCTTGCTTCGCCAGTTGGAGATTGAGGGCAAGGAAGATCGCGAGAAATTGTACTTCCACCAGCAACTCTTGAACGACAAATTGCCTTTGAGTATTGGTGGCGGTATCGGGCAGAGTCGTCTTTGCATGGTATTGTTGCACAAGGCTCACATCGGTGAAATACAAGCGAGCATCTGGCCTGAGGAAATGCGCAAGGAATGCGCTGAGAATGGCATGATGCTCATCTAAAATATTTTTTTGGGAAGATTACTTTCGTGTGTAATGGGTATTTTTATGCCATTACAAGTTGGAACTCCTGTACTAGTTTTTCTAGTGCGGGAGTTTTTTCTTTTAAGTCATCGAAGATTTCCTTCTTCGACTTGATGACCTTGATCTCGCTTTGTTCCGCCAGACGGTAGTTGATGGTCAAGGCATTGTTGTTCAGTCCTCTTACAAGGGTAGTGCGGATACGGTTCTTGATTTTGCTGACATCCTCCATCAGAATAGGATTGTCGATGACCACCTCGATGTTAGGGAACTCGGTGATGGTAGGGGTGAGCATCTTGAGACGTTGCGACATACCATACATCTCGGTGATGTGCTCCATTCTGATGCACATGCTAATCCATTGACCACGCAGCTGCTCGTTGTTGAAAGGCGTTTGACTGCCATCGGTGCTCGCTGTTGTGTCGGGAGTATCTGTTATGGCATTGACGTTCTTGTAAGACGCTTCTTGGCTCTTCTCCAAGTTCTTGAAGGTCATGCCAATATTACCCAACTTAATACTCTTGCTGAGGATAACCTTGCCTTTGGCGGCTGGGGCTTCTTGAGCCGTTTTGTTGTCGCTAGAGACAACAGAGGATTGGGCAGCAGGAATGGCTTCCACCTTCTTGCTGCCTTCTTGCGCCGCACCTGCACCCTGAGCAACAGGCTTAAGCGGAGCAATCAGTTTCTGAAACAGGGATTTTAATCTATGGGGCGTACGCCCCGCACTAGGCACGTCTTTGTCTTCTGGTTGGGTAATCTGGCCCACTTGGATGAGTGTCAGTTCCACCAACAGTCGTTTGTTGGAGCTCTGTCGGTATTGCACATCACAATCGTTCATGATTTTGAGTGCCTTATATAAAAAAGGTGTAGGAGCAGCCTGTGCTTGTGCCTGATATTTGGCTTTCTGCTCGTCGCTGGTTTCCAAGAGAGGCAAGGTCTGTGGGTCTTTTGCCATCATGACATTACGAACATGCTGGGCAAGACCTTGGATGAGGATGCCACCGTCGAAACCTTTGTTGATGATGTTGTTGAGGAGTACCATCATCTCGCTCACCTTGTTGGCGAGAGCTAAATCGACAAACTTGAAATAGTTGTCGCTGTCGAGCACATTGAGGTCTTCGATGACTTTCTTGTAGGTGATGTCGCCTTGGCAGAAGCTGGCAGCCTGGTCGAAGATGGAGAGTGCATCACGCATACCGCCATCTGCCTTTTCGGCGATGACAGCCAATGCTTGCTCTTCATATTTGATACCTTCTTTCTCAGCTACCATGGCAAGGTGCTTGATGGTGTTTGGCACCGTCATGCGCTCGAAGTCATAAATCTGACAACGGCTGAGGATGGTTGGCAGAATCTTGTGCTTCTCGGTAGTGGCGAGGATGAAGATAACATGCGAAGGTGGCTCCTCCAATGTCTTCAGAAAGGCATTGAAGGCAGCGGAACTGAGCATGTGGACCTCGTCGATGATAAACACCTTGTACTTGCCTACCTGAGGAGGTATGCGGGTCTGTTCCATGAGGGCCTTGATTTGCTCGACGCCATTGTTGCTGGCGGCATCCAACTCAAAGATGTTGAAGGAACGCTGCTCATTGAACGCCTTGCAACTTTCACACTCGTTGCAAGCCTCACCGTCTTCACGGGGATGCTCGCAGTTGATGGTCTTGGCGAAAATACGGGCACAGGTTGTCTTGCCCACACCACGTGGACCACAGAAAAGGTAGGCGTGAGCGAGCTTTCCGCTCTTCACGGCATTCTTCAAAGTCGTGGTCAAAGCACTCTGTCCTACTACGGAGTCGAAGCTCATCGGACGGTACTTTCTTGCAGAAACAATGTATTCTTCCATTATTTTTTCTTAAATGATGATGCAAAGATAACAAAAAAATATTATCTTTGCAAAAAAATAAGGAAATAAATGAGTAAACAATTAGGCGTAATCTGGAGTTATCTCTCTCATTATAAGTATCTTATAGTGATAATTGTGGGAGTTTTGGTGGTAGGTGTTATTGACGACAATAGCATCTGTCAGCACGTGAAATACCAAATTCAGATCAGCAACTTGCGTTCTGAGATAAAAAAATACACGGCGAGATACACTGAGGATTCCAAGGTGTTGAGAGAGATGCGCATGGGTACCAGGGCTTATGAGAAGATAGCAAGAGAACGCTATTTCATGAAAGCCGATGATGAGGATATCTTTGTGCTGAGTACAGATTTGCCTAAAAATAATGATGAAGAGATAGAAAATGAAACAGTTGAGTAAAGTACAGAGTGCTATTTTCTTGTTGGGCGGTGTGCTGATGGTTGTCGGCGCAGGTTGTTTTGCATTTGGTTTCATCCATCCACAGATGTTGCTTTATACCTGCTGGGTGTTCTTGTTGGGTACGGTATTGTTTAGTGTGATGCAGTCCATCCAACTCTATGAGGGAAAGTCCATGGTCATCCATCGCTTGAAGCGTATTCAGGCGGTAGCTGACATCTGTTTTGTGTTGTCGGGCATCTCGATGGTCGATACGGTATATGCTTTCGCTCGTCATTGGTTCTCCAATTATGAGACCTACATTACCTATTTTTATAATAAGTGGGTTTTGCTGCTTCTTATCGCAGCCTTGTTGGAGCTATATACTACACATCGCATTTCAGCTGAGTTGAAGAAGGAAATTGCCAAAAAATACTAAATAGTTGCAATATTCAATTAAATAGCATAAATTTTTTTCCGTACTTCAATATAAGGTTGTACTTTTGTTACCCGAAATACAGAAAGCTTATGAATAAAATACTTTATGCGTTCATCACCTTGTTGGCAATGACCTCATGTGCCAATAGCTATAACGTCCAAGGAACTTCCAACGTGAGTACTTTGGATGGGCGTATGCTATACCTGAAAACCTTAAAAGGAAACGAATTCAAAAATATAGATTCGTGTGACGTTGTCCATGGACAGTTCCATTTCAGTGGCAACTTGGATTCCGTGAAGATGGCAAATATTTTTATGGATGATGCTCAGGTGCTCCCTTTGGTGCTGGAAAGTGGCGATATCACTGTTAAGCTCGATGATACACAGCGTATCGTTAGTGGTACGCCTCTCAATGATAAGTTGTTTGCTTTCTTGAAGAAATATCAACAGTTGCAAAACCAGCAGATGGAATTGGTACATAAGCATGACCAAGCTATCATGGATGGTAGCGACATGAATGTGGTGGTGCAGAAGTTGAATGAGGAAGCGATGAAGTTGGCTGATCAAGAAGATAAATTGGTGACCACCTTTGTGACCGATAACTTTGACAATGTCTTGGGTCCTGGTGTCTTCTTTATGTTGACCGTGCAAGAGGAATACCCAATGCTGACTCCATGGATAGAAGACATCATGAGCAAGGCTACTGATACCTTCAAGAATGATCCATACGTGAAGGACTTCTATCAGAAGGCACAAGAGAACCAACAGATTATGAATGGAACTCGCGATGCAGAGATGGCTGCTCCATCCGTGCAAGCTCCTCAGATAGACCCTAATGCAGCTCCAGCTCCTACAGCCAACGACTTGGCTAAACCTACTATTCCAGAGAAAGAACCGGGTCAGGAGAATGCAATGGGAAAATAATCCATAGCAAAATGTATATAGCATGAAAATATTGATAAAAGATGGCATCATCGTCAACGAGGGACGCTCTTTCGAGGGCGACCTCTTGGTAGATGATGAACAAATTTCCGAAATATATGAAGGTGAAGCTCCCCGTGGTGTCTGTGATCGAGTAATTGATGCCTCGGGGTGTTTTGTTTTGCCAGGTGTCATTGACGATCATGTTCATTTTCGTGAACCGGGCTTGACACGCAAGGCTGATATCGAGAGTGAGAGTAGGGCGGCTGCATTCGGTGGCGTTACCTCTTACTTCGAAATGCCTAATACCCAGCCTCAAACCACCACGTTGGAGACATTGGAGGAAAAGTTCGCTTTGGCAAAGGAGAAAAGTCATGTGAACTATAGTTTCTTCTTCGGGGCTACTAATGATAACGTGGAATTGTTTGAGAAGTTGGATAAGAATAGAATCCCAGGTATCAAACTCTTTATGGGTTCGAGTACTGGTAATATGCTTGTCGATCAATATGATGCCTTGCAGAAAATCTTCCAGACTGCCCATCGCTTGGACTTGCCTGTGATGACTCATTGTGAGGATACCGACATCATCAACCGTAATATGGCAGCCTACAAGGAAAAGTATGGGGAAGACCCGGATGTGAAGTATCATCCGGAGATTCGAAGTGCTGAGGCTTGTTTGGAGAGTAGTCGATTGGCGGTAAAGCTCGCCAAGGAATCGGGGGCACGCTTGCATATCGCTCACTTGACAACGGCGCAGGAGCTGGAACTCTTGGGCAAGGATGGCAATATCACGGGCGAGGCTGTGATTGCTCACCTCTTTTTCACCGATGAGGACTATGCAACCAAGGGCTCGCTCATCAAATGTAATCCTGCCGTGAAGACCTTGAACGACAGAACGGCTTTGCGACAGGCTTTGAATGATGGCAGAATCGCAGTCATTGGTACCGACCATGCTCCCCATGAATGGAAAGACAAGCAGGGAGGATGTGCCAAGGCTGCTTCTGGAATGCCTATGATACAGTTCTCCTTGGTTACCATGTTGGAATTGGTGGACGAGGGTGTGCTTTCCATCGAAAAGATGGTGGAACTGATGTCGCATCGTCCAGCGAGTTTGTTCGGGGTGGCACGACGTGGCTATTTGCGTAAGGGATACCAGGCAGACATTGTCATTGTGCGCCCTCATTCTCCTTGGACTGTTACCAAGGATGAAATACAAAGCAAGTGTTTGTGGAGTCCGATGGAGGGACATGAATATCAGTGGCGAGTGGAGCAAACGCTCTGCAATGGACACATTATATATAATAAAGGTGTATTCGACGCTTCCTATCGAGGTGAAGAAATCGCTTTCAGAGAGGATGTTTGATGATTGGTAACAAGGAATATTCGTCGAGAAAAATACTGGCATACGAGATTTCTGAGGTGACTCCCTATATCAACTGGCTTTATTTTTACCATGCCTGGGGATTGAGTGGAAAACCCAAGGAAGAAAAGGAAAAAATGCAGAATGAAGCGCTCGGCATGTTGGAGTCTTGGCAAGGTAAGTATCATACCCATGGTATCTTTCGATTGCTGGAGGCGAATAGTGAGGGCGACGATATCGTCTTGTTTGATGGCTCTTCTATAACTAGGATTCCGATGCTTCGCCAGCAGAAGGCTTCTTCGGAAGGTGAACCCAACTTATGCTTGGCAGACTTCATCCGTCCGCTATCGCAACAAAAGCGAGACCAGTTGGGCTTGTTCTGTACGACGGTAGATGCCGAGATTGTGGAGCTGTATCATCAGGATGATTATCTCTCCATGTTGGCGCAAACCTTATGCGACCGATTGGCGGAAGCATCGGCGGAAAGACTGCATGAACAGGTGAGGAAAGAGCTTTGGGGATATGCCCCAGATGAGCATCTGACCATGGAACAGTCTCATCGAGAGGAATACCAAGGTATTCGTCCAGCAGTGGGTTATCCTTCGATGCCAGATACGAGTGTGAATTTCATCCTCAATGAATTGCTAGGGATGAAGGATGTGAACATCCGACTTACCGAAAGTGGTATGATGACACCTCATTCCAGTGTGTCGGGATTGATGTTCGCCCATCCGAAGGCTCGGTATTTTGAGTTGGGTAAGATAGGAGAAGACCAGTTGAGGGACTATGCCAAAAGACGAGGCATTCCATTGGAATTGATGAGACGTTTCTTGCAATCTAGTTTGTTGAAGAAGTAAGTCCCTGTCTTGAAAATGGGGAGAGTCTAAAGAAAAAACATATATGATACATAGAATACTCATTCCGGTAGTCCTAGGCATTCTGTTGCCTTACTTATGGATAGATAGGAGTGAAGGACAAAAATGGGGATGGCGAAAGAGATGCTTGATATGGTGTCCGGCTGTGATGATGTTGGGCTATAGCATCTACTTGGCACTGCTGCCAGGCTTTGTACCAAAGAATCCATTACTGGTGGATGTTTGGTTTGGGATGATGGCGGTGTGTGCGGTGCCAGAGTTTGTCTATGCTTTCTGTAGTTTCTTGGGGAAATGTTGCCAGCGGTATCTCCATACAAGAAAAAACTATGGACGAAAGGTGGGACTGGTCTTGGCTGCCATAGCCTTTGTCTCGTTTGTCTATGGATTCACTTGGGGATTTCAGAAGTTGGAGGTGAAGCATATCACCGTTTATGTGCCTGATTTGCCTAAAGGGTTTGATGGGTATCGCATCGTACAGTTCAGCGACATTCACATGGGTTCCTATTATGGTTGGCGTCGTGGCATACCGCAGCGTGACATCGACAGTATTCAAGCACAACATGCTGACATGATCTGCTTTACGGGTGATTTGCAGAATGCTCATCCATCGGAGTTACCCCCCTTCCGCAGTTTGCTTGCTAGTTTGAAGGCGAAGGATGGCGTGTATAGTGTGTTGGGCAACCACGATTATAGCTATTATGTGAAAGCCACGGCAGAAGAAAAGGGCGCTATCGAGAGACAAGTGCAAGATTTCGAGCGAAGCTTGGGATGGCGATTGCTCAATAATGAGCATGTGATTGTGCATCGTGGTCGTGACTCTATCTATGTGGCAGGTACGGAAAACTATGATAAGCCTAAGCATACAGACGTAGCCAAGGCTCTTGATGGTATCAAACCAGGAAGTTTCGTCTTGATGCTCCAGCATATTCCGACCCAGTGGAAGAAAATGACACCTTCTACGATCAATGAGGAGTACGGTTCGAAAGACAGCAGTCTAGTGGCTCCTCAACTCACATTGAGTGGGCATACCCATGCAGGGCAAGTGGAAATCTTGGGTGTGCGGCCTACTATCTTTGCTGCTTATGATTACGGACTTTATGAGCGGGAGGGATGTCAACTTTATACGACGGCAGGACTGGGAGGTGTGGTTCCAATCCGCATTGGTGCCACTGCCGAGATTGTCGTCATTACTCTAAAAAGAAAAAGGTAATATAATTATGAAATATCTGTATCGTTTATATCAGCTTTTGGTTTGTTTACCAATCTTGCTTTTGGCAAGCGTGATTACAAGTTTGGTTACCGTATTGGGTTGTATGATTGGCAATGGCCATTTCTGGGGATATTATCCTGGAAAGCTGTGGTCACAGCTTTGGATTCGTATTCTTTTGCTGCCTGTCAAGGTGGAGGGACGAGAGAACTTGGACAAGAAGCAGAGCTATGTCTTTGTAGCCAACCATCAGGGTGCATTCGATATTTTCCTCATCTATGGTTTCTTGGGTAGAAACTTCAAGTGGATGATGAAGAAGGGCTTACGCAAGGTGCCATTGGTAGGTGTTGCTTGCGAGTATGCTCACCACATTTTCGTTGATAAGAGCGGTCCTTCCAAGATTCGTGCTTCTTACGACAAAGCTCGTGAGGAATTGAAGGAGGGTATGTCATTGGTGGTATTCCCAGAGGGCGCTAGAACTTTTACGGGACACATGGGTGTCTTCCGACGTGGAGCCTTTATGTTGGCAGATGAACTTCAGTTGCCGGTTTGTCCACTTACCATCAATGGAAGTTTCCAGGTGAAGCCACGCATGAAGGACATCTATTGGTCGTTCTGGCATCCATTGAAGTTGACTATCCACAAACCGATAGCTCCGATAGGCAAGGGAACGGAGAACATCAAGAACCAGATGACTCAGAGTTATGATGCCATTATGGGCGGTTTGGATGCCGAGTATCAAGGATTTGTGGAAAATCCTGACCAATAAATGCAAAAATATTCAAAAAACAAGAGCATTTGAGATATTTATCGTATCTTTGCAAAAGATAGACTGCATCTTTCTTGCAGATTTAGATACATTGTTATAATCATATAATAAGAAAAGGTATGAAGAGCGATAGCATAGTCATTATTCCTACTTACAATGAGAAGGAAAATATAGAGAAAATCATTCGAGCCGTGTTTGGACTTAAAAAGGATTTTGATATACTTGTGATAGATGACGGTAGTCCTGATGGCACTGCCGCTATCGTGAAGTCTTTGATAGCAAATGAGTTTGCCGACCGCTTGCACATCTTGGAACGTTCGGGCAAGTTGGGCTTGGGTACGGCTTATATCACTGGATTCAAGTGGTCCTTGGAGCAAGGTTATGACTTTATCTTCGAGATGGATGCCGACTTTAGTCATGATCCTAATGACTTGCCACGTCTCTATGCTGCTACGCATGATGAAGGATATGATGTGGCTGTAGGCTCTAGATATGTATCAGGTGTCAATGTTGTCAACTGGCCTATCGGTCGTGTCTTGATGAGTTACTTCGCTTCCAAGTACGTTCGTGTTGTCACTGGTTTCAAGGTGCACGATACAACGGCGGGATTCGTATGCTATCGTCGTAAGGTGTTGGAAACAATACACTTGGACGAGATTCGCTTCAAGGGATACGCTTTCCAGATTGAGATGAAATATACTGCTCATAAGATAGGTTTCAAAATCAAAGAGGTACCTGTCATCTTTGTCAACCGCCGTGAGGGTGTGAGCAAGATGAATGGAGGAATCTTCGGCGAGGCTTTCTTTGGCGTAATGCGTCTTCGCTTGGATGGATGGTTTAAGAAATATCCTAAGATAAAATAAAGTGACTATACAAGAAATAGAAAATATCTATAGTCGTTCGCCACAGGCGAAGGCTTTCATGGACTTAATACAGAAAAAACGGTTGAAATCCGTTTTCTTGCAGGGATTGGTGTGTTCTTCCGCGCCAATCTTTTTTGCTTCCATATACCCACAACTCAAGCAGACGGTACTATTCGTGCTTGAGGATGCTGATGAGGCTGGTTATTTTTATCATGACTTGATGCAGGCTTTGGGACAAGAGAATGTGTTCTTCTTTCCATCTAGTTATCGTAGAGCCGTCAAGTATGGGCAGAAAGATGCTGCCAATGAGGTCTTGCGAACTGAGGTCTTGGCTCGTTTGTCTCAGAGAAAAGATATTTTCATTGTCTCTTATCCTGATGCCTTGGCTGAGTTGGTCATGGCAAAGAAAAGAATCGATGAGAGAATACTCCAACTGTCTGTTAGCCAACAGATAGCCTTGACAGATATCGTGCATACATTGCGTGATTTTGGTTTCGAGGAAACCGACTACGTCTATGAACCAGGACAGTTTGCTGTTCGTGGTAGCATCCTCGATGTCTATTCTTTCAGTTGTGAATATCCTTTCCGTGTGGATTTCTTCGGTGATGAGATAGATTCCATCCGTACCTTTGAGGTGGAGAACCAACTGTCCAAAGACAAGAAAGATAACATAGAGGTGGTACCGGAACTCTCTGGAGTGGAGAGTGAGCGACAATCTTTCCTTTCTTTCTTGGATGAAGATGCAATCATCGCCATGAAGGATTATTCTTTCGTTCGTGACCGCATCGAACAAATTTTTAAGGAAGGATTCTCTTCGCAGAGCTTGACTGAACGATTGGAAGGTGCTACGGAGATGGAGGAACAACAGATTCGGAAGGAGATGAAGGCGGAACTCAATCTATGTACTGCTCTTCAGTTTCAGGAAGATGTGGCAGAAAGATTGCATGTGGAGTTTGGACTTGGTGGAAATGGAGAATGGCAGGAACGAAAGGAGAGAAATGCTGCTTCTCTCCAATTCCAAATCCAGCCACAACCTTTGTTCCATAAGAACTTCGACTTGTTGGCTCGTACACTTGAAGATTATCTTCTCCAAAAATACACCTTATATATATTAGCTGATAGCCAGAAGCAACAGCAACGTCTTAAAGATATCTTTGATAGTGAGGAGTTGCGTCGTTATCAGATTACTTTCGTGCCGGTGGAGAAGACCATTCACCAGGGATTCGTTGATCAAGACAAAAAATGTTGTTTCTTTACAGACCATCAGATATTCGACCGTTTCCATAAGTATAATTTGCGATCCGATGCAGCTCGTGCCGGTAAGATGGCGTTGACGATGAAGGAATTGCAAGAGATGGAGCCGGGCGACTTTGTGGTGCATGTTGATTTTGGAATCGGAAAGTTTGGTGGATTGATTCGTGTTCCTACGGGCGATAGCTATCAAGAGATGATTCGCATCATCTACAAGAATAATGACAAGGTGGATGTGTCTATTCATTCTCTTTATAAGATAAGTAAGTATCGCAGTGGTGATTCTGGTGAGCCTCCTCGTCTTTCCACCCTAGGTACAGGTGCTTGGGATAAGTTGAAGGAGAAGGCTAAGAAGCATATCAAGGATATCGCACGTGACTTGATTAAACTTTATGCCAAGCGCCGTCGTGAGAAAGGATATGCTTTCAGTATGGATGGATACTTGCAACATGAGTTGGAGGCTTCCTTCTTATATGAAGACACGCCAGACCAAAACAAGGCGACGATGGATGTGAAAGCCGATATGGAGAGTTCTCGTCCGATGGACAGACTGGTATGTGGCGATGTCGGCTTCGGAAAGACGGAGGTGGCGATTCGTGCTGCCTTCAAGGCGGCTTGTGATAGTAAACAGGTTGCCGTGTTGGTGCCAACTACCGTGCTGGCCTTCCAACATTACCAGACATTCAAGTCTCGTCTGGAGGGAATGCCTGTGAGGGTGGATTATCTCAGTCGTGCTCGCTCTACCAAAGAAACCAAGCAAATCTTGGCTGACTTGCAAGATGGAAAGGTTGATATATTGATAGGTACGCACAAGCTAATCTCCAAGTCCGTAAAATGGAAGGACTTGGGACTTCTTATCATTGATGAGGAACAGAAGTTTGGCGTGAGTACCAAGGAGAAGTTGCGCCAATTAAAAGTCAATGTGGATACGTTGACGATGAGTGCGACTCCTATTCCTCGTACCCTTCAGTTCTCCTTGATGGGAGCTAGGGATATGAGCATCATGCGTACTCCACCTCCTAATCGCTATCCGATACATACGGAGTTGACAACTTTCAGTTCAGAGGTGATTGCTGATGCCATCAACTTTGAGATGAGCCGCAACGGTCAGGTGTTCTTTGTCAATGACAGAATTTCCAAACTGCCGGAACTGAAGTTGCTCATCGAGAAAAACATTCCTGATTGTAGGGTCGCTATCGGTCATGGACAGATGAAGCCGGAAGAACTAGAGAATGTCATCATGGGTTTTGTCAATTATGATTATGATGTGTTGCTCTCTACGACTATTGTGTCGAATGGCATTGATATATCCAACGCCAATACCATCATTATCAATGATGCCCATCACTTCGGATTGAGCGACCTGCACCAAATGCGAGGTAGGGTAGGACGAAGCAACAAGAAGGCGTTCTGCTATCTGATAGCTCCACCTAAGAGTGTGCTTACCACTGATGCTCGTAGAAGATTGGAAGCCTTGGAGACATTCAGTGAGTTGGGAAGTGGATTCAACCTTGCCATGCAAGACTTGGATATTCGAGGTGCTGGCAACTTGCTCGGTTCTGAACAGAGTGGCTTTATGGAAGACCTGGGTTATGAGACTTATCAGAAGATTCTTTCTCAAGCCGTCACGGAATTGAAGAACGAGGAGTTCAATGACCTTTATCAAGATGAGATGGAGCAAGGGCAGCAACTTACTGGCGATGACTTTGTCGATGACTGTGCAGTGGAAAGTGACTTGGAAATGTATTTCCCTGATACCTATGTGCCGGGAAGTAGCGAGAGAATGTTGCTTTATCGTGAGTTGGATCGTATCGAGAATGATGATGACTTGGCTGCTTACAGACAGCGAATGATAGACCGCTTCGGTCCTGTGCCTCGTGAGGCAGATGAGCTGATGCATGTAGTTACCTTGCGTCGTCTGGGTAAGACTTTGGGATGTGAGAAAATCATGCTGAAGCAAGGAGTGCTCCAAATGCAGTTTGTGAGCAATGTACAGAGTCCATTCTACAAGAGTACAATGTTCTCTAAGGTGATCAATTATGTCACCTCCCATGTGAAGCGGTGCAATCTCAAGGAAAAAAACAGCAAGCGTTATCTGAGAATATCCGACATCAGAAGCGTGGGGCAAGCAGTTGAAATACTCAATGATATACTCAAGTAAGAGTAATAAATGTGTCTTTTTAGCGTATAAAATGATAAAAGTTAACCAATTGTGTATGCTAAAATAACAAAAAGTGCATACCATTAGTCGAATAAAAGACTATCTTTGCAGCAGATTCAGAAAAATCATTGAATCTTGTATGCGAATGCTGAAAAAGATTTGATAATTATTGAGTATTTAAGATGTTTAGTAAAAGTTTTATTTTATGTTATTGGACTTATATGTAGAGGTGCGTGAGTATATTGTAATATGAGTCCATTAATCTTCTTAAAGAAATCTAAGTAAAAGATGATAAAAAAGAGTGTAGCCGTTAGGTTACACTCTTTTTTGTTTCTCTAATATATATTGTATAAGTAAAAGATGAATATCAGCGTTTCACAACGCTTTAAAGTTTTAACTGATGCAAAGGTATTCATTTTAGACAAAATGATGGGGGACTATTTACTTTTTATGGGGTAATAATTACTTAAAAGGGTGTTTTGACTGATTTTTCTATCCAGATGGACTGATTTTTATTCCTCTCTGAATAGCATAAGGCTTCCTTGGTTTTCTCTTGATTTTCTAACAAAATAGTGGAGTGACGTAGATTTTTCTATCAATTCTTGCGCTATATCATATTTTTTTTGTAACTTTGTCGCATAATAGAACCAACTGGTGACAATCTGTTATATTATCTAGAATGTAAAACTAAAAATAGACATATCATGAGACAAAAGAAATTTATTCTACAGGAAAGTGAACTTCCTAAGCAGTGGTACAATATTCAGGCAGATATGCCCAACAAGCCATTGCCTCCATTGAATCCACAAACGCATCAACCTCTCACAGCTGATGACTTGTCACACATATTTAATAAGGAGTGCTCTAAGCAGGAGTTGGACACCGAACATGCTTGGATAGACATTCCTGAGGATGTGTTAGAGAAATATACTTTTTATCGTTCTACTCCTCTGGTTCGTGCTTACGCCTTGGAGGAAGCATTGGGTACTCCGGCACACATCTATTTCAAGAATGAGAGTACCAATCCATTGGGATCTCACAAGATCAACTCTGCATTGCCACAGTGCTACTATTGCAAGCAGGAGGGAGATACCAATGTGACCACAGAGACTGGTGCTGGTCAGTGGGGTGCTGCACTTTCTTATGCAGCTAAGTTGTATGGCTTGGAGGCTGCGGTTTATCAGGTAAAGATTACGATGCAACAAAAGCCTTACCGCTCCAGCATCATGCGTACCTTTGGTGCCACAGTAGAGGGCTCTCCTTCTATGAGTACTCGTGCCGGTAAGAACATCATTACACGTGATCCTCATCATCCAGGTTCATTGGGTACTGCTATCAGTGAGGCGGTTGAGTTGGCTACTACCACGCCAGGATGTAAATATACATTAGGCTCTGTGCTCAATCATGTAGCTCTCCATCAGACGGTTATTGGCTTGGAGGCTGAGAAACAGATGGAGATGGCTGGTGAATATCCAGACCAGGTCATCGCTTGCTTTGGTGGTGGTAGTAACTTCGGTGGTCTTGCCTTCCCATTCATGCGCCATAACCTCAAGGATGGTAAGAATACGGAGTTTATTGCTGCTGAGCCTGAGAGTTGTCCAAAGTTGACACGTGGTAAGTTTGAGTATGATTTCGGTGATGAGGCTGGTTATACTCCGTTGCTTCCTATGTACACCTTAGGACATGATTTCAAACCAGCCAACATTCATGCAGGTGGTCTTCGTTATCATGGTGCTGGTATGATCATCTCCCAGTTGATCAAGGATGGATATATGCATGGTGTCGATATTCCACAGTTGGAGTCCTTCAAGGCTGGTATGTTGTTTGCTCGTACAGAGGGAATCATCCCTGCTCCAGAGAGCTGTCATGCCATCGCTGCTACAGTGCGTGAGGCTTTGAAAGCCAAGGAGTCTGGTGAGGAGAAGGTGATTTTGTTCTGCCTTTCTGGTCATGGCTTGATTGATATGCCTTCATACGAGAGCTTTATCAATGGTGATTTGCAGAACTACTCTGTTTCTGACGAGGAAATTCAGAAGTTCTTGAAGACAGTACCTCAGGTTGATATGTAATTGATCTGTGGATGCAAAATAAAAGAACGAGGGTTATCTCTGTTATGAGATAACCCTCGTTGCGTATTGTTACTGATATGCAAAATATCGAATGCTATTCGATAGCAATATCTACCTATGTGTTATTACAACTTCAACCACTCTTCGATTTGCTTAGCGATGACCTCAAAACTAGTGGTAGGTTCGAAACGAGCGACAACCTGACCTTTCTTGTTGATCAAGAACTTGGTGAAGTTCCACTTGATGTCGGCGCTTTCCTTATAGTTAGGATCAGCCTCGCTCAACATCTTGTCGAGCACTGGGTAGAGAGGATGTGACTCATCCCAACCAGCAAAACCCTTGGATTCTTTCAAGAACTTAAACAATGGTGAAGCATCGTCTCCATTGACCTTGATCTTCTTGAAACGTGAAAATTCTGTGCCGTATGTCAGTTTGCAGAATTGATGGATGCTCTCGTCGGTGCCAGGAGCCTGCTGACCAAACTGGTTGCATGGAAAGTCTAGTACCTCAAAACCTTGGGAATGATATGTCTCATAAAGTTTCTCCAACTCTTCGTACTGTGGAGTGAAGCCACACTTGGTGGCTGTGTTGACGATGAGTAATACCTCGTTTGCATACTCTTTGAGGGAAACATCCTTTCCCTTTCTGTCTTTGACAGAGAATTCGTAAACAGTTCTCATTTTGTTTGTATCTATGTTTTTTGTTTTAATTCTTCCTTTTTAGAGTGCAAAGATACTACTTTTCTTTTAGAAGAGTTAATATATACTGATAATTTTTCTAAAATTCATAAAATAAGAAACCTAGGATTTTCACAAACCCTAGGCTCTTTTCAAACATCTTTCCGACAACACTATCGTCTAAAAGATGTTTTGATTAATCTATCATTTAACTTTTCTAAGAACTGCTGCAAAGATATAACAAAAATCATTTTTGTGGGTGTATTATTTCAGTTTTTTGGTATCATAAACTGTTTTTTATGTCTAGAAGGGCTTTTGAAGGGACTGTTTTTATAGAAAAACCGCCTCACGAAGCGATTCGTGAGGCGGTTTGGCGAGAGAAGTATTGTCTATTTGTTCTTTTCTCGATATTCGCTAGGGATAATGCCCATTTCCTTCTTGAAGACCTTGGAGAAGTACTTAGGGTCACTGAATCCTACAGAGAAGGCGATACTTGAAAGTGTTTCGTCTGTATCCTTCAGCATCTCTATTGCCTTGGTGATACGGATGTGGCGTACGAAGTCGATAGGTGTCATACCTATCGCATTCTTGATTTTGCCGTAGAGTACACTTCTACTCATACCCATGGCTTGTGCTATGTCGTCTATCTTCATGTCTGGGTCGGAGATATTCTCCAAGATAAACTTCATTGCTTTCTTGATGGTCACATCCTGTGCGCTGATCTTGGCGTTGTCTGCGATGATGTCAGCCTCGTCTCTTACCTCAGGTTGTGCATCCTTGCCGAAGAGGGTAGCGTTAGGCTGAATCTGCTTGAGCATTTCCATCTGCAAAGTCTTGCGATGGTTGATGAGGGCTTCGATTCGTCCCTTCAGATAGGTGGCAGAGAATGGTTTCGTCAAGTAACCATCTATACCTTCCTCGAATCCCTTGAGTTGGTCTTCCACGCTAGCCTTGGCTGAGAGGATGACGATAGGGATGTGGGCGACGTTAGGGTCTTGCTTGATATAGTGTACCATCGTGATACCATCCATTACTGGCATAGTGACATCGGTGAGGATGAAGTCTGGCACATACTTGCGAGCCATCTCCAAACCCTTCTTTCCGTTTTCAGCCAGGAGCACATTGTACTCTCTCTTCAAGATGGCTTCTAGGAACACACGGAGGTCGGCGTTGTCTTCCACGACGAGGAGCGTGATGTCTTTCTCGCCCTTTTGGAATTCTTCAGCCGAGTCGGTCGCCAGGTCATTGATATAGTTCTTTGCCGTGCTGTCCTCTATGTCTGCACTTGCGCCATTCGGCTTGAATACATCATCAGCTCCTTCATCGGCATAGAAGTTGTTTCTGTTGTCAAACTTCAGCATCTCGTTCAGCAAGTCAAGCATCTTTCGAGCATTTCGCTGTACGATGATAAGCATGCTTCTAGCTTCCTCCGTGAGGTTAGTCTCACGTTCGAGCACCTCTGATACCGGACCACCAATGAGCGACAATGGTGTGCGCAACTGATGGGAGGCATTACTGAAGAAGTCGTTCTTCATCAGCGACATCTGATGGTTCATCTTCTGTCTCTGTCGGCTATTATAGAAATAGAATGAGTATGCCATGATACCCATAATGATCAGGAAGATTAAGATCTTACCCCAGATGCTTTCCCAGAACGTAGGCTCGATTTCGATAGATAGTTCTGCTATGTTGTTGCCCCATACACCATGGGTATTGGTGGCTTTCACCTTGAGCACATAACTACCATGCGAGATACGGTTGAAACCTATCATGTTCTGCTTGCCGAGATATACCCATTCGCCTTCAGGGGTTATGCCTTCAATGCGATAGGCATAGTAGCTCTGATACTTGCGAGTATAGTCGAGGGCTGCAAAGCTGATGGTCAGGTTGCGCTTGTTGGCAGGGATACTCAAAGACTCTCTATGCAAGATAGGTATGTTACCGTCCTCTCCATTGTAATGGAGGGTGGTGAAAAGTATCTTAGGCTGATATGTCGTCTTGGTGAGCGTCTTCGGATTGAAGGTGATGCTTCCCATCGGTGTGCTGATTGTGATATGATCGGTGGATGGGTCGTGGAGAGGACGACACTCGGTGAACGTCATGTTGTAGTCGAAATCGTTCGGTCCAAAGACATCAGACTTACCTGTCTTGGGGTTGTATTTGTCGATACTCGATTCCCTGACAATCCAGATGTTGTTGGAGTTGTCTTCTATCAAACTTTGCACGATACCCTCGTCCAAGTTGACGTCTTGAAGGTTGTCCACGGTGATGTTGTCTTGCAGAAGCGACTTGCTCGTAACTTTCGCCAAGCAGCCACCCATCGTGGAAACATACGTGTCGCCATTGGAGCGTACCAAGGTATAGTTGACATCGTTTGTCATCAGCGAAGTCTTGTCTCCCGTAAGGTGATATGACTTATAGAATCTCACCTTGGAATAGTTCTTAAACTCATCGCTGAAAGTGACGAGACCATCGGTTGTGCCGACGAGGATAATTCCCTTGTTGGTACATGTGATGCGGCGAATCTTGCTGAATCTTGCTCCCTTAGGCCAGGATAGCTGGTTTCTATTGGAGATAAATCGGTAGGAGCCATTCTTCTCCTCCAGTACTGCAAGTCCTCCTCCGTATGTGGCTATCCATACCCTGTTTTGTCGGTCGCTCACAATGTCGTAGATGTTGTCATCGGGGAGCGAGTATGGGTCGGCAGGATTGTGGGTGAAGTGAATGATTTTCTGGTCCTTCATCATATACAGACCATCTCCTTTCGTTCCTATCCACATTCTTTCATTGCTATCGTCATAGAGTGCATAGATGCCTTTCGCGGAAAAGCCAGTAGGAGAGGGTGAAATCTGTCCACTTGGGGTGAGATACCCTATCTTATGATGTTGCTCATTGCTTATCTTGATGGTGCCATTGATAAAACCATCCCAATAGTTATGGTTGTGGTCGAGGGCAACGGCACGCACTTCCTTCTCGGTCTTCTCTATTTGGCTCAGGGTATATTCATGATACTTGAAGTTGACCTGTGTGAGGTCGTGACTGCCCGTCAACCATAAGATCCTTTGGTCGGAAATGGTGTATTTGGAAATCATTGGTATCAGTGCGTTTGCCGAAGAGTTACTCTTCAGCAGATAAGGTACCAGTTCCTTCTTGTTTCTGTCATAATAGCTGAAGGTACCTCCATTAGGAATCATCCACAGCGTGTTGTGATCGTCTTCCATGATGAATGGCACCTGACTGGAAGTGCGATAGACTGGGTTCTCCTGGTCGGCGAACAACCATTTCTTTTCCAAGGTGTTAGGATTGATGAGCGTTACACCCATACCATTGGTGAAAGCCCATATCATATTCTTGCTATCCACGTATATCTTCTTGACTTCCGCAACGGGTTGGTTAGGGTTTTGTACGCTTACCAACTCAGACTTGAAGGTACGAGGATTATATACGATGGCACCGAGGTTGGTGGCTATCAGAAGTTGGAATCCTGTGTTTTTCAACTCGTTGATTCTGGTTACGCCGGCTGGCATTGGAATCATGGAAATATGGTTTCTTGCCTCATCGAATATGGCAACCCTTCCATCCGTAGTGGCGAGATAGATGGTGTTGCCCACTTGACGGAACCATTTGAAAGGAATCGAAGTACGGAATTTGGAGCCATAGATGATGGTTCCTTTGTCGGTGAGTACCCACTCACGCCCTTTTTTGTCGGCTGTGATAAACCAGACTTTGCCGCTTGGAAGATGCTTGCTATCCATCTTGATGAACTCTGGGTTGTTCTCGTCAAACTCTTTCTTGCTGAGTCGAAGGCAAAACTTGTGGTCGGCGGAGGTAATCCAAGTGCTGTGATGGTGGATAGGATAAATCTTATCCACGTATAAGTCGATTTTGAACTTATCGTTTACCAGCTTTTCTATGTTTTGGAAGCTGCATTTTCTGGTGTCGTAAACGTAGAGTTTCCTGTCATAAGTAACGCACCACAAGTCGTAGTTCTTGCACGGGTAGATGTTGAGAATACGATTGGTTGTCAGGATGTCTGACTGATTGGGCACATCACGGAAGGTATGGAATGTGTATCCATCGTAATAAGACAAGCCATTATAGGTGGCAAACCACATCATGTTGTCTGAACCTTGGCAGAGGTCAGAGATATTGTTGGCGGCAAGGCCATCGAGAATGGAGAACTTTCTGATGTCGCAATATGGCTTTGCGATACATCCGTAAGTGACCAATATATTTAATAATAATGTATATATGATTCTTTTTGTCATGATTTCTAGCTGTAATTTGCCACAAAGTTACGCAAAATCCTTGTAACTTCCAAATAGTTTTAGGGAAAATCCACCATAAAGTAGGGAAATCTCCCCGAAATATTCTCTAAATTCCTTTGTAGGTATGAAAAAATAGGCTTATCTTTGCAGCAGTTAAAATGAAATACTAATTTAATGACTTATAGATATGAAAAAGTTGAAGACTCTCTTGACATTGGCAATGGTAGCTCTGATGAGCTTGTCTTTCACCTCTTGTGACGAGGATGCCAATACTGCTTATTACCTGGACGGTACTTGGCGAGGCAATATGTACGTCAATTCATCATACAAAGGTGTGACCTATACTTCCACCTATTCCGTTATCACTTTCAATGCCGGATACGACTCTGGTGATGGCTATTGGGTAGATTATTACAGCAATGGTCCTTATGGCAACCGCAATTATGTGGCAAACCATATCTATTGGAAGGTAAGGGATGGTAACATCTATATTCATTTTGTGGAGGAAGGCAACGATGTGGTCATCTACAACTATGGCTTGAACGACCGTTATTTCTCAGGCGAAGTAGATGCTGGTCACAGCTACGCGAGCTTCCGCTTGACCAAGGACTACTATGATGATTGGGATGACCTTGATTGGGGTTATTGGGGCTATAGTTCCATTTCCGGCAATTCGCCTATCGTAGTTGATACCCGTGCAGCTGAGGGAAAGGATAGTACGCAGTATGTACGTTGGTTTGGCAAGGAGGACAAATAAGTCGGTGTGTATTGAAACATTGAAAATTGTGAACAAGAAAAAGAAGAAAGGAATAAGATATGAAAAGAATGAAATCTTTATTGATGTTGGCTGCGATAGCAGTGGCATCTCTGTCAATAGTAAGTTGTGATGATGATCCTTGGGATGGACCTCATAGTTGGCGTGACGACCCATATGGATGGTATGGTGACTATGGCAACTGGGGCTGGAACAACAACTATTGGAACCAGGGCGGTAATAGTGGCAACCAAAACGATAGCCGTGCCAAGTTGGCTCGCTTGCTCTGTGGAGAATGGGGTGGTGACTTTGACTACTCCTATATCAATGAGGATGGCAATTCTCGTACTACGGAGTCTTACTATACGACCATGAAGTTCTTCCAGTACAATCAGAACTCCAATTCCTATAGTGGAGAAGGTGTGGAGACTGATTATCTGATGGATGATGATGGCAATCCAATCGATGATGCCAACCACAAGCAGGTGATGGAGTTCTCTTGGTATATCGAGAGCAATGGTGACATCTATATTCAGTATAAGACCTCATCGAAGTCAACCTTTGTCTTGGATTATGGCTCTTCACAGCGAGGCTACTTTATCGGACAGGAGGATGACAAGAACTATGACACCTTCTATGGCTATATGATTGGTACGGGCAATGTGAATGGTGATGTGATCAAATTCGATTTCGCTCGCTTGAATGAGACCAGCAATGCCAAGGCTTTGACTCGCAGTGCTGCTGGTGAGGTGGAATCTTACGGAAAGGGTGCTACTCAGAAACCTTTGAAGAGCGTACCTGCAACCCGATTCAACAGTAGAAGATAGTTTTTTAGTTTGCTATAAGCTATAAGATAAATAGAGAGTTGTAAAGATACAACACATGAACAAAACGAAGAAAGCCGTTCCCTCGTGATGAAGGAACGGCTTTTATAATGTCGCCTTGCAAGCGTTTCTGCTTGCAGTAGTAAGGGTTGCTTTATTTGAATCCCCAATCTAGTTTGATGCTCTCAAGAGTAGCGTTCTCTACTTTGGTCTCGACATCATCTGGCAAGTTGCAGAAGAAGTCGATGCCTGTGTAGTCTTGGAGCGTCTTGATGTTGACCAGATAGTTGCTAAGCTTGTCGCTGGTTGCCATAGCCTCGTTTACGTGAGGGAACCAATAACCAAATGCTTGGTAAGTATATGCGTTCTTGGACTTGCTGAATGTCTTGTTGAGCACGGCTACAAAGAAGTACTTTGGTACTGGGATGTAACCATCCTTTGCAGTGGTAGAGCGTTGGCTATTTTTCATATACTCGATGATGTTGTTGGGGTCATCGATAGTGCCACCTTTGACAACAAAAAGGGTGTCGGTGTTCAATTTTGGTGCAAACTTTCTAAGTTCATCTTCCATTTTATACCATGTGCCTTTCTGGTTGAAGGCGCTATATTGTGGTTGCATATTTGTCATATAATAAGTTTGGTAACGCTGGTTGGCATTGTAAAATCTATCAGCATTAGGGCAGATGTGTCCATGGTCAATTATTTTGTAGTTCCCTGTATATGGATCGCTAGTAAAGTCTGTTACACCATATTGCGCTTTCAAGTCGGTATCGTATGGATACTGCCTTTCTCCCTGTGATGGTTCATATCTTCCACTCACATTTTTTTGGCTATTTGTCGTATTGAAGTTATAGCAGCTCCATCTTTGCGCCTTCTTTGTGTCGTCCCATTCAGTACTATAAGTAATGGTATTGGTTGTGTTGTCAGTATGAACAATGACGTAGTTGCCCGTAGTTCCCTTGACCTTAGGGAATTCCAAGCCTTTGATAGCTTTTGCTACTTCGGTAGGCATATTGGATGTTGCCACGTTGCAGTTGGTGTTGCCAACTACTGTACTTCCACCAGTACCACTGCCGCCGCCAGTTCCGCCGCCAGGGAAGGCCTCGTCTGCACTGCTACCACATCCTGACAAGGTCAAGATGCTGATGAGCGAGAGAATCAGTATTTTGGAGTATTTCATATCTCGTAAGTTGTTGTTAAATTGTTGTTTCGAAAATGTGTAAAAAGAGAAAAAGTGCATTCCGACGTATATGCAACTACGTTGGAACGCACTTCCTATTTAGTTATAATATATCCTTGATGAAAAGGTATATTACTTCTTCAACTTACCGTAACGGTTCATGAAGCGGTCAACACGACCAGCGGTATCAACAAGCTTGCTCTTACCTGTATAGAATGGGTGAGAGGTGCTAGAGATTTCAATCTTAACTACTGGGTAAGTTTCGCCTTCAAACTCTACTGTCTCAGAAGTCTTGCATGTAGATTTTGTAAGGAACATATCGCCATTAGACATATCTTTGAATACTACAGGACGATAGTTCTCTGGATGAATACCTTTTTTCATTTTTCTTTTTTATTTTTATTGGGTTATTAAAAATAGACGTTATGGGGATGTTCTTCGCATCATCTCATGTCCTTTCGGTGCATGCCCATTATAGCCTTTACACTTAACAGGGTGCAAAGTTACGACTTTTTCTTCTTTCTGCCAAATATTTCCTGATGTTTTTCTTTCTTTTACTCTTTTTTTTATTTTCGTAGATACATTGCCCAAGTTATGGTTCTTAGTTTGGGCACTCGTTGCCCGCCTCGTGATCCCTCGTTGCTCGTCTCTTGTTCACCAGCTCCCCATCACGTGGTCCTCGAGGGATCGCTTGAAGTGCATTGTAGGAAAATTACAGAACCAAAAATCCCCATCTCCCTAATGGTTTTGGAGAGATGGGGATTGTATATCTGCTTTGGCTTTCTTTCCCTTTTGGTATTTAAACCATAAGAATGCCAAAACTTCTTATTTCAATGTAACGATAATCTTCTCAATGTAGAGAACACCAATAGCATTGTTCCAAATCGTAAAATATTTGTTACTTACATTGCTGAAATCATAAACAAATGTGAACGAATTTATATTATCGTTTTTCTTCTCTGTTGTATGAGTGCCACTAACTTTGTTTGTTGTTGGATGAGCTTCTGTTCCTCCGTAAACGGAGAATACTGTAGGATCATTGTATTTAGCCAAGCCATTTACTACAATCTTGATGCTCTTGATATCTTTGCTGAAAGCAGAAGAGTTGAAGAAGAATCCCTGCTTGCTGGCATCACTTGCATTACCTTGTACCTGTATGCATCCTGTGAAATCACCATTAGCTTTACAGATCTTAACTCCGCTATATGCTACATTTTCATATTTCCAAGAGTACCATGTTTCGTTTTTGTCAACCGCCTGGGTGCCATATGAATTTTCTGTGAGGTCTGTTGCGCTGGTCTTTCCGCTAATAATGGAATTTACGGTCATGCCATCGCCAGTATCAGGAGTTTCTGGCTTTGGAGTAACCTCACCGCCAGTGCCTTCGCCTTCTATCTTGATGATAGTGCTGTTCTTGTCAACCTCCATGATATCAGTACCATTCTTGTTGAATGCCTTGATGATACCCTTGATAGTTACTTTCTGACCAACCTTCAAATCATCCTTAGATGTGAAGTCTGCACCATTCAGGCCCTTACCAGAATAAACCTGTATGTCCTTGCTCTTACCATCGTCAGAGATGTAGTAAGAAAGGCTCTTGTATGTTTCATTGTAAAAATCAACTTCAGAAATGATACCTGTCAAGTAAACCTCGTAGGTAGGAGCACCTGCCTTGATAGCTGCGATAGCTTCTGCTACGGTGTATGGATCACTTGCAGAACCCTTACCTGTTGAAGGAGTATCTGGAGTAGTGGTAGAATCGCCAGGTTTTGTGCCAATTTCCTTGGCTCCAATCTTAGCATAGGCAACACTCTTCAAACCAGTTGCGCCAAAGTAGTTCTCGATATTACCGCAGAGAATCACTTCTTGCTTCAAGTTGCCTGGATTGTCCTTGAGGTTGAGTGCTGTACGAATAGCACCTGCTGGCAACTGGATTGGCAAACAGTTAGTTACGTTGGTTTCATCTGCACTTGCAGCGACCAAGATGTTTGTTGGAGCTTTTTCTGCACTTGCAGCGTCGCCGAAAATAGCTTCATTCAGGGCCTTGTCAGGTACATAACCTACGATGAAAGCCTTTACGAAAACATTAGTACCCGTAGCAGCAATCTTAGCATCAGATACTGTATATGGGTTGGCTTCAGTTCCATCTGTTGAAAGTTCTGGGGTAGATGGCTGGTTTGGTGTTCCGTATGGTGCTGGAACATCCTCGCAACTACTGAATGTAAAGACAGCCATTGCCGCCATCAATACAGAAAATATATACTTTTTCATATTCTTGTCTATTTTATTCTTGTTACTATGTATAATAAGGTGTAATTTACTTCACCAATATATTTTTGATTTCCCATGTAGGAGCCGAATTGTCGGTGCTAGTATAGAGGAAGCTAATGTAAATCTTCTTGCCACAATACTTCTTGAGGCTGATGGTAGATGTGACGAAATCCCAACTGTTACCTGCTGGATAAACATCTGCCTCTACATCTTTCCAATTAGTACCATCTGTGGAAACCTGTATCTTGCACTCCTTCTTAGGGTCATCGCTTGTCTTATTAATTGCCTGGTCTAAGGTAAGAGTTGCTTCTTGTACCTTGCTGAGGTCTATTTCTGGAGAGGTGAGACGTGAGCAGTTGGCATAAGATTTACTATTGTATCCACTGGCTTTCATTCCATAGTTGGCATTAGCCCAATTCCAAACGGCAGTAACACCATTGGCTGGCGTTATGTTCTCAATCTTGAAGTCACCTTGGCTCTCTGAGAATGTCTCGCTGAACACTGACAAAGTGATCTGCTCCAAGTCATCGATGTCACGAAGCAAGATTTGCCAAGTGTTGCCGTATCTTGTGAAGATACCTGTGATGTTGTAGGCACCTTCTGGCAATACCTGGTTGGCAAACTTGGCATAGCCTGAAGTACGAACTACGAGGCTGCTGGTGCTAATGTTCTTGCCAGTAGTAGCATCTACCAAATAGCAATTTGTTGTTGCGTCGTTTGGCGCAAAAACTGTCTTGCCGTCTGCATCCTTGAAAGAAACTTTCTTGAGAACCATCAGCTTGCCTGCGTTCTCCTCCATGTAAGCGGCATCAGATACCTTGCTCAAGTCAAACTCGGCTGGTTCTATGTTCTTGGCGTCAGACTCGCCGATCAACTTGTAGTGCTGTTGCCAAGTAGGGCGATCCATCTTACCGATAGAGGTTGCACCCGTTTTGAGATTGGTGTAGATGCTGCCGATTTCAGCCTGCTTGCCATAACCACCGATATAGAGATTCTTCAAGTCGATGAGAATCTGCTGACCTGGTGTGAGGTAGCCGTGCAAGCCACCAGCATTGATGCAAACGAGCAGAGCACCAGTCTCATCCTGTACAGAAACCTCTTGATACAAGTTGCCGCCGATGTCGTTGCCGGTGACATAACCCTTGATCTTGATATCCTTGTCGATTTTAGTGAATGCAGTGTTGCTGGCGATATTCTTTGCGTAGTCGCTCTTCAATTGTGCGATGGTGATGACATTGTCCTCGGTCAACTTGTTGTTGCCGTACGGACTTACTGGAACCTTTATGGTCTCAGTATCATCAGGATCTGCATAGCTGTCTCCCATGCAAGAAGCAAAGAGAAGGGCAGCAAATGCCATTGCGATATACTTAAATTTCTTCATGTCTTTTCTCGTTTTTAGAATCTGTATGATACCTGGAACATACCGTTAGTTCCAAACACGTAATACTTCTTAGGGTTCTTGGAGAACTGGTAGTAACGTACGTTGTTCACCTCGTTGTCGGTCAATGTGTAACCACTACGTGTGTTCTGCTCATAACCACCAGTTACGATCTTGCGGTTGTTCAACAAGTTGGTAATCATGAGGTTGAAGTTGAGGGAGCCTTTCTTCAAGCGTACACTCTTACCGATGCTTGCGTCAACCATCCAACCGCCATGTCCCTTTTCCTGTGCAGTTGCGCTCTCCAACAAGCGACCGTCTTCAGAAACACGTTCGAAGATTTCAGGATACTTGATGGCAGCATTCTGACGATTCTGCAAGGTAGAAGCGTAGCGATAGCTAGGAGAATATGACAAGTAGATGCGGTCGTAATAATTGGCGTTGAGGTCGATGAACCAACCATTGGAATGGAAGTTCAAGCCCAAGCTACCTACTGTAAGAGGTGTACCGCTCTCACGCATATCCTTCACATAAGCCTTGTCTGATTTCAGCTCAGCTGATTTTGACAACATATAGTAGGCATTTACATTATTGATGTTCTTGGCATCGCTAATGGAACCGACTGCCTTGAAGTTGAGGAATGAGGTGAGCTTGAAGTCAAGACCTGCCTCTACGCCGTAGTATTCCTTCTTCAAACCTGTCATGCTGACGTATGTGAATGAGTTCTCATCGTCGTTGTAGAAGCACTGCCACTCGGTGACGTGGTCGAGACGGCTATAGTATGCATTCAAGTTGGCGTGCAACCAAGAGTTTTGGAACTGATAGCTGAACTCACTGCTGAACACGTGCTCGTCCTTCAAGTTTGCCACATAGTCATTGTTGATTTCTGGAGCGATGAAGGCAGTGTTTGCCATAGGTGGACGCCACTCATAGCCTACGCCAATCTTGAAGGCATGACCACGGCCTGCGTCAAAGCTGATGCTTCCCTTGGCACCACCCTCGCCGAAACGAGCGATACCGCTGTTGCCGTATGAGTTGTCGGCAGCCATACCATTGCGCATATAACCATGACGGCGCATATTGGTCTGACCGAGCTTTGCGCTGAAGTTGGTCTGGAAACGACCCATTTCTGCTGTATAAGATGTCCAGAGCAAGCCCTTCATCACCTCTAGCTTGTAGTCGTAGCCGAACTTGTCGCCTTCATAAACCAACTTACCTGTCATGTTAGGACCTGCTGTGTTGAGGTCGTATTGTACACGAGGGTCGGTGATAGGGTAGTCGCCTACTGCGTATGTATTGATGTTGTGGAAGATGGTTCCACCGAGCATGTCGTCCATCGTCTGATAATGGCGGTTGCTATTGGTACCCAATGTCAAGCCACTTACCAATGTGGAGTTTTTTGTTACCTTGGCGGTCAATGTAGATGACAAGTTAAAAGTCAAGTTGTCACTATGTTTTGCCTGTACGTAGTAGAGAGTCTCACCGCCATTCTTGGCAGCCTGCTTGTTGGCATAGTAGAGCTGATCCCAGTTGATCTGGCGGTTGGCCTTGCTGGCAGTCCAATAGTTGTAAGCGTTGTTCCAGCTGTCCCAAGCTGACGCATTGTTACCATTGGCGAAGTCGCCCCAAACATAGAAGTTGGCGCTAGGCATATTCTTCCAGTAATCTGGCTGAGGGTTCTCGGCGTTGTTGTAGTTCAACTTGGTGCTCTTGTACATAGAATATTTGCCATATACAGAGGTAGTGAGCTTCAACTTGTCGTTGATGTTCCAGTCCCATGTTGCGATGGCAGAAGGAGCGAAGTCGTTGACAACGCGAGAGTTGCGCTTATGACCATTCTGGTAGCCCCAGTAAGGGTTGTAGTAATAGTCGTTGGCAAGCCAGTAAGCCTCGTCGGTAGAAGCACCCTGGGTAGAGCGCTCGGTAGGGTTGCCCCAGGTAGAGAAACTAAGGGAGTGACCATTGTTCCACTTCTTCTGAACTCCGAAGAAGTAAGACAAGGCGTTGTAGTATGTACCCTCTACATAGCCACGGTTAGCCCAGCGATAGGTAAGACCCGCAGTGATAGCCCATCCACGATCGTTGAAGCCACTGCTATAAGTGTACATGCCACGGAGCGTGTAGTTGCGGTTGGCGGCAGCTACAGAAGCGTAGTTGCCTACCTGCATGCTTCCGGCACGGAAATCATAGTTATTGCTACCAGCCATTCCCGTCATGGAGTAGTTGTTTCCCTCGAAAGGAAGGGCGAAGTCAACGTTGCGAGAGAAGCGGTTCAGACCGCCGATGTTGGAGAATCGGAACTGTCCGCTTTCCATGTCGTTGACTGGAGCACCATTGATATAGACATCATTGTACTTTTGGTTGAACGCACGGTAACGGAAACGCACCGGTGAGAACAGGTAGCCAGCCTCTGATGCATAAACGTTGGAGTTAGAGTTGAGGATGGTCACGTTCTGCGACATATCGTCATCCTCTCCCAACTGTGCCTCGGTGAATGTGAATGCGTTCTCGTCTAAGCCTGCCGCTACCTTTTGCTCAGTTTGGTTGTTCTGGGCAAATGACATCGGCGCATAGCAGAGCGCAAGCATTGCTAATTTTACCTTTTGTTGCATAGTTTATTGATTAATTACTAATAATGTTTGCAAAGTAACGAAATATTTTTTAAAAATGAAAGCTTTTTTGATTAAATTTTGATGAAATATGCGGTTTTTTCAGATAAAATGCCGATATTTGCATTTGATAATGTGTTATCGAACATCATTGGACGACATATCCTTAGATAAAATGAATAAAAACTAAAATAATGAAGAAACAATTTTTGATGTTCGCCGCCTTGTTGATAGTCAGCTTGGCTGCGCTTGCCCAAGGGCAAAAACGATTCAATCTCTATGCCGTAGGCTTCTACAACCAGGAGAATCTCTTCGATACTTGCCACGATGAGGGCAAGAACGACTATGAGTATCTGCCTGCCAAGGGATGGAACGGCATGAAGTACACCAACAAGTTGCACAACATGGCTCGTGCCCTTGCCGACATGGGTACGGATAAGTTGCCTAAGGTGGGCTGCGCCTTCATCGGCATGGCTGAGGTGGAGAACCACAAGGTGCTCGATGACCTCATCGCTCAGGAACCTCTCAAGGCTCGTGGCATGAAGTACTGTCATATCGAGGGTCCTGACCGCCGTGGTATCGACTGTGCCTTGCTCTACAATCCTGCTCTCTTCACCGTGAAGAATGTGAAGTTGGTGCCATACGTTCAGGAGAAGGCGAAGGATAGTACTTATTATACCCGTGGTTTCCTCACTGTTCGTGGCGAGTTGGGAGGCGAGGATGTCGCAGTCATCGTGTGCCACTGGCCTAGCCGATTCTCTGGCCCTTTCTACCGTGAGTCGGGAGCTCGTCAGACCAAGGCAGTCAAGGACAGTCTCCTTCGCATCAACAAGAACATGAAGGTCTTTGTGATGGGTGATATGAACGACGACCCTACCAACAAGAGTATGCACGAGTGCTTGCAGGCTAAGCCTGAGATTAGCCAGGTGGGACCTGACGATATGTATAATCCTTGGTACAATATCCTTGCCAAAGAGGGAAAGGGCACCTTGTTCTATAACGGCAGTTGGAATCTCTTCGACCAGATTATTATCACTCCTAACTTGCTCAACAAGGACAGCAAGCACAAGGATTTTTCTACCTTGAAATATTTCGCTCACCAGGTTTTCCGTCGTGACTACCTCATCCAGCAGGATGGTCAGTACAAGGGTGCTCCTCTCCGTACATCGGCTGGTGGCAGATGGCTCAATGGTTTCAGCGACCACTTGCCAGTTGTCATGTATCTTGTCAAGGAGGCGAAGTAAAAGTGAAGGGTTGTATGCAGATAGAGAATCATCCTTTTGAACCTTGGTTGCCAGTGAATGCGCATCTGCTGATGCTCGGCACCTTCCCACCTTCGCCCAAGCGATGGTGTATGCCTTGGTATTATCCTAATTTCCAAAATGACATGTGGCGCATCTTCGGCATCATCTTCTTCGGAGACAAGTTGCATTTCGTGGATGCGGAGAAGAAGCAATATCGCTTGGATGCCATCAAGGAGTTTCTGGAAGAGAAGGGCGTGGCTATCTTTGATACCGCCCAAAAGGTGATTCGTACCAAGAACACGGCTTCCGACAAGGACCTGCTAATCGTGGAGCCTGCCGACCTGGATGGGATGCTGAGAGCCTTGCCCGAATGCAAGGCGGTGTTGACAGCCGGACAGTTGGCTACCAAGGTCTTCACCGAGCATTATCATATCACGGAAACTCCGAAGATGGGAGGCTATGTGGAGTTCACCTTCGAAAATCGCACCTTGCGTCTCTATCGGATGCCAAGCAGCAGTAGAGCCTATCCACTGTCTGTAGAGAAAAAGGCAGAGTATTACAAACTGATGTTTGATGCCGTGCTCTAATATATAATTAAGGTACGCATGTACATATTTGTTATTAAGAAAGAACAATAGAAAGAATAACAAAATAGAATATCATGGACAAAGATAAAATTACAATCATTGGAATCGCTGGTGGTACTGGCTCTGGCAAGACTACCGTGGTAAAGAAGATCGTGGAGGCTTTGCCGCCTCACTATGTGGCTGTTGTGCCATTGGATTCCTATTACAATGATACGAGCCACATGACGGAAGAGGAACGCCATGCCATCAACTTCGACCATCCTGATGCTTTCGATTGGAAGCTCTTGCACAAGCAGTTGGCAGACCTTCGCAACGGCATTGCCATCGAGCAGCCTACTTATAGCTACTTGAAGTGCAATCGTGAGAAGGAAACCATCCATGTGGAACCCAAGCCTGTTATCATCATCGAGGGTATCATGACGTTGCTCAACAAGAAGCTGCGTGACTTGATGGACTTGAAGGTCTTTGTCGATACCGACCCTGACGAGCGCCTCATTCGCAACATCCAGCGTGATACTATCGACCGTGGTCGTACTGTTTCGATGGTCGTGGATAGATACTTGAAGGTGCTCAAGCCAATGCATGAGCAGTTCATCGAACCTACCAAGCGATATGCCGACATCATCATCCCTCAAGGAGGAGAAAATGTAAAAGGAATTTCCATCCTGTGCAGTTATGTGACAGGACTTGTGGAAGGACTTGATGAATAAGAGAAATCCCTCGCCTTAGAGCTTTTGCTTCTAGACGAGGGATTTTTGTATCTATACGATTTCTTGTAAAATTAATTATCAGTTGTGAGGGTGACATCCTTCACTTACAGAATAAGCACTCTTACCTCGGCGTTCCCCATCTTCTCGATTTCGTTCATCGGTCGCTTGAAATAGACGCTTTGGATGGCTTTGTTGATGATGCCGTGTCCTACGGCTAGGATGGTTTTATCGGGATAGGCTACCTTGAGCCAAGTGAGGAAGTTCTGTGCCCTCGACTTCATCTTCTCCAAAGTTTCGATGTCGTCAGGCCAATCCTTCGGGTCTTTGGGGAGGCTAGGGATGAACTTGCCCGTGAAACTTCCCCAGTCTCGTTCACGAATCAGAGGGGTAGTGACTACCGCTTGATGATGAGGTTTGGCGATGATTTCGCAAGTCTGTATGCTGCGATGTAAGTCGCTGGAGACGAAGACGTCAATGTGGTCGTTTGTCATTTTCTTAGCCACTTCCTCGGCTTGGGCGATGCCTGCCTCATTTAGCTCTCCAGGAGTCTGTCCCTGCATGATGTGGGCAGCGTTATCCACCGTCTCGCCATGCCTTACAAGATATAATTTTGTCATAATCTTCAGTTTTTGTTCACAAAAGTACAAAAAAAGTTGGAGTTGTCAAAGATAGTTTGTACTTTTGTGGGGTATTTTATGACTTATGTAGATTAATCAAGTAAAAAAGATAAATATGAAAGTAGTACATAGTTCATTTTTCCGTGCTCTCTGCGCCATCATCGTGGGAGCACTTCTCATCCAGTATCGTGAGCAGACGGTGACGTGGATTACCATCGCTATCGGTGTGCTGTTCTTCCTTTCTGGTGTCATTTCCATTGCCACTTACTTCAGTGCCAAGCGAAATGCCAGCAAGGTGGGTATCGTCTATGATGCCAATGGCAAGCAGATTTCCGGTTTGGTGCCTAGCTTTCCTATCGTGGGAATCGGCAGTTTGATACTCGGTTTGATTTTGGCACTGATGCCAAACACGTTCATCAACAGTTTGATGTTTATCCTTTCGGTGATTCTCATCATGGGAGCGTTGACGCAGTTTACCAATCTCGCCACGGCTCGCAAAATGGGTGGGGTAGGTTTCGTCTATTGGATATTCCCTTCCATCATCCTCTTGGTGGGTTTGCTTGCCATCATCAAGCCGTCAGCCATCGCTTCGGCTCCGCTCTTCATCATTGGTTGGACGATGCTCATCTATGGAGTGGTGGAGTGCATCAATGCCTTCAAGATTGCCAATAATAAGAGAAAGTGGGCAAAGGCAGAGGAAGTTTCTTCGGCTGCTGGAACGACAGAGAATGACTCGTATATCGAGGAAATCAAGGAGGAAGAAGAAAAAAAAGAATGATGGCTTAGGTATGAATAGAGTAATGGTCTCGGTATGAAAAGAGAATGTTCATCTTGGTCTGAAAAGAGAATGATCCTCCCTGTATGAGAGTATAAAAGAATCCCCAATAGTTTTGCTGAATGGTAAACTATTGGGGATTTTCTTTATGCTTTTGTAGTGCAACCTTTTTTCTATATACTTTTTGTAGAGCAAGGTTCCTTGCTTGCTACCAGATAGCTCTTATAATTGGAACTTATAGCCTAAGGTAATTTGGAAGACGGAGTGTCTGTCGTCTGATCTCATCTTGATGCCTTCGTTCTCAACGTAGCCACTTGCGACCTTAGTCACACCGAGGTTGTAGCGAGCATCAATGATGAGTCCATTGTACTCGTATGACAAACCGATAGGGATGGAGAAGTCAACGGTGTTGATTTTATAGTTGGTGTCAGCCTGCTTGAAGGCTTCATCAATGTCAACGCTGACACCGCCAATGCTCACTTTCTTGTTGATACAGAAACCTGGTTGGATGCCGGCTTTCAGTGCCAAACCCTTGACAACATAGACGTTGGCGAGGATAGGAATGTTGATGTAGTCGAGTTTGAGGGTTCCATTGTATTCGTCAAAGTCGCTCTTGGCACCTTGCATAGAGTACATCAAGGCGCCGGTGATGGCAAACTTTTTGGTGGCTTGGTAGCCTAATTCAGCTCCACCTGTGAAACCGATTCTTGAAGAGGCATCGTTTTCGTCGGTGAGGCTGGCGATATTCAGACCTACCTTAGGTTGTAATGTGACAGAACCAACGGCACTTTGTGCAAATGTGCAGAGTGAAAATACAGCCATGGCGGCTGAAAGGAATAGTCTTTTCATAAAACTGCTTTTTAGTGTGAATAATATGATAAAGAGAACCCATAGGCACTCTTTTGAGAACCTATGGGTTTATGTCTTTTTAATAGATTTTTAGAGTTTGAACTTATAACCGAGAGTAAGCTGGAATACTGAGTTGTTGCCATCTGCACCATCGAATACCTTGGTGCAGCCGATGTTGTAACGAGCATCCAAGCAGAAGTTCATGTATTCGTATGAGATACCTACTGGAACAGAGAAGTCGAAAGTCTTGACTACGTCAGAGTTAGCGTCGTCCTTTCCTACCATAAAGCCAGGCTGAACACCAGCTTTCAATGCCAATCCTTTTGCCACATAGAAGTTCGCAAGAATAGGAATGTTCAAGTAGCTTGGACTCCAAGTAGCGCTAACGTGATCCTCAGAAACCTTGAAGCCCTGGAAAGAGTAGAGCAGACCACCGCTCAAGCCAACCAATGGAGAAATGTGATATTCCAATTCTGCACCACCTACGAAACCTGCTTTGTAGTCAGCACCGTCTGTTGTTACAGATGCGCAGTTCAAACCGACCTTAGGCTGGATAGTGAAATCACCTGCTGAATACTGTGCGAAAGCACCTACTGAAGACAGAACCATAGCTGCCATTACCAATAACTTTTTCATAATCTCTAATCTTTTTATTAGTTAATACTTATGTTATTAATTTTATCTATCATATAATAGAATCGCAACCGACTTTCATCGTGTTAGCGATGGCAAAGATATAGAAATTCTGAATACGATGCAAAAATTTTGGCAGTTATTTTACATTTTGGGGTAAAATAATGCCTTTTTCTTACGTTTTGGAATATTCTTACTAAAATTATTCGTGAATTTCTTGCTTCGTAAGGGAAAAAATCGTACTTTTGCAGCAGTTCTTTGAATAAGCGTACAGATAAAGATAGTACGAAAGTTAAAAAGAAAGGAAAATGATTATGACAACACAAGAGATAAAGGAGGAGTAAGGCTTTCCACCATGAAAGCTTTACTCCTCCTCTTCGTCTGCATCATTCCAATCATCCAAGTCCTCGAAACCGAACATGGCTGGATCGACAAAGGCATCCAGTGCTCGGCGTTCCTTCTTCGTTGGGCGACCTGTTCCCCTGGCTCTATCGACGAAACCGCTGATGCGACTCATCTCCAGTAGTTCATACTGCTTAGGGTCGGTCACGTTCTTATAGACACCAAACAGCATCTTGGCTCCCACTCGCTGCTCGATGCAGTCGAGTACCTCAAAGGAATAGGTGATGGGGGCTTTCTTCACGCTCACCACATCGCCACGCTTGATGATATAGGATGGCTTCCTGGTAACGCCGCCCACGGTGACACGACCATTCTTGCAGGCATCCGCCGCAATGCTGCGCGTCTTGTAGATGCGAGCTGCCCAAAGCCACTTGTCTATTCTGGCGCTTTCCTTCATATATAAAAGTATAAGGGAAAGATTACTTCTTTCCGAGTTTGTTGTATTGGTTCATCGTGTTGTCGATGCCCTGGAGCACGAAACTCTTGATGATTTCCACACCCAGGTCGATGGCAGGCTGAAGCTGCTTCATGTCCTCCTCGCTGTACTTGCCGAGCACCCAGTCTATCTGACCGCCACGAGGGTAGTCGTTGCCGATACCCATGCGAAGTCGGGCATAGTCTTGTCCGATGAGCTGCTGGATATGTCCCAAACCATTGTGACCACCATTGCTTCCATTCGCCTTCAAGCGGAAGGCACCGAGAGGCAGGGCGAGTTCGTCGCTGATGACGAGCAGCCGCTTCTGGTCTATCTTCTCCTGGTTGAGCCAGTATCTCACGGCATTGCCGCTGAGGTTCATGAAGGTGGTAGGCTTCAGCAAGAAAACCTTGCGTCCCTTGATGGAAGTCTCAGCCACGAAACCATAACGCTTATCTTCAAAATGAATATTGGACGCTTTAGCAAAAGCGTCCAATACCATAAATCCCGTGTTGTGTCTTGTTCCGGCGTATTCATCGCCAGGGTTGCCAAGACCACAAATCAAATATTTATCCAATTTGAAAAATCTAAATGTGTTTCAATTTACGGGTTGTCAATCAAGATTACTCAGCAGCAGCGTCGTCATCAGCCTGCTGTGCAGCGAGCTGAGCGTTACGTGTCATCTTGATAGAGCAAACTACAACAGCCTTGCTTGTAGCCAACTCGAGACCCTCGAATGAGAGGTCACCTACCTTGATGCTCTTACCAATCTTCAACTCTGTAACATCTACATCGAGGTGCTCAGGAATCTGCTGGTATGGAGCAGTAACGTTGATCTTACGGATAGAGAGGTTCATACGACCACCATCACGTACACCCTGTGCAAGACCTACCAACTTAACTGGGATACCGATAGTGATAGGCTTCTGGTCGTTCACCTCGTAGAAGTCAACGTGCAGAGGAGCGTCTGTTGTTGGGTGGAACTGAATCTCCTTCATGATAGCTGTGTGGCTCTCACCGTCGATGATGAGGTTGATAACATATACATGAGGAGTGTAGATAATCTTACGCAACTCTGTGAATGGAACTGCGAATGACAAAGCCTCAGGAGCACCGTTAGCATCCTTCTTCTCACCATAAAGGTTACATGGGATAAAACCTTCCTTACGCAATGTCTTAGAAGCTTTCTTGCCAAGGTCTGTACGCTTCTGACCTGTTACATTAATCTCTTTCATTTGTGTTACTCTAAATTAAGTGTATTAATAATTAGTGCCTTAACTCGCCATCACACGGATAAGCTTTGCAAAAGCGGGTGCAAAATTACAACAATTACTTGGAATGAGCAAATTTTTGGACTAAAAAATGCCTAATTATGTCATTTTGTGCCGAATATGAGGGGCAAAGTGCCTCTTTATCCTTAAAAAAGTAGAAAATATACTCTACTTTCTTGCGTGTTTCCTATAAAATATGTATTTTTGCCGTGTCAAAGTATGACATTAATGTATTTAAACCTTTAAATTATTAGAGAATGATTAATAGGGATTTAATTAGAAGAAAGATTGTGCAGTTAACCTATGCATACTATCAAAACGGCAATCACAACATGGATAATGCTGAGAAGGAGTTGTTGTTTAGTCTTTCAAAGGCGTACGACTTGTACAACTACATGTTGCAACTCATCGTGGCTGTAACCCAAGAGGCTCGTAAGCGTTACGACCTAGAGGTGGCTCGTGCTCAGCGTGAGGGAACAGAGGCTCCTTCACAGAGGTTTGCCTTCAATCGCTTCGCAGTACAACTGGAGGAAAACAAAATGTTGGCTGAATGGGTGAGCGAGAAAAACTCATCTTGGGACGACGACATCGAGTTCGTACGTAAGCTTTACACCAACATCTCTTCCAGTGAAGTCTTCCTGGACTATATGGCAGCAGAGGCTGACAGCTATGAGGATGACCGTGAGGCTTGGCGCAAGTTCTACAAGCAGTTTGTGATGAATAATGACGACTTGGATGCACTCCTCGAAGAGAAGAGTCTCTACTGGAATGACGACAAGGACATCGTAGATACCTTCGTACTCAAGACCATCAAGCGTTTCGACCCAGACAACAAGGCTAACCAGGAGTTGTTGCCAGAGTATAAGGACGCTGAGGATTGTGACTTCGCTCGCAAGCTCTTCCGTTCTACCATCTTGAATGGTGAGCAGTATCAGAGATATATGAGCGATGCTTCTCGCAACTGGGATTTCTCTCGCTTGGCTTACATGGACGTGGTCATCATGCAGATTGCCATTGCCGAGTTGGTCAACTTCCCTAATATTCCAGCAACCGTTACCATCAATGAGTATGTGGATCTTGCCAAGGCATACAGCACACACCGCAGTGGTGGTTACGTCAACGGAATGCTCGACAATATCGGACGTTTCCTCATCGACAAGGGCATCATTCTCAAGGAATTGCCTGCTCGCAAGGAGCACAGAAGATAATCTTCAGTGGAGCAACAGAGATTAATAGAATTAATTACACATTATAATATATATAAAGAATATGAACTTATTATTGCAAGCACAAGCACAAGGTGGTGGCAGCATGAGCTTCCTCATCATGATGGTAGCAATCTTCGCTATCATGTGGTTTTTCATGATTCGTCCTCAGCAGAAGAAGCAGAAGGAAATCCGTAAATTCCAGAACTCTTTGCAGGAAGGCTCTAAGGTAGTTACTGGCGGTGGCGTTTATGGCACCGTGAAGCACATCAACTTGGAGCAGAACACTGTAGATGTAGAGGTGGCTCGTGGTGTGGTAATCACTGTAGCTAAGAACTACGTGTTTGCTGATGCTACTGCTCAGGTAAATGCGTAGGCAAAATCAAATATTCAAGGTAGTTGGAAACTTTTTGTTCAGTTCGCTGAACAAGGAGTTTCTGATTTTTTTGTTCTTTCTCTTGCTCAGCGGTGCCTTCTGGTTGATGATGGCACTCAATGAGACCTACGAGGAAGAGCTAAAGGTACCTGTGCGCTTAGTCGGAATGCCAAGGAATGCCGTGATGACGGATGAACCTGCCGACACGGTGAAAGTTACCGTGAGAGACAAGGGATTCACGCTCGTCACCTATAAGTATGGGCATTGGTTCCGACCACTTACCTTCAAGTTCGCCACTTATGCCAACGAAGACCAAGGGCATGGTGCCATCCCGGCTGCCGACATCATCAAGCAGGTGCAGTCGCAGCTCTATGGCTCCAGCAAACTCTTGTCGGTGAAGCCGGAGAAGTTGGACTTCTACTTCACCTATGGTGCTTCGAAGAAAGTACCGATCAGATTCCGTGGCAAGATTTCTACGAGCAAGTCGTACTATCTGGCTCATACGGAGTTCTCGCCAATGATGGTGACGGCGTATGCCAACAAGAAGGTACTCGATGAACTGAAGTATGTGGAGATAGAACCATTCAACTATCGCAATTTGCAGGATACGATTCATCAGAATGTTCGTCTGCAGAAGATTCGTGGTGTCAAGTTGGTTCCTAGCACAGTGCGCTTGTCGGTTTATCCCGATGTGCTGACGGAGGAATCCATCGAAGTGCCAGTCTCTGCGGTCAATATGCCGGTAGGAATGGTGCTGCGCACTTTCCCATCGAGGGTAACCGTGCGGTTTACAATAGGTGCCAGCCAGTTTAGAATGATTCGTTCTGAGCAATTCAATGTGGTAGTCGATTACCAGACCTTGGCTGAGAATCCTTCCGACAAATGCACATTGCAACTGAGAAGTGTGCCAAGTTCGGTGAGCAAGGCCAAGTTGGAGCTAGACAAGGTCGATTATCTGCTCGAACAGCAATGATCTAAATGATAAATAATAAATGATAAATAATAAATTGGGCTGACGGCTTATGAAGGTGGCGATAACGGGAGGAATCGGAAGTGGCAAGAGCTATGTGTGTCGAGCTTTGGAGAAGCATGGCATTCGGGTTTATGATTGCGATGCGGCTGCCAAACGACTGATGCGCTCCGATGCCCAGTTGCAAGCCGACTTGATGAGATTGGTGGGCGACGAGGTCTATGTGGATGGCGTGCTCCAGAAACCCGTCTTGGCGAAGTTCCTCTTGGCTAGCGAGGCAAACAAGCAGGCTGTCAATGAGGTGGTTCATCCAGCCGTGGCTCGTGACTTCGAGCAGAGCGACTACGATTGGCTCGAAAGTGCCATCCTCTTCGAGAGTGGATTCATCCATCGCACCCATTTTGATGTGGTGGTCTGTGTCACGGCTCCCACTGAAGTTCGTTTGTATCGGGTGATGCAGCGAGACCATATCTCCGAAGAGAAGGCGAGGGAGTGGATAGATGCCCAGTTGCCTCAGGACGAGGTGGTGAGCCAAAGTCACTTCGAAATCATCAATGATGGCAAGGAGGACGTGGAAGCGCAGGTAGCACTGTTGCTTCAAAAGCTTTCTCAAAGGTAGATTTTCGCTATGACGAAATCTTACCCAAACAAAGAGACAACAAGTAAAAAAAATAAAATAATAATAGAGAACAATGGAAACAATTCTTTCAATTGCAGGCAAACCAGGCCTTTATAAATTGGTATCTCGTGGAAACAGAAACCTCATCGTTGAGGCTATTGATGAGACTCACAAGCGTCTTCCAGCTTTCGCTACCGATCGTGTGACAAGCCTTGGCGACATCGCTATGTACACCGACGCTGATGAAATCGCACTCTGGGAAGTTTTGGAGAGCGTAGGCAAGAAGGAGAACAGCCAGGTAAGCAGCCTCAACTACAAGAAGTGCTCTGCACAGGAATTGCACGACTACTTCGCTGAGGTGTTGCCAAACTATGACCGTGACCGTGTACACGACAGCGACATCAAGAAGTTGCTCCAGTGGTACAACATCCTCGTCAAGAACGGTATCACAGACTTCAAGGCAACTTTGGCTCCTACACAGGGCGACAATGTTGACGACCGTCAGGAGGAAGAGGCTGCTGAGTAATGCTTGGTAGCTAAACCATACAAGATGATAAGGAATTACACCTTATTATATATATAGGGCGATGTCGAGGAGGCATCGCCCTATTTTTGGTTATATTTGATAAAGGACCAAGGTATTCTGATGTCCGAAAAGGGAACAAAATAGGTTTTGTTCGAGAAAAATTTGGTGGAGTCGAAAAATAGTTGTAATTTTGCAACCGCTTTCGCATCAGCGGCTTTCGACAAGATGCCAGGCAATAACCCGAGTGCTTGATAAACCTCGTAAAAAACAAGAAAAATGGAAAAGAAAACAACTCAAGTGAGTGTGCTGTTTATGCTTTTCAGCATCCTCTTCTGCGTTTGTCTCATTGCAGCAAACGTGCTCGAAACAAAGCAAATTGCGTTTGGAACGGTTTCACTGACAGGTGGATTAATCGTATTCCCAGTAAGTTACATCATCAACGACTGTGTATGTGAGGTGTGGGGCTATCAGAAAGCTCGCTTGCTGATATGGACAGGTTTCGCCATGAACTTCTTCTTTGTGGCTCTTGGCGCTATCTGCGATGCCATTCCTGGGGCACCTTATTGGACCAATGACGCTGGTTTCCATGCCGTTTTCGGTTTGGCTCCTCGTATCGCTGCCGCCTCTTTCGTGGCATTTATCGTAGGTTCCTTTGCCAATGCCTATGTGATGAGTGTGATGAAGATTAGAGATGGAGGCAAGCATTTCTCCGCACGTGCCATCCTCAGTACGGTGGCTGGTGAGAGCTGCGACAGTGTCATCTTCTTCCCATTGGCACTCGGTGGAGTCGTTCCTGCTTCAGAGTTGCCATGGTTGATGTTCTGGCAGGTCATCCTCAAGACGGCATACGAGATTGTGGTGTTGCCTATCACCATCCGTGTGGTCAAGACCTTGAAGAAGCATGAGGGTGAGGATGTCTATGACAATGGCATCTCATACAATGTGTTTAAGATTTTCAGTCTCAACTAAGGGAAAAGTAATAAGGTAAAAAAGTAAAAAGGGTTATTCAAGATGGATAGAAAAGAAGATGGATTGAAGGCACTAGGTGCCAAGACTCAATATAAGATGGACTATGCGCCAGAGGTGCTGGAGACTTTTGTCAACAAGCATCCGGGCAATGACTACTGGGTACGTTTCAACTGCCCTGAGTTCACGTCGCTTTGTCCTATCACGGGGCAGCCTGACTTTGCGGAGATTCGCATCAGCTACATCCCTGGCGTGAAGATGGTGGAGAGCAAGAGCTTGAAGCTGTACCTCTTCAGTTTCCGCAACCATGGTGATTTCCATGAGGACTGTGTCAACATCATCATGAAGGACTTGATTGCCTTGATGGATCCTAAGTACATCGAGGTGACGGGTATCTTCACTCCTCGTGGCGGCATCAGCATCTGGCCTTACGCCAACTATGGCAAGCCAGGCACCAAGTACGAGAAACTTGCCGAACAGCGTTTCGCTACCCACGAGTAAACCTCTCTTGGGTAAGCATCAAAATAAGATTAATACTATTAAGAAATAACATACATGTATAAGAGAGGATAAGGAATTATCCTAAATATATGTATGAGCTGAAAAGATGATTTGGACTATATCCTGGCTGTGAGAGCCGGATATAGTCCTATTTTTTTGCGGTATTCGCCTTCGCCACGATCCAGATGCTCGCCTCATACGTAAGCTTCCATTTTCTTCACTTCCTTTTCGAAGCGATGCCAATACAGCACTCCAGCTGTCGTCAGTCCGAATGGGAAGGCGATCCAGATGCCCACGATGCCCAATCCGCAAGGGAAACCGAGTACGTAACCCATCGGCAGGGAGATGATGAAGTAGGCGATGAAGGCGTAGGTCATCATCGGCTTCACGCAAGCGATGCCACGGAGGGCGTTGGCGAAGGAATATTGCAAACCGTCACCAAACTGATATACCATCATCAGGATGATGAGCACTGCCACATACTCTTGTACTTCCACGTTGTCGGTGAAGAGTCCACCTATCTGATGACGGAAGAGAAGCACGGGGATACCCATCAAGATGGAGAACATCAGGTTGAGTCGCCAACCGTCGTAGGCATTCTGTCGTACCGCCTTGAAGTCCTTTTGTCCTACGAAGTGGCTCACACGAATCGCCATTGCCGAAGCCATGCCCGAAAGCACGAGATAGAAGAGCTGCGAGGTGGTAATCATCACCTGGTGGGCGGCGAGAGGAATCGTTCCGAGCCATCCCACCATCACGCAACTCAGCGAGAATGCTCCCGACTCCATCGCCAACTGCAAAGCCACAGGCCAGCCCAGGCGGTTCATCTCCCGGAAGTCAGCCTTGTTGAGCGAGGAGTGTATGATGTCGTGTCGGTATTGCTGGAATTTCTTTCCGAAGACGACCACAGCCACCATCACCACCGCCATGAAGATGCGGCTGCCCATGGTGGAGAGTCCGGCACCGAGCAAGCCCAGCTCAGGGAAAGGTCCCACGCCATAGATGAGCATCCAGTTGCCGAGGATGTTCAGTATGTTGCCGCAAATCATCACCCACATCGCCACCTTGGTATGCGTGATGCCATCGAGGAATTGTTTCATCGTATTGAAGACGCCGACGAAGAGTACTGAGATGAGGTTGACGATGAAGTAAGGACGCATGAGCGAGAGCAGTTCCTCTGGCTGTCCGATATGGTTGAGGTTGAAGTACAGGATGATCATCGCCAGGGTGAAGATGCTGCCCACCATCATGTTGGCGATGAATGAGTTGCGTACTTTCTGTCCGATTTCGTCGGTGTGCTCCATGCCGTAGAGGCGACCGATGATAGGGGTGAGGCCGTATGAGAAGCCCATGTAGGAGATAAGCACGAGGGCGAAGATATTGTTGACGAGACCAGCCGCCGCCAGTTCCTCTGTGCTATGATGTCCTATCATGAGGGTGTCGGCGAATCCCAGAATGATGGTGCCGAGCTGTCCGATGATGACGGGGATGCCGATGGCGAGGAGTTCCCGATAATGATGTTTCTTGTTGAAAATCGCAGTATTGTTCATATCTGTCTTGCTGTATATTATTAATAATGTATATAAAGTGAAGGACAGGCTTTAGGGAAGCCTTCCTTTTTTGAAAAGTCGTGCAAAGTTACGACTTTTTAGTGATATAAACAAACTTCCCTTCACTTTTTTCAAAGCTGTATTGAAAATCAGTGAGTTACAGTGAAGGGAGGTGAAGGGAGGGATGGCAAAATTCAATTTTAGTTGGGAAGCATCTGAGCTTGATGGGGAGTAAAGCTGAGAACAAAGGGATGCAAACCTAAGGACAAGTGAGAGTAAATCTAAGAATAAGTGGGAGCAAACCTAAGGAAAATGGGACACGGACCTCAGTTCTGCGAACTTCTCTCTACGCCCGGACTTATGTCTGTCGGTAGTGAAACATAAGTCTCACTACGCCCAAACATATGTTTCACTATAGTGAGAAGCTCGAAGGAGTGCATTTCGTGTCCCTTTGTCCTTAGGAACATCGCACTTCAAGCTAAGAAACGTCACCCATCAAGCTTAGGATTCCATCCTTATAGCTTAGGGATGCTACCCTTCAAACTTAGGGTTAGCTTCAAGTAAACTTCGGAATAGCTTTAGGCAAACTAAGGAGTCCAGCCTCTTTAGCTCAGAATGATCGAAAGAGTATTTTGTATTCTGATTTGTGATGTCCCTTCACTATAACGTGTTGATTATCAGGTGTAATATCCACAAAGTGAAAGGATAACGCACTTTGTATTTCATTTGTTTGGTAAGACGGATAGTATCACTGACCCAGAGTGTTGTCCTGAGTTTTTCCCAGATTATCGTGAGCGTTTGAATCTGTTTCCTGGTGAGCGTTGGAGCAATCGTGTTTACCCCGATGGCACTTGGGAAACCAATCTCTATCAGTTTTTTACGAGAGTGCTGCCTATGTTGCAGCAAGCCCTTCCCGTGCCGTTCCGTTACGTTGGAAATGCTCCGCTTTTTGACGATTTTTATGTTTGGAAATGCTTAGGATTTTGGTGATTTTATGTTTGGAAATGAATGAAAAATATAAGGATTTTACTTTGGATTTGAAAAATATTTTGTAACTTTGCGGCGTCTTTAATAAAAAACACTGGATATGTTTAAGAGAACAGCAATACGATATTTACGCCAATGGGCGGAGAAGGAAGAGCGCAAGCCATTGGTCTTGCGCGGCGCACGACAAGTGGGCAAGACTACTTTGGTGGAACTTTTCGCCAAAGAGTTTGACACTTACATCTATCTCAACTTAGAAGAGAAGGAAACAGCAGAACTGTTTGCTGCGGATTATTCTTTCGAAGACTTGCTGGCTGGTATTTATTTTAAGGCAAAAGAAAAGCAAGACACTCACAAGCGTACCTTGATTTTCATAGATGAAATTCAGAATGAACCAAAGGCGGTACAAACATTGCGCTATTTTTATGAGAAGCGACCAGACTTGTATGTGATAGCAGCAGGTTCGCTGCTGGAGAGCTTGATGGGAAGGCATATCTCTTTCCCGGTGGGAAGGGTGGAATATATGGCATTGCATCCTTGTACGTTTGAGGAGTTCTTGATGGCGATGGGAATGGAAGATTTGGCAGAGAGTGTGGCACAACTTCAAGTTCCCCAGTCGTTGCATACCTATACCTTAGACTTGTTTAAGAAATTTATGATTGTAGGTGGCTTGCCTGAGGCTGTTGCCAACTATGCCCAGCATCAAGATTTCGTAAGGTTGAATGGTGTATTCAATTCTTTGTTGTCTGGTTATCGAGATGATGTGGAGAAATATGCAAGCAAGCCGAGGGAGCAGGATGCGATTCGTTATATATTGAATTATGGCTGGACTTTTGCTGGGCATCGCATTCAGTTTGCCAAGTTTACGAGTAGCAGTTTCAAGTCGGCAGATGTGAGCAATGCTTTCAGAACTTTAGAGAAAACGCTATTGTTGGAGTTGGTTTATCCCCAAACGACCGCTTCCTTCCCGATATTGCCAGACTTGAAGAAGAGTCCTAAGTTGTTGTGGCTGGACACGGGCTTGGTGAACTATGTAGCTGGTATGCAAGAGGATTTGTTGTTTAGTGCGGACAGTGATGAATTGTGGAATGGTGATATAGCAGAGCATGTTGTGGCTCAGGAGTTGTTGGGTGCAACAGTCAACTTTGGCGAGAAGCGAATGTTTTGGGTACGAGATGCCAAGAATTCCCAGGCAGAGGTGGATTTCTTGATACGCTATAAGGCTCATCTCTTACCGATAGAGGTGAAGACTGGTGGCAACTCTAAGTTAAAGTCTTTGCATCTTTTCATGGAGGAGTCGAAGGAAAAGGTAGCCTTGCGCCTTTGGAATGGTCCGATGAGTTCGGATGTCGTCACAAAGCAGAATGGCGATTCTTTCACCTTATATAATATACCGCTCTATTATGCCGGTCATCTGTCAGCTTTCTTGGAGGAGAAATTCTAAAGTTCGGGCGGAAAAGTGTTGAAATTGGTGAAAAGTTCGGGTGAAAAAGTGTATCTTTGCACTCGAAAGAACGATGTAATATGTTCATAGATAATTGATTATGTATAGAAATATCATAGAAAAGCTGAAGGCTTGGAAAATAGTGAGCTTCGTAAGCCTTTGATATTAGCGGGAGCACGCCAAGTAGGAAAAACCTACATATTGAAGGAGTTTGGTAAGGCAGAATATTCCAATGTAGCTTATGTCAATTGTGATAAAGAGGCAATGGCTAAAACACTTTTCGTGGAGGATTACGACATCAAACGAATCGTTATGGCAATAGCTGCCATAACGGGGCAAACTATTGTACCAGGCAAAACATTGATTATCTTGGATGAGATACAGGAGGTAAAACGTGGACTATCTGTCTTGAAATATTTTTGTGAGGATGCTCCAGAATATCATGTAGCTGTTGCTGGCTCTTTGCTGGGGATAACCATGCGTCAAGGAGAATCCGTTCCGGTGGGCAAGGTGGATGTGCTGCATATGTATCCGATGACTTATGATGAGTTCCTGTTGGCGAAAGGAAAAGAGCAAATGTGTGACATTCTGAAAAGCAAGGATTGGAAGACCATTAAGTTGTTGCGAGGAGAGTATATCAAGATATTGAGAGAATACTATTTTGTAGGTGGTATGCCAGAGGCGGTAAAACGTTTTCTGAAGACCAATGACCCTAATCAGGTGAGAGATGTACAATATGAAATTCTTTATACCTATCAGAAGGATATTTCAAAGCATGTGCCGACTTCAGAGTCTAATCGTATCAATATGGTGTGGCAGTCAATGCCTTCTCAGTTGGCGAAGGAAAACAAGAAGTTTATGTATGGAGTAGCTAAAAAGGGAGGCCGTGCCAAGGATTTTGAAGTGGCAATTCAATGGTTGATGGGCGCAGGATTGGTATATAAGTCAGAGTTGGTTAAGGAAGCCAAAATGTCGTTGAAATATTATGTGAACATCAATAGTTTCAAGTTGTTTTTGCTCGATTGCGGCTTGTTGGGCGCAATGAGTGAGACGGCACCAGAGAGTCTTTTGGTTGCCGCCAATGGCATGGAAGAGGCGAAAGGGGCTTTCACACAGAATTATGTTATGAGTCAACTTGTGGCATCAAGGTGCAATTCTGTATTTTATTATAGTAGTGGCAATAAGTTGGAGCTGGATTTCTTGATTCAGCATGGTACTGAGATTGTGCCGATAGAAGCGAAGGCAGAGGAAAAATTGCGTTCCAAGTCGCTTGCTTCTTTTGTGTCTTCTCATCCGGGAATGCATGGCATCCGTTTTTCCATGTCCGATTATCGTGAGCAAGAATGGATGACCAATATTCCTCTTTATGCTGTATCCGTTTATTTTTAGTATTTATATGTATGTAAGCCTAGGCTTATTTATAAAAATAAGGTAGAAAGTGGGACAATCAGAACACTTTCTACCTCTATTTTTGGGGGAATCCTTATACTGCCTTGATGAACTTAGCCAATGCTGGCTTTTCCATCTTCCACTCTATATTCATCGGAAAATCGCCATGAGAAGAAATGTAATCAACCAATCCCATGCAATAATAAGGGCTGGTATTGCCAAAACCATCTTTTTTGTCTTCCCTGACAAAAAGAATGAAACGGCGCCCATTCTTGTTTTGATTCACATATCGCTCTCCGGCATTGCTATGTGACATCGTGTTTTGGGATTGCCAATGGAAGCGGTTCTCGCTGATGAAATAATCATTGTATTGTGTGGTAGGTGAGAAATCTTTGTCAGACTTGTTGAGTGTGACAAAGAACAACTCTGTATTCAATTCGTCAATGTTGAAGGCACCAGATGCCACTCCTTGCATTTTCTTTTCACCAGTTTGTCTGTCAAAAAGAGCGAAGATTTCTTCACGTGAATAGCATCCATATAACTCCAAACCCTCAGGGTATCCATCACCCATTTGATAAGTCTTGAACTCCAAGTTTGCATTCAGATTATCCATCAATTCTGCAATCTCCTGTTTGAAAAGAGGATATCTTTCTAAAAGTTTTAGAGCAGATTCGATGTCAGCGAAGCCCAACTTGGATAATTTCTCTTGGAATAGGGCATAATAGAGTATGGTGGAAAAACGAGAAATGAGTGAAGCCTCGTACTTGTTGCTTGCTTTGAGGTAATTCACATCACACTTATTTGCCAAAAAGAACTGTATGAACCTAATCAGTGAGATGGTATTGATGTGTACCAAATTGCCCATGCCTTTGGCGAGACGTTTGGTCATCTCGTCATCTTCAAACTTTTGGCATTTGCCAGCCTCTCGTTTCAACGTTGTCCAACAATTATTTCCTTTGTAGAGCAAGCGGACATCCTGCCCATTGTTCTCTATGAACTGAGATAGAGTAGGGGTGGTTCCGTACGACATCAGTTCTTTGACCAAGCGTTTGTTGTTGTAAATGGCACTCTTGATATTGTTGAGCACATAATTCTTGGCTTTTCTCTCCATGTAGATAGAACAACCATGAGGCAGTAAAGTAAAACCTTGAGCCACTTGGTCGGCGATGCTTTTGTCCTTTCTCACACAGAGGGCACGGAAATGACTGGCAAAGTCATATTGCTTATTGACTTGTGCCACGAAGTCGAGCACGGTGAGGTAATCTTTGCCCGCACTCAAACGCAGTCCACGTCCCAATTGCTGTAGGAATATGGTGAGACTCTCGGTAGGGCGCAGAAAAAGAGTCGTGTCAACCTCAGGTATATCGACACCTTCATTGAATATATCTACAACACAAAGATAGTTGATTTTCCCTTGCGCTAAGTCCTTGTTCAGTTGTACACGTTGGTCGTTTGGCGTTTCCGAGGTAAGACTGGCAGCTTTAAGTCCGGCTTTTCTGAATTGGAATGCCATATAGTCTGCGTGTTTCTTGTCTGAGCAGAAGCAGAGTGCATGACACTGGGTCTCATCGGGAAGATATTCTTGTAGTTTCTTGATGATAAGACCAACTCGCTCCTCGTTGCAAAGTTTGTCACTTAGTTTAGAGGTGATATATTTACCGTTTGCCCAAAGTTCGTTGCCAGAAATGTCGGTGCTGTCTGATATGCAGAGATATTGAAAAGGTGTCAGCAATCCTTCGTCAAGGGCTTGTGGCAGTCTGATTTCTGCGCTGATCTTTCCTCCGAAGTCTGGCAACAAACTTACTTCATCCATTCGCTCTGGAGTTGCGGTAAGACCTAATAGAATCTGGGGCTTGAAAAAGTTGACGATGATGCGATAACTCATGGCTGCGGCATGGTGGGCTTCGTCTATGATGACGAAGTCGTAGTAATCTGCACCTAAAGTCTTGAAGATTTCTATCTGGTTGTTGAGTGTGCTTACAGAGACAAACAGATGCTCTAAATCGTCATTTGGTCGGTAGTTCCCCACCCATAGCTCTCCAAAGTTGGCATCTCCCAAGACGCTTCTGAAGGTGTGGAGTGATTGCTTTAAGATTTCTTCTCGATGAGCTACAAAAAGCAATTTGTTCTTCTTGCCAGGTTGCTCATCACGAAATCGCTTATAGTCAAAGGCGGAAATGACAGTCTTTCCTGTACCTGTGGCTGCGACTACGAGGTTTCTGTATAATCCATTTTCTTCTCGCTCAACCTGAAGTTTGTCAAGAATCATCTTCTGATGGGGCAGCAATTGGAATCTTTGGAAGATGTCTGTGTTAGCTTTTCCATAAGGATTTTTCTGTATGGCAAGTTCTCGGTTGAATTTCTCGATGCCGCCGATGCGAAAATCCTCAAAGTTGTCACTATTCCAATACATCTCGAAAGTAGCAAGAGCAGACTTGATAATGTGAGGGTTTTCTACATGGGTTACACGGATATTCCATTCCAGTCCGTCGGTTTGGGCGGAACGGGAAAGGTTGGAAGAACCGATGTAAGCGGTACTGAAGCCAGAGTTTCTTTCGAAAATATATGACTTAGCATGCAAGCGTTCTATTTGTGTATTGTAAGATATGTGTATTTCTGTGTTGGGTAATTCTGATAGTTGTTCTACAGCTTTGGCTTCTGTAATGCCACAATAGGTTGTCGTGATAATGCGCAGGGTATGTCCTTGAACGCTACAGAACTTCCGTAGTTCATCGAGTATCATTCGGATGCCAGAGAGACGCAGGAAGGATACGATGATAGAGATATGATCGGCAGAGGCGATGTCTCGAATGATTTCCTCGCCAAGAGCCACACCGCCTTGACCACCAGTGAAAAGATTGCTGACACGGAAACCAGACAGTGGTTTGATGATGTCTTTCTTAGTCGCTTTCAATTCTTCATTTTTCTGTTGGTTGATAACGGCAGAAAGTAATCGTGGGGCATCAATCAGTTTTTCGTTGTCGTCAATGTCTGTGGAATCAAGGATGTCGTTTACAAAGTTGATTTTTTCCTCGGTGGCAATATCCTTGTCTTCCAATTTCTTGCGGATGGCATCAGCTAAGAAATCGGCAAGTATCTTGGCGGATTCAGCAGAGTCGATTTGCTCAGTTTTGCAAACCAATCCTTCCTTTTCCGTTTGTTTCATGTCGTAGTCGAGTTGGACATTGATCAGATTTTCATATACCCCTTCATGTAGTTTCATATCTTGTAGCTTATTAGTTATTGCGCACAAAGGTAAGACATTAATTTGAAAGGACCAAGAAAAAGGAAGAAAAATATTCTATTTTAGAATATAAAGGGAGTCGTTATGCCCCCTTTATTTTTTTTTAGAATGTTCATTTTTTGAGCACCATAAGATTGAAATACATAAGCCTAGTGCGGATTTTAGGAATACTACCATCTTCATTGATCGATTGTGAACCATGCAAAGAAAGCCATTCGTCTTCATCGGTATCAAAGAGTAAGCTGAATCCATTGCGTTTGTAGAAATCTATAACTTTGGGATGGTTGATTGCATCTACAATAATATAGCGACAATCAGTTTTGTTCATGGGATCAATAAACCAAGCTTTGATAAAATCAAGAGCCTCATTGCCAATATACTTGCCTTGGAAAGGATGATTGATACCTAGTTGTCCTACAAGAACAGCGGGATATAACGAACGTCTTTTAGGGTTCGGTATTTCCTTGGTGAAAAACTCATCAATATCCTTGTCTCCACAAGAGAATCCGCTTTTATTTTCTAATTGCCAAATAAATAGCAGAAAAAATGCGAAAATATAATAAACTATTTCTCATTTTGATATATTTGCATCATATATGCTTTGTTTTTTATGAAATATTTCAAAAATGGTATAAGCGTAATAGTTCCATATTCCATTTTGGTATATTCAATATTAGAATATATATTTGCAGTCTAAAAATAAAAAGAAAATGGACAAGACCATACATTCACATTTATATCACCAAGTGATTGGTCGCTTGCGTAGCAAGCGTGAATTGGGGGGGGTAACACAGGCTCAACTCGCTGAACTTCTGAAAGTTAATCAGGCGTTTATAAGCAAAGTTGAAACTTGTGAACGCCGGCTTGATATCATCGAACTTCATCATATTTGCCAAGTATTAAATATCTCGTTTGTCGATTTCATCGCCGAAGTCGATAGGGATATTCTGCGCAAAAATGAAGGAGAAGCATTAAAAGAAATTAAAAAGTAGGTATGGAAAACACTTGTAAGAAAGACAAGAAGCAAACATTTACTTTTATAGATTTGTTTGCAGGTATTGGTGGATTCCATACGGCTATGCATAGTGTTGGTGCTCATTGCGTTTTTGCAAGTGAGTGGGACAAATATGCTCGTATTTCGTATGAGGCTAATTATAAGAACATAGAACCCAAGCTATTTGAGAAAGATGCAAATGGTAACTACATATATTTTAACGAAGATATAACTGAGGCAGATCCTGCGGATATTCCAGATTTTGATGTATGTTGTGGCGGATTTCCATGTCAACCATTTTCTGTAGCAGGATTAAAACGAGGTTTTGAGGATACCAGAGGAACTCTATTTTTTAATATCGCTAATATTGTGAGATATAAAAAAAAGAAAGGGTGTCCTCCAAAAGTTCTTTTTCTAGAAAATGTTCGAGGTTTGAAAAGCCATGATAAAGGAAATACTCTAAAAGTGATTCTTGCAACATTGGAAGAATTGGGATACGGAGTTTCATATACGGTTTTGAATGCCAAATATTTTGGTGTTCCGCAAAATCGTGAACGCCTATTTATTATAGCATGGTATAAGAAGCTAGTTCATGTGGAAAAATTTAATTTTCCTTATGGAATAGATGGTAACGGCAATACCATTTATGATAAAGATAAATTGAAGGAAGGAACTTTTCCAACAAAGGTTTCTGATATATTTGAACCTGATGAGGCTGTTAAAGATTTTACGATATCTGATAGAATGTGGGAAGGACATCAGCGAAGAAAGGAGCGAAATATGGCTAATGGAAAAGGCTTTGGTTATCGCAAGTTCTTTGGGAATAGCGAATATTGCAGTACCATATCTGCCAGATATTGGAAAGATGGTAGTGAAATTCTGATTGACCAAACTGATAAGGGGAGAAATCCTCGTACGTTAAGCCCTGTTGAGGCTGGTAGACTTCAAGGATATAGAATTTTAGGAAATGGTTGGCAATATCCTGAATGTGCTAACAACCAGAACTACAATGATTCTAATTTGGAGTTTCGTATTGTGGTTTCTAAAAAAGAGGCCTATCATCAATTTGGTAACAGTGTCGCAGTTCCTGTTATTAAGAGATTAGCACAAGAGATAGTAAAACAATTATTAAATGCATGATATTATGGCAGAATTGAGAAACTTACAAAAGTTGGGCGCTCTAGCTGGTGGTCGTTTTGATCAGTATTGTGGTAATGATTTTGTCTTGCCAAAGATAGTAAAAGATAAAGTAAAGAATATCAATGGTTGCAAGATTGAATATCATCGCTATTCAGCCGTTATTGAGACAAAAGGAAACCAAAAAGGAGTATTGTGTATTTATATGCCAAACCAATGGTTTTATATTGCTTCTTATTTTACAGATTTGTATAATGAGTTGATGAAATATAAAAGATATGCATTGCTTGTTGCTACAAAAGAACGATTAAAAGTATTAGATGATTCTCAGTTGGATGAAAAGGAAAGGGAAAAGCTCTATAAGTTAGATTTAACAGAGCCGTCTAAAAAGTATTTAGAGCGATTCGTTACTGATTATAAATGGTGGGCTGGTGCAAAAACGATAGATAGAGGAGACTTTTATGTATCACCTATATTATCTTATGCAAGACTTGTTAATGCCTCTCAGTCATATATTGCAGATCTTTGTGCTTTCTTAGCCGGTAAAGAAGACGTTATTCAGGCAATAATTTCTGTTGTAGAACAAGAGCACAGCAATGGTGAACAAAAACATAAAATTGTAGAGCCAGCAGACGAAACAACCGAACTGGATAGTCGTGATTATGCTTATATGGCGGCTATCAAGACAAAACCTTTCCTCATTTTGGGAGGTTTCTCTGGTACAGGTAAAAGCTTGTGCGTCAAAAGCTTGGCTTTTGCTACTTATCCTTGTGATGGCGTGTTGAATACATCGGAAACCTCGCCAGGTAATTATCTGCTAGTTAGCGTAAAACCTAATTGGCATGATGCGACAGACATCACAGGCTTCCGCTCTTCAGTCAATCGTAACTATTATGTTACCGACTTTATGCGTTTTCTTGTTAAGGCGAAGTTACATCCGAATGTACCATTCTTTGTATGTTTGGATGAAATGAACCTAGCCCCTGTTGAGGAATATTTCGCAGATTTCCTCAGTGTGATTGAGTCAAGAAAACGAAAGAAAGATGGTACTATCGTTACGGATGCAATCGTGCCGGCAAGTGTTTTCAATGATAAGGATTATGCCGATGACTTTGATGTTTTCTTGAAGATAGGTTTGAAACCTATCAACGAGGTGAAGGATATTACGGAGTTTACAGCCAAAGTAAAGGAGTCGGATAGTGATGAGTCAGAATTCTTCGAGCAGAGCTGGTTGGTAGAGGAACTGAAACGTGATGGTCTAACCATTCCGCAGAACGTTATCATTATAGGTACGGTCAACATGGATGATACCACAAATTCTTTCTCTCGAAAGGTGATAGACAGAGCCATGACCTTTGAAACAATAGTTGGAACGTTCGATTCATCTTATTTTGATTCAGATGTAACTCTTGGTTATGTGAAGAATTATCGTAAAGGTGAATTGTTTATCAGTGATGAGGTACGTGCCACGGAAATGATGGAAGATGGGCGTTTTACGCTTTCTGACGAAGAGAAAAATAGAATTATCGGCTTCATCAATAGTGTCAATTCTGATTTGGAGGGAACTCCATTCAAGATAAGTTATCGAATCCTGAACGAGACGATCTTGCTCTATCGTGCAAAGCAGAAAATCGTGGAGTTGATGGGAGAAGAGGAGAAGAAGGATGGAGTTGAGGTCAATACCGACTTGAATACTGTCTTTGATGATATTTTGATGCAGAAAGTTCTTCCTCGTATTGAGGGTGATTTCGAGAAGTGTGACAAATGTCTAGTGAAGTTGGGCGATCGTGCCGAAAGAATGGAGTGGAAACAAAGTTCTGAGAAGATAGAATTCATGATAAAACGCTTTGGAAAAGACCATAGTGGCTTTACTAGTTTCTGGAATTAAGGTGACGATATGGATGTATTGAAGTTTGAATGCTCTGATTATCAGGTTACAATTAGTACGGCTTCTATTGATTATGCTTGGGATAGGCTTGTGCGACGTGTGAAAAATGGCGCACTGACCTATTGTGAGTATTCGTCAAGTAGAGAAGGAACATTGTGGCTGAGAAAACAGAACGCAGATAAGAAAGAACTAATTATGCAAAATGATGAGGCTGTACCACGAACAGAATGGTCTCAGCTTTGGCCTGTGCTCTTCGAAACATGCAAATATCAATTTGCTGTCGAGTTTAAGCATGGCTTGGATGCATCCACTGAAAAACATGCGCCTCGTGTTCGTCATCAGTTGAAAGGGGTTGGTGAGAACTTCAAGTTTTATCCTAATGGTGACAATTCTGGAATACTTGTAGGAGATATTGACTTCTTGAACTCTCCTGGTAAGTTCTCTTTTTCCTTTGACTATTGGGATGTGGAAGAAGTGTTGCATCATGAACAGATGGAACTGTATGTTGCTTCTCCTAAGTTGGATACCAAGAATGACTTGCAGCAAATCATGGCTCTAGTCAATCAAGAATACGAAAACTACGTCTTTGATTATCTTACCTTGACTTTCAGTAGCTTTGCCTTGCAACGTACTGAGAAAAACAACCATATCATTTGGCTCAGTATCTTTAAGAGTGTTGTGGAGGATTACTTCAAGAATGTTAGGTTTGTGATGTCAAGACCTAACAATAAACCGATTCGGAAGACATACCATGCTCGTCCTGACAGAATACGCAGATGGAGCCAGCAGGAAGAAGAACGCTACAAGAATATGGGGCAAGATGCTGAGATGCATTATTTCAGATATGAGCAAACGGAAAATACAGTCAACACTCGTGAGAACCGCTTTGTGAAATATTCCTTGCATGTATTGGGAAAGAAATTCCGTGAGGTATTTGGCGAGTTGAGTGCATTGTTTTCTGATATGGATGAGGAAGAACGTAAATCTTTGGAAGAATATGATGTCTTGTTCAAACGCTTGGAGGGTTCTGCTTTTTTCAGAAAAGTAGGAGAGTTTGAGGGTTTTCGCCAGGAAAGTGCCATCTTGCAACAACGTATGGGATATAGTAAGGTATATAAGGCTTGGCTGATGCTGAAGAATTCTCTTGACTTGGTTGATGGAAAGACGGATATTGGCACGAAAAAGATTTGGGAACTCTATGAGATATGGTGCTATTTGGTGATGAAACGTTTGATAGCTAAAGTTTTAGAACTAGATTTGTCGAAGCCAAATGAGCATGTGAGGGAAGATAAGAGCGAAATGCTGAATACCATCGTAAAAAGTGGAATGACACATAAGGTGGAGTTTGACAATGTATTGAATGGTGATGTGGTTCGCTTGGAGTATCAGCATACATATAATAGAAAGACGGCGAGATTCAATACTTCAACGACAGAGCAGCGACCTGACATCGTGGTTACGGTCAAGAAGAGAAATGGCTTTGTCTTGACTTATCTTTATGATGCAAAGTATCGTGTGCAGGATGATGTGAAAGATGGAGAGTTGGATGATGGGGTAAGCATTGATGTAGCAGATTATCCTTTGCCTGATGCCATCAATCAGATGCATCGCTATCGTGATGCCATTTATTATGCAATGAAGGCAGAGAATCGCCCTCGTGCCAAGGAGATAATCGGTGGTTATATCTTGTTTCCTGGTAGGGTGGAAGGTGATGAGATATTGAATCGGTACTTCTATCAGAGTATCAAGAAGGTGAATATCGGTGCATTTCCTTTGTTGCCTGCTTCAAAAGAGAATGAAAACGAAATCATACAATGTGATTTGCTGGAGAAGCACCTTCGAGAAATCTTGTTGGAAGACAGTGTGTATGAGCACGTGAAGGATTCTATTCCGCAAAAAGGATTGGTGTATGAGGAGGAGAACAAAGGTAATGTAATAGCCTTGAACTATGAACGCTTAGATTATGAATATGATCTGAAGTGTCAGAACCATGACTTAACTTCTCGTTATGTTCCTGTGTCATTGGAAGGTGGTAGTTCTTTAAAGATAGAGGCGATTAACTATCTCATGGAAATTGTGGAAGGTATGGCTGAAGGATATTATGAGGTGAGAAATGCTAGTCTTAGTTTGAGAGACGGACAGTTAAAACTGTGTTTGGATTTGAACCAATATCATCCTTTGAAAAGCGGTTGGTCGCACATAGGTAAATACAATAATGGTGATATCTTTCCTTTTTCAAGTATTAAAAGGTAAGCACTTGGGGATGTTTGGCAGCTATACGCCTGGTGAGCCGCTGTTTGCTACGGCAGAGGAAGTGCTGGGGTATCGAGAGGGGTTGGCGTGAGGAACTATTTCCAAAATGGAAATAGTTGCTTGTTTGGAAGGTCTGTGATAAGAAAAAGCAACTACCGAGGATTTCTCGGCAGTTGCAAAAAAATGCAACTGTCATAAAATGCAAAATGAGTTTAGCTTCTTCCTTGCATTTCTAAGATAAAGTCATCGGCTACATAACCATTGCTCATTAAGTACCTCAGTTCGGGATAACGAACTGAGGTAAATTATTTGCCTCTAAATGTCCTTTTTCGTCTCCAAATATGCATTGATACCATAGAGAGGAACATTCGTGAGGCGATCTTGCTCTCGATAATCGCTCATGGAGAAACGGAGGCCTACGAGGGTAGGATTGTTGGCGAGAGTGGTTTTGAGCGACTTGGCTTGCAAGTTCTCCTCTGCTTTTACTTCTATAGGATAGATGTGAGTGCCAAGTTGGATGACGAAATCCAATTCCAGTTGACTGTTTTCTTTGCTATAGTAGTTGATGGAGACATTGCGCAATGTTTGCATTTGGCTGCAAACGAAGTTCTCTGTGAAATCTCCCTTGTTGGTATTTTCGTTGTTGGGCAAGAGCAATAGAGGAGCTGGAGTTTTATTCATCGCTCCCAATAATCCACAGTCGAGCATGAATAATTTGAAGGCTCCAATATTCTCATGCACCTTTAGGGGCATACCTAAGGTGTTGATGCGGTTTACCTTATAGACCAGTCCGGCGTCTATCAGCCATTGTATGGCAAGTTCGTACTATTTCTGAGGCTTCGGAACGAAACCGAGAATCGCTACCAAGCAACTCATCAATGGGCTGATGATGTTGAAGAAGCAGAAGGGCAGATATA
>ERZ1026888.34-NODE-34-length-78367-cov-24.136799_pt1 | contig 78367 bp, 51 predicted proteins | sample MGYA00380174_ERZ1026888 | MGnify/ENA primary metagenome ERZ1026888 (study PRJEB33269, sample SAMEA4719810) | human gut metagenome | biome: human-associated habitat; feature: organic feature; material: feces | place: Cameroon | collected 2013-10 ...
GAAATCTGGCATAGCAAGAAAAACGACTGTCGCTTATCCCGAACTCAGGTTAATAGTTGTCATAAGCGTTGCTTGTTCCTGCTGAAAGGCCGTTGGTCCATGTTCCGAACTCAATGTCCAGCCCGTTCTTCACCGCCTGGTCGGTGTCGTGACATCCGCCCCAGTCGCTCACCACCACGCCGTCAAACGCCCATTCGCCCTTCAGTATGCGGTTGAGCGTGTACTGGTTGTGGCAGTTGTGCTCGTTCTTGTAAAGGTTGTATGCACCCATAATGGCCCAAACCTTGCCTTGCTCCACGGCAGCCTTGAACGCCGGCAGATAGATCTCATGCAGAGCGCGGTCGCTTACTACGACGTTCACCTGGTTACGATATTCCTCGTCATTGTTCAGACAGTAATGCTTCACGCATGCCGAAACACCGTTCGACTGCAGACCCCGTATGTAAGGCACCACCATCGTAGCCGCCAGGTAAGGGTCTTCGCCCATATACTCGAAGTTGCGTCCGCCGAGCGGAGTGCGATAGATGTTGACGCCCGGTCCGAGAATCATGTCCTTGCCACGATAGAGGGCTTCTTCGCCAAGACTCTTGCCGTAGAGTGTGGCAAGGTCTGGGTTCCATGTGGCAGCGAGACAGGTCAGCGCAGGGAACGCCACGCACGAGTCGTTGGTCTGTCCTGCCTGCTCCCATTCGTCCCACAATACGTCAGGGCGCACACCGTGAGGGCCGTCGTCTGTCCAGAAGTCGGGAAATCCCAATCGCGGTATTCCGGCAGATGAGAATTTGCTCTGTGCATGTATGACGCGTATCTTTTCCTGAAGAGTCATACGCGAGAGGGCGTCGTCAATGCGCAGCTCCATTGGCTGTGTCTCGTCCAGATAAACAGGAGTTTGCTGAGCGTAAGCGGTCATTGCGCTTATCGCAATCAAGCATGATGTTATGATATGTTTCATAGTAATGTGAATGGTTTTTAGCGATCTTCTTACTCCGCAAGCATATCCTTCACTTCCTCCAGACTTCCGTCCGACGGCGAGGGTGTGATGCCGAGCAGGTGGGCGAGGAGAGGGTAGACGTTCACGTTGCGGAATGTAGACTCGCGGGTGTAGCCCTTGCGGAAGTCGGGACCGCAGGCGCGGAACAGCACGTGCATGTCGCTGTACGTAGGGTCGAAGCCGTGCGCGCCGGCTATGGTGTGGTCGTGCTCGCTCGTTATGAATCCGATGTCGCTGAGCACCACGATGTCGCCGATGTTCTCGTTCGTTCCGAAGTGCAGATACTCCGGCACCTCCGCCTTGCGGTACGCTCTGAGGTGAGGCACGGCGTTGAGCTCCTTCAGAATCTTGCCCTCGCAGCCCTTCTTGGCGAACACCATTGTGGGGAAGCCCGTCGCCAAGCGCTCGTACCATGACTTGTCGAGCACCTTGTCGAGACGTATGATGCGCTCGTTGGAGAGGCGCGCCATGCCGTGGTCGGCAGTCACGATGAGGTCGATGTCGGCAGCGTCGGGCATGCGCTGTATGTCGTTCCAGAGCTGGTTGAGCAGACAGTCGAGCGCCTCCACCTGCTTGCGCGTCTCAGGACTCTCCGGTCCGAAGGCGTGTCCGCTGTGGTCGGGCTCGTCGAAGTAAGCCATGATGAGCTGCGGACGCTTGTCGGCAGGCATCTTCAGCATCTCCTCAATCTTCGCCACTCGCTCCACATACGTCAGCAGCGGCTTCTTGGCATAGCTGTGCCAGTAGTCGGGATATTCGCCCTTGATAGCCACGTCGGAGCCAGGCCAGTAGACCACGCCCACGCGCTTGCCCTGACGCTTTGCGGTGAGCCATATCGGGTCGCCGCCCCAGTAGGCAGGGTCGTTCTGGTTCTTGCCCAGAGCGAAGGTGGTGTTGGTAGCCTTGTGGTAGAACACGTTGGCGATGATGCCGTGGTGGTCGGGCACGAGGCCAGTAGCGAGCGTGTAGTGGTTGGGGAAGGTAGACGAGGGGAACGAGGGCTGCATCACAGCCTGCACGCCGTCGTGTCCGAGCTTGTCGAGGAACGGCGTGTGGTACATCTGCGGATAGTCCCAGCGGCAACCGTCGAGAGAGACTATCACAATACGATGTTCGCCGGCAAGCGAGCTTGCCAGCGAACAAAGTAATAGCGAAAGGACAACAATTATCCTTCTCATATCTGTATGTTATGAATTAGTTGAATGTGTACTTGATACCGATCTGCATCTTCCAGCACTGGTCGTAGTTGTGGTTGAAGTTCCAGGTCTTGGTAGCATACTCGCCGTTCACCTTCATCATGCTGAACACCGGTGTGTTGTTCTCCACCTTGTTCACCTTCAGAATCTGGCCGTTGTTGCAGCTGCCCATATTCTTTGCTACGCCCCACTTCGAGTTGAAGAGGTTGCCTACGTTCATGATGTCGAGGCTGAGCTGCAGGCGGTTGCGTGTGTTGCCTATCTTCACGTCGAAGTCGTGTGCCCAACGGAAGTCGAAGCGGTGTATGAACGGAGCGCGAGCGCTATAAGCCTCTGCGTACTCGCCCTTGTGGTTCTTCAGATACTTGTCCTGCTCTACGAACTTCCAGAATGCCTGGCGGTCGGCGTCGCTTACGAAGTTGATTTCAGAGTCGTTTCTCGGTATGTACATCAAGTCGTTCTTGATGCCGTCGCCGTTGATATCGCCGTTGTAGAGGAAGCTGTAGCCCGACGGAGAGTAGCCTGTGTAGAAGAGGCTGAAGTGATCCTTGGCATACTTGTAGCTTACGTTAGCGATGATGCGGTCTGGGATGACGTACTGTGAGTTCTGCACCTTAGAGAAGTTAGGACCGTTGATGGTGTACAGACCCGACCATGCAGAAGAAGCGTTGCTGCCCGGCATACCCGATACCTCCTTCATCACGGTGTGTGTGTAGGCAGCCATCACGTTGAGGTTCTTCAGCGGCTCGGCTGTAGCTGTGATGTTGAAGGTGTAGCCGTATCCCTTGTGAGTGTTGGTGAGCACGCACGCATCGTTGATGTTCGAGTAGTATGTGAAGTTCTTCGGATAAACGAGGCGGTTGTCAGCACCGTTGAGGTGTTCCCACTCAGAAGTGTCGTCCTTGATGTTGTAGTTCTTCAGCATCACGTCGGTGATCTTCTTAGTGTAGATGAACTCGGCTGTGAGTGTCATCGGGAAGCTAACCGGCACCTGATAGTCTACAGCGAGTGACGACTTCCATACCTGCGGCATCTTGAAGTTGCGGTCTACGCCGCCGATTGTTCTTGCCAGAGTGCCGTCGTCAGGAGTGATGTTTGCCGGCGCACCGAGCAGTTCGCGAATCTTGTCGCGGTCGGTTACGAGTCCGCCCTTGAAGTTGTTGAGCAGCGGGTCAGACGACTTCACTGTGCCGTCGCTGTTGTACTTTGTAACAGCGTTGAACGGGTTCTGCTGAATCATACCCGAGTTGCTCGGCATGTTGGTGAAGAATACCAACGGCAGACGGCCTGCGAACAGACCAGTACCGCCACGCACCTTGAGGCTCTTGTTGCCCAGCACGTCCCATACGAAGCCTACGCGCGGCGAGATTTGAATGTTGCTCTTCGGCCACATACCGGTGTCGATGTGCTTTCCGCCGAAGTCGAGCGCCTTGATGGCGTTGTTGGTCATGATGTCGTCGTTGTCGAAGGCGATGTTATCGAAGCGGATACCGCCGGTGAGCTTCAGGCGGTCGTTCACGTTCCACTCGTCCTGCAGGTAGATGCCATACTGGTTGAACTTAACCTCTGATGTAGGGCTTGTAGCTCCGTTGTAGCCGTAAGCGAGGCCCACGGTCTCAGGCGCAGCGCCGGTAAGGAAGTCGTCGAGTGAGCGGTAGCGGTAGTAGCCTGTGCCGCCGCGCATGTATGCGTTGTTAGCAAGCTGATGCTCGAAGTTGAAGCCCGCTGTCACCTTGTGGTTGCCAGCATACCATGTGAAGTTGTCGGTAAGGCTGAGCACCTTGTTCTTCACCTGGTTGTTGTAAGAGAAAAGCTCGTAGCCGAAGCTCATATACGGCGAGAGGTCCTGCTTAACGGTACCGTCGGCGAGAGTCTCGTAGCCGTTCATGATGTCGACGAACGGGAAGATAGAAGAGTCAGAACCGCGTCCGTCCTTCATGTCTGTATATGTGAAGAGCAACTGGTTGGCGAACTTTTCGCCGAAGCGGCTGTTGAGGTCGGCAGTTACAGATGTCACGTTGTTCTCCATTGAGTACATAGAGTTTGAGAACGACATCGAGTACTGCGAGAGGCGGTCCATGTTGCGCAGACGGTAGCCCGTGTCAGACGAGTTGCCGTTAGGCGCGTTCCACATCTTGTTGGCTGTGTGGTTGAAGCGCACTGCAAGATGGTGGTCGTTGGTGATGTTCCAGTCGATGCGGCCGAGCAACTTGAGGTTGTGCTCGTCGGCGCCCCAGTTGGTGTAAGAACCCGGGTTGTAGCCGTACTTCTCCTTAAGGAACTGAGCGACGCGGTCGAGGTCGCTCTTCTTTGTACGAGAGATGTACTTGTCGATGTCAGCCTTGCCGTTCTCAGACGGAGCCCAGCGGTTAGCTACGCCCGGCACCTTTGTATATTCGGCGTTGGCGAAGAAGAAGAGCTTGTCCTTTACGATCGGGCCGCCGAAGGTGAAGCCGTATGTAGTAGTGCGGTTCTTGCCGCGCTCGCCGAGGTCGGCGTCGTCAACGCGGTTGCCGTGCATGTTCTCGTTGTTGTAGTAGATGTATGCCGAACCCTTGAAGGTGTTCGTACCCGACTTTGTAACGGCGTTGATGCCGCCGCCGATGAAGTTGGTCTGGCGCACGTCGTACGGCGAAACCACTACCTGCACCTCGTCGATGGCGTCCATAGAGATAGGATTGCCGCCGCCCGGGAGCTTGGATGTCAGACCGAAGTTGTTGTTGAGGTTCGCACCGTCGAGTGTGAAGTTTGTAGAACGTCCGTCACCGCCTGCGAAGCTCATGCCGTTAGCGTACGGCGAGAGACGTGCGATGTCAGAGATGCTGCGGTTGATGGTCGGAATGTTCTGCATCTGTGTCTGCGAGATGTTGGTTGTTGCACCAGTCTTCTCGCCTGCGAACTTCGAACCCTTTGCGCTTACTACTACCTCGCCCAGCTCGTTCTGGTCTTCGCTCATGTTCACGTTGAGGTTGTAGGTCTCACCGAGCTGCAGAGTGATGCCCGTAACGTTCTTCTTGGTGTAGCCGATGTAGCTAACAGTCACCTTGTACGGACCGCCGACACGCATACCCTGGATGGTATAGCGTCCGTCGATGTTAGTCGCTGTGGCGTAGCGTGTGCCCGAAGGCTCATGCACAGCCTGCACAACAGCGCCGATAAGCGACTCGCCGTTGCTCTGAAGCGAAACTTTTCCTGATAACGCAGAGGTCGTAACCTGTGCCAATGCCGAGCTGACAGCTACTATCAGCATAGCAAAAGTAAGGAGGAACTTTTTCATATTACACAAAAATTTAGTTAGATGGTTGTTATTTCCTTTCGTTTTGCAAAATTAAACTAAATAAATGAGAAAGTTAATAAAAAAGCATTAATATTTTGTTTCTTGCCCATTATTAGTTAAAAAGAAAGCCCCGGCAAACGTTTTTATTTGCTGGGGCTTTCTTTTTTAGCCCAATAACCCCTTACGTTACAGGAAAGCGATAGTCAGACCAGCCATCACGATGCTCACCATAGACATGAGTTTGATAAGGATGTTGAGCGACGGTCCTGAGGTGTCCTTGAACGGATCGCCCACGGTGTCGCCTACGATGGTGGCCTTGTGGTTGTCGCTGCCCTTGCCTTCGAAGTGGCCTTCCTCAATCATCTTCTTCGCGTTGTCCCATGCGCCGCCCGAGTTGGACATGAACACGGCGAGCGTGAAGCCTGCCGCCAAGCCGCCCGTGAGCAGACCGAGCACACCGGCTACGCCGAGCACCAAGCCCACGACGATAGGTATGACGATGGCGAGGAGCGACGGGATGATCATCTCGCGCTGTGCGCTGCGTGTGCTTATCTCCACGCAACGACCGTAGTCGGGCGTTGCCTTGCCTTCGAGTATGCCCTTAATCTCGCGGAACTGACGGCGCACCTCCTGCACCATCGACTCCGCAGCGCGACCTACTGCGCCCATCGTGAGGCCGCAGAACAGGAAGGCTGCCATGGCTCCGAGGAATGCTCCGACGAGCACCTTCGGATTGATGAGGTTCACCTGGAAGAACTCTATGAAGTCTATCGTGCTTGCGTCAGTCGGGTCGAACACGTTGCCCGCTGCGTCGAGATACTGCTTGCCGTTGTCCACGGCGCGTATCATCGCTATCTTTATCTCCTCTATGTACGAAGCCAGCAGAGCCAGCGCCGTGAGCGCCGCCGAACCGATGGCGAAGCCCTTGCCCGTAGCCGCTGTGGTGTTGCCGAGAGCGTCGAGAGCGTCGGTGCGCTCGCGCACTTCCTTGCCCAGTCCGCTCATCTCTGCGTTGCCGCCGGCGTTGTCGGCGATAGGTCCGTAGGCGTCGGTGGCGAGAGTGATGCCGAGCGTCGATAGCATGCCCACGGCAGCGATGCCGATGCCGTAGAGACCGGTGCTTATCGACTTAGCCGAGAGCGACATATCGAAGCCGTTGGCGCAGAGATAGCTGAGCATGATGGCTACCGAGATGGTCACTACTGGTATCATCGTCGATATCATGCCCGTTCCTATACCTTTTATAATAACCGTAGCGGGACCTGTCTGCGAAGCCTCCGCAATCTTCTGCGTCGGAGTGTAGCTGTGCGAGGTGTAGTATTCGGTAGCCTGACCGATTACGACGCCTGCCACGAGTCCGCTAATCACCGAGAACGAGAGTCCGAGCCAGTTCTCTATGCCCAGCAGGTATAATATAATAAAGGTGGCAACGGCTATGAGCGCCGCACTCACGTTGGTGCCGAGACCGAGCGAGTGGAGCAGTTCCTTCATCGTTGCGCCCTCCTTGGTGCGCACGAGGAAGATGCCGATGAGCGAGAGGAAGATGCCTATAGCCGCAATCACCATCGGTGCTATCACGGCGCGCAGCTGCATGTCTGCGTTCAGTGCGAACGCCGTTGCGCCGAGCGCCGCCGTAGACAGTATAGATCCGCAATAGCTCTCGTAGAGGTCGGCGCCCATACCAGCCACGTCGCCCACGTTGTCGCCCACGTTGTCGGCGATGGTGGCGGGGTTGCGCGGGTCGTCCTCGGGTATGTTAGCCTCCACCTTGCCCACGAGGTCGGCTCCTACGTCGGCAGCCTTGGTGTAGATGCCTCCGCCGACGCGGGCGAAGAGGGCCTGCGTAGAAGCACCCATACCGAAGGTGAGCATAGTGGTGGTGATGGTGACGAGAGCTGTAGCCTCTCCGTCGTAAACGGCGTTAAGAACAACAAACCAGATGGCGATGTCGAGCAGTCCGAGACCCACAACGACGAGACCCATGACGGCGCCGCTGCGGAATGCTATCTTCAGACCTTTGTCCAGACTCGTGCGGGCTCCGTTTGCGGTGCGTGCCGAAGCGTAGGTTGCGGTCTTCATGCCGAAGAAGCCTGCCAAACCCGAGAACAGACCGCCGGTGAGGAATGCGAAAGGCACCCACGGGTTCTGCACCTTAAGCACATAAGCCATGAACGCAAACACGATGGCGAGCACCACGAACACGATTGTCACAACCTTGTACTGCTGCTTGAGGTAAGCCATTGCGCCCTTGCGCACGTGCTCTGCTATCTCTTTCATTCTGTCTGTGCCTTCGTCTTCGTTCATCATCGAGCGGAAGAAGAACCATGCCATTCCCAATGCTACAACACTGGCTATCGGGATAAGCCAAAATACTAATGGAATGTTGTTCATAACATTTTGTTTATTAGGTTGATAATAGATAATAGTAGTTGTCGGTTTGCTTTACGATTGCGCATCGCAGCTTTACGATTGTTATTTCTGTAAAAGATTTTGCAAATATATGAAATAAAACAACACGAATGGGAAAAACGATGAATTTTTTATGCAAAAAATGCTAACCTTTTGAAGTTGTAGCCCATTACCGCGGTGTTGTAACATGATTACCGCAGTGCTGTAACACCGTTACCGCGATGCTGTAACCTCGTTACCACGCCACGGTAACAGCATTGTTGCGGTTCTTTTGCAAGGAAAACGCTCAACTTCTTTTCTTTATTCTTTATACTTTTCCGTTTTTTTGCGTAACTTTGCTTGTCTTAACATAAGCGGATGCACATCCGCTGAGAACGAAACAATTAAAATATACTTGAAGAGTTATGTTATATTTGTTACAGTTTGCATGTCTGATATTAATGCTTGTCAGCGCATTCTTCGTCGCCGTCACGCGTCTTCACGTGAGATGGATAAACCGGCGGTATGAGTGGTCGCGCTGGATGATATTCTCAGCCCTGCTTTTGATGGCAGTGCACTTCTTCCTGCAGATGTACTACGGCTTCCGCGCCACGGGCGCTGCTGTGGGAGCCGTCATCAACGTGCTGGTCTACCTGCCTTGCTTCACGATTGTCGCAATGGCTATCTACAACATCGAGGCTACCCATACCAAGCGCCGCAAGATGAACCTTATCTGCGCCGCCGTATACGCCGCCATGCTTGGCGCCTTCGCTGCGGGCTACAGCTTTAGCGGCTCTCTGAACATTGGCGGATGGCTTTACGTGATGCTTGTTCTCTTCTTCGGCAATATGGTCTACTGCATATATATGGTGAAGAAGGAGATGAAGAAGCGCAAGAGAATGCTCGAAACGATGGCTGCCACCGATATGGTGCCCTTCCTGCGATATGCCCGTGCGAGCGTCATGATGCTTCTTCTCACCGCCGTATCCATGCCGTTCGCCGTCCTCTCCACCAAGTCGTTGTATGTAGTCGGTCCGGTCGGACTCCTTGTACTGCTGTTCTTCATCGTCAACTTTGTGGCGTTCGGCAACTGCTACGTACCTACCGAGGAGCTGCTGGATATGGAAAGAAGCAACAACGAAACCGACGACGAGGACGACGCCGACGACGAGCCGACGACGGCAGAGAGCTGCGCCCGGCAGTCGGCGGCTGACTGCGACCAGTCTGCGCAGCGCCTTTCAGCCGAACGCACAGCCTTCATCCAGGCGGCGCTCGACAAGTGGTGTGCCGATCTGGGGTATAAGGACAGTTCGGCGAACATGCTCACGTTGTCGCATTCGCTGAATATCAGCAAAAACGAACTGACGCAGTTCTTCAGCCAATGCCAGAACACCACGTTCCGTATATGGCTCAGCGAGATACGTTTCAATGCAGCCAAACGCATGATGAAGGAGTATCCCGACTACAGCAACGACATCATCTCCTCAGAATGCGGCTTCTCCTCGCGCTCCTATCTCTACAGAGTGTTTAAGGAGAAAGAGGGATGCACGCCTATCGCCTGGCGAGACAAACAAGCATAATAACGAGTTAAGATACACACTGTTAAGGTGTCTACTTCCTACGAAGTGGACACCTTTTTTGTTGGAAGTAGACACTGCGACGCAGCAATCAGACACTTAATTTTAATGAAAAAGTGTAAATTTGTGATGTGAAACGAAAACACATAACTTACATATAATCAATAACTCTAAAACATCATTAAAATGAAAAGAAGAAGAGAAAAGCAACCTCCGCCTTATTTGGACGGGCGGGTTGCAGGCAATTCTGTTTCTGTGCGGCGCTCCATGCGGACGCCTGCGGGAAGATTCATGCAGTTCTTCCTTTGCGTCGTGATGCTGATGGCGTTCTCAGTGCAGAAGGCGTCGGCTCAAACCAACTGGAAAAACGAATGGAACTGGGTAAATTTTAATCCAGCTGACGGAACCCTTGATCTTTACATCCGTATCTTTCAGCATTGGGGAGGAAACAATGCAGGTCATTGTGGATTCTGTACGTCAAGTGGTAATCTAACAGTAGACGTAGCAGGCTATAAGCTCGAAATTGGTGGAGAGGACAATTTCACGGATGACAGTAATGGATACGTCAAAAGTAAACCCGAGTTACCCAGCGGATGCGTATCATGGCCCGGTAAAATTAAGGACGATGCTTATTATGTACTTGTAAAGATACCTTTAAAACAAGCTCACCTTAACTCAAGTGTCACTGTAAACTACAGAGGAAAGTGGTGGCGAGAAGGTCTTGCCGGAGACAATACGGTGAAAGATGATAAAACCGTATCTACTGCATATACTTGCGCCGAAACCAAAATAACCCAAGGTTATTATGGTGTGCAAGGTAACACTCCCGGATACTTTCTTAATATTGAGAAGGGCAACAGTTCTGGCAACATTTCGGTAGACAACTATGGCCATTATATACTTTGCAATTCGGCGGGCACAGCCATAGACGATGTAGCCAAGATAGAAGCGAGCAACACAGCAGGTACTTTCTTTGTGCCTACAAACAATTTGAGCCTTGACAACTCCTTAGACTATATCGTAAAGCAGGTGTTTACACCAGATTTCAACAAAGGTGTTACATTTACCACTGAAGGTCCATCGCACACACGCCCTGCCTATCCGCAGGTGAGGGAGATTAGCGCCAACTATGATCAGGTGACGCGCAAGATAAAGGTGAACTGGAATCTTAGTGCGGCACCTACACAGAACTACATTCAGGACCAGATGGAGCTCACCATCAAGAGCACCGAAGTGGGTACCAGCACCGAAAAGACTACCACTCAAAACATTAGCTATCTTGCTGGCAGGACAGCATACAGCTATGAGTTTGATGTGCCGTTGGGCAAGAGCTACAACTACGAATTCACTATCAGACGTTTGCATACCAAGAATTATGCGGCATGGAACAACATGTACAGTAAGCGTATTTCTCTATCGGCTTCTGCTAAACATAACAATGTTACGGCAGGTTCTGTGCACGCTACGCTTAACGAAGAAAACAAGACTGCCACTATCACTTGGCAGACAAATGGTGACATCTGGAGTTCGGGCACCAAAGCTGTGCTCACACGTATAAACGTTACGACCAATACTACTGACGACATCGAGCTGTCGAAGGAAGAATTCCTCAGCGGCAGGTATGTTGACGACATGATAATGGTGTGCAACGAATATCGTTACCGCCTTACCGTTAAGCCTGCCGAGGCTTACGGCACTCTGCCTACGGTGGCTGCACCGGAGTCAATCATGCCCACAAGCATCGGCAATCTTGTTACGTTTACAGCCGGCAAGGGCTACTACTCAGACCGCGTTGAACTGGCATGGAGCAGCAAGGGCAACTTCGAGCGCTTCGTAATCAACCGCAAGGAGCATGGCGCTCCCGATACCGACTATAAGCAGATAGCCGTCACTGAGGGCAACGAGGCTCAGAACGACTATTACTATAACGACGTGAACGCCGTTCCGGGCATCGTCTACGACTATCGTATCAAGGGTCAGGTGATGTGCTCGGGCAATCTGCTTGAGAGCGACGAGGTGCTCACCGACGTGGGCTTCCGCACACCGACGGGCGACATCTACGGACGCGTGACGTTCGAGAGCGGACAGGCTGTGTCGGGCGCTAAGGTAAGCGCTGAGCCTACTGAAGGTTCGGGCGTTCCGGGCAAGTCGTATGTGTTCACGGGTGCGTCTAAACTTACCGTCGACAACGACTCGCTCTTGAAGGACGCTACGCAGGCTGCTACGCTTCAGGCATGGGTGCGCCCCGTAAAGGAAGGCACTATCATCGAGAAGCCGGGCATGTACAAGTTGGCGTTTAACGACAAGAAGGTTGAGTTCTCGGCTGGCACTCAGACGCTGAAGACTCCGAAGAAGCTCAGCGAATATGTTTCTTCTGACCAGTTCGTGCATCTCTCAGCCGTGGCAAGCGCTACACACCTTATTATATATATAAACGGTGAGGCTGTGGCTGAAGCCGAGCGTACGGCTCAGATTACGGGCAACAACAATAAGGTGGTGATGGGCGAAGGCTTCGAGGGAGCCATCGACGAGGTGCGTCTGTGGAACAAGGCGCTCAACGCTGATACACTCGCTAACGACTACAGTCGCTATCTCGTGGGTAACGAGGATGGTCTGCAGGCTTACTACACCTTCGACTATTCGGTTGACGACGCTTTCTACGACATCTCGTACAAGGGCACTAAGTATAACATGAATCATGGTGTGGCTACGGGCGTTACGACCAGCTCTAAAGATATCCCGACATCTGCTCAGCTCGGACACAGCAGCTACACTTCTGTAGACGGATCTTATCAGATTCGATCGCTGCCTTACACCGGCAACGGAACCACGTACATGATTGTGCCGACACTCGGCATCCATCAGTTTGCGTCGGCTAAGGAGCTGCGCCTCATCAACTCGCAGGCTCAGAGCCACACCGTGAACTTCACCGACAAGTCGGCGTTCAACATCTCGGGTAAGGTGATGTACAAGGGCGGCAACGTGCCCGTTGAGGGCGTGTCGTTCGCAGTTGACGGCGTCACTGTAATGGACGGCAAGAGCAACATCGTGAAGACCGACTCGCACGGACAGTTCACCATCAGCGTGCCCGTAGGACAGCACGAGGTGAAGGCTGTGCTTGCCAACCATACGTTCGAGAACGGCGGCAAGCTGACAAACAGCGACGGCACCGACCGCAACTATCAGGACGACGACAACGGATTCGAAATCTTTGATGTTACAACCGTACGTTATATCGGACGCGTAGCAGGCGGTACGAAGCAGGAGGCGCTCCCCGTGGGTCACTCACTCTCGAAGAACAACCTCGCCGACAGCGTTCGCATCGAACTTACTTATCAGAACGATGCTTACCAGATGACGGCTAAGGCTCGCGAAACTACGCTCAACCACTTCAAGGGCGCGTACGTAAGCAAGCAGCACAAGAACCGCGTGGCTTACGACGGCAATAAGATAACTATCTATCCTGATGCAGAAACGGGTGAGTTCTTCGCCGACCTCATTCCTGAGAAGTATAAGATTAATGTGGTTGTGCCGGGTCACGACAATATTCCGGGCAGTGGCGAAGACCTCAATCTCAGCAACGAGTTTGTACAGCAGAACGAACTGAACGAGTATGTAGACTCTGTGTCTACGCAAGGCAAGTTCGTCAACTGCAGCGACACGGTTTATTACAACAAGAAGCAGCAGTTCATAAAGCGCTACACACCGTCTATCCTCGTAAAGGAAAAAGTGAAAGGCAAACTGCAGGACTTCTTCGGCAAGGAAGAACTTACCGTAGCTACCCTCGACCAAACAAAAACTATAAAAGTAAAGACTTACAACCCTGACAACGCAGCGCAGCCTTACACACTCGGCGTGCCGGTATACGAGCAGGGACAATACGTGACTTATCACATCACCACAGCGGAGGTGTACGAATATAAGGATAAGGACGGAAAACGCAAGGAAGGCGTAAAGGAAGACATCGTGCCTACGCCTGAGGCTAAGCTCTCGTTCAGTAGAGGCGACCTTGCGTACGGAACACAGGAGAATATCACTACTGACGAGAACGGTGAGGCTGAGTGGACATTCCAGGTTAACAACCCGGAGATGACTTCGGCTCTGCGCTCTGCCGCAATGGACATGACTTATAGCGAAGACAGTCAAAGCACATCTTCTACAACAATCAACTGGAAGGAAGGCTTTGACGGCAAGGGCAACACAAAGGCTGTCGTTGTGGGAGCAAAGATAATGGGTTCCGACTTCGTTACTAACGGACCCGACAAGGTGCTCTTCGTGCTGCGCGACCCGCCGGGAAGCAACTCTTATGCTTATCTTGAGAAGGGTGTCACTGTGACAAGCACAAGTTCCTATGAGGGCAATGTCACCAACGAGGGAGTGCTTAACAATGAAGCAAAGATTGGTCTTGAACTTATGACATTTGCAGGTTTCGGAGCCGGAAAAGTCACAAATAACGAGATAAAGGACGAATACTCTTTCGGCGTATCTCATAGCGAGACGATTGGCGGTACGGACACTGACACGAAGACAATGACCACCACTACGCGCTTCGAGACTAGTAGCGACCCGCAGTATGTAGGAGCCGACGGCGACCTCTTCGTCGGATTCTCTACCAACATCGGTGTTGGCAAGACGCAGAACATCGCCGTGGTTTCGCACGAGATGTATCAGTCTGCACCTGATAAATACGAACTGTTCGGTGATGTTACACCGGCAGCCAACGACTATCTGCTCGTGAAGGCCACTGGTTTGGGACTATCGCAGAAGTACGGTACGATGTTCATCTATCCGCAGGTGCACATCGAGAAGGTATTGCTGCCGAAGCTTGAGGAGGTGCGTAACAGCATGCTGCATCAGCAGTCGGAGGCATTGGATTTCCAGGCAATGGCTGACAACACAAAGCTTCCGGTCTATGTGTCGAAGTTGGCTACAGACGACCCCAACTATGGCAAGAGCAACAACGACAAGGTATTCGGCGGCGCCAATGCCGATAATCCGTGTGACGGACCGAGCTATAAGATCTATGCTCCTAAGGGAGTGGTGATGAAGGAAGACACCATCATGTTCCTCAACCAGTCTATCGAGAACTGGAAAACGCAGCTTCGCAACAACGAGGAGCAGAAGGTGAAGGCAGAACTCATGCAGAACCATTCGTTCCAGGGCGGCGCTTCGTACGAATACTCTGAGGAGTATGAGGTGGGACGCTCGGAGACCACGCGTTTCAGCCTGCTGGTCGGAGCACAGTACTCTACCAACATAGGCTGGGCTTTAGACGGAACTGGTTTCGTGCTGAACATCGACGAGAAAGTTACTACGGAGCATGGCGGCGAGTTCACCAATGAGGAGACAGCACGCCACAGCAAAGGCTTTGTGCTCGCGGAGGAAGGCTCCGACTATATCTCTGTAGACGTATGTCGTGAGGCTGGATACAAGGATGGCGACCAGTACATCAACTACAAGGATATGAAGGACGAGGAAGGACAGACCTTCTCTACGTTCATCTTCAAGACTCGTGGCGGTGCTACGTCGTGTCCTTACGAGGGCGAATACAAGACCAAGTATTACGAGCCAGGACAGCACGTGATAAATGAGGCTACCGTTCAGATCGAGGTGCCGGAGATAACCGTTGAAAAGGACTTCATCGAGAATGTTCCTTCGGGCAAGTCGGCTTACTTCACGCTCTATCTGCGCAACAACTCTGAGTCGCAGGACGACAATTGGTATAACCTTGTCATCGACGACAGCAGCAATCCGAACGGAGCACAGCTGCTCATCGACGGCGCACCGATAGGTAACGGCAGAGCATTGCTCGTACCGGCTGGCGGAACGCTCACCAAGACACTCGAAGTGCGCAAGGGTTCGGTGATGAACTACGACAATCTTCGACTGATGCTTCAGTCGCAGTGTCAGTGCGACCCCACCGACTTCCAGGACGAAATATATGACGACGTGACGTTCAGCGTACACTTCACTCCTTCGGCTACGGACGTGAACCTGAAGAAGCCTACCGACAACTGGACATACAACACCAAGTTGGCAACGGCTGAGGTGAACGGCGTGCAGAAGCATTACATGGACGTAGTGATTGACGGCTTCGATGTGAACTACGACAACTTCCATCGCATCATGCTTCAGTACAAGCCGTCGTCGGGCAGCGACAACGACTGGACAACACTCATGAGCTACTACAACGATCAGGCTCTCTACGACCAGGCTGTGAAGAACGGCATGAACGCCGAGATGATAAAGGCTGCAGACGCCGGCACCATCAAGTATAGCTGGTTTATGGACGACCTGCAGGATCAGCGCTACGACCTGCGCACCGTAGGTACGAGCATGATAAACAATGCGGAGGTTTATAACTATTCTGCCGTACACAGCGGCATAAAGGATATGTACAACCCACGCCTCTTCGGTAGTGCGCAGCCGGCGAACGGCGTGCTCACCGTGAACGACGAGGTGAAGCTGACGTTCAACGAGCCTATAGCCGACGGACTCCTCACCGACAACAACTTCTCGGTGACAGGTATACGCAACGGCGCACAGACCGACCACAGCGTGAGCGTGCGTCTCGACGGCAAGAACGACGAACTCGTGTCGGAGTTCCAGCGCAACTGGAGCGGCAAGAACCTCACCATAGAGATGTGGACCCTCGCCGACAAGGCACAGGACGCCGTACTCTTCAGTCAGGGCAATGCCAACAGCTCAATAGAGCTTGCGACGACGAGCGACAACCGCTTGAAGGTGAAGGTGGCTGACAAGACCATCGTCAGCGACAAGGCGTTCGACTACGAGCAGGGCACATGGGCACACGTGGCTCTTGTATATAATAATGAAGGAAACGTATCGGCTTACTACAACTACGAGCAGCTTATCAGCGCAGCTGAGGTGGGCGAGTACAACGGCGAAGGCGCTTACGTGTTCGGAGCCAGCGTGGACGGCGACGGCCACTTCGCAGGCAAGATGCACGGCGCGCGCATCTGGGACAAGGTGCTCACGCCGGCACGTCTGCAGACCAACTCGCTGACCATGCTCTCAGGCGCCGAAAGCAATCTCATCGCCTACTATCCGATGTCGGAGGCTAAGGGCGACGTGCTTGCAGACAAGGCACACGGCGCTAACCTTGAGATGCGAGGCGCCGAATGGGCTAATCCTGAAGGACGCGCAGTTGCGTTCAACGGCAAGGACCAGTACCTGAAACTCTCTTCGGGCAGTTCGTGTGTGGTGGACAACACTATGGACTACACCATTGAGACATGGTTCAAGGCCGACGAGGCTCAGCCGACGGCTACCATCATCTCTAACGGACGTGGCGACGGTGAGGACATGGGCGGTTCGCTCAATCTCTTCGCGCTCAATCTGGAGGAGGGCCGACTGGTGTTCCACAACAACGGCGTGCGTGTGGCGTGCGACGGCAGCTACGCCGACAACGACTGGCACCATGTGGCTGTGGCTGTGAACCGCACAAGCGGACGCGCACAGATATACGTGGACGGCAAGCTGAACACTTATTTCGAGGCAGCCGACCTTGGTGGCATAGCAGCGGCTTACATACATCTCGGCGCTCGTGTGTGGACTCCTGCCGACAACCTGCAGCAGGAGAAGGCAGACAACTTCTTCAAGGGCGAGATTGACGAGGTGCGTGTATGGAATCTCTACAAGAGCGAAACGCTCGTGGAGAACGGCAACAGCAACCGTCTTGACGGTGCCGAGAAGGGACTCTTAGCTTACTATCCGTTCGAGACATACATCGAATGGCAGGGCGTGAAGGAACTGCAGTTCTCTCTGAAAGACCAGAAGCAGCAGGCTGACCCGACGCAGCAGGTGGCTGACGCAGTGGTGGTAGGCGGCGACGTCGAGACCAAGACCTCTGCACCCGTCAAGGCTAAAGGTCCGGAGAGCAAGCTGCTCTACGACTTCGTAGTGAACAACGACGCACTCATCATCAATCTGAAGGAGCCTTACGAGCGCATAGAGAAGACTATCGTGAAGTTCACGGTGGACGGCGTGCGCGACAAGAACGGCAACGAGATACTCTCGCCGATAACATGGAGCGCATTCATCGACCGCAACCAGCTGAAGTGGAGCGACAACGCTCTCACCGTAGTGAAGAAGCTCAACGAGGAGAAGACCATCAGGGTGAAGGCGCTCAACAACGGCGGTTCGATAGAACACTTCACCGTAGAGAACCTTCCTTCATGGCTTGAGGCAGAACCGGCAAGCGGCACCATCGACCCGACAGCGTCGCAGGACATCGTGCTGACTATCGACCCGAGTCTGAACATCGGCACATACGACGAGACGCTCTATCTGCGTGGCGACAACAACGTGGTGGAGGCTCTGCAGCTCACGGTGAAGGTGGAGGGCGAGAAGCCCGACTGGACGGTGAACGCCGCCGACTTCAAGTATAATATGTCTGTCTTCGGCAAGCTGTATATCAATAAGGTATACTCTTCTGACGACGAGGACATGCTCGCTGCGTTCAGCGGCGGAAAGTGCGTAGGCGTATGCAACAACCGCTACTACAAGCAGAACGATATGTATTACGCCATGCTCACGGTCTACTCTAACGACGTAAGCAGCGACAACCTCGAGTTCCGCATCTGGGACGCAAGCACCGGACAGACCTACATAGCCGAGAGCGAGAAGCCGATAAGCTTCGAGAACAACGCCGTAGTGGGCAGTCCGTCGCAGCCTGTGCTGTTCACGGCAAAGGACTATCGTGTGCAGAACATCACGCTGAACGAGGGATGGACGTGGATATCGACGAACATCGCATCCGACAAGCTCTCCGATCTCAACAAGCTGCTTGCCGACGGCAAGTGGACATCAGACGACCAGGTGAAGAACGAGCAGTACGGCTTCGCATCGTGGACAAAGCGCAACGGATGGATGGGACAGCTCACCGCCATCGACAACGACCAGATGTATCTCGTACACAGTTCGCAGCCGCAGAGCCTGCATATCTCAGGACCGGTTGTTGACCCCACCTCGCACAAGCTCACCATACGCGGAGCAAAGGCAGACGGCACAGCACGCTGGAACTACATCTCGTATCTGCCTTCAGACAACTTCACGCTGAAGGAGGCTCTCGCCGGCTACGACGCCAAGGAGGGCGACATCGTGAAGTCGCAGACGCAGATGGCTATGTACAGCGGCAATCTGGGATGGATAGGCAGTCTGACGTACATGGAGAACGGCAAGGGATACATGCTCCAGCGCCAGTCGCAGGACGACGCTCAGCTGCAGTATCCGTCGAAGACTTCTGTAGGTCGCAAGGCTAAGGCCGTGAAGAGCGCGGACGAGTCAACGGCTTACTTCCCCTACTCAGCCAACATGACGGCTGTTGTAGAAGTGGAGGGCGTAGAGCTGCAGCAGGGCGACCGCCTTGTGAGCTACGTAGCAGGCGAGCCGCGCGGCTATGCCGAGGCTATTGCTCTGCCCGACGGCAGAACCGTCTTCATGCTCACCATCGGTGGCGACAAGTCCGAGGCTGTTGACGTGACTGTAGAGCGCGACGGCGACGTCGTAGCCAAGGCACCGAGCGCCGTAAGCTATGCTGCCAACAGCAATGTGGGCACCCTCAGCGAGCCGATGCGCATCAGCTTCCTCGGCACCGAGGGCGGACTCTACATCTATCCGTCGCCGTTCTACTCGCAGCTGAAGATACGTGCCACTGTCGACCGCGACGCCTATACAGATGTATACGTCAGCGACATGAGCGGCAAGCGTATCGTAGCATGGAACGACTGCAACACAGGCGGCAATGTGGACATCACATGGAACGCCGGCAACTCGGTTCCGGCTGGTGTGTATATCGTCAGCATCGCCGTAGACGGCAACGTTTACTCGATGAAGGCTATCAAGAAGTAATATTTTAAAAAGAAAGACTATATGAAATATATAAAGTATTCGTTTCTCGCCGCATTGGGCTTCCTCTTCGCACAATGCACCGAAGAGGGCGACAAGACTTATCCGCAACAACCCGCTCCCCAGTGGAGCGTGGTTGAGGAGGACTTCGTAAGCGAGGCTCCAACATGGCAGGTGGCGTCTGCCACTCCTGCTTCCGCCCCGATGTGGCGAGCCAACTTCAGCGGCAACGATCAGGCGCCGTTGTGGAGCGACCCCGACAAGAGTGTCTATCCGATGAGCATGACTGCCGTAGTGCGTCTCTCGCCGGTGCTCGAAACGCTTGCCGCCGACGGCGACAAGATGGCTGCCTTCATTGGCGGCGAGTGTCGCGGCGTGGCTAAGACGGTGATGAACGACGGCGTGCGCCTCTTCTTCATCCACGTGAAGGCGCCGTCGAGCGAGAACGGCAATGTGGAGTTCCGCTATTACAGTGCTGCCGCCAAGCGCACGTATGTCTCCGTAGCGTCCGACGTCAGATATGAGGTCGACAAGATTTACGGCACAGCCGACGCTCCCGCCTATCCCGACTTCGAGCAGTCGGGACCCTTCCCCGTTCCTACCAAGGCATGGGTGAAGGTAGACAAGGCGAAGCTGCCGTTCACAGTAGCCGCCGGCGACGAGCTGCAGGCGTTTGTGGGCGACGAGTGTCGCGGCATAAAGCACGTAGAGAGCGAGGCTGATATGCTCTACTGGTACGACATCCTCGGACGTGTCGAGGGCGAGCAGGTGATGTTCCGCTATTACAGCGCTGAGAAGAAGCAGGTGTTCGTATCTGAGCAGACCTTCGCCGTAGGAAAGCGCGCATCGGTGGTTGGAGCAGCCGACCAGCCGCTCGCGCTCACCTTCGTGCCGCAGGGCAGCATGACCGCCTATCTCACCCTCGACGCCCTCACAGCCGGCTATGCAGACAAGACGGGCGACCGGTTGGCGGCGTTCGTCGCAGGCGTCTGCGCCGGCGTTGGCGAACTCGTGGGCGAGCAGGACGGCAGACCGGTATACAAGATGGTTGTCAACGGCGTCAGCTCACAGGCGGCGTCTGTAGACATCCGCTATTACAGCCATCGCAACAGCTACGTGTTCACGGCTCCTGCATGCCTCGCCTTCGCCGACGGCAAGGTGGAGGCTTCGCCCGAGCAGCCGCTCATCGTGCCTCTCGTTCTCGCCGGCAAGCATCCGCTCAAGATGACAGCTTGCGTGGCATTGCCTCAGAACATCGTGCGCCAGGCAACGGCAGACGACCTGATGGCTGCATTCGTGGGCACGGAGTGTCGCGGCATGGCAAAGGCAGAGCAGACGGAGAACGGCGAGTATGTCTTCCGCATGGAGATAAACGGCAGCATGGGAGCGGAGGAACCCGTTACGCTGAAGTATTATGCCGTGCGCAACAAGTATCTCTATCAGGCTGTCGCGGCTTTCACGTTTGCCGACGGCACAAGCTACGGCACAGCCGGCGAGCCCAGCAGACCTGCTTTCCTCATTGTTGAATAAGCTTAAAACCTATCTGTATATATGAATAAGAAAACTATAATAAGCATGGTGCTGGGGTGCATGTCGCTGCTCCCGGCATCTGCACAGAACGGATGGTTCGTTGAGGCGGGCGGAGGCGTGCAGACTATCTTCTCGAGCGATGCCGGCAAGCTGCACTTCGGCAAGCGTCTCACTCCTTCATACCACATCGGCGTCGGCAAGTGGATCACTCCGGCTTACGCCCTGCGCCTACAGATTGGCGGCTATGCGCTCAACGGCATGTCCACATCCGAAGGACTCTATCTGCGCGACCCGCAGACCGACGGTTCTATATACGGTCCTCACGACCCTGTTATCGACAATGTGACGGTCCGCCCCGACGGCACCTATCGCCATTATCTGCGTTACGTCAACGCTCATGCCGACTTCATGGTGAGCCTCTCGCGTCTGCTCTTCCGCAGCGCGGGACGCTTCGATGTGCTTCCGGCAGTAGGATTGGGCTACGCCCGCACCTTCGCCTATCGCGGCACAGCAGACGCCAACTCGCTCACAGCCAACTTCTCTATAGCTGCCAAGTACAGCGTGCTGAAGTGCATGGATGTAAACCTTGAGATAGCTTCGGCTCTCATGCCCGACCATTTCGACGGTCGCATCACGGGGCGTAAGTACGAGCCGACGCTCGGTGCAACGCTCGGACTGACCTATCGCTTCAACGCCTCAAAGCCTTGCGCCAAGAAGCAGCGCTGCCATAAGCTCCGTCGTGAAGCCGTGGTCGACACGGTGTACGTGAAGGAGCGGATAGTGGAGCGTCCCGTCTTCAAGGACCGTATAGTGGAGAAGTCGGTTGCGAAGAAACAGGAAGCGTTCCGTCTCGCCTCGGTCAGCTTCGCTTGCGCTTCCGCCAAGCCCGAGAAGAAGCAGGACATAGTGTTTGAGAACATCGTCGAATATCTCAAGCAGAACCCTTCTGCCCGCATCCGTCTCGACGGCTATGCCGACAAGGCAACCGGCAAGGAGCGCACCAACCTGATGCTTTCCATACGCCGCACCGACAGCGTGCGCAACATACTCATCGAGCGTTACGGCATCGCTCCGTCGCGCATCGAGGCACAAGGCATCGGCAGCAATGCGCAGCCGTACGAAGATAACGATCTTAATCGCGTAGTGATTGTAACTGCACTGCCCGAGTGATGCGTGTTTAGTAAAAAGAGAAAGGGGAGATTTCTACAGCCCCAAGCACATTACCGCAGCGTGGTACTTCTGTTACCGCAATGCGGTAATGTTATTTTAGCTACGCGGTAATGATATTTTCGCTACGCGGTAATCTTGTTTCCTGTCTGCGTTAATCGCATTGACAGGCTGGCAGATGGCTTGTTGAGGCTGTCAGAAGGATTGTTAAGGCTGGAGGATAGGCTGGTAGATAACCCGATTATCGAGATATCTGCCAGCCTTTATCTTATTTATATTCAACGTGTTATGCCAAAACTGGAAGATATGGCAGATTTTTTCACGTACAGTGTTGTTATATGTATAAGTAGTTTGTGACTTGTTAAGGCAAATAACGACCGCAATAATGACTTAAAATGACCGCAACGACTGCAATCATCGGCAGAATCGCTCAATTCCAAGCTGAAGGCTTTTAGAAGCCAACTGCGTGGGGTAAGGGACATTCCGTTCTTTTTCTATCGGGTATCGTTGGTGTTTGGTTAGCCCTGCCACGGACTTTGTCGGGTGAGCCACAAATTACCCAAATATCGGTATTGTATAAAAAGAGAAACGGTGATAACTTTGCAGATTGAGAAACAACGTGTTATAATATTCAACCAACAAGTTGTCACGGAATGAGAAAAGCAATAGCATTAATACTATTTTTGATAATATCGGCAGTAACAACAGCCAACATATCAGCAACATCAATAGTCATTGACGGACGTTTCAAGGTGTCGGGACGTGTGATTGACGAAAGCACCTTACAGCCATTGCCGTATGCCATTGTCAAGGTATCAAATATTGACTTATGGGCTACCACCGATGTCAACGGCACATTCGTCATCGAGAACATCCCCCAAGGACCAACCTCCATTGAGGTGAGGACTTTGGGATACGTCATCCGCACCGTGCAATTCAACATCAATCGCAACACAGACCTCAAGAACATACGCCTTAAGGAAGAAAACCTAAGCATTCCGGGCGTGGAGGTCACGGCACGCAAGAAATCGACAATCGGCACCACGACTTACTCTATTGACCGAAACACGCTCGACCACTCGCAAGCCCTATCGCTCAACGACATCATGGCTTTGCTGCCCGGCGGACAGACCGTCAACTCCACTCTGACGGACGACTCGCGCATGGCGCTGCGCTCCGCTTCTGGCGAGAGAGGCAACGCCGCATTCGGCACAGCTATCGAGATAGACGGAATGCGTCTGAACAACAATGCCAGCATGAGCGAGACGCAGTCGGCATCCACACGCAACATCTCGACGTCCAACATCGAAAGCATTGAGGTGATAGCCGGAATACCGGGCGTGGAGTATGGCGACATAAGCAACGGCGTGGTGAAGGTGAACACTCGTCGCGGACATACGCCATGGATTATGGAGGCGTCGATGAATCCGTATACACGTCAGGTGGCGCTTAGCAAGGGCATGACATTGGCGCATAATGCCGGTACGCTCAACTTCTCGTTGGAACACGCACGCTCATTCACCGACATAGCATCGCCTCACACAGCGTATAGCCGAAACATCATGTCGGTTACATACAATAAGGTACTTCGCATAAAAGGCTCAAGCCTCAATCTGACAGCCAGTCTGACTGGCAACATCGGAGGATATGACTCAGAAGCCGACCCGGACGCTTTTCGCAACACCTATCAGCGCCAACGCGACAATCAGCTACGTGCCAACCTGCAGATAGACTGGCTCTGCAACAGCAAGCGATCCGGAGTATTCAACGTAGCTTTGCAGGCAGCCTTCTCCACAGCCGACCGACGCTCGGAGAACTATGCCAATACGTCGTCATCATCCACCCAAGCTTACCTGCACACCATGACCAACGGCTATGCCATAGCCAAAGACTACGCTGACGGCATGGGCACGGGCGACATCATACTGGGTCCGACGGGCTACTGGTATGTGCGGTCTTTCAACGACCAGAAGCCTTTGACCATGCAGCTTAAGCTAAAGGGCGAGTGGACACGACGCATTCTCGGAGCCGTGAACAAGCTGACTGTCGGCACCGAACTAAACTCTACACGCAATAACGGTCAGGGCACATACTACGACGACATGCGTCTGGCTCCCACATGGCGACCCTACGACTACAGCCTCCTGCCAACGATGCACAGTCTGGCGATGTTCATAGAGGAACGCCTGACGATAGGCAGACTGATGATCGTAGGCGGACTGCGTGACGACATCACTATGATCAGCGGTTCTGACTACGGCACCGCTGCAAGCCTCTCGCCACGAATAAACTCACGATATAATATAACAAAAGGTAGGCAATGGTCGCTCACGCTGCATGCCGGCTATGGCAAAAGCGTGAAGCTGCCGTCGTTTCAGGTGCTCTATCCTGCCGACACATACACAGACCGCCTCGTATTCACACCAGGGTCAACAGCCGACGGCAAGGCTTACTATGCCTACTACACCGACGTGAAACGCGCCTTATATAACAGAAACCTGAAATGGCAGCATGCCAACCAGGTGGAAGCAGGACTGGACGCAACCGTTGGCAAGGCGCGGCTGAGTGTTTCGGCATTCTGGAGCCGCACGTACAATCCGTATCAGACTCTGAACGTATACACACCCTTTGCCTACAACCAGACATCGCAGTCGGCTCTTGAAGGTTGCGGGATTGCCGTAGCAGACCGCATATACGGCGTAAACCCGACTACTGGCGTTATAAGCGTGACATCAGCCACTGACGGTCACACGGTGACGCTGCCCAACTCCACCCGCCGCACATACACCGCCAACCTACAGTATGTGAACGGTTCGCCCGTGACACGCTACGGACTGGAATGGGTGGCAGAGATGCCCATCATCAGCAACCGCCACACCTTAGGTCTGTCGCTGCGCATAGACGGCAAGTATTATCACTATCGTGGCATCGACAATACGCTCATTGCGGGCAGTCCCAATGGCATTGGCGACCAAGCCGAAAGTTCCGACGTAAAACCGCTTATAGGCTATTACGTAGGCAGCAACGTCACATCTGCCTCAACGGCAAGCACGCCAACGGTGAGCAACGGCATGCTGGACAAGGGATGCAGCCTCAACACCACTCTGACGGCACGCATACCACGACTGCGACTCATCATGACCATGCGTCTGGAGACAACATTGCTAAACTACCGACGCAATCTCTCGGACAATCGCACAACCATAACGCTCAATGAAGCAGGCGACGTGACTGGAACGAAATACACGGGACAGACCGACCATTATGTGGCAGTATATCCCGAATATTACTCCACATGGGACAATCCATCGGAACGCATTCCCTTCGCTGAGGCTCTTCTGGCTGCCAAGGACAACAATCCTACACTATATCGCCAACTGAGCAATCTGATAGTAAGAAGCAACACTGCATATTACTTCAATCCGCAGGATGTGTCGGCATATTGCTCAGCCAATTTCTCCGTAACGAAGGAGATAGGCAGATGGGTGAGTCTTTCGTTCTACGCCAACAACTGCTTCAACAACTTGGCGTCCGTTCGCAATGCACAGACCGGACTGAAGACATCGCTGTTTGACAGCGGATACGTCCCGAAGTTCTATTATGGAGCATCCGTCAGAGTGAAGTTGTAAGACTGTAGACGAATGGACAATCGACGAATAAAAACAAGGAAATATGAACAATATAACGAAATACTATTTTGCCCTGCTGCTTACTGTGCTGACCATATTGGCATCGTGCAGCTACGACGAGCATATAGACACTTACAACATCGAGGTGAGGCTGAGCGAAAGCGTAGCTGATGTTTCGGTAAAGATGACAAACAACATCGGCAGCACTTTCGAAGCTTCCACAGACGGCGACGGTATTGCCCGCTTCACTCTGCCAGCTGGCATATACAGTGTCAGCGCATCGAAGGTGAGCGACGACGAATACTTCCGCCATGTATGCAACGGGGCTTTGTCCGACGTGGCAATAGGCAGCACCAACACTAACATAATGTTGCCAGTCAGCGTCACAACCATGCAGACAGCCAATCCTATTCTCATAAAGGAGCTGTATAATGGAGGTTGTCAGAAAGACGACGGGTCAGGCAAATTCGCCATAGACAAGTGCATCATCATCTACAACAATTCATCCGAGACGGTGTCGCTCGACAATGTAGGCTTCGGCATCGTCGAGCCGTACAATGCAGAAGCCAACACCCACTCTTTCCTCAACGGAGGCAAGCTGGACTATGCCGACGCCGACTGGATTCCGGCGCTCAACGGCATCTGGTATTTCCAACCGGGCTGCACGATAGCGCCTTACTCGGAACTCGTGGTGAACGTGCATGGAGCCATTGACAATACGCAGACCTACAGCAACTCTGTCAACTATGCCAACGCAGCCTACTACTGCATGTACGACGTGGAGGCGACAAGCAGCGACGGAGGTAAGTATAACAACACCTTGTATTATCCCTCGCCTGCCGACGTCATTCCGGTCAGCCACTATCTGAAAGCGGTGAAATACGGCAAGGGCAATGCCTGGGCGATGAGCCAGACTTCTCCAGCCGTGATAATGTTCCGCACCGAGGGCGTAACGCCTAAGGATTTCGGCGAGGACAATGCCAATATGATATATCCGACGGGAAAAGAGGGCAACATCGTGTATGCATGTCTGAAGATGCCGCGTAGCTGGGTGATTGACGCAGTAGAGGTGTATAACGCCACAGCTCTTGCCAACTGCAAGAAGCGCCTCACGTCCGATCTGGACAATGGCTATGCCACTCTTACCGGAGGCTACGGACATGCCTTGATAAGAAAGGTGGAAAAGACCGTGGACGGGCATACCGTATATCAGGACACTAACAATTCAACGAATGACTTCTATGAAGCTGAAAATAGTTCTCTTCGCTAATCTGCTGTGTCTGCCGGCAATGGCTCAACGCGACTTCCGGCTGACCGAGCAGCGTAACGTATGGCTGACATCGGACAACGCCGCAGCTCTCACCTCCTTCGACGACAGCACCATAGCTCACGCCACGCTCTCTTATCGTCACGACGAAGGCAAGCTGCACACCATATCTGAAGGAAAGCGTCAGGACGCTTATGATGCCGACGTGCAGTCATACTGTAGACTCTCGGCTGACGTTGTGGCTTACGGCAGAGCCACGTACAGCCGACACAACATCTCAGATGCTGCAGGCAGCATGCTTATGCCTACAATGCAGCTGAAGCCGTTTGACCTCGTTGAGGAAACAAACGACAATGCCGGCGACAAGAGCATGGAGACATTCTGCATAAACGGAGCCATCGGCTGGAGAGCATGGCGACGTCTGGCTGTAGGCGCACGCCTCAACTATACAGCCGGCACATACGCCAAGCAGCGCGATCTTCGTCACAGCAATACGCTGACGGATATGGACGTAAGGACGGACGCCTTCCTTGCATTGTCTCACAACTGTGGCATTGGTGTAGGACTGGTCTATAACCGTCGCATAGAGGCTATGCAGTTTAAGACCTACGGCACTACGGACCAGATTTACTACACGCTCATCGACTATGCCAACCGTCACGGCGAACGAGAGACTTTCGGCACCAAAGGGTTTACCGACAGTAAAAACCGTCTGCCACTGCTCTCAGAACACATTGGCGTGACGGCTCAAGCCAAGTATGACCGCCTGTTCGCTGACATCACGTACAGCCACCGCACCGGCTACTACGGACGAAAGTCGCAATACAGCGCGTCACACGAACAGCACCACGGCGACTGCCTCACAACGCATCTGCGCTACGACATGACACAAAACGTGGAGCGTCTCGTATGGATGGACTTGCACCTGACCACCGAAAGCCTTACATCAGAACGTGAGAACTATCGGCAGACAACAGCCACAAACGGCACGGCTGCCACATACTACGAATACTTCGAACCAACCAAGATGGCAGACAAGATGCAGACTTACGGCATGGCCACTGTGAACGCCTACTGGAAACCGTCGGGACAGATTTTCTTATGGCACATCATGGGAGGCACCCACTACTGGACACGCCGACAGACCGCCTATGTCTATCCTGACACATACACCACATCGCGCCACATCATCGCTCCGTTTGTAAGCGCCCGACGCAGTCTGCTCACACGAGGAGGCAGGCTATGGTCAGCAGAAGCAGGAGTGATAACCACAATGGGCAGCTTCAGCCAAGCGGCAGCACACGCAGCCATCAAATACGAAATGCCCGTCAAAGGCACGCCCTTACGTCCAGCCATATCGCTCAGGTATGACTTCCACCAAGCCACCGATGGCGACATGAAAGGACTGACACGCAACACGCTGACCGTAACGGCAGCAGCAACATTTTAGGAAAGAACTTTTAAAAAATCAGAATATGAAAAAAATCTTTACATTTATCTTCGCTTGCATAGCAGCGATGACAGCAACGGCTCAGAACGACGGCTCTACAGTATCATGGGGTCTTAACGGCACCGGTACAGAGGCAGACCCTTACATCATCAGCACTGCAGCCGACTTCGCTGCAATGGCAAACAACTGCAACGCAGACCACAAGGGAACGGGCGAGTACTTTAAGATGACTAACGACATCGACTTCTGCGGCTCGGAAGCCAACCCGACGCAACTGCCTGCCATCGGCAAGGACGGCAACGCCCAGATTACAAAGATAGCCTATGGCTTTGACGGAACCTTTGACGGCGACGGACACACCATCAGTGGCATCTATCACACCGAGAACGGCAATAATGCCGAAGGTAAGTATAACGCCCTGTTCGGATGCATTGACAAGAACGGCGTGGTGAAAAACATCGTCTTCAGCGAGAACAACCACATCACAAGCTATAACTACGTCGGCTCCATCGCTTCGCTAAATATGGGTACCATCCAGAACTGCACCAACTATGCAGACATCACAGCCACAAACTTCGCTGCCGGTGGTATCTGCGGATTCATGGTAAACGGCAACGGAACCGTGAAAGACTGCCATAACTACGGCAACGTGACGGCTATGACTTACGCTTCGGGCATCTGCGGCGGATCGCAGTCGGCCAAGAGCATCACTACGTACAGCTATCTTATAGAGGGCTGCACCAACAGCGGCAATCTTTCAACCAGCAACGGACTTGGTTCGGCAGGCATTGCCGGCTCTTACTCTGGCGCCATACGAAACTGCACCAACAGCGGCAACGTGGACGACACTAAGGGAACAGCCAAGAGCAAGCAGTACACAGCCGGCATCGTAAGCTGCACCACCAACGCTGTAGACATCGAGGGTTGCACAAACAGTGGCTCTGTAAACGGCGTAAAGAACGTGGGCGGCATCGTAGGCAACGTGATGAAGGGCGACGAGGCAGCAACGGCTATCAGCAACTGCGTCAATAACGGAGCAGTAAGCGGACAGGACCTTTACGTAGCCGGCATCGTAGGCAATTCGGCACGTGCCGAAGGACTGGTAACGGTAGTGAAGTGCACTAACAATGGCGAGGTAACATCTACTGGCACCTCTGAGTTTATCGGCAACCTGCGCGGCAACACCACAATTGCTCTTGGCGATGGCAACGTGATAGGAGCCGGACTCAAGGTTCTGCCTCTTGACCCGACAGACACAACTGGCATCAGCGACGTGAATGTAAACAAGACCGTCAACGGCGTATTCCTGAAAAACGGCAAGATCGTAATTGTCAAGAACAACAAGGAATATACAGTCGGAGGCGTTCAGATGGTTGAGAAATAAACAGACACCCTACTCTAAAAACAACCTATTAAATACTCAATATGAGACAAAGACGAATCTTCTCTCTTCTTATGTGCCTTGGCAGCTGCATAGCTGTCTCGGCACAGACCTTGCCTCTCGACAGCTGCATTCGCAAAGGCAAACTCGCCAACGGGCTTACCTATTACATACGCCACAACGCCCAGACACCTGGACAAGCCGACTTCTACATCGCTCAGCGTGTGGGCTCAATACTTGAAAAGCCCGAGCAGCGCGGTCTGGCTCACTTCCTGGAGCACATGGCATTCAACGGCACACGCAACTTCCCCGACGGCAATGGCGGCGAACGCTCCGTACGTAACTGGTGTGAACGCAACGGCATAAAGTTCGGTGCCGACCTCAATGCCTACACCTCCATAGACCAGACCGTCTATAACATATCCAACGCTCCCGTGAGCAAGGCGGGCGTGACCGACACCTGCCTCATCATTCTGCATGACTGGGCTGGCTCGTTGCTGCTCAAGGACAACGAAATCGACCAGGAGCGTGGCGTGATACGTGAGGAATGGCGTACACGACGCTCACGCATGGCATCGCAGCGTATGATGGAGAATGCCATGCCTGTGATATACGCTGGATCGAAGTATGCCGACTGTCTGCCGATAGGACATATAGAAGTGGTGGATACGTTCCATTACGATGTTCTGCGCGACTATTACCACAAGTGGTATCGTCCCGACCTGCAGGGCATTATCGTTGTGGGCGACATCAATGTGGACGAGATAGAAGCCAAGATAAAGAGCCTCTTTAATGACGACTCGGTACCAGCCGGCGCCCCACAGCGCACTTACTATACGGTGCCTGACAACAAGGAGATGATAGTATACACCAAAGCCGACAAAGAGCAGCCCACGCTCAACTTCTCGCTATACATGAAGCATGATGCCGAGCCACGAGAGACGAGAGCCACACGCGAGGCTTTCCTCGGCAGCTACAAGTCGAAACTCGCCATGTTCATACTGCGTCAGCGACTGGCTCAACTCTCACATGAGGCTCAGCCGAGAGTGATGTCAGCAAGTTGTCGCGCAGGCAGCTTCTACGTCACCACCGAGAAGGACGCCTTCGCTCTCAACATCGGTCTGATGCCCAACAATCCGCAGGTTGGTATTGATGCTGCCATAGAGATTGTGGAGAAGGCAAGACGTTACGGATTCACAGAAGCCGAACTGGAGCATGCCAAGGTGCAGCACACCGTCAACATCGAACACCGTCTTGACAACAAGGACAAGACACGCAACGCCGAATATGCCAAGAACATCGTGTCTAACTTCTGCAGCGACGAGCCTTGCATGAACATCGAATACGAGGCAGCGCTGGAGGCAGAATTTTCTGCCAGCGTCACTCTTGACGACATCAACGAGACGATGAAGGAGATGGCAGACAATCAGAATCAGGTGTGCATCGTCTTCGGTCCGACAGAATATGACGGCAAGCCATACACCATGCCTTCGGCAGATCAGTTCAAGTCATGGATAGAGAACGCACAGAAGCATGAATATGCCAACGACAACTCGTCACGTCAGGTTGACCCTGTATTCATGAAGAAGCTACCCAAGAAGGGCAAGATTCTCGCCAAGCATACAGCCGCCAACGGCTACACCGAATATCTCCTCTCTAACGGCATAAAGGTGAGCGCACGACAGTCAGACATCGAGCCCAACCGTCTTACTATAAACATGTTTCGCATGGGCGGTCGCTCGCTCTATCCTGACACAGACGCTCCGACGCTGCAATTCCTCGGAAGCGTAGTGAAAGAGAGCGGAGCAGCCGACTTCGACTTTCTCACTCTCGAGAAGAAGCGCCGCGGCAAGGCGCTGCGCGTGGTGCCATACATCGACGCAGAAGAAGAGGGAGTAAAGGGAGTGTGCGTGGCATCCGACCTAAAGACGTGGTTGCAGATAATGTATCTCTACCTCACCAATCCGCGCAAGGACAAAGCCATATTCCAGAATATGATAACCAAGCAGCAGTCGATGTTGCGTAACCGCAACGCAAGCCCTAACGTCACCTACAACGACTCGTTGCGCGTAGCCGTATACGGAGAACGCAAACGCACCCAACCGCTCACGGCTGACAGAATGAAGGAGGTAAGCTTCGACCGCATCTATCAGATTTACAACGAGCGCTTCAGCAATCTTGCAGGCATGAACCTTATCATTACGGGTGACATACGCGAGGACGACTTCGAAGAACTTCTCTGCCAGTACGTTGCAAGTTTGCCAGGAAAGAAGAACACCAACAACAGCTGCAAGCCCGGAGAATACACTCTAGACATTCAGAAAGGAAAGGTGACAAAGGTGTTCCACAAAGAAATGGCAACACCTTCGGCACAGACCAACATCGTCTATTCTGCACCAATAGCCTATACCGCTGACACAGACCTCAAGCTCGACGTGCTCTCTCAGATTATGCGCGGCGTCTACACAGAAAAGGTGCGCGAGGAAAAGGGAGGCACATACGGCGTTAACGTGGAGGGACAGTTTTGGAGATATCCTACAGACGGATGCTCAATGACCGTCAGCTTCCGTTGCGACCCGAACAAATATGACGAGCTTCTGCCCGTAATAGACCAGCAACTGCAACGTATGGCAGCAGAGGGTCCCACCGAGGAGCAGTTGGAGAAGGTGAAGGAATATGCCCGCAAGAACTACAGCCGCGCCGTGCTCACCAACGGATGGTGGGAATACGTGCGCTATCACGAACTGCGCGAGGGCATCGACTTCAACAAGGACTATTTGCAGAAGGTGGACAGTCTAACCACTGACAGCATTCGCGACTTCTGCCGACAACTTACAGCGCCCGGCAATCGCATTCAGGTAACAATGAAATAACTTAGGAAAAGAACAAAAAATGACAAAGAATATGCTTTCAATAAAGAAGTGCATAAAAAGAGGAGCAGCTACACTATTGCTGCTCCTCGCAGCCAGCACCATCCAAGCCGACAACGTGATGAAACGACACGCCGACGGCACCTGCTCAGTTAACACCAGCACGATATGTAAAGCCCGTGGCTATCGCAAAGGCACCCCAGTAGAGGTGTACTTCAAGAACGGAAAGGTGCTGAAAGTGGTGGCTCTGAAAAATGAAGAAACTGTGCCTTACTTCGCCCGCATAAAGAAGTTTCTGCTGCCACTTTACAACAACCTGAAAGTATCAAAGGCTAAGAAGCTCACCGAACGCACAGACATAGACGGATGCACCGGTGCGACGTTCAGCACAAAGGCAGTACAGAAAAACATTCAGACTGCCATTGGATATTACGAGAAGAACAAGTAAAACAAAACTACATTTTAAGATTGCGGTAGAGAAAGTAAAACTCTACCGCATTTTTATGTGTTTACCGTTTGTATAAAATTTGTTTGATATCCCATATATTTTGTGTAACTTCGCATAAAAATAGAAGAAAAGTAAAGTTCTGATATTTAAGAAATACCATTAACTAACACTCACAATAATGGCTCGCATATTCATAGCAATACGTTTCGACGACGAGGTTAAGAAGGCTCTGGTCGGTCTGCAGGACACGTTGAAGGCGAAAGGTGTGAAGGGCCTATATTTTTCCATTATTCGCTTTTTACAATCTACTTCTGTAAGGAATAGCCGATCATATTCTTCATCTACTATTATTTTGAAAGAACAATCCATTGTCCATTTTTATCACTTCCGCTACGTGTAATGTACCCTTCCTTTCTTAACGAAGTAAGTTCTCTTTTTAACGTTGCAAGCGAAATACCCTGTTTGTTTGCCAAATCTTCTCTTATTATTGATGGACTTTGCTTCATGATAGATAGTATAGTTTGTTGCCGTTCATTTACAGGCTCATTTACAGGCTCATTTACAGGCTCATTTATTGGCTCGTTATGAATATGGAGGGTCAATTTTACCTGCATAAGTTCGGGCTGTTCCTGAAACTCAGGCTTTATCCGATGCTTTTCATTCTCTTATATAGTTTTTTACAATTTATCTATTATCACACATTCTTCCAACTTATCGAAAGTCGTATCAACAAACGTGTGGACTATCATCTTTGTTGTGTCTATCGGTTGGAATTCTGCGTATTGCTTGCGGACATACCGCAGTTCAAAAGCCAGGCGGAGAGCCTTGCTGTCGGCATCATCTTCATCCGTTTGTTTTGCCTCTTTGCCCGTGATAGTCCGCACTTTGACAATCTCATACACATCACGTATTCCTTTTCCTTTGATGTATGGCATGAAGAAGTGAAGATCTTGCAAGGCGATGGTTGTTGGGAACTGTTTTCCTGAATAATACAAGGTTGCAGTTCCGTCCATAAACGCTTGAAACAGCCTGTTGTCTTCTTTCACCAATCCAATAAGTACACGGTTGCCCACCTCAACATACGCACCCTTTTGCGGTATGACATGAGCAATGGTCTCGTATGATTTGGTATGTATAAGTTCATCAATGAAATTCTCCAAAAGTTTTCTGTTCTCTACATCCTTAGGACGAAGAGGGAAGGCACCGATATTCACTTCCTTGATGGTTTTATAGAACTTCGACACAGCCACATCGTTTGGCTCACCGTCACCGGGGAAGAGAATAAAACCGCCTATAACCTCTTTCTTCAAGGCATTGGCATCATAATCTTTGTAGTATATGGCATCACGATAGCGGTGCATCTGATTGATGGCATCCTCCGGCGGTACATCCACGCCCTTGTCTTTGCCGTCTATACGGTATTTCGCATCAAAGAGATAGGTCATCTTCATGCCTTGCTGCAAGTCGTTCTTGGTGAGCTGCAACACGATGTCTGGTTTCTGCGGCACGGTCGGCACAACCAGGTCTTTCATGCCCACATTGTCGTTTTCCTTGTCGGCGTTCTTTGGGTTATATACCAATTCCGCCAGCTCCACGCCATCCTTGCGGAACAATATGCGTGAGTGTTCGCCTTTGCCAAGCTCCCAAGAGAAGATGCCGTTCATCTCCATACGGTTGCGATGTTCTACGTCTTCATCGTCAAGATGCAATTGTGCCTTTACTATATGGCTCACCTCTATGAAACACCATATCTCATAGAGCGTTGCTATATCCTTCGTCTGCAAGCGATACAAGCCGTCATTCAGCGAATAGGCTCTTCTAAGCAAGTTCCATGTACGGTAGACTTGGCTGTAGCCCGTTGCCTTTTGCAGCACCATGCTCTCTTGGCTTATTCCCTTGAATCTTCCTATTGTTCTGAAGAAGGGATGATGTTGCAGCCGTTTCAATGTTTCTGAGGTTGCAAGCATGGCAGACTTCATCGTGCCCGAAGCTGTCTTTACCGCCTCAATGCGTTGGCGCAGATCCTCATACCGCTTACTTATCTGATGAAGTGCAAACTTCAGAAAGCGGTTCTCTTGCGTGTCGTTCGATAGTATATGTTGCTCCACACGATAGAGGTATGCTGGTTCCTTGCGATGTTCTGCCAGTCTGTTCTCTATGTTATGGGGAGTTTGCTTCAGTTTGTCCGCTCTCAGATACACCTCCTCACCGTGAAGTCTGTGGCGAGGTCGGTCAATGATGCTTTTGCAGGCTTTTATGAATTTCTGTTGTTCTCCCTCAAACACGCTCCACCAGACTATATCGGGATGTTCGCCGTTTTGGTCGGGCGAGAAACCATGAAACGTGCGACGCATATAGTCCAACGACAACATGCGGTATTCTCGCTCTATATCCTCCACGATTGCGCGCCAATGTTCGTGATAGTCGAGCTTCGTACTCAGAACTTCAAAACCGAAACGGAATGCCCTTGTCTCTTTGTCTACCTTATATATAATCTGTATCTCGCTTCGTCCTATCTCGTTCTTGTAGTTGATGAAACCAGCCAAAATGTGACGACGAAAGGAGAAACGGTCGTTGTCGTTTTGCAGGATGGAACCAAACTGAGCGTCTTTCACATAGTCTTTGAACTCTATCCAGATGGGATAGTCGGCATTGTCGAAGAATGTGGCGGGAGCAGGAACACCTTGCTCAATGTCTATTTCATGGTCGGCATCCAATGTACGCTTAACAGACACGACACCTTCCGACCAAGAGTAAGTGGAGTAGAGTTTGTCCTCGCCCACGTTACTCTTAGCCTTGTTCCAAATGCCGTCGAACTTCGTGCATTCGACAATCATCGTGAAGTCTTTATGCTCAATCGTCAATAGTTCCATCCGTATTGCTTTTTAGCTCCAAAAACTTGTATATCCCGAAACGAGTTTGGCTTTCATCTCCTTCAGTTTCGCCAAAGATATGGATTTTACTGTATTCTCCTCTCCCGACACAGTCTTCAATCCGTCCTCGATAGCTTTGCTTAAGTTGTCAAGTAGTTCGTCGCTAACCTTCGTGTCGTCACCCTCAATGCGCGACAATACTTTCATGCTGGTAATCTCGTCTAAGGCACGAGCTATGACATAGCCTTGCTCCAAATCGTTGCCGTTTTCGTCTTTGCAATACGGCAAGTTGTTCACCACATAGAGCAGGAACTCGTTACGGGTGCGGTAAGCCACCTTGAATGGAGTACCCTCCAATACGTCATTTACCTTTTGCAGATAGCCAAGTGCAATGTCGCAAACATCGGTGTAGTCGTTGTAAACATCTACGCCTTCCACGGCAGAGCCGACAAGCTCTGCATTACTCAACTTGCCAATGCTTTCGTGGCGTTTGGTCAGACCGCCATGCAAGTCCACCTCGTTCATTTCGATAGTCATGGCACGGTCGAGCACCTTGCGAGAGAACGAGAATGTGGTCTCGTCCATATTCACCGTTCCTACGACTATGAAGTTTTGAGGAATACAGATACCTTCTTCCAAGAAACGATTACGCACATTATCATCATTCGTCAATTCACTTGTAAGCACCCTATACCAATCTTCTGCTGATTTCTCAAGAATTGGGTCGGTTGTCACGGTACCATCCTCAAGGTTCTTGCGAGACTCTATCACGCTCAGATATTCTGCGAAGTATTGTTCTACTGGTGCAAGGTTCATCTCGTCCAAACACAAGAAGTACGGCGTTTCAGTATCTTCCCATGCTTTGGCGATAAATTTCAAGAATTCTCCTGCCACAAACTCAGCCTTTCCGCTGACACGGCTCACATAACCAATCAAGTCGCTTGAGTCATGCCAATTTGGTTTCACCTGCACCATTTGGAAGTTCTTCGGCTTTTGTGCCTTGTATTCATCAGTGCCTTCTTCCCAACATGCTCTTGCCAACTCTCGAACTATTCGGCTTTTACCTGTGCCGGAGATACCAGCAAGCAAAAGGAACGGCTTTGACTTGATGGCGGTGATGTAGGGGCGATAGGTTGAATGTTGTACGTCAGACTTGACTTTATTTGCAGTTTTCTGGTCTGGAGAATCTGAAAAATATTTCGTCTTTTCGTTCATAAAGTATGAACGAGCTTTGATAAAGCACACATAATGGATTATACTGCCAGACCGCCAGCCTTGGTTCTTATCATTATCGTGTTTTGTGAACTCTTCATCGTTCAAAAGAGTGTTAGCGATATTCTCAACTTCATTAGGTACAGTAATGTCATACATACTTTTTATATGCTTCCAGATTTCTGGATTATAGTCAAAAAGCTTGTCAACCTCCAGAAATGCCAAAAAACTTTGGACTGCTGTAGGTTGTAAATTGAATCCTTTATCTGTCCTTCGGGATGACCTTGCTATGTTTGAAAGGTAATATGTAAATTCTTCCTTTATTCTTTGTCTGGAACCCATTTTCCTTAATGATTAATAATGTCTTCTTGCGAGAAGTTTTCCGAGAGTGTTTAAAAAACCTCACTTATTATATTTGTCTGCCTTAAGAGTCTTCAATATCATTCAACCTTCTTTGGCAATTTGCTTGAAGTCTTTTCTATTTTCTTCTCGTTGCTTGCCACTCTGCGTTCCACTTTCTTTATGTCCTCAGCAGGAGGAAGGTTTTCGGGTTTTATACCTCGTTGCCCCAGCATCTGCCTTACACTTACATTGTTCTGAACGTGTTCGGCTGTTATGCTCGGTTCACCATAAAGGTCTTTCTGCTCCACATTGTAGTTTGTCATTTCGGTTGCGAGATTCTTGGCAGCAATAGTCAGAGTAGGAAGAAAATCTGCCAACGGGCGTGTTGACTTGATACCGAGGCGATGTTTCATGTCTTCGGTAGTATGTCCGCCAAACAAAGCAGTGTCGCCTTTTGAACGTATACGACCAAATCCACGGTCATCAACACCACGCTCATAAATATTGCGAGACAATTGCTTCTCTGAAGCACGCAACCGATCGCGTGTTTCCAGACGTGAAACTTGCTGCAAATGCTCAGCTATAAGTTCAGCCCGCCTTGTCTGCAATGCAAAATAACCTTGTGCAAATGCAATTTCTTCTTTCTTTGGGTCACCGTTCTGAGCTATGAGATAACAGGCAAAACGAGTGAGCATAAAGTCCTTGACTTCACGCTTAGCACCTTTTGCTAAGCTTATCATTTTCGTGACCTCACGAAAATGATCATCCACGTTGATATTCTGTGACTTACATGATTCGGCTGCTCTGCCTATAGCTACAGTGAAATTCTCCCAACGTGAATAGCCAAGAACCGACTGAAGCTCGCGTGCAAACCATATTTCAACCTTTTCTTTGCCATTATCGCTCTCAATGTAGTGCGTTATATCGTTGAAAGCCGATGTATGCTGATTTATTCTTTGAATGTCCATGTTATAATATTTCTTTGTTGTCTTTTTCCTCACTAAATGCCTTTATCTCGTCAGTAAGGACTTTCTGTAATTTCTCTTTCGGCACTATTAGTTGATAATCCGCCACTCCGATAGGTTTTCCCATATCTTCAAGCGCAAGTTCTACCTCTACACGATCTTTCTCCGCACAAAGTATGATTCCTATGGAACGGTTCTCGTCTGCACCACGTTCAAGGCGGTCGAGCAGAGACAGATAATAGTTCATCTTTCCTACATATTCAGGCTTGAAAGCTCCTATCTTCAAGTCAACGGCAACAAGACAGCGAAGCCCTCGATGAAAAAACAACATATCCACCTTGCTTTCCTTTCCATTATATTCCAACACATGCTGATTGCCTATGAACGTAAAGCCATTGCCGAGTTCCATAAGGAAACCAATGCCTGCGTCTCGTACATATTGAGTTTGATGGCATTGAGCAGCAAGTCACGATTCCAGCCTTTGGCTACCGTTTCCTGTGCATAATAGAGCGTGGCATTGTCATCCAGTCCCTTGTTCAATAGCAGTAGATTGTGTGACCATGGCAAAAGTGCTACGGAGCGTAGCAGTTTCTCGCCATGTTCAGCATAACGCTCATAGAATTTCTTCATGTTCCAAAGTTGGCGTGGTGAAACACCCATTTTAGGGTATCGTTCTTTTAGGTCTGCCGACAATCTTTTCACAATGTTGTCACCATACCCGCTTTCGATCTTGCGTTCATGAAGCATTTGACCAATCTCCCAATAGGCGGTAGAGACATAGCCATTAACGTGTCGGGCAATTTCAGTCCGTGCATGTTCAATTACTGCTACAGCGTGTCGCAGTATTTCGGCATAATCGCTACTCCCTATTGAGAGCTTGTTGTCTTTATTGTCTGTTGTCATTTTATCGGTCTATATTATCTTCCCTGAGAAGGTCAACCTCTTCCACTTCAAGCAGTTTGGCAATCTCCATAAGATTGGCCATATTTAGGAATAAGTTTGAATACAAAGGTAGGCATAAAACATAACAATCTCACATAAAAGCAACGGAATTTATGTTTATTTATTAACTTGGTGAAGTTCTCTCACCGTAAATCAAAACAGATATAACCCACAAAAATCGTGTGAATGAACGTGAAAACAATATCGCTTTGGGCGACCACAACAAATTAGCGACGAATTATGTTGGCAAAATCTCGGCAATTTATATAAACAAAAAATCCTAACTGCTCAATATCAAGCAGTTAGGATTTCTCCAGGTGCGCCTGAAAGGACTCGAACCTTCACGTCCTAAAACACCAGATCCTAAGTCTGGCGCGTCTACCAATTCCGCCACAAGCGCGTTAGTGGCTGCAAAGATAGTGAAAAATGGCGAGACTGGCAAAATAATATTAGACTTTTATGATACGCGCCGACTGATGCGGATGCTCGTAACGGTCGGCGCGGATGTCCGTATCGTTCGATGCGGATGAGAAAACTCCACACATTCTACTTCTTCAGTTCTTCGATGAATTGCTTCATCTCTGCCTCGTGTGCCTTTGCTTTGAGGAATAGGTGCCACTGGTTGCGGGCGCGTGTGAGGTTATGCTCGGCATACTGACACTTCCAGTAGTGGTCGCCCGAGAGATAGTCCCAAAGGAAGCGCACGCACTGCATGTATGGGAAGAGTTCGGCGGCGTAGGGCAGGAGCGACACTTCGAGTGGTGTGAGGAAGCGCTGTGCCGATTCGAGGTAGCCGCGTGTGAACGCCTCGAAGATGTCCATGCGGAAGTCAATCTTGTCGTACTCGGGCGAGTCTTCGGCGATGGTGTTTGCGGCTGTACGCAGGAAGTCGCCGTAGTCGCTGACGAAGAGCGACGGCATCACGGTGTCGAGGTCTATCACGCAGAGCACTTTTCCTTGCTTGTCGAACATCATGTTGTTCACTTTCGTGTCGCAGTGGCACACACGTTTCTGCAGCTTGCCCTCGGCGAGCAGTCGTTCGCCCAGGCACATCTCGTCCATGTACGTCTCAATCTCTTCTACGAACTGCTTCACGCTCTCGGCGCGTCCTGCGGGGTCTTCGGCATACACCTTGCGCAGCTGGTCGCGACGCAGGCACATGTTGTGGAAGTCGGGTATTGTCTCGCCCAACTGGTCGGCGATGTCAGCCAGACGAGCCTCGAAGTCGCCGAACGCTTTGCCTGCGTCGTACGACGATTCGGGTGTCACGGCGTCCATCGTCACGGCGTCGCTGATGAAGATCGACACGCGCCAGTAGCTCTCGCCGTCGAAGTAGTAGGTCTTTCCGTCGGCGGTGGGCACGAAGCGCAGCACGCGGCGGTCGATGTCGTCGGCTCCTTCTGCCTTCAGCTGCTCGCGTATGTGGTCGGTCACGGTCTCCACGTTGTGCTGCAGCAGGTCAACATCGGTGAAGATGTGGTGGTTGATGCGTTGCAGGACGTAGTCGGGGCGGTCGTTTTCTGCGGTCTGTATGCGGTATGTGTCGTTGATGAGTCCGTTGCCGAGCGGCTTAATGTCGCTGACGGTGCCTTCGATGAGAAACTTGCTGGTAATGTTGTTTAGATTGTTCATAGTTTTATTTTAATTTGATTTGTATTTAGGGGGTGCAGTTGTCTCAACTGCACCAACAAAGCAAGATGTGCACCAACTAATTGGTATTTTACTCGGTTGGTGCACTTGAGACAAGTGCACCCCCTAATTTGCAAATTTACTGCTTTTTATTATAATAGGTGGGGTTATAGCGGTTTATTTCGCTTTTTTGGTGTAACTTTGTAAAAGTTAAAAACTTTATTTGTAAAAACTTAAAACTAATCATAATGCAAGCAAAAAGACAACTCCTTGCGCTTCTTGCGCTCTGCGCCTTTGGTTCTGCCAACGGCTTCGCGCAGCAGAAGACGCCCTTGAAGTATTGGTTCGACCGCCCGACAACGATGCGCGGACAGGCAGTGTGGCTCGCTTCAAGCCCCGACCGCAAGCCTACAGAGCGCCAGTTGGTGCGTGCCGGCGACTTGGTGAACAACCCCGATCCCGAATGGGAGTCGCAGTCGCTGCCTATCGGCAACGGAAATATCGGCGGCAACGTGCTCGGTTCTGTTGAGGCTGAGCGCATCACGTTCAACGAGAAGACGCTCTGGCGCGGCGGTCCGAACACCTCGCGCGGCGCCGCTTACTACTGGGATGTGAACAAGCAGTCGGCTAATGTTGTGGGCGAGATACGCGACGCCTTCACAAAGGGCGACTGGGCGAAGGCAGAACAGCTCACCCGCAAGAACTTCAACAGCGTGGTGCCTTACGAGGCTGATGCAGAGGAGCCGTTCCGTTTCGGCAGTTTCACAACAGCAGGCGAGTTTTATATAGAGACCGGACTGAGTTCGGTGGGCATGAGCGGCTATCGCCGCGAGCTCTCGCTCGACTCAGCCCTTGCGAAGGTGAGCTTCTGCAAGGACGGCGTGCAGTACGAGCGCGAGTATTTCGTGTCGCATCCTGCCAACGTGATGGCTGTGCGCTTCGCTGCGTCGCAGCGCGGCAAGCAGAACCTCGTGTTCTCCTACGCTCCCAACCCTGTTTCGACGGGCGAGATGAAGGCAGACGGCACAGATGCGCTCTGCTGGCTGGCGCGTCTCGACAACAACGCCATGCAGTATGCCGTGCGCATCAAGGCTGTGGCTAAGGGCGGCGAGGTTTCCAACGCCGGCGGCAAGCTCATGGTGAAGGATGCCGACGAAGTGGTGTTCCTCATCACAGCCGATACCGACTACAAGCCCAACTACGACCCCGACTTCAACGACCCGAAGGCTTACGTGGGCGTCGACCCGGCAAAGACTACCGCCGACTGGCTCGCAAAGGCTGCGGCTAAGGACTACGCTTACCTGCTCAACGAGCATTACGCCGACTATTCGGAGCTCTTCAACCGCGTGCGTCTGAACATCAACAACGCTACGGTTGAGACCGCCGACCTGCCCGTGAACAGACGCCTTGAGGCTTACCGCCAGGGCAAGCCCGACTACTATCTGGAGCAGCTCTACTATCAGTTTGGCCGCTACCTGCTCATCTCGTCGTCGCGTGCAGACAATATGCCGGCTAACCTGCAGGGCTTGTGGCATAACAACGTGGACGGACCGTGGCGCATCGACTATCATAACAATATCAACCTGCAGATGAACTACTGGCTGGCTTGCCCGACGGGACTTCCGGAGTGCGAGTTGCCGCTCTTCAACTTCATGCGCACGCTCGTTAAGCCGGGCCGCGTAACGGCTAAGTCGTACTTCGGCACACGTGGCTGGACAACATCCGTTTCGGGCAACATCTTCGGCTTCACATCGCCGCTTTCGAGCGAGGATATGTCGTGGAACTTCTCGCCGTTCGCCGGTCCGTGGCTCGCCACACACCTCTGGAACTACTACGACTTCACACGCGATCGCCACTTCCTCGCCGAGTATTACGACATACTGAAGGAGTCTGCCGACTTCGCGTCCGACTATCTCTGGCATCGCGCCGACGGCGTATACACCGCCGCTCCGTCTACATCGCCTGAGCACGGACCGGTTGACGAGGGCGCTACGTTCGCTCACGCCGTGATACGCGAAGTGCTCTTGGACGCAGTAGAAGCGAGCCGTGTGCTGGGCAAGAGCGCCAAGGACCGCCGCCAGTGGGAGGACGCTCTGAAGCATCTTGCGCCGTATAAGATAGGTCGCTACGGACAGCTCATGGAGTGGTCGACCGATATCGACGACCCGAAGGACGAGCATCGCCACGTGAACCATCTCTTCGGTCTGCATCCGGGTCACACCGTGTCGCCTGTTACGACGCCCGAACTGGCTAAAGCTTCGCGCGTAGTGCTCGAGCATCGCGGCGACGGCGCCACAGGATGGTCGATGGGCTGGAAACTTAACCAGTGGGCGCGCCTCCACGACGGCAATCATGCCTACACGCTCTACGGCAACCTGCTGAAGAACGGCACGCTCGACAACCTTTGGGACACGCACGCTCCGTTCCAGATTGACGGCAACTTCGGCGGAACAGCCGGTGTAACAGAGATGCTCATGCAGAGCCATATGGGATTCGTGCATCTGCTGCCTGCGCTGCCCGACGCTTGGAAAGAGGGCGCTGTGAGCGGTCTGCGCGCAAAGGGCAACTTCACCGTATCTATCAGCTGGAAGAACGGCAAGCTCGTTGAGGCTACGCTGCTCTCGGGTGCGGGTGCTCCATGCGAGGTGCGCTACGGCGACTCGGTGCTGAAGTTCAAAACGAAGCGAGGCGCACGCTATATGCTGAAGCTCAACGGCGACAAGCTCACTGTGAAGAATCTATAAATAGTAGCGGAGGTCTCTGGCCTCCGCAGCAGCCAGCATTGCTAACATTATTTATTAGCTCTCGGCTTGGTGCTGCGGAGGCCGGAGACCTCCGCTACAGATAAATAAAAAAAGAGGATGTTGCTCATTGGCAACATCCTCTTTTTTGTATTCTGTTATTTCCTATTGTCTGTTACTCGTACACCCAGTATCCCGCTGTCTGCTGCTGTGCTGCGCCGTCCTTTGAGGGAGCGGCAGCTGTAGACGTCTTGCGGAAGTAGCCGACGAGGGTTATGTCGAAGATGAGGGTGGAGTAGGCTGCGCCCGGCTTGTCAGACGAGCCGTATGCCAGCTGGTGCGGCATGTATACCTGCCATCTGTCGCCGATGTGCATGTTCTGCAGCGCTGTAGCGAAGCCTTTTACCACGCCGCTCACGGCGAACGTGCGCGGTTTCATCGTGCTGAGGTTGTATTCGCCCTGCCACGACTGGTCGAAGATGTAGCCTTTGGCGTAGCTTGTCGACGGCAGCAGTCGGCCGCTGTAGTGCACCTTCACCGAGTCGGTGTAGAGCGGACAGCCCGAACCCGTACCGGCGTTGAGCACGTTGGCGAGCACATAGTCGTAGCTGTGTGTAGCCAGCTTGTCGTCGAGGCTCCAAGAGCGCAGCACCTTCCAGTCGGCAGCGCCGCCGTTGACGAGCTGCTTCACCTCGGCGTACTTCTTGTCGTAGTAAGCCTCGTTGGTCTTCTGCCAGTTGGGGAACTCTTCCTTCTCGTTGTCGGTCTCTTTGCACGACGACAGGCTTGCTGCGAAGACTGTCATCATGGCGAGGAGTATGAATAAATAGTATTTTCTCATTTATAGAGTGTGTTTTTTACTGCAACTTCTTGAGCAGGCTTGTGATGCTCACCTTGTCCTCGATGATGCTGAGGAGCTGGTCGATGCTCACGCGCTCCTGCTCCATAGTGTCGCGGAAGCGGAGTGTTACGGTGTTGTCCTTCAGCGTGTCGTAGTCGACGGTGACGCAGTAAGGTGTGCCTACGGCGTCCTGACGGCGGTAGCGCTTGCCGATGGTGTCCTTCTCGTCGTAAGTTGTGTTGAAGTGGAACTTCAGGTTGTTCACAATCTCGCGAGCCTTCTCGGGCAGTCCGTCCTTCTTAACGAGCGGCAGCACGGCGAGCTTTGTCGGAGCGAGTGCCGGCGGGAGCATGAGCACGACGCGTGTCTCGCCGTTCTCGAGCTTCTCCTCCTTGTAAGAGTGGCACATCACGCTGAGGAACATACGGTCTACGCCGATAGATGTCTCGATGACGTACGGAGTGTACGACTCCTTTGTCTGCGGGTCGAAGTATTTGATAGAGCGGCCCGAGAACTTCTCGTGCTGTGAGAGGTCGAAGTTGGTGCGGCTGTGTATGCCTTCCACCTCCTTGAAGCCGAACGGCATGTGGAACTCGATGTCGGTAGCGGCGTTGGCGTAGTGAGCCAGCTTCTCGTGGTCGTGGAAGCGGTAGTTCTCGGCGCCGAAGCCCAGAGCCTGGTGCCACTTCATGCGCAGCTCCTTCCACTTCTGGAAGTACTCGAGCTCGGTGCCCGGCTGCACGAAGAACTGCATCTCCATCTGCTCGAACTCGCGCATACGGAAGATGAACTGGCGTGCTACGATCTCGTTGCGGAACGCCTTGCCGATCTGTGCGATGCCGAACGGAATCTTCATGCGACCTGTCTTCTGCACGTTAAGGTAGTTGACGAAGATGCCCTGTGCTGTCTCCGGGCGGAGGTATACCTTGTTAGAGCCGTCGGCTACTGAGCCCATCTCTGTAGAGAACATGAGGTTGAACTGGCGCACGTCGGTCCAGTTCTTTGTGCCGCTGATCGGGTCTACGATCTCCTCGTCGAGGATGATCTGCTTGAGCTCAGCGAGGTCGGGTCCCTGCATAGCCGCTGTGTAGCGTGCGTGGAGAGCGTCGCGCTTCTGCTGGTGCTCGATTACGCGAGCGTTTGTAGCGCGGAACTGAGCCTCGTCGAAGCTCTCGCCGAAGCGCTTGCGTGCCTTGGCAATCTCCTTCTCAATCTTCTCGTCGTACTTTGCAATCTGGTCTTCGATGAGAACGTCGGCACGGTAGCGCTTCTTAGAGTCGCGGTTGTCGATGAGCGGGTCGTTGAATGCGTCTACGTGTCCGCTTGCCTTCCAGATAGTAGGGTGCATGAAGATGGCAGAGTCGATGCCCACGATGTTGTCGTGCAGCAGCACCATGCTCTTCCACCAGTATTGTTTGATGTTGTTCTTCAGTTCTACACCGTTCTGTCCGTAGTCGTACACTGCAGCCAGTCCGTCATAAATTTCGCTGCTCGGGAACACGAAACCATACTCCTTGCAGTGACTCACGATTTTCTTGAAAACGTCTTCTTGTGCCATTTTATATGTGTTTTATTGTTAATTTACTGATATGTAGTGTGCTGTGTGCGATAATAACAATGTGCAAGCAGCCACCTTTAAAATGCAAAGTTACGCTTTTTTGATTGATTATGTAGCGTTTAAGGAGTTAAATGTTATGAAACAATAGGGTTACGGCGGTCGTATTGTTGTGTTGCGGCGGTCGGTTTGTTGGGTTGCGGCGGTCGTATTGTTGTGTTGCGGCGGTTGGTCTGTTGTGTTGAGGCAGTCGTTAAGTCATCGGATAGCGTACGGAATCCGATCGGACGGCGGACGGAATCTGATCGGGCGGCGGACGGAATCTGATCGGACGGCGAACGGAATCCGATCGGGCCGCGTACGGAATCCGATTGGACGGCGTACGCAATCCGACGATTGTCTCTAAGCTGTTTAGGGATTTTCCCACAAGTGTTTAGGGAAAATCCCTTTGACATGCTCTGATAAAGTTCTAACTTTGCAAGCGAAAGGAAACCTCAAGGGGTGCAGGTAAGGGGGTGCAGTTGTCTCAACTGCACCAACATAGCAGTAGTTGCATCAACATAGCAGTAGTTGCACCAACATAGCAGTAGTTGCACCAACAGAGCATTCTACTTGGTTGGTGCACTTGAGACAAGTGCACCCCCTAGAAAGCACCTCCTATAGAGCCCCTGAGAGGGTCCCCTTAAGATAATGTATAACTTTTAAAACAGAAATATTATGAAAAGGTTTTTCGCAACAATAGTAATGGTGCTCGGTTTCATGGTGACAGCCGGCGCAATGAGCTACAGTCAGGCGCGCGAACAGGCTCTGTTCCTCACCGACAAGATGGCTTACGAGCTGAACCTCACTGACGACCAGTATGAGGCGGCTTACGAGATAAACCTCGACTATCTGCTCAGCGTCAACTCGTACGACGAGCTGTACGGCGACTACTGGCGCTGGCGTAACCTCGACTTCAGCTACGTGCTGCTCGACTGGCAGTATCGCATGTTCTGCGACGCGGCTTACTTCTACCGTCCGCTCTACTTCCACTCAGGCTGCTGGCACTTCGCCATCTATGCCCGCTATCCGCACCGCGACTATTTCTACTTCCATCGTCCGACGGTGTACGTGAGCTATCGCGGCGGCCACTCGTGGCGTCAGAACAACGGACGCTCGTGGTATAGCGGCAGAACGTTCGGCTCGCGCCGCGGCGACAACTACTTCGGCATGCGCGACGGATTCCAGCGTGGCGACTACGGACGCGGCAACCGCCAGTCGTTCGGCGTGCGCGGCAATCGTCAGGTGGAGCAGAAGAATAACAACTCGGGCTTCGGCTCGCGCCGCGACAACAACGGCTTCGGCTCTGGCTCACGCCGCGACAACAATGGCATCCGTCGCAACAGCAACGGCGTAGCTTCGGGCTCAAGCCGCGATATCAACAGTTTCGGCTCAAGCCGCGGCAACTCGGGCTTCGGCAGTCGCGAGAGCAGCACACGCACTACCGTGCGCCAGTCGGATAGCGGCAGCAGCTCTTCAAGCCGCAGCTTCGGATCGGGTAGCAGCAACCGCAGCTTCGGATCGTCCGTGCAGTCGACACCTCGCTCTACGTTCAAGCCCGTTGACAGCTCGTCGAGAGGCAGCAGCATGTCGTTCGGATCGTCAAGAAGCTCGTCGTCTTCTTCGTTCGGTTCGTCAAGAAGCAGCGGCTCGTCGTTCGGTTCGTCAAGAAGCAGCAGTCCGTCGAGAAGTTCGTCTTCGTTCGGTGGCGGCAGCTCGTCAAGAGGCTCCTCATCGTCAAGAGGCGGTGGCTTCGGCAGCCGCAGATAACAATAGTAGCGGAGGTCTCCGGCCTCCGCAGCATCCTAAAACAGACATACAATTTGTGTCAGACTTGGTGCTGCGGAGGCCGGAGACCTCCGCTACTTATGTTGCTCTTACTATTCCTAATTAATAATTACTAATTACGAATTACTAATTACTTCCAGCCTCACCACCTCCGCATTCGCCATGCGTGGCGTTTCGTTCATCGGTGTGCCGCTATGCACGCTTCTTATTGCCTTGTTCATTATTCCGTGTCCCACGGCAAGCACGGTCATTCCATCATAATTCTCCCTCACGAACTGCAGGAATGCGGCGGCACGCGCCCTGAGAGCGTCGAGCGACTCGATGTTGTCGGTCCACACCGCATCCTTAAGGTCGGGGATATATCTGCCCGCAAAGCTGCCCCAGTCGCGCTCGCGCAGCAGCTTCGTCTGCACGATGGCGTCGGGCGCCACGCCGTGCGCAGCCGCCAGTATCACACACGTGTCGAAAGCGCGCTTAAGGTCGCTCGACACGAACACGTCGATGGGCGTGTCTTTCAACTCGGCAGCGAGGGCACGCGCCTGCTCGATGCCGTTCGGGGTCAGCTTGCCTTGAGTCTGCCCCTGCATAATCTGGCGCACATTGTCGACGGTCTCGCCGTGGCGCACAAGAAGAAGTGTTGTCATATCGTTGTTTTTACTTTTTTACTTTTAAAATTCTCTTTTACTCTTTTACTTTTAAAAGCACTTTCACCGCTTCGCCCACGGTAGGCACACCGCTCACCACCATATAGCGCTTGCCCCTCACTTCCTTGAGGTCGCAGCGGCGTGCGTTGGCAGCGATGTAGTTGAGAACCTTGCCAAATGTAGCACTCTTGTAGTAGGCAGAGTTGGGGTTGCTCACGAACTGCATCTGCATGCGACCCTGCTTCAGAATAATCTTCTCGCAGCCGAGACTCTTGCCGTAGCGGCGCAGCGGCACCACCTGCAGCAGCTCTTCGCCCTCGTGAGGCATAGCGCCGAAGCGGTCGATGAGTCGCTGGCGGTAAGCGTCGAGCGCAGCGTCGTCGCTGATGTTGTCGAGTTCGCGGTAGAGTAGCATACGCTCTGCGCTTCCCGGCACGTAAGTATCGGGGAAGTACATCTCGAGGTCGCTCTCCACGGCGCAGTCCTCCACGAAGGCGTCGCCCGTGAGATGGTTGCCAGTAGCCATCTCCTCGGCATACATATCGGCGAACTCGTCGTTCTTCAGTTCGGTGACAGCCTGGTTGAGAATCTTCTGATAAGTCTCGTAGCCAAGATCCTCCATGAATCCGCTCTGTTCGGCGCCAAGCAGGTTGCCCGCACCGCGAATGTCGAGGTCTTGCATGGCAAGGTTGAAGCCGCTGCCCAGTTCGGAGAAGTTCTCCAAAGCCTCAAGGCGGCGTCGCGCCTCGGGCGTGAGCACCGACTTAGGCGGTGCAAGCAGGTAGCAGAACGCCTTGCGGTTGGAACGTCCCACGCGACCGCGCATCTGGTGAAGGTCGGAGAGTCCGAAGCGGTGGGCATCGTTGATGATGATGGTGTTGGCGTTGCTTATGTCGATGCCGTTCTCGACGATGGTCGTAGAGAGCAGCACATCGTAGTCGTAGTTCATGAAGCCGATGAGAATCTTCTCAAGCTCCTCGGGCGACATCTGTCCGTGTCCGATAGCCACACGCGCATCGGGCACGTATTTCTTTATGAGCGCAGCAATCTCGGGCAGGTTACTGATGCGGTCGTTCACGAAGAACACCTGTCCGTTGCGCGACATCTCGAAGTTGATGGCGTCGGCTATTATCTCATGCCCGTATACGCCCAGTTCGGTCTGCACGGGGTAGCGGTTGGGTGGCGGCGTGCGCATGATGCTCATGTCGCGAGCGCCCATCAGCGAGAACTGCAGCGTGCGCGGTATAGGCGTAGCCGACATCGTGAGCGTGTCGACATTGGTCTTCAGCTTGCGCAGCTTCTCCTTTGTAGACACGCCGAACTTCTGCTCCTCGTCGATGATGAGAAGTCCGAGGTCGTGCCACTCCACAGTCTTTCCTATCAGCTTGTGCGTGCCAACGAGTATGTCTATCTTGCCCGCCTTAAGGTCGGCAAGCACCTCGCGTGTCTGCTTCGCCGTGCGGGCACGCGAGAGATAGTCGACACGCACCGGCATGTTCTTCAGACGGTCTGAGAATGTCTTGTAGTGCTGGAAGGCGAGCACCGTTGTAGGCACGAGCACCGCCACCTGCTTCGAGTCGCACGCCGCCTTGAACGCCGCACGTATCGCCACTTCGGTCTTGCCGAACCCCACGTCGCCACACACAAGGCGGTCCATCGGTCGGGCAGACTCCATGTCGGCTTTCACGTCGTGCGTGGCGCGCTGCTGGTCGGGCGTGTCCTCGTAGAGAAACGACGCCTCAAGCTCGTTCTGCAGGTACGAGTCGGCTGAATAGGCGAAGCCTTTCTCGTGGCGCCGCTTGGCGTATAGCTTGATGAGGTCGCGCGCAATGTCCTTGATGCGTTTCTTCGTGCGCTCCTTCAGTTTCTCCCATGCGCCGGTGCCGAGCGTGCTGAGTCGGGGCGGTTCGCCAGTGTCGCTGCGGCGATACTTCGATATCTTGTAGAGCGAGTGGATAGACACATCGACGATGTCGCCGCGCTGATAGTAGAGGCGTATCATCTCCTGATAGGAGTCGCCCACAGGCACACGCACCAAGCCGCCGAACTTGCCGATGCCGAAGTCGACGTGTACGATGAAATCGCCGGGTTCCATCTCCTGCAACTCCTTCATCGTGAGCGCCATCTTGCCCGTGCGGGCTGCGTCCGACTTAAGGTTGTACTTGTGGAAACGGTCGAATATCTGATGGTCGGTGAAGAAGCACAGACGCAGATCGTTGTCGGCGAAACCTTCGTGCAGAGTGCGGTTGACGGGAGTGAAGGGAAGTGTTGAATGTTGAGTGTTGCTCAGTTGAGAGTTGAGAGTTGGGAGTTGAGAGTTATGATTTGCGGATAGAGAGTTGAGAGTTGAGAGATGAGAGTGTTCCTTGTTCCTGCGCATCTGCTGCAACTCCTCACTGTCGAAAATATCGCGCAGGCGCTGTGTCTGCTTCTCCGAGTCGGCGAGGATGTAGAGTCGGTAGCCCTGCAAGAGATAGTCGTCGAGCGTCTGAGTGAGCAGACTGAAGTTCTTGTGGAAAAGCGGCTGCGGCGAGATGTGGAACTCGATAGACACCTGCGGCGTGCCCGAAGGCTGTGCGCCGAACTCGACGAGGCGGAAACGGCATATCTCCTCGCGGAATTTAGACGGCGACACGAGGTTGTTCTCCTTGCGCATGTCGCGCATTATCTGCTGTTGTTCCACCTCCGTAGCTCCCTCCAAGCGCTCGGTCATGGCCTGCTGCGAGAAACCGTCGTTGTATATCTTCTCGATGGTAGAACAAAGGTAGAGACGGTCTTTCATCACGAGCAGAGCGTCTTCGGGCAGAAGCGACGTGAACGGTTGCTTTTCTTCTGTGAGCTGCGCCAGTTCGGGCACGATGCGCACCTGCTGTTTCGAGTCCTTCGAGAGCTGGTCTGCCACTTCGAACGTGCGTATGGTGTCTACCTCGTCGCCGAAGAAGTCGATGCGGAACGGCAGCTCCGACGAGTAGGAGTAGACGTCGATGATGCTTCCGCGCATGGCGAACTGCCCCGGCTCGTAGACATAGTCGACCTCCTTGAAACCGAACTCGCGCATCTTGCGTCCAAGGTCGGCAAAGTCGACGATGTCGCCCACGGCGATGTTGATGGTGCGCTCGTCGAGGCGACGCTTCGACACGACAAGTTCGCTGAGCGCCTCGGGACAGGTGACGACATACAAGGTGTCGCCGGCTGTCTGTGCAGAGAGTCGGCTCAGCGTCTCGGTGCGCAATATCTCGTTGGCGGCGTCGCGCTGTCCGTACTTCACCGCACGACGATACGACGACGGGAAGAACAGCACGTTCTCGGTGCCGAGTATCTGCGTGAGGTCGTGGTAGAAGTAGCCTGCCTCCTCGTTATCTTGCAGAACGAAAACGGCAGTGAGAGTTTTGAGTTTTGAGTTTTGAGTTTTGAATTGTTGCGACGGAGCGTCGCAATTTTGAGTTTTGAGTTTTGAGTTTTTCTTCCCGTTGACTCGTTCGGCTACGGCTGAGAAAAACACAGGAGCCGATGAGGCAAGTAGTCCACTAAGGAATACATGCCTCACCGACTCGTCGCTGATTGCTTTCAAAAAAGCCCCGCACTGAGGCAGGGCTGTGTATACATTACTGATTTCTCTTATTTCCATAGGAATAGGGTGGGTGGTTTAGTGTTTCGCCTCAGGGTACTTTCTGAACCAGCCGTCCCATCTGAGTCGCATCACGCCGAAGAACGCTTCGCCGAAGATGCCGCCGCTCATCTTGCTCACGCCCTCGCGACGGTTGACGAAGATTACCGGCACCTCCTTTATCTTGTAGCCCATCTTGTAGGCAGTGAACTTCATCTCTATCTGGAAGGCGTAGCCCTTGAAACGAATCTTGTCGAGGTCGATAGACGAGAGCACGCAGCGGCGGTAGCATTTGAAGCCGGCTGTGGTGTCGTGCACCTTAAAGCCCGTAACCATACGCACGTACTTCGAAGCGAAGTAGCTCATAAGCACGCGACCGATAGGCCAGTTGACCACGTTAACGCCGCTCACGTAGCGCGAACCGATAGCCACGTCGTAGCCCTCGTCGTGACAAGCACTGTAGAGGCGCGGCAGGTCGTTGGGGTCGTGAGAGAAGTCGGCGTCCATCTCGAAGATGTAGTCGTAGCTGTGCTCAAGAGCCCACTTGAAGCCAGTGATGTAGGCGGTGCCGAGGCCCAGCTTGCCGCTGCGCTCGAGGATGAAGAGGCGGTCGGCGAACTCGTCGCTGATGAGGCGCTTCACGATGGCGGCGGTGCCGTCAGGACTGCCGTCGTCGATGACAAGAATGTGGAAACACTTCTCGAGTCCGAACACCGCGCGTATTATCTTCTCGATGTTCTCCTTCTCGTTATATGTCGGTATGATTACGATACTGTCGCTTTTGTTCATAGTCTTGTTGTTGAAATGGTTTTACATTGTCAACTCGTAACTCGTTAGATACTGTAACTCGTATACTTGTCAACTCGTCAACTAAAATGCAAATGTACGAAATGTATTCGACACAAGTGCGCTTGTTGCGTTAAAAAACGTGTTTTTATGCGTCTTACTGGTCGGGATTCTCTACAAAACCCTGATATTTCTCCTCGAGTCCTGCCATCACAACCTTGTAGCTCTCTTCTTCAAGATACTTGATGTTGTCGGTTCCCTTGCCAATAGGCTGTATCGGCTTGTGGATAGTGAGGCGCAGCGGATGCCATATCACCCATTTCATGTCGCGTGTGCGGGGCATGATGTCGAACGAACCGTTGATGGTGAGCGGCACTACGGGCAGCTCGATGTCGTCGGCGAGCATGAACGCGCCGCGCTTGAATACGCCCATGTGTCCGGTGAACGAGCGTGCTCCCTCGGGGAATACGACGAGCGACATGCCGCCCTGCAGCGTCTGTCGTGCGCTGTCGTATGTGGCGCGTATCTTGCTTGCGCCGCGCTTGTCTACGAAGATGTGGTGAGCAGCCTCGCACGCCTTGCCCACGAACGGCATCTGGCGTAGCTGGCGCTTCATCATCCACTTGAAGTTGCGGCACAGGAAGCCGTAGATGAGGAAGATGTCGAACGCTCCCTGATGGTTGGCGACGAACACGTACGACTGTCCTTTCACGAGATTCTCGCGTCCTTCTACCTTAACCGGCAGCATGAGTATGCGTATGATGAACTGTGCCCACCACTTGCCGGGATAGTAGCCCCAGAAGTGGCCGTTGCCTAATGAGCAGCCTATGATCACCATCAGACATGTTATGACGGTGTAGATAGCTATCAGCGGGAGAGCTATCAGGAGTTGGTATGTACGATACAGATATTTCATTGCTTTTTACTTTTTACTTTTTTTACTCTTTTACTTTTTTACTTTTTTTACTTTTAACGTGATTTCTACAACCTCCGGCTTCATGTGGAAGCGGAATGGTATGAAGGCGCCGACGCCCGTCGATACGTACAGATAGCGGTTGCCTTCGTTGTAGAGTCCGGCGTCTTCGGTGTTCACGACGCTTGTCGGTCGCCAGCCGAACAACGAGAGTTGTCCGCCGTGCGTGTGTCCGCTCAGCGTCAGTTGCGCGTTTGTTTGCGGCAGGATGTGGCGGCGCCAAGCAGAAGGGTCGTGCTGCATCATGATGACGAACGACTTCGGCGATATGCCGTGCAGCGCCTTGCGATAATCTGCCTTCGCCGGGAACGGCGGGCGACCGTCGTTCTCAGTTCCTGCTATCACTATGGAGTCGGCTCCGCGGCGCAGTATGCGGCGTTCGTTGAGCAGCAGGTCCCAGTTCATCGAGCCTTCCAGCGATCGCGTCAGGCGTTCCATCTCACTCTTCTGCTCTGCGGTGGAGGTCTTCACGTAGTCGGCGTAGTCGTGGTTGCCGAGAACCGAGAAGATGCCGTCGACAGGATGCAGATGTATCAGCGTGGCCGTGAAGCTCACAGCCTCCTGCGGACGCATGTTGAGCAAGTCGCCCGTGAAGAGCAGCGCGTCGGGATGCAGATCGTTCACCTGCGCCACTATGCGCCGTGCGAACTCCTGCTTCATCGAGCCGAGGTGCATGTCCGAGATCTGCACTATGCGGTAGCCGTCGAAGGCTTGCGGCAGGTTGTCGAACTCGAGTGTGACGCGCTTCACGTGCAGCTGGTCGGGTCCTACCATCGTTCCCATGAACAACACGTATAACCATCCGAGCACAAGCACCAATCCTGTGGGGTTGCCCCAATTCTTGCGCTGCTTCAGCAGTCGCTTCACAGCCATGCCTGCAAGCGAAGCCAGAGTGAAAATCACCTTCGGCACGATGAGCAGACCTATCATGAACAGATACACGTTGAAGAACGTGAGGTTATTCGGCGCGAAGTTGCGCATCATAGAGTAGGCAGCTGTGCATGCAAGCATAGCGGCTCCCGGCACCCACCACAACAGGCGCATCCACAGCGTTATGTCTCTGCGTCGGCGCAGATAGCGCATGTAGATGTACAGGTCGGGCAGCAGCGTGAGTAGCAGTATGAGTATTGATATTCTTGCTATCATTGTTTCTTTTCTTAACTGTCGATTGAGTTGTTCTTACTTAAACAGTCAACCGTTTTATTTTTTAATAAACGACCGTTCATATTAGAATTTATAACAGTTCTAACCGAACAGGTGTCCTGCTTTTTACTTCAAGAATCGGCGAATCAGTTCGACGGGCAGTCCGCGTCGGCGGGCATAATCGCGCAGTTGGTCTTCGCCGATGCGTCCAAGTTCGAAGTAATGCGCCTTCGGGTGGGCGAACATCAGTCCCGAAACCGACGCATGAGGCTTCATGGCGCCACTCTCCGTGAGACGGATGCCAATCTGCTTGAGGTCGATAAGCCGGTCGATGATGAAGTTGACGCTTGTGTCAGGCATCGACGGATAGCCCACAGCCGGACGAATGCCTTGGAAGTCCTCGCGCAGGAGTTCGGCTACCGACAGATTCTCGTCGGGAGCATATCCCCAAATCGACCGTCTCACCTCCATGTGAAACACCTCAGCCGTGGCTTCAGCGAGTCGGTCGGCGAGTGTCTGCGCCAGCATACGCTGGTAGTCGTCGGCAAGAAAGTCGTGCTCCAACGCCAAGTCGACCGTAGTGGCGAACACGCCGATGTGGTCTTTCACGCCCGAAGACAGCGGACGTATGAAGTCGGCGAGCGAAAGGTTCGGTTCGCCCTCCCGAGTAGGATGCTGTTGGCGCAGCATAGGCATGCGCACATCGCCGATAAGGATATCGTCGCCGTCGCTGTTGGCGTCGAACAACCCGAAAGCAGCGTGCGTCATGTATCGCTTCTCCAAGCGGTCGAGCATCTGTTCTGCCTCCGCCCGCATCTTGTCCTTCGCCTCCTGCGGCTTGCCCGACAGTCCCCAGGCGAAGAAGAAGTATATCCAGTTGATGTACGGGCGCAGCGTAGAGATGTCGTAGTCGGTGTATTTCAACATCGTTAGTTACCTGAATTGTTTTTCTATTTGTATAAACCCTGCTTGAGCCTACTCTCTGAAGCGCACAGCCTCACCGCGACTCGCCGAGTCGAATGCCCAGTTATTATATATAATGTGTCCGTTGCACATCGTAGTGCGCACCTGCCACTGGTAGGTGTGACCCTCCATCGGGCTCCATCCGCACTTGCTCTGTATAGTCTCCTTAGTAACGGTCCACGGAGCGTCGTGTCTTACAATCACGAGGTCTGCCTTGTAGCCCTTACGCACAAAGCCTCGCTTCGATACCTCGAAGAGCTTTGCGGGGTTGTGCGCCATTAGCTCCACGAGACGCTCCATGCTGAGCATGCCATTGTCTACGAGTTCGAGCATCGTTACGAGCGAGAACTGCACCATAGGCATACCCGAAGCGGCGCGTGCGCAGCCGCCCTCCTTGTCCTTAAGCAGATGTGGCGCATGGTCGGTGCCGATGGTCGTTATGCGTCCGTCGGTGAGAGCGTGGCGTAGAGCGTCGCGGTCGGTCGCAGTCTTGATAGCAGGATTGCACTTGATGCGTGTTCCGAGACGCGCATAGTCGTCCTGTGTGAACACGAGGTGGGCTATCACAGCTTCAGCCGTGATGCGTGGCGAAGTGCCGAACAGCTGCAGCTCGCGCTCCGTGGTCATGTGAGCCACATGCAGACGGGCGCCTGTTTCTTCTGCCAGGGCTACGGCGCGCTTTGTCGACTCGTAGCAGGCTTCCTCCGAGCGAATCTCCGGATGATGTTCTACGGCAGGGTCGTCGCCGTACAGCTCCTGCGCGCGCTTCATGTTGCGGTTGATGATGTCGGTGTCCTCGCAGTGAGCCATGATAGGCAGTTTCGCCTTCTCGAACAGCTCGTGCAGCACATCCTGACGGTCTACGAGCATATTGCCCGTAGACGAACCCATGAACAGCTTGATGCCGGGCACGAGGTGCGGGTCGATGGCAGTCACGCAGTCGATGTTGTCGTTGGTGGCTCCGATGAAGAAGCCGTAGTTGACGTGCGACTTGCTTCGGGCGTCGTTCATCTTTGCGTCGAGCGCTTCGAGTGTCGTGGTCTGCGGCTTTGTGTTCGGCATGTCGAAGTAGGTTGTCACTCCGCCGTAAGCCGCAGCGCGGCTCTCTGTCTCCATGTCCGCCTTCTCTGTAAGGCCGGGGTCGCGGAAGTGGACGTGGCAGTCGATAACTCCAGGCATAATAAAACACCCCGTGGCATCCACGATATTGTCGTAGTCGCCACGAGGTGTTTCTGTACCTTCTATAATGTCTGTAATGGTGTCGCCGTCGACAACGACGGATGCTACGCGAGTAGCTCCCTCGTTGACCAGCTTACCACCAAATACTAATGTCTTCATATTTCTTGGATGATAGTTATTTATCGTGTTTAGCGCTGTTACTCGGCAGCAGCAGGCTGCGCCAGTTGGTTAGGCGTCGGTCCGTCGGGCATCGGCTGTGCGGGCGCTGCGCCGGCAGGAGCTGCGTTCATGTCCTTCATGCCGTTCATGATAGCCTGATTCTCCAGCGCCTTCTGGTAGAAGTCCTTCACGTATGGGTCGTTCTTGAATTTGTCTGTAGCCTTGCTCATGATGTCCTCTATCCACGGTGTGAGTTCGGGGTAGCGGTAGCCGATAGTCATCATGAAGAACACGCCCGGTCCGAGCACGTTGTCGAAGTTATCGGTGACGAACGTTGTGACGAGCTTGTCCTCTTCGGCGGTGAGTCGCATTGCCTCGTCGTTGAGTTTGCGTGTCACGGCGTCCATGTCGCTTCCGTCCATGATGGCGCGGTCGTGCGTGTGCAGCAGTTCTGCCTCCTGGTTCTTCAGTTGGTTGTACTTGTTGAAGAACTTGAACAGCTCGTCGTTGAGCGGAGTGCCGCTAACGATCTGCTGAGTGTTGTCGAGCTTGATGGTGATGTCGCCACTTTCTATCACGAGCGGCAGTATGCTCTCGTCGTCCATGAAGATATTGGCGAGACGCACTGTGTCGAACGTTCCGCAGAACTGGAACTGGCCGTGTACCACGTCGCACGAGTCGATCTTCTTGAAGTCGTTGTTGCTAAGCACCTTCAGGTAGAGCATGCGTCCGTCGAGCGTAGACACGTTCGACGATCCCTGAATGTTGTACGAGCTGGAGCACGATGCCAGTGTTATTATACCGAGTAAAGCGTAGAGTAGCTTCTTCATCATCTTTGGTTTAAAAAAAAATTGTTGGTTTCTTGTTGTCTTCTTTTATTCTTTGTCTGTAGCGGAAGCCTCTTCCTGCTTCTCTTCGGCGTCTTCCTTCGCTTCCTCCTTCTTCAGCTCCGACGCGATGCGGTGCATAGAGTACATCTCGAGGATGGCGGCTGCGAGCAGCAGCATCACCCACTTGTTGTAAATGAGGTTGAAATATGTTACGGGGTCGGAGAACGAGTCTCTGAGCCACATGTTTGCGCTGTCTACCATGAGCAGACCTGCCAGCACGAAGAAAATGTCGGCGAAGGTCATTATCTTCTTCAGTCGCTTGATGGTGGGGTTCTGTCCTTCGTACGCCTGGTTCACCTGCATTGCTGCGAAGAGCAGTGCGCCCAGCAGGTATATCCAGCAGACAATCTGCTGTGCGAACATGAACACGAAGCATCCTGCTCCGATAACCATCAGTATGCCTCCCGTGAGGAAGAGCGCGCTTTGTAGTGTATTTAGTTGTTTCATTATTGTTCTTCTTTAGCTTGTTCGGGCTTGGGGTCGTCGCTGAGCACATAGATATCCTCGTCGTCGGCTTTCATGAAGTAGCGTTCGCGAGCGATCTTCTGGAACTCCTGCGTACCTTTTCGCATATCCTTAAGCTTTTTCAGGTCGCTTTCGTTCTGCGCGTTGTACTTGTCTATCTCCTCCTCCAGGTCGTTTATCTGCATTTCGAGCTGGAAGCGGTGAAGAAAGCTGTTCTCGTCGACGAAACCTACGGTAAGAATACCGATGATTATAGTGATGGCATATTTATAGTGGCTTATTAGAGCCAGAATGAGTTTCAAACGCCCCATTTGTCCTTTATTATATATAATGTATTACTGGTAAAGACACGTCAGTCGCTGCAGACTGGTCTTTATTACATGCAAACTTACTACAAATTTTTCATATTTCGACTGCTGCGCCCATTTTTTAGGGTTTATTATATAAACGGATTGTTTGGATATGCAAAAAATAGTTAACTTTGCATCGGTTCAAAATTCAGGAATAACAACATTAATAGAAAATAACATGAAGAAATTCATTGGAGTAGCCTTGGCTGCAGCGTGTGCTTGTCCTTCGCAAGCCGCCGGCGAGCAGACCAAGCTCGACACTACCCGTGTGAACAACCTCAACGAGGTGGTAGTGAAGGCTGTGAGAGCCCCGAAGAGTTCACCATTTGCAGTAGAGAATATCAAGAAGACCGAGCTCGAGCGCTTTGCCTCTTCAGGCAAGGAGCTGCCTATGCTCTTCGCCCGCACACCGGGTGTGCTCGTATGGAGCGAGAACGGCGTGGGCACCGGCACTGTCTATATGCGTATGCGTGGCGCTGCCGACAGCCGCATCAACGTCACGGTAGACGGTGTGCCTCTCAATTCGCCCGAAGACCAGTGCGTGTTCTGGGCTAACATGAACAGCTACGCAGCTCTTATGGGCAGCGCGCAGATACAGCGTGGCGTGGGCGCGTCTACCAACGGCGACGGAGCCTTCGGCGGTTCGGTGTCGCTCGCTACAGCCGCTCCGTCGCTTAAGCCTACCGTAGAGGTGACGGGTTCTTACGGTTCGTTCAACACCTATCGCGTCGGAGGCAACTTCTCTACAGGTCTGCTTGCCGACCACTTCATCATCGACGGCGCTTATCACGAGACCAACACCGATGGATATATCCACGGCACAGGCGGACGCTCTGGCTCTTACTACGGCGGACTGACTTGGCTCGGCGACCGCTTCAAGGTGTCGTATAAGAACATCGGCAACTTTGAGCACACGGGTCAGGCGTGGAACGGCGTTGCGGCGTGCAACTACGACGGCGATACCGACCTCAAGGCGTGGGGCATCAACAGCTATAAGGATATGTGGAAGCACGGACTGGGCAAGTTCAACTCGCTCTACGAGGAACTTGTAATACCGATGGACGACAACTGGGCTGCCGATCCTACAAAGCCGCTCACCACTGAACGCTACAAGATGCGCGACGGATCGTACTGGAAGCAGACTACCGACAACTTCGAGCAGAGCCACAACATCCTTAACTTCACATGGCAGCCTGCCGACATGCGCTGGAGCCACTCCGTAACGGCTCACTACACATACGGCTACGGCTACTACACCGAGTTCAAGAAGGACACAAAGCTGGCTTCTAAGTTCGGCATCAACGAGATGTACGAGAAGAATGGCGAGCTGAAGCTCGTGAAGTCGGACGCTATACGCAAGAAGGGCCTTACGCAGAACAACTACGGCGCTCTCTACAACGTCAACTACAAGGACGCTCTGTGGGACGTAATGGGCGGCTTCAGCATGCAGCTCTTCCGTTGCAACCACTGGGGCAAGGTGACGTACATCGCTGACGAGACTCTTGAGAAGAAATACTTCACCGACGGCAGATACAAGTACTACGACTCGGACGCCAACAAGAACGACTGGAGCTGGTTCTTCAAGGCTAACCGCAAGTTCGGCAACGGCTGGAACTGGTTCCTCGACATGCAGATGCGCTACGTAAACTATAACACCGACGGACTCAACGACCACTTCGAGCAGGGCGCCGACGGTAACTACAAGAACCAGAGCATCGACATCAACGAGAACTACTTCTTCGTGAACCCGAAGGCTGGCATCAGCTACGACGCCAACGGACACAAGGCTTACGCTTCTATCGCTTACGCCAACCGCGAGCCTGAGCGCAACAACTTCACCGACAACATCGGCTACGGCAATCCGTCGCCGGAGCGTCTGCTCGACTTGGAGTGGGGCTATCAGTATCAGGGCGAGAACTGGTTTGCTGGTGTCAACTTCTATTACATGAAGTACGTAAACCAGTTTGTGATGACTGGTGAGAAGAGCGATATCGGCGAGTCGCTGACACGCAACATCAAGGACTCTTACCGTCTCGGTGCTGAGGTGTCTGCAGGCTGGAGCCCGCTGTCGTGGCTCTCTCTTGAGGGCAACGCCGCTCTGAGCCGCAACCGTCTGAAGAACTTCAAGGAGTGTGTGGAAAGCTGGGACGGTCCTGCTGTATGGAACACATACAAGAGTGCTACCATCGCATTCTCGCCGTCGGCTATCCTCAACGGCTTCGTCGACGTTCACTTCGCTGGCTTCCGCGCTACATGGCACACCAACTTCGTCAGCAAGCAGTATCTCGACAACACCGAGAGCTCTGAGCGCTCGCTGCCGTGCTACTCGCAGACCAACATCAACGCTTCGTACACGTTCAACTTCTCGAAGCGTGTGCTCGGCTTGAAGCAGGTGGTGCTCGGCGCCGACTTCAACAATATCTTCGACCGCCACTACGCTGCGTCTGGCTACGTCTACTACGACTGGTATAACAATAACAAGCGCAACTCTACCGTGGCTTACATCCCGATGGCTGGTTTCAACTGCCTCGGAACCGTAACGCTGAAGTTCTAAGTGGATATACCTTCGTGGTGTGTCGATAAAAAATAGCTATAAGTCGTCGGATTGCGTCCGCCGTCCGATCAGATTGCGTCCGCCGTCCGATCAGATTGCGTCCGCTGTCCGATTAGATTGCGTCCGCCGTCCGACGACTATAGCTAAAGAAAGACATTAGTTTTATATGCAAGAATTTTTCTTAAACCATTGGCTCGACATCGTAACTACAATACTCGGGCTTGTATATCTCGTTCTTGAATACCGTGCGAGCATAGCGCTGTGGGTAGTAGGCATCGTGATGCCCGCTATGGACATCTACCTCTACTGGAGCCACGGACTCTACGGCGACGCCGGCATGGCTGTCTACTACACGCTGGCTGCGATATACGGCTATGCCGTGTGGAAGTTCGGAGCGAAATGGAAGCGGATGCTGAAGCGCTCTAACGCTGCAGACACATCATTAAACGCTGCGGGATCAGACACATCAGAAGTCTCAAGTGCAGAAGGCGGTTCTTCAGAAGAGCTTCCGATAACGTTTTTCCCGCGCCGTCTTGTTCTGCGCACGCTCGGCTTCTTCCTTCTTGCGTGGGGTGCCACCTATTACGTTCTTGTGGCTTATACCAACAGCACCGTGCCCTTGCTCGATGCGTTCACCAACGCTCTCAGCTTCGTCGGCTTGTGGGCATTGGCGCGCAAGTACGTAGAGCAGTGGCTGTTCTGGATAGCCGTAGATGTGGTCTGCTGCTATCTGTATGTGGTGAAAGGCATACCGTTCAAGGCAGGGCTATACGGCCTCTATGTCGTGATAGCGGTGCTGGGATACATGAAGTGGAAGGGGCTTGCGAAAAAGGCATAACTCATCTGGATGCTCTGGGGAAACCTAGGGCATCTTTTTTTTGTTTAGGGGCTAGGTGTTCTAGGTTTTCTAGGTGGTATAGGCGTTCTATGTGGTCTATGAAACCTAGCTAACCTAGAACACCTAGCAAGCCTAGCTCTTCTAACTTATATCTCCTTGCTTCCTTCCAAGCCGTCGAGCTTTTCCTTCAGCCTCTTTATCTCCTCTTCCTTTCCATAATACATCTTTAGCGCTCTTTGCTTTATATCCTCGAAGGCTGCCTTCCATTTTGCAGCCTCCGCCTGCGCTTCGGCGAGAGCCTGCTTCAGGCGTGGCAGCTCCTCCTCAAGCTGTTTAAGGCGTGCGTCCTGCTGCTGTCGGTAGGCGGTGCGGGCGCGGTGCATGCGCTCCCTTATGCCGCCCTCGGTGATGAACTCCTGCTCCAGTTTCTTCAGAAACGACATCATCATCTTGTCGATGAAACGGCATAGCGTGATGGCGTAGTTGCACATCTGCTCGTCGGTCCATTGCTGGAAGAACGGAGTATAGTCGGGTAGGCGGTTATGGTGACGGCAGTAGTCGAGCATATCGGCGTAGCGCTGGTCGCCGGCAGCGTAGAACTGCAGGTGGCGCGACTTGATATAATCCTCGAAGTCTTCGCGCAACTCCTTCAGCGAGGCACGTGCCACGTTGAGCAGCTTCAGCTGCATCTCTGTTGACGCCACGCCGTCAGCCAAACCCTCAACGATGTTCTGCTTGCAGGAGCGTGCTGCCTGAATCACCTGGTCGCGCGTTCGGTCTTTATACAAATGAATGAAGCGGTCGCAGAAAGCGAACGCCAGCTGATATACCACGTCCGATTTCTGGTAGAAGTAGAGCGTGTCGCAGTTGCGCTGCTGGTTCAGTACGTGTAGAGTGTTCGGGTCTTCAGCCATAGCGTTTTTATTTTTGTTGGTTGAATTGTTGTCTTCAGCCATAGCGGGTTAATAGTTTGATTGTCTGTCGCAAATTTAAAGAAAAAAGCCGTGAGGCGCAAGCTTATCCATTGCAAACTTCCATTTATTTCGTACTTTTGTCCGTCGAAACACTACATACATGTTCAGCCGGCATACAACGTCGACTGAGAAATACACGATAATTATGCACAATCCTTCAGACACAATAAAGGTTCCTTCAGATCCGGCAACGGCACTTTCAGACAATACAGAACTTCTTGCGTCGCTTCAGCCCGACGCCTTCGACGCCGTGATAGTAGCCGGCGGCGACTTCCCTACGCATTCCGTTCCGCTCGCTGTGATAGAGCATGCGCGGATGCTCGTGGCGTGCGATTCGGCTGGCGAGGAGCTCGTGCGCCGTGGCTTCAAGCCGACAGCAGTTGTGGGCGACTGCGACTCGATGTCGACGGAGTTCCGCGCGGCGCATGCCGACATTATATATAAGGTGGAGGAGCAGGACTATAACGACCTCACGAAAGCCACGCGCTTCTGCATCGGGCGCGGTTGCCGCCGCATAGCCTACGTCGGAGCCACGGGCAAGCGCGAGGACCACACGCTGGGCAACATATCGCTGATCGACTTCTACCGACGTGAACTGCATGTAGACGCCGTGATGCTCACCGACTATGGCGTGTTCCTTGCGGCTTCGGGCGAAACAACGATCGCCACCTTCGCAGGACAGCAGATAAGCATCTTCAACCTCACATGCACACAACTCGATGGCGACGGACTGCGCTGGCAGCCCTATGCCTTCTCCGCGCTCTGGCAGGGCACACTCAACGAGGCGCTTGGCGAGAGCGTCACGCTGCGAGGCGACGGAAGCTACATAGTGTATGCCGTTTACAAATCGTAGCCTATTTTTTTTGACATATTGAAACCTCGCAGTGTGTAATCAAAACGTAAATCGGCGTGTGAAAGTAAAATAAGTTATTTTAATTGCAGAATGTCGCTACAAGTGTCAATTTTCGTGCGAAAATTCACTTTAGGCGATATTTTGTGTTTAATTATGAAATTTGTTTCAGAACGTTAAAATCGTAAAGTTTTCTTGAGAAATGTTTGGAAGTTATAAAAACATTCTCTAAATTCGCAATTGGAAAACTAATTCTTTTCACAAGAAGAGGTTTATCACACATACAAACAGCCTTTGCTTTTAAAGCAAACTGACGACATAAACAAGACGACATAGACAAGACGACGCAAACAAACAACAACGACGCAAACTGACGAAAACGAAAAGTTTACAAACTGACGCAATCGACGACGTAATCAACGACGCAAACTGACGAAAATACAAAAACAAAACGGGATAGACATTCCCAACATACATAAACTAAACAACAAAAAGGAGTTGCTTATGAAACGACTTGTATTTGCACTATTAATACTGCTCTGCGGCAACGATATGTCAGCCCAGACATATACAAAGGAAGTCTGCGTAAGATTCCCGGTGGCATCAAGCGTGCTCAATCCTAACTTCGGTGACAACGCAGCAAGTCTCGCAGAAATAGTCAAGTTCCTTACTGACGTGCAGAAAGACAGCACCTTGGAGCTGACCAGTGTGAAATTCTGCGGCTCGGCATCGCCCGAAGGTGGACCTCTTCTCAACCAGCGTCTCACCGAAAGACGCTGCGCCAACATGGAGCGCTACGTTCGCGAGCGAGTGCAGCTGCCCGACGCAATAGTGTCGAAGTGCGAGTGCTCGGAGATGTGGCAGAAGCTGGCTTACTTCGTAGAGAAGTCGGACATGCCGTACAGAGACGAGGTGTTGCACCAGATACGCGAGACCGATGAGTTCACGTACAACTCTAAGGGAGTCCTGGTAGACAGCCGCAAGAAGCGCCTCATGGACCTCAACTACGGACGCACATGGAACTACATGCTGCGCGAGTTCTTCCCCGCAGTGCGCAACGCCAGCCTCATATCTGTCTACATCGAGCAGAAGCCTACCGTAGTAGACGACCAAAAGGCAGAAGTGATTGTTCCGGAAGAGCCCGTAACGCCTGAGCCGCAGGTAGAGGAGCCCGCACCCGAGCCTGAGCGCCGCAACGCCTACCTCGCCATAAAGACCAACATGCTCTACGACGCGCTCGGCGTACCGAACATAGGTATGGAGTTCTCGCTCGGAAAGCGCTGGTCGATAGCAGCCGACTGGATGTACGCATGGTGGAACAACAACCATCACCACAACTACTGGCGCATCTACGGCGGAGGCATCTCGCTGCGCAAGTGGTTCGGCAAAGCCTCTAAGGTGAAGCCGTTGCAGGGACACCACCTCGGCATCAACGCACAGGCGTTCACCTACGACTTTGAGCTCGGCGGAAAGGGATACATGGCAGGCATACCCGGCGGAACACTTTTGGACCGCACAAGCTACGCAGTAGGAGCCGAATACGGCTACTCGCTGCCGATAGCAAAGCGCCTGAACATCGACTTCAGTGTTGTGGCAGGATACATGGGCGGACAATACTACGAGTACGAGCCGCTGGACGGACACTACGTGTGGAAAGCCACGAAGAACCGCCACTGGATAGGCCCTACAAAGGCTGAGGTGTCGCTCGTTTGGCTCTTGGGACATGGAAACTACAACAATAAGAAGAAAGGAGGCAACAAATGATTAAGGTCATCTTTAAACGCAATGTTACGAGAATCGCAACGGCGTTTGCTCTGGTTGCCATGACAGCATTGTCATCTTGCGAGCACAAGGATTTGTGTTTCGACCACGACTCTCATTCTCCTAAGTATAAGTTCCGTGTAGAGGCAACATATCAGCAGGAGTGGGAGATACGCAGCGACGGAAGCACCGACTGGAAGAACTTCTCTGCATGGGTCGACACCTACGGTATGCAATACGACGACCTCAGACCGCTCATACCCGCCGGTCTCCGAATGCACGACTTCCCGGCTCTCGGACCGAGCGACATGATCAACATGCCGGCTCAGGGCGACGTGGTAGGTCTCCGACCGGGCAAGCACCAGCTGCTGTTCTACAACAACGACACCGAGTATATCGTGTTCGACGACATGTACTCGTACGCAGCAGCCAAGGCAACCACCCGAACACGCACACGAGCTTCGTTCCTCGGCAATCCGTTCCAGAAACAGACCGACGCCAAGGAGCCTACGGTGGCAATGCCCGACATGCTCTACGGCAACTTCAACGAGGAGTACACATCTGAGCGCACGGTGGAGGAGACGGTGATGCCTGTCGTGATGCACCCGCTCGTGTTCAAGTATCTCGTTCGCTACGAGTTCAGCAAGGGTCTGCAATACGTAGGACTGGTGCGCGGAGCACTCTCCGGAATGGCGTCAGCCGTATACCTCAACAGCGGCAGAACATCAGCCGAGGCAGCCACGCTGCTTTACGACTGCACGCTGAAGGAGTGGGGAGCACAGGCTATAGTGACATCGTTCGGAGTGCCCGACTATCCTAACGGCTACTACACATCTACACGAGCACCGCGCAGCCACGCGCTCAACCTTGAGGTGCGACTGAAGAACGGTATCATCAAGAACTTCTACTTCGACGTGAGCGACCAGATTGCAAAGCAACCGCAAGGCGGCGTAATCGTAGTGAAGGGTCTTGAGATATCCGACGAGGACGGCAAGCACGGCGGATCGGGCTTCGACGTAGAGGTAGACGGATGGGGCGAGTTCGAGGACGTAGACATGCCGCTCAAGTAGCGCTACGCAGCCAAAGCAGAACGCAGACAAGGGTTTTACAACTAAACTTTTCATATAACTCTATTTACTAATTTAAACTACATCATTATGAAGAAGAATCTATTTTTAATCGGTTTAGCAGCAATCGGTATGTTGTTCACATCATGTAGCAACGACGAGACTGTAGAGGTAGCTAAGAATCAGAACGGCATCCAGTTCAAGAGCTTTGTAAATAACAGCACACGTGCGACAGACTTGACAACCGCTAACCTCACCGACTTTCAGGTTTGGGGTATTATGAAGAAGGACAACCAGATCGGCAAGCCGTTCGTTGGCACACAGGTTAACAAGGCTGGCGGCGCATGGTCTTATGGCGTACCGGTTTACTGGGAGAAAGGCTATCAGTACAGCTTCGTAGCTGTGGCTCCGGCTGATGCATTCGATATGGTAGAAGCTCCTGCCAACTACCAGGACTACGGCAAGGTTCAGTTCAACAATGGTAGAGGCGATACAGACCTTCTCTGGGCTGCCAAAGACAAGGGTCTCGTGACATGGGAAGGCAATGCATGTCCGGCTGCTGTCGATCTGACATTCAACCACATGCTCTCACGCGTTCGCTTCAACTTCGTGAACGCTATGGACGACGGCTCTTTGCTCACCGTTAAGGACGTGCAGATCACAAACGCTTGCACAGAGGGCTCTGTACAGCTCATTGCTGACAATGCAGGTTTGGCATGGGCAGCTTCAGGCAACGCAGCCCTTCTGTTTGACAACGCAGCAGAAACAGGTTTCGCTCAGAACGCAGCTTGCACAACAGGTCACAAGTACATGATTCCGACAACTAAGGCTTACAACGTAACATTCAAAGTAGAGCGTGCACACAACGGCGTTGTTGACACCTATGAGCACTCTGTTAACCTCACAGAGATGCAGATGGAGTCTGGCAAGAGCTACCAGTTCAAGGCTGAGTTCACAGCACAGAACATCAATCCTGAAGGCGCACTCTGCCCGATCGTATTCGAACCTACTGTTAACGAGTGGGACGCTTGGGGCGACGCAATCGACATGAACATGTAATAGTAGGAAACAACTAACACACGATGCGTCGAAAAGACACATCTGTGAACATCTAACACATCAGGTGTAGGGGGAACGCACAGTTCCCCCTTACACCCGCTCTTTTCTCTTAAAACCAATTAACCCATTTAATACGAACGAATATGAAAGGAATAAATATATTAAACATGACAGCAGGCATGGCTGCTGTGCTCCTGTCGGTGACACTCTTTTCATGCAGCAGCGATGTGCCGTACGAACACACTGATTACAGCACAACAGACAATATCTGCTTCGGTATTTCTGATTCTGGCAACGGCACACGCGCCGCAGCCGCAAACGAAGCGATAACCACCGACCGTTATGTGCTACGCTCATCAGAATCGAGCGACACCCTCTGCGTGCGTGCTGTCGTAAGCGACGGAATAGGCAAAGCCGCTGCCAAGCATGCCACACGTGCTTCCATGCAGACCACGATGTACGACCAGTTCAACGTCGTAGCGCAGTTGAAGAAGTCTGACGGTAACATTGCTCCACGATACTACATGAACGAGGTAGCCACCAAGCAGGGTGTTGTTTGGCAACCCTCTTCGTCGATATACTACTGGCCCGACAACGGATCGCTCCGCTTCCTTGCATGGGCTCCTTTAGATGCAGAGCTTGACGAATCGCCGGTCAAGCCTTCAGAAGACGTAAACAAGACAACCATAAAGTACACCGTTCCGGCAGAACTCTCAAAGCAGCGCGACCTCGTGGCGGCTGCCACCGGCTACAACGCAAGTCCTGCGGGCGGAGTATGCGCTCCGGTATCGCTGCAGTTCAAGCATCTCTGCACAGCCGTTGTGGTTAAGACCGGCGCAACGATGGCGCCCGGCACGATAAAGAGCGTAACCGTTACCAACGTGCGCAACTCTGGAACGTACGACATGCTGAGATCCGCATGGACACTCAACGACGCAACGACCAGCTACACCGTTTCGCCCAACATGGCTACAGGCAGCACCACAGCCGAAGGCACTAAGCTCAACGCCGACGACGCTACATTCATGCTTCTGCCGCAGACATTGGGTGCAGACAGCAAGCTCGAAGTGATGTTCCACGACAACATCTCCGGCCGCGACCGCCTGCTCACAGCTTCTCTGAACGGCGCCGAATGGCCGATGGGCAAGACCGTCACCTATCGCCTCTCTATCACTCCTGAGTATGAACTTGAGTTCACATCAGAACCGCAGGTGCAGGATGCTCACTATGTTATCTATCCTATCAAGATAAAGGTAGACCCAGGTTTGACCGGTGGTTGGAAATTGAAGTCAACATCGCCAAAGGTGACCTTACGTAAAAATCTCACCGAGTTAGAGGAAGTTGGCTATTGGATTGAGGAAGATCGTGGTACACAAACCATTGAAGGTACTGAGAGCGGTGACATAACTGTATATGCTTTCCTTGAAGAAAATGTCACTAATGCAGAGCGAGATGTTGTACTCGAGTTGAGTCCTAAGGGATTTCCCTCAGCTACACCAGCCAAATTCACAATCAGACAGTTGTGTCCGAGTTGGAATGCCGATGGCTTGGGTTGCGAGCGCATTGAGGGTAAAAAATACCAATGGGGCTTCCTGTGGGGCGACAATATGAAGATGGTCTACACCGTTCCTGGTTGGATATTAAAGAAATGGTGGGTAGAGATAGTCCTAACGTGGTTTAACGACTATGGCAAATACATCACTGTAGATAGAGATTCTTGGTCGACATCATTTAGAGTTACAATTGACTTTAATAAGATTCCGTCGCCTAATGTGGCAAAGAGTCCGACAGATGGTATAAAGAACTCATCTGAGTTGTACAACTTCAATGGTATCAGTGATGTGTCAGCACTTATAAAAAGACTCGAAAATTGGGGTGGTACGACAAACCAGACGTTCCCGCTTAATCCTACAGAGTTTGCTGTACGTGCAGCTGTTATGAAGAATAAGTTCAATAAGGAAGTTCAGTCTGCAGGCACCGAGACGATAGAGCGTCCGATACTTAAGGATGAAAACTTAGTATGGTATCTGCCAGCTAAGGATGAATTCTCAACGATTGTAGACGACGAATATCCGTTGCAGGGTAACTATTGGACTTCTACAGCTTCTGACATTTCTGAGGATGATGAGAATGCGTATAAGTATATACTTAATTCTGGAGCATCTCTCGAAAAGCGTACAACGTTGCTCAACGTACGTGCAGTGCGCAAGCGTCCATAAGCTGCGCCGGCACTCATAAAAATGGTACTTTTTATATTATTTGCATAACTCTTTTCATACTGCGATTAGAATGATCCGTGAGGCTAATTCTAACCGCAGTTTGTTTTTTTGTTATATAAACCGAGTACGTGAAAAAATCTGCCATATCTGCCAGCATCGCCCTAACTGTCACTGTATGAGGATGGTAAGGACTGGAAGATACTATATGGAACGGAGCCATCTGCCAGCCATCTGCCAGCCGGTCTGTCAGCCAGATCATAGGACAGCTACTTCATTTTTACCGGCACACCATGTGTATTCTTCACTTCTTTCATAACGAATACGCTATGGAAATAGCCTACGCTATCAATATTGCCAAGCTTGGTGCGCATAAACTCCTGGTATGACTCCATATCGCGAGTTTGTATTTTCAGCGTGAAGTCATATTCGCCACTCGTATTATAGCACTCTGTGATTTCTTCTATATTCTGTATCGCCTCCACAAAGTCATCCATCAGCATTTGCGAATGGCGCTTAAGGCGCATATTACACAACACCGTCATACCATTGTCTGTCTTCTTAGCATCGAGTATGGCATGATAGCCTTTGATAAAGCCCTCACGCTCCAATCGCTTTTGGCGGTCGAAGGTTGGCGAGGTAGAGAGGTTAACCCTCATTGCAAGTTCTTTTACTGTAAGCGTACTATCCTCTTGAAGGATGTGCAATATCTTGCGATCTATACTATCAAGTTCCGAGAATTTCATTTATTACCGAATAATATTCTGTTATTATAAAGTTTCCGAGCACAAAAGTAGTATATTTTCCTTAACTCGCCAAATATTCTTTGTCGAAGCATGCAACTATCATACCTTTGCAAACGAAAAAATGATAACAAATAAACAAACAACAATTATGACAAAGACTATTAATGGTATTCAGGTTCCACAGCGAGCTGATTTCGTAGGCAGTTTTCTTCGTCCAGCAGACCTCAACGATAGCAATCGCGACGAATATGTAGCACAACTGGTAGAAAAGCAGAAGGAATTGGGCTATACCCTCATCACAGATGGAGAGTTTAATCGCACATTCTGGCACCTTGATTTCTTTTGGGGCTTTGGCGGTGTTACTCATGAGCCTGGTGGCGATATAGCCTTCAATGGCGAGACTGCACGTCTTGACAAAGTTTATCTCACTGGCAAACTTACTGCACAGCCTCACCCATTCATCGAGGCTTACAAGAAGCTAAAGAAATATGAAGACGATAAGCATATCGCAAAACTCACCATTCCTGCGCCAGCACAGCTGTTCCAACAGCTCAACCTACCCAAGAACTTCCTTGGCACAAGAGCCATATATCCTAACATCAATGACCTTATAAACGATATTGCTGCTGTATACCAGGATTTCATTCGTCAGTTCTATGCCGTAGGAGGTAGATATCTGCAGCTTGATGATTGCTCATGGGGAGCCATATTAGGTAGCTCTGATGCTATTTCTATACAGCGCTACAAGGAATTGGGTAGCAATCTCGACAGCATAAAAGAACAGTTGCTCACCGTAAACAACCTCGCTATAGAAGGTCGTCCTGCAGATTTGGTAGTGGCAACACACATTTGTCGTGGTAACTATCATTCCGCTTGGTTTAATAGTGGCGCCTACGACTCTGTAGCCGATTGGGCTTTTGCTCGCGAGAATGTAGATGTGCTATATCTTGAATACGACGATGAGCGCTCTGGCGGCTTTGAGCCTTTAGCAAAGGTTAGTGTAAATAAGCATGTGGTGTTAGGACTTATAACCACCAAGCGACCTGAATTAGAAGACGAAGACGAAGTTATAGCTCGCATCCGCGAGGCTGCCAAATACATACCATTGGAGCGCCTTTCGCTCTCGCCACAATGTGGTTTCGCCTCTTGTGCAATTGGTAATAAGCTTACTGTTGAGCAACAATGGGCAAAACTACAACTTGTAAAGCGTATTTCGGAGAAAGTATGGTGATAAGTAGGCAATTTTGTAAAAACAGCAGATTGTTTTTTTGTGCAATCTTAGAATTGTATTAACTTTGCACGCTCAAAACACCCCTATCATCATTAACAATTTATATTTTTATGTTCAAAAACAATTTCAACGCACGCCCTGGAGCCTTGCATTTCAAGCACTTCACGCACCGTAGCTATGCTCTTTTCAGCTGCTTGGGTCGCGAGGTGCTCATCTGCACGCTCAGTGTGGCTACGCTCACCAACGCCAAGGCAGAGGGCATCAGCACCAAGCCGGTAGCGTCGGCTCTGGCTCTCGACTCGCTGAGCCGCGAGGAGGTGAAGCTCGACGAGGTGCTCGTAACGGGTTCGCGTGCTCCGCTCACTGCATTGCAGTCGGCAAAGATTGTGGCTGTCATTTCGCGCGACGACATTCAGCGTGCGGAGGCAGCGAGTGTCAACGACATTTTAAAGTTAGTCCCGGGCGTGGATGTCCGTCAGCGCGGGGGCTTTGGTGTACAGACGGACATCTCCATCAACGGCGGCACGTTCGACCAGATTACCATTCTATTGAATGGCATGAATATTTCGAGTGCACAGACGGGTCACAACGCTGCCGATTTTCCTGTTTCGCTTTCCGACATTGAGCGCATCGAGGTTCTCGAGGGTGCTTCGGCACGTGTGTTCGGTTCGTCGGCGTTCAGTGGCGCTATCAACATCGTTACGCGCCAGGACGCCGAGAGCAACGTGACGGTGGCTGCCGAGGGCGGTTCGTTCGGCACGTTCGGCGGCGACGCGAGCGTGAACCTTGCTACGGGTGCGGTGCGCCAGAAACTGAGCGGAGGCTACACGCAGAGCGACGGAGGCACGGAGAACAGCGACTTCCGCCGCCGTCGTGCCTACTACATGGGCCGTTGGGAGTCGCGCTACGTAGACCTGCAGTGGCAGGGCGGATTCTCGTCGCAGGACTTCGGCGCGTCTACGTTCTACAGTGCGAAGTACAACAATCAGTTTGAAGCTACACGCCGCTTCCTGGCGTCGGCACAGGCGGAGATTAAGCCGTGGGCTGACGACCGTTTCGTGCTCACGCCGATGGTCTACTGGCATAAGGATGTAGACCACTACCAGCTTATAAAGGGCAAGGAGGGCGCTGCTGCCGGCGAGAACTATCACCGTCTCGACACCTACGGCGGTTCGCTCAACGCTCATGCTACGTGGCTGCTCGGCAAGACGGCGGCTGGCGTCGACGTGCGCCGCGAGCATATCCTGAGTACGGCGTACGGCGATGTGCAGCCGGAGGACAAATGGGTGTCTATCAGCGGCACCGACCGCAAGTACAACCGCCTCGGCGAGCGCACCAATACGAGCCTCTTCCTCGAGCATAACGTGATAGTGGGCGGCTTCACGCTGTCGGCTGGCTTGCTTGCCAACCGCAACACGGCGCTCGACGGCAAGTTCCGCCTCTACCCAGGTGTGGACGTGAGCTACCGCCCGAACGACGAGTGGAAGGTGTATGCTTCGTGGAACCGCGCGCTGCGCGTGCCTACGTACACCGACCTGTATACGAACAATGCGGTGCAGCAGGGCGACATTGCGCTGCGTCCGGAGAAGAACGAGGCGTTCAAGGTGGGCACACGCTACCGCACGCACGGTTTCGAGGCGCTGCTGAGCGGCTTCTACTCGAAGGGTACGGACATCATCGACTGGGTGTATCCTACGGCTGAGAGCAAGAAGTATCAGGCGATGAACATCGGCAAGCTCGACAACATGGGCTACTCGGTAGATGCTGCGCTGCATCTGCAGGAGCTGCTGCCTGAGTTCTTCATCACGCGCATAAAGGCTGGCTATGCGTTCATTCATCAGAAACATTCTACCGACGGCGACGTCTACGGTTCGCTCTACGCGCTGGAGTATCTGCGCCACAAGGCTACGCTGCAGGTTGACCATCGCATCTGGCGACAGCTCACGGCGTCGTGGGCGCTGCGCTGGCAGGAGCGCATGAACGGTTATCATCCGTATACGAAGGTGGATGTGCGTCTGCAGTGGACTGCGCCTACATACAATATATATGTAAAGGCCGACAACATCACCAACCACCATTACTACGACCTGGGCAATGTGAAGCAGCCTGGCATCTGGGTTATGGCTGGTGCGAGTGTGAAACTGAAGTTCTAAAGTGCTGACCGAATTCTAAAATGCAGACCGGGGCGTGGTAATGGCTTTACCGCATACATGTAATGCCATTACCGCGCCCCGGTTATATCGTTACCGCGCCGCTGTAACGTTGTTCCCGGCTTGCGGTAACACTCTATGTTGGTGCACTTCTTTCTATGTTGGTGCACTTCTTTCTATGTTGGTGCACTTGAGACAAGTGCACCCCCTTGAAAGCACCACAACTTCTGTGTGAATCAGCGAATTCTGTGGGAGTTGTTTTTTTATTTCCTCATGCTCTGGTCCTTGCGATACTGCGTTGGCGACATGCCGAGGTGGCTCTTCGTGAACTTGCCGAAGAACGAGAGGTTGGGGAAGCCGAGCAGCTCTGAGATCTCCTTGATAGAGAGGTTGGAGCGGCGCAGATACTTCTCAATCGCCTTCACCGTGTAACTGTGAATCCACTCCAGCGCCGTGCGACCCGTCACCTGCTTCGTGATGCTCGAGAGGTATTTCGGCGTGATGCACAGCTCCTGCGCGTACTTCTTCACAGGCTGCATCTTGCCGTTGTTAGCCGCCAGCAGCTCAATGAAGCGCTGGAAGAGCAGGTTGGCCTGCTTCAGGTTGCCGCCGTCGAAGGTGTATTCTACGTATGGCGTGATGATGGCGAAGAGTTCGTAGATAGTGCTTTGCAGCAGACAGTGCATTATCTCGCGGTGGTAGAAGCCGTTCGGGTTCTTTATCTTGTGCGCTATGATGGCGTAGTATTTCATGAATATGTCCTGTTGCTCCTCGTTGAGGTGTACTATCGGATTCTTGGATATGTAGCCCATCAGCGCAAGGAAGTCGCTGTTCATCTGCACGCTTGTCTGTGCCGTCTTGTACGATATGCCCACGATCTTAGATTCGTAGTCGGGCGACACCAGCACGTTTTCCCACGTGGTGCTCGGCAGGCATATAACCACGTCGCCCGCCTTCGATGTATAGGTCTCTCCGTTCGATTCGTACTGCATGCGTCCCTTCGTGCAGTAGGCCATCATAATCATCTCGAAGCGGTATGTGCCGTCCGTCTGCAGCACCTTGTCGATGCCGTCGAGCACAACCACATCGCCGTCAATATAGTCGGCGTTGCCGTAGTTGGCTATCAGCCCCATGTCAATCTTGAGTTCTGTCGTTTCGTTAGTCATTATGTCTAATTGTTTTAGTTTCTTACACAAAGCTATTCGCCGCAAAGATAGTCATAATTTCCTTATGTTGATTATCCTGTTTCTCCAATTTTATATTCTTTAAGTCAGATTTTGTTCTTTTATTATGCTGAGCACCGTTTCCGAGCACCGCAATGTCGCAGAAAAAGGGGAAAAACTATCCTTAGATAACAGAAAAGTTGTAACTTTGCACGAAGATTAGGCAATTAGTAAGCAAATAAAAACAAATAAAAACAAATATAAGAGAAAATGAATGTAGCTATTGTTGGTGCGAGTGGCGCTGTAGGACAGGAGTTCCTGCGCATCCTCGCCGAGAGAGATTTCCCCATTGACAATCTGGTGTTGTTTGGCTCTGAGCGTTCAGCCGGAAAGAAATACACCTTTAAAGGTAAGGAGTATGAGGTGAAGCTCTTGCAGCACAACGACGATTTCAAGGACATCGACGTGGCGTTCACGTCGGCTGGCGGCGGCACCTCAAAGGAGTTCGCCGAGACCATCACCAAGTACGGCGCCGTGATGATCGACAACTCGTCGGCTTTCCGCATGTGCGACGACGTGCCATTGGTTGTGCCGGAGTGCAACGCCGAGGACGCCCTGAACCGTCCGCGCGGCATCATCGCCAACCCTAACTGCACCACTATCATGATGGTTGTAGTGCTGAAGCCGCTCGAGCAGCTCAGCCATATCAAGCGCATACACATCGCCAGCTACCAGAGCGCGTCGGGCGCAGGCGCTGCTGCCATGGCAGAGCTCAAGGAGCAGTATCGCGAGCTGGTGAACAACGAGCCGGTGAAGGTGGAGAGGTTCCCGCACCAGCTGGCTTACAACGTCATCCCGCAGATCGACGTCTTCACCGACAACGGATATACCAAGGAGGAGATGAAGATGTTCAACGAGACTCGCAAGATTATGCACAGCGACGTGCGCTGCTCGGCAATGTGCGTGCGCGTCAGCTCGCTCCGCTCTCACTCTGAGTCGGTATGGATTGAGACCGAGCGCCCCATCAGCGTTGAGGAGGCTCAGAAGGCTATCGCTGCCGCTCCGGGCTGCACGCTGAAGGACGACCCGCAGAACCTCGTCTATCCGATGCCGCTTGAGACAGCAGGCAAGGACGACGTCTTCGTAGGTCGCGTGCGCAAGGACCTGGCTGACGACTGCGGTCTTACTTTCTGGCTCTCGGGCGACCAGATTCGCAAGGGCGCTGCGCTCAACGCCGTGCAGATTGCAGAATACCTGTATAAGGTTGGCGATCTGAAGTAAACGCTAATAGGATATAAAAACGAACACGAATAGCACAAATTTCACGAATTTATAAACCTTCGATTCGTGAAATTTGTGCTATTCGTGTTCGTTTTTATATTAAGCAATATGATGTGTTGTAAACATTTACGTTTTTACTCTACATCACTTGGTGCTGCGGAGGCCGGAGACCTCCGCTACGGATAAAAACAATTTCGTAGTTTTTACTACTGTTTGCCTTTATCTAGCTTCTTTCAGCAGCCTGCGCGCAAACTCTATTATAGTATCCTCGCCGCGCAGCCAATCTTCCGTTTTCAGCGCCACGTTGTAGTCGGGATCGATGCCGAACTCGGTAGGTTGCTTCTGCTTGTCGTACATCGGGCACGCCGAGAAACGTACGCTCCAGCCTACGGGCAACTCGGTAGAGAAGGGCATTCCGGCGCCGCCGCCCGTGCGGTCGCCCACGACGGTGACGTTGGGGCAGCAGCGCATGTACTTCACGAACTCGTTAGCCGCACTGTACACCGCGCGGTTCGTGAGCACCACCACCGGCTTCTGCCATCTTATGCCGTTCGATGGCTTCAGATACTGCGCCTCCATCTTCGAGAAAGCGTCGTGCGCCTTGCCCGTCTTGTGCTGCATGTAGCCCACAAGCAGCCGCTCGTTGCAGAAACGCGCCGCCAGCTGTTCAGCCGCCGTGAGCAGTCCGCCACCATTGTCGCGCAGGTCGATAATGAGTCCGTTGCACGGCGCCAGATAGAGCATCACGTTGTCGAGGTTGCCCTCGCCGAACGCGTATGCGAACGTCGTGCAGCGCACATATCCCGTATTGTCGTCGAGCACGCGGTAGCGCAGGCCGGCAGCAATGCGGTAGTCGGTGCCGAGATACTTCGAGAGCAACGTGTCGCTCACGTTCGACGGATAGTCCTCGTGCCACGACCAGTTGCGCGCCACGTCCCACGCCGAGTACATGTTCACGTGTCCGTCGCGCAGTTCGCCCAGCATGTTGCCCAGCACCTCGAACAGCTGCGCCTCAGTCATGTCGTTCGTGACCTGCCGGCTGTAGCGAGCGTGCACCTCGTTCCAGTCGAGTCCGTACTGCTCGCGCTTGTAGTCGAAGAAGCAGTAGTGCTCGTCGATGGCACGCCAGAGCGCCTCGAAGTTGCCGCGCGCATCGTCGGCATACTCAGTCTCGTCGACGCACGCCGTTGTGAGGAACAGCAGCGCTGCAAACATTATCTGTATTATTCTTTTCATGTTTCTTTGTTTTTTAAGGGGGTGCAGCTGTCTCAGCTGCACCAACCAAGATAATATTTCCATCAGTTTTATTGGTGCCATCAGTTTTATTGGTGCCATCAGTTTTATTGGTGC